>JAERMT010000013.1_pt1 | contig 124135 bp, 121 predicted proteins | sample 9267081 | NCBI WGS metagenome assembly JAERMT01 (sample SAMN17071939, study PRJNA684904) | human gut metagenome | isolation source: diarrhea sample from child under the age of five | host: Homo sapiens | place: South Africa: Mafikeng, Mafikeng Provincial Hospital | collected 2019-09
TGTCTGCTGACATCATCAACGCTTGTAATCATGAAATCCATTCTACATACCTCCCATTAAAATCATTGCTACCATCATCAGTGTTCCGATTATGCCTCCGATGTACATTCCCACGGTGTCGCCGTTGTACTCATCAGCCGCTTCCTCTTCGAGGAACTTTCTAAACTTCTTCCAAAATCTGAAATTCTTCATAATCTGTTCCACTCCCCTTCCTGAAATCCTCTACCTTGAGTCGGATGTTCTTTCCGACCTTGTAATATGGGATTGCATCCTTTTTAACCAGCCTGTATACCGTGTCAGTGCTGATTCCCATTAGCACGCTGAATTCCGGCACCGTTACAAATCCGTACATATTGCCCTCCCTTCAAAAGTTGCATTTCATGCAACTTTTAATTTAAAAAAATTTGGCGCATTTCTTCGCTTGAATCTATGTGCAACAAAGAAGATAGGATTCTGATTTCAGAAGCGGTAAACTCTGACTTGCCGATACGCTTACGGCGCAAGGTTTCGCGAGTGATTCCCAATTGTTCCGCAATATAATCGTACCGGTATCCGCACGCCTCAATCCGCTTATCAAGCAATTCTCTATCAGTCATTTTTACCTCCTTTCAGTTGTATCTCATGCAACTATAATAGCACGCCTTGCACCTCATGTCAACTTTATTTCGTTTTTTTGTTTAATTTTTTTGCGCTGTGTGATACTATGTTGACACATACAAGCTTTGAAAGGATGATTCTGTTATGGAAATTAATGAATTTGTGGGAAGCCGGATAAAGGATAGAAGACTTGAACTTGGATTGACTCTCGATGAATTAGCTTCTAAAGTTGGATATTCGGACAAGTCAACTCTTAGTAGGGTTGAGAATGGAAAAACCGACATGCCGTTAAAGAAACTCGACAAAATCGCTCAAGTATTAGATGTAACGCCCGCCTATCTTATCGGATTCACACCAGAAGATATTCCAGACGGGCTTAATAAAGAACTTTTTATCAACTATGTTCACGATTCAAAAAATCCCGACTTCCTAGCTGCCATTGAAGGCACACCATCCGATGACCTCTGTATCAAGATAAAGGCATCCGACCTGAACGATTCGGAGGTTGATTACATGGATAAGCAGCTTGATTTTATAGTCGGTCAAAGGAAGTGATGTTATGCATATCAAGCAGTTAGAGCGGAATAAATATAGGGTATGGGTAGACTTAGAGCCGGACTATACCGGGAAAAGAAAGCAGAAATCAAAGGTGTTTCACGCCACATCAAAAAAGAACCTCAATGCTCAAATAAATGATTGGGTTGAATCAATCTCCGGCATATCCTCAAAATGTAAAACAGTGTCGGATATGTGTAGTGCCGTATGGAATCAAGTTATCAACAATAAATCACAAAATACCGTGTACGGCTATAACGCTGCGCTTAAGAGAATAAATACCACCATTGGAACGCTAGATTTGCCGAAATTGACACCTAGGACCATTCAGGCGTGGATAGATGACTTATCAATGAGCTTGTCCCCGAAAACCGTGAAAGATACCTATTCCATCCTTCGCCTTTGTTGTTCGATTGCGGTTAACTGGGAACTCTTGAAAAGCAATCCATGTCACGACGTTATACTTCCATCAAACAAGAAAAAGGAGATCCAGATACTTTCGCCGGAAGACTTCACCGTGTTCTGTTCCCACCTTGACGAAATCCCACTTGACCAAAGGGTCTGCTTCGAACTGGCGCTTTTCGGATCGCTCCGGCGGGGGGAGATAATGGGAATATTAGAAAATGAAATACCGGGCGATGGACGGTTCTATATTCGGCGAACTAGATACATGCATAGAATAGGAAACGAATTCGTGAAAGATACCAAAACATCCTCCGGTGAACGCTTGTGCATCCTTCCAGCGCCAGTTATTCGTGATGTAAAGGCACTCCGGAAACATCACATAGAGCAGAAATTGAAGCTCGGTCCGTTGTGGACTGATTCTGATTATCTAATTAAAGAACAAAATGGTGAAGCATTCCACCCTGGAGAGTGCGCCAGACGATTAAGGCGTTACATGGAGCGCATCGGTCTTGAGCCTATTACATTTCATGCCCTAAGGCACACGTACGCCTCTATCTGTATTTCTATTGGCGCTGACCCTGCCACCGTATCAAAGCGCATGGGTCATGCTAACGTATCAACGACCCTCGGAATATATACACACCTCTTCGAGAAGAAGGAAGAAGAAGATAAACTAGCATCTGCACTAGGCGACATGCTCACAAAATCTGTGGAAAAATAGGCGAAAAATTTCAAAATGTTACATGCGTGTTACAAATCAAAATAAAAAAACCTTGAAACAATTAAGCTTCAAGGTTTTCAGTGGCGGAGGACATGGGACTCGAACCCACGGGGCTGTTACACCTTACTTGATTTCCAATCAAGCTCCTTAGCCGCTCGGTCAATCCTCCAAAAGTATTTAGTCATTTCTGACGCTCATTTATATTACCATAGGAACAGGGCGAATGCAAGCACTTTTTTAATTTTTTCGAATTATTCTGAAGCTGTGGAGAAAACCGGCCCCGGAAGGTCCGGCTTCTCCACTTTCTGCAAAGCCTCTCAAGCCTCACACGTTATTCTTAATTCTAAAACAGCTCGAAGATGGACACCTGTGCCGTATCCGGCACGCCCTCGAACATGCCCACAGCTTTCAGGTCGTCGATATTGCTCTGGGACAGCTTAGTCTGCTGCCGCACATCATCCAGAGAAGTGAACGGCGTTCCGTCGTAGGCATCCGCCAGGGATTCCGCTGCCGCTTTACCCAGACCGCTGATGGCCATGTACGGAACCACCACTTCCCCATCTTCCACGATGAAGTCGCACGGCCGGGATACGCCCAGCTCCGGCATGCGGAATTTAAGCCCACGGGAGAACATCTCGTACATCACTTCGTAGACGGTAAGATGATCCTTCTGCTTGGTAGTCATCTGATTTCCCAGTTGCTCCAGGTTCTTCATCTCTCGCTCCACCGCCTGGATTCCGTCTCGGGCGGCCAGGACGTCGAAATCGTCGATTTTGGAGGAAAGCCATGCGGCATAGAATTCCGCCGGATAGTATACCTTGAACCAGGCCATTCGGATGGACATCAGCACGTAGGCCACCGCATGGGCCCGAGGGAACATGTACTTCAGGGTTTCGCAGGACCAGATGTACCAGTCCGGCACCCCGTGGCTCTTCATAGTCTCCAGCTCCTCCTCCGTCAGCGGCTTGTTCTTACGAACGTGCTCCATGATCCAGAAGGCTTCCTCATTCGGGATGCCCTTCAGAATCAGGTAGTTCATAATATCGTCACGACAGGAAATCAGCTCGTCGATGGTCGCCTTTCCGTCCCGAAGGAGCTCCTGGCCGTTGTTGGTCCACACGTCGGTTCCGTGGGAGAATCCGGAAATCTTTACCAGCGCGGAGATGGTGGTCGGCTGAATGTCGTCCAGCATCTGCCGCGTGAAGTTCGTTCCGAACTCCGGAATGGCGTAGGTGCCGTGGACGAATTTGTAGTCCGGATTCTGAATGTTCAATGCCTCCGTAGAGGTGAACAGGCTGATGACCTTCTTGTCCGCAACATCGATGGTCATCGGATCCACACCGGTCATGTTCTGCAGATGACGAATCATCTGCGGCACATCGTGACCCAGAATATCCAGCTTCAGCAAGTTTTTATCGATTTTGTGGTAATCGAAATGGGTGGTGATGATGTCCACCGGTTTGTTGGCCGGACGCTGCACCGGGCAGAACTCATAGATTTCATGATCGTCCGGCACGACGATGATTCCGCCCGGATGCTGCCCGGTGGTTCTTTTTACTCCGGTACAGCCCTTGGTGAGATAATCAATGTCGTATTTGCTCAGCTTCTTCGGGGACTCGTCAGCATAGTGCTTCACATAGCCGTAGGCGGTTTTGTCCGCGACGGTGGCTACCGTGCCGGCTTTGAAGATGTTCTTCTCCCCAAAAATCACGCCTACGTATTTGTGGGCCGTGGCCTGGTATTCGCCGGCGAAGTTCAAGTCGATATCCGGCTCCTTATTGCCGCTGAATCCCAGGAAGGTAGCGAACGGAATACGGAAGCCGTTCTTCTCGTACGGGGTGCCGCACTTTGGGCACACCTTGTCCGGCATATCGAATCCGCAGTCGTATTTTGCTTCATCTTCCTCCGCCAGCCATTCCAGGTTCTTGCACTTCGGACAGATGTAATGCGGCTCCAACGGGTTTACCTCGGTAATCCCCGCCATGGTAGCGGCAAAAGAAGATCCCACGGATCCTCGGCTGCCCACCAGGTAGCCGTCATCGTTGGATTTTTTTACCAGACGCATGGCCGCCACATACATCACGGCATACCCGTTGTTGATGATGGCGTTCAGCTCCGTATCCAGCCGGGTCTGAATCACCTCCGGGATCGGGTCGCCGTACATCGCCTTCGCATTCTCGTAGCAGGTATCCCGCAGAAAATCCTCCGCCCCCTCAATCTTCGGCGGACACTTGTCCGGCGGCACCGGCTCGAACACCTCGCACATGTCCGCAATCCGGTTGGTATTGGTAATGACCACCTCTTCCGCCCGGTCTCCCAGATAGGAGAATTCCGCCAGCATCTCGTCCGTAGTGCGCAGGTACAAGCTATTGGCGTTGGTCTCGCTAAAGCCCATGCTGGACATGATGATGTTCCGATAGATGGCCGACTCCTTCGTCGGATAATGGGAGTCCGTGGTGGCAACGGTCATCTTCCCCAGCTCGTCCGCCAGGGACAGAATCAACAGGTTGTTGTCCGCCAGCTCCTTCCGAGATGCCACCATTCCTTTATCGATCATGAACTGGTTGTTGTCCAGAGGCTGAATCTCCAGGTAATCGTAGAAATCCGCAATCCGGAGCAGTTCCTCCCGGGATGCCCCCCGGTTGATGGCCTGATACAGCTCGCCGGCCTCACAGGCACTGCCCACGATAATGCCCTCCCGATGCTGCTGCAGCACGGAACGAGGGAGTCTCGGCTTCTTGTAAAAATAGTCTACGTGGGAATAGGAGACCATTTTATACAGATTCCGAAGTCCTGTCAGGTTCTTGGCCAGCAGAATGATGTGGTACGTCCGGTTCTTCTTAATATCGATGGTTCCGTCCGGAAGCATGGCATCCTCATCGGGATAGAGATATCCCTCCATGCCGTAGATGATCTTAATGTCCTTTCCTTTGCCCCGCAGCTTTGCGGCCCGATTGGCCGCATCCGGGAAGGCCTGCACCACGCCGTGGTCCGTAATCGCCACCGCCTTCTGGCCCCAGGCCGCCGCCTGATCCACCAGCTCCGCGATTTCGTTGAACCCATCGTTGTCGCTCATCTTCGTGTGCACGTGGAGTTCCACCCGCTTCTCCCCCGGGTGCTCATCTTTTCGCTCCGGTTTTGACGATTGGTTGATGGAACGGGCCATGATGCCCACTTCGTTTTCAAAGGTATCGAATTCCACATTTCCGGAAATCTTCAGCCAACCTCCCAGAGATACGTTTTCCTCCAGCAGTTCAAAATCCTCTGTCTTCATAAAAGCCTTGCAGCAGGTGGCCCGCTCCTTATCGGTGATTTCCATGGTCACCAGAAGCTTTCCGTTCTTGATGGCCCGGGAATCCAGGCTGAACAGCTCTCCGCGAATGACCACCTGGCCCCGCTCTCCCACCTTGCCGTAGATTTCCTCGATGGGAATGGGCTCTCCGGAAATATAGGTACCGTACAGGACCCCGCCGGAAACGTTAGGCTTCTTGCTGCCTTTGCTTTTATCCGGCGCCTTCTTCGCTACCGGTGCTTCGGAAGCCTGGTAGGCATACCGGAACCGTACATCCTTCGCCTGTCCCACCTTCTTCAGAATCCGTTCCCGCATGCGCTTCTCGTGAATTCGAGGTATCACAAAATTGAGCTTGACACCGACTACCAGCGTCAAACTCTCTTTTTCCAGATATACCCTGGGTATTTCAATATTAATATCCTGTTCTTTCATCCCGGAAATGCGTTCCAGCTCTTCCGTTGTCAGAATATCTTGGGGTATTTTGATCATCCACTACTCTTCTTTCTCTATCATTTCAATGAGACGGTCTACCAGCTGATTCTCCGGTACCTTTCCGATAATCTCGCCGTGGGAGAAGAGCAAGCCCTCGCCCTTTCCGCCGGCAATGCCGTAATCCGCCTCTCGGGATTCTCCCGGACCGTTCACCACGCAGCCCATTACCGCGACCTTTAACGGTCTCAGGTCTTTCTCCTGACGTCTTTTCGCCACCGGAACCAAACGGTTCTCCGTTTCCTCTGCCAAGGAAATCAGATCCACCTCCGTTCGACCGCAAGTCGGGCAGGAAACGATTTCGATGCTCTTTTCCCGAAGCCCTACCGCTTCCAGAATGCGCTGCCCGAAGAGAACTTCCTGAACCGGGTCATCCGTAAGGGACACCCGCAGGGTATCTCCGATCCCGCTGAGGAGCAGTCCGCCGATTCCGATGGCGGATTTCAGCTTTCCGTTGGACGGTGTTCCCGACTCGGTGATGCCGATGTGCATCGGTACATCCGTTTCCTTGGCGGCCAGGGTATAGGCCGCATAAGTCATGGGAACGTTGGAGGATTTGATGGAAAGCACCAGATTATCGAAATCCAGGTTTTCCATGTAGCGTACCGTATTCAGCGCGCTCTTCGCCAGCGCTTCCGCCGTTACGCCGCCGTATTCCGCCAGAATTTCTTTTTCCAGGGAACCGGAATTAACGCCAACCCGGAGGGGGATGTGCCGCGCTTTGGCCGCCTGAACCACCTTCTGTACGTACTCCGCTTTTCCGATATTTCCCGGATTGATGCGCACCTTGTCCGCACCGGCTTCAATCGCACCGATGGCCAGCCGGTAGTCGAAGTGGATATCCGCCACCAGCGGCACCTCCGTCTTCTTTCTCACCTGCGCAAAGGATTCGCAGGCTTCCATATCCGGAATCGCCACCCGCACGATATCGCAGCCCGCTTCTTCCAGCTCCCGAATCTGACGCAGCAGCGCCTTCTCATCCCGGGTATCTACATTTGTCATGGACTGAATGGAAACCGGCGCCCCTCCGCCGATTTGAATTCTTCCGCACTGTACGCTTCTCGTCATTCCATCCTCCTATCCGAACAATCGCATAATATCGTTCCAGGTAATAAACACAGCAAAAGCAATCAGCAGAAACATGCCCGCCAGATGCACTTTCCCCTCCATATCGTCGGAAATCATATTTCCCGTAATCTTCCGAATCATCACAAAGATAATTCTTCCGCCGTCCAGCGCCGGGAACGGCAGCAGATTGATGTAAGCCAGGTTCAGGCAAATCAGGGCTGCCAGATACAGATACGGCACCGCCCCCGCCGCGGCCGTCTGATTCACCAGAGAGACCATTCCCACCGGACCCGCCAGATCGTTTCGGGACATCTGACCGGTAAAGAGCATCTTCAAACTCTTCAGCATCAGTTTGTTCAGGTTCCAGGTGGCGGTCGCACCGTATCGTCCGCAGGTAAAAATATTATGGCTTTATCTGCAGGCAATGCCCACCATCATGCGTTTCTCTTTCTTGGAGTATTCCGGCTGAACGGTGCAATTCTGTTTCTTTCCATCCCGGTCCACCGTAATCCGAATTTCTTTCCCGGACTTGTCCCGGTCGATTTCCTGTACCACTTCTATCCAACCGGACGTCTTGACGTCGTTCACCGCAACAACGCGGTCTCCTGCCTGAAGACCGGCGGCCTCTGCCGGCGAATTCTTCACCACAGAATCCAGCGTGTTGGTGGGAATGCCGGATACGGTTACCGCAATAATCATCACCAGCAGTGCGGTGATTACGTTCATCACGGCACCTGCCAGGAGCACGGCAATCTTCTGCCACACCTTCTTGTTGTTAAAGGCTCTCGGGTTTCCGCTTTCCTCGTTCTCCCCTTCCATGGCGCAATATCCGCCGATGGGCAGGAGCCGCACGGAGTACAGAGTCTCGCCCTTCTGTTTCTGGAAGAGAAGGGGTCCCATTCCCATGGAGAACTCGTTCACCTGAACGCCTACCAATTTCGCTACCACAAAATGCCCCAATTCATGGGGAATGATCATGATGCAGAAAAGTATGATTGTTAGAATTGCTGTCAGCAATAAAGTGTCCTCGTTTCTTTACTCATTTGTTTTCGGGCTTCCCCCTCCGGTGAAAATCCCGGAAGCGCACTAGCCCTGTGCCAGCGCTCTCGCCATTCGCCGGGCTTCCCGGTCGATCTCCAGAATTTCCGATACGCTCTTCGGATCTACCGGATTGTGGGCCTCCAGCACCTTCTCAATGGTGCGCTGAATGTCCAGGAAACGGATTTCCTTGTTCAGGAACATGGCCACCAATTCCTCATTGGCTCCGTTCAATGCAATCGGGTAGCTTCTTCCCTCTTCAATGGCCCGGTACGCCAGACTCAGGCAACGGAACACATCCATCCGCGGCTTCTCGAAATGAAGGTTGGCGCCCTCCGTAAAGAAGTCCAAGCTGTCCCCGGAATACTCCAGCCGCTTCGGGTATCCCAACGCCAAGCTAATCGGAATTCGCATATCCGGAAGTCCCATCTGAGCGATGACCGAAGTATCCGCAAATTCCACCATGGAATGAACGATACTCTCCGGGTGCACATGCACATCGATTTTGGACGCCGGCACATCGAAGAGCCAGCGAGCCTCGATGACTTCCAGCCCCTTGTTCATCATGGTGGCGGAATCGATGGTAATCTTCCGGCCCATGGACCACTTCGGATGATCCAGTGCTTGATCCAATGTCACGTCTTCCAGATCCTCCAAAGAATACTTTCGGAACGGTCCGCCGGATGCCGTCAGGAGAATTCGCCGAATCTCCCGTCCTTTATTTCCTTCCAGGCACTGAAAAATAGCACTGTGTTCGCTGTCCACCGGCAGGAGCTTCACGCCTTTTCTCGCCACGGCATCCATCACCAGCGCCCCTCCGGCCACCAGGGTTTCCTTATTGGCTAATGCAATATCCTTCCCCAGCTGAATTCCGTGATATGTCGGCGCCAGACCGCTGATTCCCATCAGGGAATTCACAATCATGTCACCCTCGACTTCCGTCAGCTGAACCAGCCCCTCGTCGCCATAGTACACGGTAAGATTCGGGAATCGTTCCTGCACCCGACGGGCATCCGCTTCGTTTCCCACGCAGACCCCAAGCGGCCAATATTTCTCAATCTGCTGAATCAGTTCATCCACCCGGCTTCTGCAACTCAAAGCAGTCACGGTAAACAAATCCGGATTCTCATCCACAATGTCCAAAGTCTGCGTACCGATGGAGCCGGTGCTTCCCAGAATAATTATTTTCTTCATCCGATTAACCTTCTATCCTCTTCTTCTCTGCTCCGCTTACACCAGAACGAACAGAATGTAGTAGCACACTGCCGGTGCCACGAAAATCACACTGTCAAAACGATCCATAATACCGCCGTGACCCGGAATCAGGTGGCCGTAATCCTTAATTCCCATTCCACGCTTGAACATGGACGCGGTCAGGTCGCCCGCTTCGGCCACCATTCCGCCCAGCACGCCGATAATCATGCAGTGCACCAGCATGGTCGGGTAAAAGAAGTATCCGAAGATTCCGCAAAGAATCGCACTTCCCACAACTCCGCCGACGGCACCTTCGATGGTCTTCTTCGGGCTGAGGTTCGGTGCCATCTTGTGCTTTCCCAGGAAATATCCGGTGAAGTAAGCCATGATATCCGAACCGAAGGCCGCGATAACCACCAGCCAGGTCATCTTTGGATATGGGGTGTTGTCGATGATGACAATGTGGTAGGAGAACAGCACGATGTACACCAGTGCCGTCAGCGTGGCAACCGCATCGTACGGCTTTCTCTCCGTAATTCTCCATCCATAGATCATGCTGACCATCATGGAGAGAATTACCCATGCCATCAGGAAGGTGTGGCTCACACCAAAAATCAAGTGTCCCGCATATAGAACGGTAATCATCGCATACGCAATCGGCTTGGATGGGTGTACCCCCATGTTCTCAAAACCGTTATAGAACTCCGTTACGCCAACGTAGGCAATCAATGCCGCTGCCGCCAGCAGCGGAATACCGCCGAAATAGATAATCAATAGCAATGGAACCATCACGATTCCGGAAATAATTCTTGTCTTCATTACTTGTCGTCCTTGTCCCTTCCTCCGAATCTTCTTTTGCGATGGGAAAACTGTTCACAGAGGTTCCCAAATTCCTCCGGCGTGAAATCCGGCCACAGGGTATCGGTGAACATCAATTCGCTGTAGGCTGACTGCCATACCAGGAAATTGGATGTCCGCTCTTCCCCGCTGGTCCGAATAATCAGATCCGGATCCGGAATATCATCGTGGAATCTACCGGTATAGAGATGCGCACTGATATCCTCCTCCGTAATTTCCGTCCGGCCCGGTTCCGCCAGCAACTCGTTCACTGCTTTTACGATTTCCGCCCGGCCGCCGTAATTTACCGCGATGTTAAATACCAGTCCTGTGTTATTCTTAGTGGCATCCAGCAATTTGTCGATTGCGGCAACGGAATCCGCCGGAAGCTCCCGGTATTCGCCGATGATATTGATGCGCACGTTGTTCTCCACCAGCTCCTTCAGTTCCAGCTGCACGTACTTCACGATGAGCCGGAAGATGCCGGAGACCTCTTCCACGCTGCGCTTCCAATTCTCCGTAGAGAACGCATACACCGTCAGGTATTTTATTCCCATATTGGAAGCCGCAATTACGATTTTCTTCATGGACTCCATGCCGGCATTGTGTCCCATCAGACGAGGAACCCCTTTCTTCTTTGCCCAGCGTCCGTTTCCGTCCATTATAACACCTACATGTGTAGGAAGTTTGTTCGGTTCTGTCATAATATACCTCTTAATACAAGCAAACGTGGCTAAAGAGCCACGTTATACTCACTCATTATTATACTGCCATCAGTTCTTCGTTTTTCTTGGCAATGATTTCGTCCACCTTCTTGATTGCCTTGTCGATAGTCTTCTGAACATCGTCCAGAGAGTTCTTCATCTCGTCCTCGGTGATATCTCCGGCTTTCTGCTGCTTCTTCAGGTCGTCGTTCACATCACGGCGTACGTTTCGAATGGCAACCTTCGCATCTTCGCCCATCTTCTTAATCTGCTTTACCAGCTCTTTTCTTCTCTCCTCGGTCAGCTGCGGAATTCCCAGACGAATGCACTTTCCGTCGTTGGATGGGTTTATGCCCAGGTTCGCTTCATTGATTGCGTGTTCGATGGTTCCCAGAGTGGATGGATCGAACGGCGAGATCATCAATGTTCTGGCATCCGGTACGGATACGTTTGCCAGACTCTTCAGTGGAGTCGGAACACCATAATAGTCTACATTTACTCTGTCCAGAAGAGCCGGATTTGCTCTGCCGGCACGGACGGTGTTCAGATTTTCTCTCAGCACGTTTTCAGTTTTTTCAAGCTTTTCTTCCAGGGATTTCTTATGAGACATTTTTCTTCCTCCATTTGTGTCTTCTAATGAATCAGCGTTCCCACATTCTCACCGTTAATGACTTTCATCATGTTTCCTTCTTCGGCCATCGCAAAAACGTACAGCTGAATGTCGTTGTCCTTACAGAGAGTGGCAGCGGTGAGATCCATCACTCTCAGTTCTTTCTCCACAATATCCATATAGGTCAGTTCTTCATACCGTTCCGCATTCGGATTCACGTTCGGATCTTCCGAGTATACCGCATCGATGTTCTTGGCCAGTAAAATCACTTCCGCATTCATCTCCGCTGCCCGCAGTGCCGCTGTGGTATCCGTAGAGAAGAATGGGCTTCCCGTTCCGCCTCCAAAAATCACGACTTTGTTGTCGTCCAGATAATCCAGCGCCTTCCGTCTGGAATATCCCTCTGCCATATCCCGAATTTCGATGGCGGTCATCACCTTCGCATCACATCCGATGGACAGCAAGGAATCCTGCAGTGCCAGGGCGTTCATTACCGTTGCCAGCATGCCCATGTAATCTGCGGTCGCCCGGTCGATGTTCTTTCCGGTCCGACCCCGGAAGAAGTTTCCGCCGCCCACAACGATGGCAATCTGTACGCCTTCATCGTGGATTTCCTTAATCTGTGCGGCTGTCTTCGCGGTCATCTCCGGATTCACGCCGAATTTATCCTCTCCGGCCAATGCTTCTCCGCTGAGCTTAATCAAAACTCTCTTGTATTTGGTTGCCATATTTCACCTCTCCTACTTCTGTTGAAATAGTATCATATTACCACATCTTTGTAAATCGCATTCTACCGCTTCGGCTCGATTAGGACGGTTTCCGCAGAATCCACGGCCGCCTTTACCAGAGCATCCACATCCAGCACTTCTTCCGATTTCTCGATGTTCTTCAGCTTCGGTTTTGTCACCGGATGCTTCGGCAGGAATACGGTGCAGCAATCCTCGTACGGCTGAATGGAGATATCATAGGTTCCGATTTCCTGCGCCTTATCCATGATGTCCACCTTGTCCATGGCAATGAGCGGACGCATTACCGGCATCTTCACTACCGCATCCGTTACCACCAGGGCTTCTGCCGTCTGGCTGGCCACCTGTCCCAGATCCTCTCCGGTAATCAGCATCATATCGTGCTTCTTAATCGCCATCTGCTCCGCAATCCGCATCATGAACCGGCGAACCAGAATGGTGGTTTCATCTTCCGGACAGTTCTTTACGATTTCTTCCTGAATCGGCAGGAGATTCACCACATACATTTTGATGGATCCCATATAACCCGCCAGCACTCCGCACAAATCCTCTACCTTCTTCTGAGCTCTCTGGCTGGTGTACGGATACGAGTGGAAGTGAATGGCTTCAATCCGCATTCCTCTCTTCGCCATCATGAACGCCGCAACCGGGCTGTCAATTCCGCCGGACATGAGAATCAGGCCCTTTCCGTTGGTACCCAGCGGCAATCCGCCAAATCCCTTAATCTTATCCCGATAAATGTATGCTCCTTCGGACCGAACATCCACGTACAACAGGACTTCCGGTTCATGCACATCCACGTGCAGCACCTTGCAGGTCTTGAGGATTGTTGCGCCCACCTGACGGCCGATTTCCGGTGACTGCACCGGGAACGTCTTGTCCACGCGCTTTGCTTTTACCTTGAAGGATTTAATTCCTTCCTTCTCGATTAATTCCATCATGTATGCCGCAGCGGCTTTTCCGATGGCATCCATATCCGGCACGCAGCAGGTTGCCGGACTCACAGTGGCCACGCCGAACACCTTCGATGCCACCCGAACCACTTCTTCCCGAGGCACATCTGCCGGTACCCGAACCAGCATCAGACCGCCAATCCAACGGGATTCCACATCGTTGAATACGGAGAGGGCACTGCGCACTCTTTCCAGAAGCACCCGTTCAAAGTACGGGCGGTTCATTCCTTTCAGTGCCACTTCGCCGCACCGAACAATGTACAAATTCTTTTCCATTTCTGTCTCCTATCTGTCTTCTACCGGAAGCTTCCCAATCTCCGGAATCTCGTTACCGCGTTCTTCAGGCGATCGATAACAAAATTCATCTCTTCTATCGTATTAAACTCCGAGAAACTGAACCGAATCGCACATTCAATTTCCTTATGCCCCAAGGACATGGCCTGCAGTACATGGCTGTCTCCCGTGTGATGGGAGGCGCATGCGGAACCGGTGGAAACAAAGATGCCATCCTGTTCTAATGTGTGAAGAAGCACTTCGCCGCGGGTTCCCAGGAAGGAAAAATTAATGACGGACGGGCAGCGGGTTCCGTAATGCTGAAGCTCCAAACCCTGCTCCTCGAAACCGTTCAGCTGCACATCCGGAATCTCGTCGATGACCGCTTTCCGGAAGTAGTCGTTCACCTGTGCCATCTTCTGCTGTTTTTCAAAGATGTTTTCCGTGGCCATCTGCGCCGCAAGCCCCAGTCCGGCGATTCCCGGCGTATTCTCTGTTCCGGAGCGGAATCCGTCTTCCTGTCCGCCGCCTAAGATAAACGGCGGAAGGTGAACTCCCTTCCGAATGTAGAGAGCTCCTACGCCCTTCGGTCCGTGGAATTTGTGTCCGCTGATGGAAATCAGGTCGAATGGAGCGTCGTTAAACTCTACTTTACCGAATGCCTGTACGCCATCCGTGTGGAACAGGATTTCCGTTCCGTGGTCTCGATTGAACTCCTGAACGATGCGATAACACGGAAGCACCGGTTCAATGGTGCCCACCTCGTTGTTCACCGCCATCATGGATACCAGTACGGTCTCCTCATCTAACGCCGCTTTCAGCGCCTGCGGTTCCACGTATCCGTTCACATCGGAGGAAAGATAGACGATTTCATATCCGTCCTCCTGAAGACGCTTCATGCATTCCAGCACCGCCGGATGCTCTAGCTGCGTGGTAATGACTTTTTTCCCCCGGCGACGCATCTTGCGGCAGGAGGAGAAAATCGCCATGTTATCACTTTCCGTTCCGCCGGAGGTAAAAACAATTCGGCCGTCTCTCGGGAATGTCCGGCTCAATGCTTCTCTCGCATCAAAGATATAATTGCCGGCTTCAAATCCCATAGAATGGAGGGAAGACGGATTTCCAAACTCCTCCCGCTGAAGCCGAATCATTAAATCCGTCACTTCATCATATTGCCTTGTGGTTGCACTATTATCCAGATATATCATGTTATTCCTTCTATGTCTTCTATGCTGTCTTTGTATCTATGTCTTGTCTTTGCGGTAAAAAAGCTCCCCGAATCGGGGAGCTTTGATTATTTCGCGTAATCGGTTGCTCTTGTCTCCCTGATAACATTAACCTTGATTTGTCCGGGATATTCAAGTTCGCCTTCAATTTTCTTTGCGATTTCACGAGCAAGCATCGGTACTTCGTCGTCCTTCACCTGATTCGGTTTTACCGCAATCCGGATTTCTCTGCCGGCCTGAATTGCATAGGACTTGTCTACGCCCTTCGTGGTATTGGCAATCTCCTCCAGACTCTCCAGACGCTTGATGTAGGATTCCAACGTCTCCCGACGAGCTCCCGGCCGAGCTGCGGAAAGCGCATCTGCCGCCGCTACCAGCACCGCTTCCATGGTGGTCGGCTCCACATCACCGTGATGTGCCTGAACGGCGTTGACCACCTTCCAGGACTCCTTGTACTTCTTGCAGATGTTGGCACCGATTTCCACATGGGTTCCTTCCACTTCGTGGTCGATGGATTTACCGATGTCGTGAAGCAGTCCGGCTCTCTTTGCCAGTCTCGGGTCGTAACCCAGTTCCGAAGCCATCAGCCCTGCCAGCAGGGAGACTTCGATGGAATGTTTTAAAACATTCTGACCGTAGGAAGTACGATACTTCAGTCTGCCAAGCAGCTTCACCATCTCCGGATGCAGGTTGTGCACGCCGGTCTCGAAGCAAGCCTGTTCGCCCTCTTCCTTGATGATGTTATTCACTTCCTTGGTGGCTTTCTGCACCATCTCTTCAATGCGAGCCGGGTGAATTCTGCCATCCGTAATCAGTTTCTCCAATGCAATCCGGGCGATTTCTCGACGAATCGGATCGAATCCGGAAAGAATAACCGCTTCCGGTGTATCGTCAATAATCAAATCCACACCGGTGAGGGTCTCGATGGCACGGATATTTCTTCCTTCTCGGCCGATAATTCGGCCCTTCATATCGTCGCTCGGAAGAGGAACCACCGATACGGTGGTCTCCGCCACCTGATCTGCCGCACAGCGCTGAATCGCCATGGTGACGATTTCTCTCGCCCGCTTGTCCGCCTCGTCCTTCGCTTCCGTCTCTACCTGGGTAATCATTGCAGAAGCATCCTTTCGGATGTCCTTCTCCACTTCATCCAGCAGAATTTGCTTCGCTTCTTCCTGGGTGTAGCCGGAAATCTTTTCCAGTTCTTCCCGCTGCTTTGCCAGGTATTCGTCGATTTTCTGGTGCTTCTCATTCATAGAACGCTCTCTCTTGGAAAGACCGTCCTCTCGACGTTCGATGTTCTCTAGCTTCTTCTCGACGTTTTCTTCTTTCTGAAGAATTCTTCTTTCGGATTTCTCTACTTCCTTTCGGCGATCCCGAATTTCATTTTCCAAATCCGACTTTAGTCTGTGTGTTTCTTCCTTTGCCTCTAAGATCTTCTCTTTCTTGATATTCTCCGCAGCATTCTGCGCATCTAAAATCAAGTTCTGAGCCTTCTGTTCCGCACTTCCGATTTTGCTTTCGCCCACGTTCTTGCGGAGAAGGTAACCAATCAACAGTCCAATGGTCAGAAACACAACAGCAAAAATCATTCCATCAACGGTATCATTCACTGTTATGTCCTCCTTTAAATTTAAATATAAATATTGTGTATTTTCGTACGAATCAGCTGACTGTTCCAGTCAGCAGAATTTCATAATCATACAAAATAATTATAATCCGAATTACAAAAATAGTCAATATATACAACTCTATTTAAAGGAATACCCCCATGTATAGTTATCGTTCCTAAAAGGAATTCTCACTTAGAATGCTATTATTTATGGATCAACCGCTCGGCGATATTTCGGAAGTTTCCGGATACATAGGATTCTTTTTTCAGAACGGCGGGAATTCCCGCATCGGAAGACACCCGAAAAATATCATCTTCGAGAATCATTCCCAACATTTCGCATTTGAATTGCATATTGATTTCCTGGGGTTCCGGTTCCAACTTCTGCTCGGTCAAAGACGGATAGATGCGGTTCAGCACGTAGCGGCGCCGGAACACCCTCTGTCGAATCAGCCGGTCCTCCAGCATATCTGCATTTCGAAGGGCCGTCTGCTCCGGGGTCACCACAATCAACGTTTCCTCTGCCGCTGCCGCACAGGTGGTGACGAATTCATCCGCACCCGGCGCCCCATCGATTACGATGAAATCGAAATTCTCCTTTGCATCGTCAATCAATGCCTGCCATTTATCCCGATCCAAATGGCTTCGATCTTCCATAAGGCCACCCGGAAGGAGATACAGGCTGGCCGGCTTCTCCATTCGGATTACCGCCTGTTCCAGCATGCAGACGCCGTTCATTACGTCAAAGACGTGGTAGATTGCTTCATTTTCCGCATCCAGCATGAGATCCAAGGTGCGCATGCCCGGATTCATATCGATCAGCAACGTGTTTCTGCCCATCATGCCCAGGGTTGCGGCCAGATTCACGGCAAAAACGGATTTGCCGGTTCCCCCTCTTCCCGATGCAATATAGAATACCTGATTCATCGCTTTACTCCATATAACCTTCATTTCTAAGACTGATGTACCGGCCGTCGCCGATAATCAGATGATCCAACAGTCGAATTCCCACCAATTTGGAAACTTCCATAATCCGTTTCGTGGATTGGATATCATCCCCGCTGGGGGTGGGATCCCCGCTGGGGTGATTGTGTGCCAAAATAATTCCCGCGGCACCCTTCCGAATGGCCGGCCGAAAAACCTCCCGGGGATGCACCACCGTGGAAGTCAGTTCCCCCATGGAAATGGTAATTCTGGATTCGATTTCGCATTTCGCATTCAGAAGCAGTGCCACCAAGTGCTCCTGTTTCAGTCCGCGCATCTCTGCCATCAACAGGTTAGCCACCGACTCCGGATTCTTCATGGACATCCGTTGATCTTCCGACTCCCGCCCCATCAGGCGACGAGCCAATTCCAGGCTGGCCACGATAGAGCAGGCTTTGGTGGCTCCGATTCCATCGATTTCCGTTAGCTCCTGTACATCCGCCTCTCGTAGGCTGCCCAGCTCTTTCGCAGAGTAGGCCAACACGTCCTCCGCCAGCTGTACCGCAGATTTGCTGGAATTGCCGGTCCGGATAATCAATGCCAGCAATTCCGGCGTGCTGAGGCTTTCCGCTCCCGCATACATCAGCTTCTCCTTGGGACGCTCTTCCTGAGGAATATCTTTGATTCTCATCTATGCTTCTCCTTATGTTCGAAGCACATCCGGGTATTTCTGTCTTTCCGTTTCACTTCATTCCTACGTGAAAAATATTATAGCAAAAGAAGTTCCGGTCATCAATCCTCCGGAACTTCTCATAAGGCGCAAAAATAAACGGTTTCCTGCGTTTTTTAAACTCTTCATTTCGTCTAGATATAGTTTCTCTGAAGAATGGTAATATTCTGCAGAGCCAGCACCACCAGCGTGACACCGCCCACGCTGAGCAGCGTGTTGACGATTCCGCTGTCGAACTTCACGTGGTTGATAATCGACAGGGTAATCATAAAGAATTGCAGCAGCACGCAGAACCGCGCACGGCTGGCATACATGTTGGCATAATCCTTCTCACGGCCGCTGAGGAAAATTTCCACGGTGGTCATATACTTTACGATATGCATGGACCCCACAATGGCTTGCGCACCGATCATCAGCATGATGGCGTACAGAATCTGCGTTTCTTTAGCCCCAAAGAGATGTGCAATCGGCGCATAGAACATCATGAGAATATCAAACACGAAAATGAGATATACGAAGAACCGGCATTTCTGCAGTGCGCCCAGACCTTCCCGGTTCAGCTGTCTGTTTTTTCTCGCGTTGTTGTTTCTGTTTTTCTTGAACTTCTTGCTACTCATTTTTTCCCTCTGCCATCTTCATGATTTCATCCAAAACCTGATTGATTGTCATGTCGGATGTATCCAGCAATACCGCATCCTCTGCCTGCTGCAGCGGATTCAATTCCCGGTGGGTGTCCTGATAATCCCGCTCTTTAATGTCTTCAAAGATGGAATTCAGGTCCGCTTCTTTGCCGCTTTCCAGCAGCTGATCGTATCTTCTCTTGGCGCGAACCATCGGATTCGCCGTCAGGAAGATCTTCACCTCTGCATTCGGCAGCACATTGGTACCGATATCCCTTCCGTCCATCACCACGCTCTTGCCTTCTGCAATTTCCCGCTGCAGGGCAACCAGCTTGCTGCGAACCTCCGGCAGCTTGGAGCAAACGGATGCCGCTTTGGAGATTTCCGGTGTACGGATTTCTCCGCTGATGTCCTCCCCGTTCAGAAAAATCTTTCCGTTATCGAAATCGATGGCAGTGCGATTCAGAACGTCTTGCACCTCCGCAGAATCCTCCGTATTTACATTGTTTTTCGAAAACATCCAGCCAATGGCCCGATACATGGCACCGGTATCGATGTATTCCATGTTCATCTTCTCTGCCACCATTTTGGCAATCGTACTCTTTCCGGCCCCTCCCGGTCCGTCTATTGCAATCCGTATCATTTTTTTATTCCCTCTCTATACCTATCTGAATTCTATCTGTCAATCCGCTATTTCTCTTCGTTCCGCTCTTCCGGGCGAACCCGATCTTTCTCCTGAAGGCGATTCACCTCCTGAACAAAGGTGTTCACGTCCGTGAATTTGTGGTACACCGACGCGAAACGTACGTAAGCTACCTGATCCAGGTTCCGAAGTTCATCCATAATCAGCACCCCGATCATCTTGCTCTCGATTTCCTTTTCCATGGTGTTGTTCAGACCGCGTTCAATTCGCTCCGCAATCTTTTCCACGTCCTCGTAAGTAATCTTTGTCTTCTCGCACGCCTTTAGAAGCCCGTTAATCAGCTTGTTCCGGTCAAAACTCTCCCGTCGGCCGTCGTTTTTCACTACCACCAGCAGAGAATTCTCAATCTTCTCAAAGGTGGTAAACCGCTTCTTGCACTTCTCACACTCTCGGCGCCGGCGAATGGCCAGCCCGTCCTCTACCGGTCTGGAATCGATTACTTTCGTATCCGAATTGTTGCAATATGGGCACTTCATGATGCTACCTCCACATTGATTCTGCTATTCTGCCTTGCTCAACTTCATCACCTGCTTCATGATCTTCTCATAAAGCAGACCCTCATACATGTTGTTCTGCTGCGCGTACTCCTTCAGGGAAGTTCCGCTCTGCTCCTCGAAGGAATCCTCCGTCATGCCGTTCTGCTTCAGGAGCTTCTGAAGATATTCGTTGTATTCCTCATCCGTCACGGTGACATCCAGTTCCTTGGCCAGCTGACGCATTACCAACTGCTGTTTCACGGAATTCTTCGCGTACGCATCCACCTGCTTATTGAAGGACTTCTCGTCCATCTTCATGTACTGCTTCAGGAAATCCTCGTATTCCATGTTGTACTGCTTCGCCAGATTCTTGTAGGTCTCCTTCATGGTTTCCTTCGACGCATCCAGTTCCTTCTCCGGATACTTCTTCACTTCACTGTCCTTCAGAATCTTCGCAAAAACCTCTGAATACGCATCCTTCTCCGCCGTCGTTTCGTTTTCCTTCTCCAGTTTCGTGCGAATTGACTTTTCGTACTCCGCCGTATTCTTGTATTTCGTATTCTTCTTTACAAAAATATCGTTGTATTCCGGCGTGTCCGTCTTCACGATGGCCTTCACCTTGATGGTGAACACCACGTTCTTTCCCGCCACGTCCTCATTGGAATATTTCTTCGGGAACTTCAGCTTCAGGTCGAATTTATCGCCCACCTTATGGCCCACAATTCCTTCACTGAAACCATCAATCATGCTGTCATTGGCAATATCCAAGGTGTAATCTTCGGCGGATCCGCCGTCGAATTTCTTTCCGTTAATCTTTCCGGTAAAATCAATTTTCACCTTGCTGTCGCTGCCGACCGTCCCGCTTTTCACGTCCTTCGTGGTGCTGGCTTTCTTGATTGCCTTCTTCACTTCCGACTGCACATCACTGTCGGACACCTTCTTCACATTCTTCTTATATTGGATGCCCTTGTAGTTTCCAAGGGTGACGTATTCCGTTAAATCGTCATATTGGTAAGTGTTCGGTACGGTAATCCGATCCTTCTGGAAGAAGTACCAGAAGCCCAAAATCAGTATGGCTGCCAGAACCACAACACCGGTTATCATTTTCTTCTTCTTGCTGAGCATATATTCACCTCATATCATCAAAATTGTATTTTGGCACACATTAGATATTAGCATAACGGGGGTTCGTTTTCAACATCTCATATGTCACCGAAATTCGCCCAGCAAAAAGGACACCGCATTGCGGTGTCCCAAAATCATTACTTTTCCTTCATTTCCGAATTGGCCTTCTGCTGGGCTTCCTTTTTCTTGCGAACCTCTTCTGCCCTGGCCAGCGCCCGCTCCCGCTTCAGTCTTGCATTCTTATCCATGGAATACCACCACAGGAATGCACAGAAGGAAACAAAGAGGGCTGCCCCAATCAGAATCCAAAAATGACTGACGAAATACTCCATGACTAGTTAGCTTTCTTTACAGTCTCGCACAGTGCTGCAAAGCCGGCCGGATCGTAGATTGCCATCTCGGACAGCATCTTTCTGTTCATCTCGATTCCGGACTTCTTCAGACCGTTCATGAACTTGCTGTAGCTGATGCCGTTTGCTCTTGCTGCAGCGTTGATTCTTGCAATCCACAGTCTTCTGTATTCTCTCTTCTTGTTCTTTCTTCCCACGTAAGCAGAACGGAGCGCTCTCATTACAGCCGGATTTGCTGCCTTAAAGTTTCTGCTCTTCTGGCCATAGAAGCCCTTTGCCTGCTTAATAACCTTCTTATGTCTCTTGCGTGCTGTTACACCTTTTTTTACTCTTGCCATGTTCTTCTACCTCCCTGATTACTTCGCCAACGATCTCAGCATACGCTTTGTATCTGCACTTGTCAGAATGGAAGACTTTCTCAGTCCTCTCTTTCTCTTAGCCGTCTTCTTCGTCAGGATGTGGCTCTTGTATGCCTTGTTTCTCTTAAGCTTTCCAGATCCGGTGAGCTTCATTCTCTTGCTTGCGCCTCTGTGAGACTTCATTTTGTTCTTTGCCATTACGCTTTCCTCCTAAATAATACTTACTTGTTGCTCTTTGGTCCAAGGAACATCGTCAGACTTCTGCCTTCGAACTTCGGCTTCTTCTCAACTACACCGAACTCGGAAACTTCCTCTGCGAAACGGTTCATCACGTCGAAACCCTTCGCCGTGTAATCCCTTTCTCTTCCCCGGAAACGAAGACTAACCTTGAGCTTATCTCCGTTCTTCAAGAATTTCTTAGCTGTATTCGCTTTGACCTGTATGTCATGCTCTTCGATGAAAGTGCTGAGACGAACCTCTTTGACCTGAGTCACCTTCTGGTTCTTCTTCGACTGCTTCTCTTTCTTCTGAAGTTCATAACGATACTTACCATAATCCAGAATCTTGCATACCGGCGGTTCCGCATTCGGTGATACGTTTACCAGATCCAGGTTGCTTTCTTCGGCCAATGCCAGGGCTTCCTTAATGCTCAGAACTCCTCGCATTTCCCCTTCTGCATCAATAACGCGAACTTCTTTAGCGCGGATCTCTTCATTGATCTGCCTGCTGTCTTTGTCTCTGTGATCTCTACTAATCGCTCTTACCTCCATACATTAAAAAAGCGGATACAGAAGTATCCGCAACAAAAACAAGATAAAAGCTTGCATATAGTTACCTTATGCACCTGTGTGATAAGGTGAGAAGCGGATAACTTCTTCTTCGACCGTAATATAATACCGTACATCCCATGCTGTGTCAAGTGTTTTTCTGTGTTTTTTCTTCTGCTATAATGAAAACATCTCAACAGAAAGGACATTCTCATTATATTATGAAAATTCAAGAAATACAACCGGTCATTCTGGCTTCTCAATCCCCGAGAAGGCGGGATATTCTTCAGAAGCACGGAGTCTCCATCGTACTCCGGCCCACCCACACCGATGAACATCTTCCGGATGGAATTTCTCCGGAAGATGCGGTCTGTCTTCTTTCCCGGGAAAAAGCCGAATCCTGCTATCGGGAAATTTGCCCCAAGGAATTCCGGGAAGGCCTGATTATCGCCGCGGATACCATCGTGTACAAGGATGAAATTCTCGGAAAGCCAACGGATGAAGCGGATGCATTCCGCATGCTTTCCTCCTACCGAAACACCAGCCATCAGGTGATGACCGGCGTGACGCTCATGGATGTCCAAAGCGGTGCCACCCATTCCTTCTGCGAAACTACCCATATCTGGTGTAAGGATTATTCCGACGAAGATATTTGGAATTACATCCGGGAGTGCCGCCCCTTCGATAAAGCCGGCGCCTACGGAATCCAGGAGGATTTCTCGAAGTACATCGACCGCTGCGACGGCGATTACGAGAACGTGGTCGGTCTTCCCTTCCCCCGCCTGGCACGGGAAACCGACGAATTTACAGAAAAAATCCGGTAGTGCGCAAGCACTGCCGGATTTCTTTTTACATCTTGATGACGTATATGGAAATCAGAAGCATCACGGCAAACAACGTCACGATGACCTGAATCACATCGCCGATCAAACGATCCTCATTCTCAAAGGACATGGATTTGATTTTCAGATTTCCGGATTTTTCTGTCCAGAGGTATGGATTTCCCAGACCGGTTCCGAAGAACTGCACCCCGTGAAGCACATGACGGTCGAACCATCCGAACACTCGGTACAGCCCCTTGGACAGCGCTTCAACTATTTTTACCAACGGTCTTCGATAGAACCAGTCGAAGTCCATGCTGATTTCATCGTGGGGCTTCATGATGCTAAGCATGATGAAGAACGGAATGGCGCCGCCGGCGATGATTGCCACATACTCCATAATGTGCGGAATCGTGAACGGATCCACCATGGTTTTGTAGGTGAGCTGCTGATACAGAAGATCCGGTTCCATGCCGATGACGATGGACATGATGGTACCGATTACCACTGCTGTTGTCATGGAGTTTGTGGCATTCTGCACCTTTACCTGCCGATCGCATTTTCCGAAGAATACGAAATAGTTAATCTTCAGGGTAATGGACAGCAGAGTTCCCACGCCGGCGATGGTAATCATAATCGCCGGGAAACCTTCCCCATATTCGTGAAGACTTTCCATTATCAGTGCCTTGCTAGCGAAACCGCTGAGGAACGGGAATCCCGCAATGGCCATGGAAGAAATCAGAAAGCAGAATGCGGTAATCGGCATTTTTTTCCGAAGACCGCCCAGCTCGGTGATTTTGGAGGTTCCGGTGGCTTTCATAATGGATCCGGCACACATCAGCAGCACGCCTTTAAAGAATATATTGGTTACCGCATGGGCGGATGCACCGTCCACGCCGATTTCACTTCCAACGCCCAACGATGCCACCATCATACCCAGCTGACTGACGATATGATAGGACAGCAGCCGGCGAATATCGTTCTCCAGCAGTGCCATGCAGGCTGCAAAGATGGCCATAAAAGCACCGACGTAGATCAGCATATGGGTTCCCGAGAAGAACGTAATCAGCGCATAAATCGCCGCCTTGGTGGTGTAGGATCCCAGATATACCGTGCCCGGAATGGTCGCCTCCGGATACGCATCCGCAATCCATCCGTTAAACGGCGGAATGGCCGCATTGACGCCAACGCCGATGAGAATCAGCCAGAACGCTGCTCCGTGCATATTTCCGGACAGATTAGCCAGCCCGATTCCGTTATGGAAGATCTGTACCAGAATTCCGGCCAACAGCATGTTTCCTCCGAAGGCGTGCACCAGAACATATCGGAATGCCGCCCTGGAAGAACGCCGGCAGTGCCGAGCGTATATGATGTACGTGGATGCGAAGGCCGAAATCTCCCAGAACACGATGAAGCTGAGCAGGTCCCCGGCAAGGACGATGCCCATGTTGCTACCCGCATAGATACAGGTGATTCCCGCTTCCCATTTGTTCTGAAGATCCATGGCATAGATGGCATTGATCACGCCGATGGTCACGAAAACCATCAAGAATACCATAGACACACCGTTGGTATCAATCAGTTGGAGTGTCAGATTATCGGTGACCTTATAGGGCAACGTGCTGTGACTGTCCATCATCCAGAACGCACAGAAAGCACACACCGATCCGGCAAGCGTAAGGTATTTCCGGCATTTTTCCGGAAGCGCCAGAATGATGATTCCAAAGAAGATCATCACCAAACCGGGATGAAGATTGTTCCAGCTCATTTTCTTCCTCCCTTTCTGTCTCGCTTGTCATTTTTCTTTTTACTCAGATTCGCTTTTCGAAGCATCTGCAGCTCCTCTTCTTTTTCCGTGGTCTCGTAATAATTGACATCTCTCCGAAGGGGTTTGTTCATCACTACTTTGGAGAGAAATATCAGCACAATCGATCCCACGAAAGAGACAAAACCATAATATAAGAACTCATTCATCGCCCACTCCTAAAGGGATAATCCAAAGATCGCATTGCCCGCCATGGCTGCCAGGTCGTAGAGATGCAGCCCGAAATTCGGCATCACGCCCAATAACAGAGAACAAGCCGCCGTAAACATGATCGGAATCAGCATCGGCAAGACGGCCTCTTTTTTTACCGGAAACTGACTATTGTAAAAATCCCGCTTAAACGCCAACAGCACCACCGGCATCAGGTAAGTCAATGCCAACAGCGCGCTGACAATCAGGGTCGCCACAAAGAACGGCTGTCCCATGGAAATGGCACCCATGATGATGTTCGCCTTGCTGGTGAATCCCACAAAGAACGGGAAGCCCGCCACCGCCAAGGAAGCCAGCGTAAAGCAGGTCATGGTCACCGGCATCTGACGGCCGATTCCAATCATCTCGCTGATATTCTTCCGGTGGGTGGTCACGAAAATCGCACCGGCGCACATAAATAACGTAATTTTCATAAAAGCATGGGCAACGATATGATACAGTGCTCCGGTTGCCGCAAACGGTGACAGGATGGCAATTCCCAAGATGATGTAGGAAAGCTGTCCCACCGTGGAAAAGGCCAGCCGCGCCTTGAGATTATCCTTACGGATTGCAATCAGGGACGAAATCAGAATCGTCGCCACCGCCATCCAAGCCAGAATTTCCGAACCGTGGCAGAAGCGCGCCGCTTCCGGTCCGAACACGTACAGCACCACCCGAAGGGTGCAGAACGCCCCGGCTTTCACCACGGCTACCGCGTGCAGCAATGCGCTGACCGGCGTCGGCGCCACCATGGCCGCCGGCAGCCAGCTGTGAAGCGGCATCACGCCGGCTTTCACAATGCCCGCACCAATCATCAGAATAAATACCGCCAGCATCCAAGGCATCGGAATATCGCCGGTATTCACAAATCCGCCCGGAACGAAATCCATCCTTCCGGTAAAGGAATACAGAATGACGATTCCCGCGAAGAACAGCTGTCCGCTGATTAAGGTATACGCCAAATATTTCCGTCCGGAACGGGTTCCCTCTTCATCCCGATAGTGCACTACCAGCGGGTAGGTTGCTACCGTCAGCACTTCAAAGAAGATGAAGAATGTCAGCAGGTTCGCGGAGAAGCAGAGTCCCATGGTGGCCGTCAGGCACATGGCGAATGCGGAATAGTATCCGGTCTGATTCTTCTCCCCGTGCCCTCGCATGTATCCGATGGAATAGCAGGACGTGACAATCCACAGGGTGGAAGCCACACAGGCGAAAATCATTCCCGCAGCGTCCACGGAGAATTGCAGCGGAATTCCCTTTACGATTTCCAGCAGGGTGAATCCGATTTCCTTTCCCGCCAAAGCGGCTGGAATCATGGAGTACACCAATGCCGCCATGGGAAAAGCCGCCGCAAAGGTAATGGCCTCCCGGAAATTTGGACGGATATGTTCTCCTAACACGTAGATTAAGCAGGACGCAATCAGCGGCAGGAGGACAATGATGCCGGGTCTGTAATCCAGCGCAGTCAGAATCATAATGCCACTCCTTTCAGCGAAATCAGCAGAATATCAATTACTTTAACATTAAATACACCCAGCAGCAGAATCAGCAGAATGCAGGTGACAACCGGAATCATGATGGTAAGAGGTACCTCCAAAACACCCTTTCCCTCCGGATGCAGCGGCTTTCTTGTTTTATCCGCCTGAACGAATACTTTCTCAATCACCTTGAAGAAATAGACCGCATTCAGCAGGGAACTCAGCACCAGCACAAAGATATACACGTATTCCTGTGTCTGTGCCGCGCCGCAGGCCAGATACCATTTGCTGAAGAAGCCCACCGTGGGCGGAATGCCGATCATGGACAGTGCACCCACCGCCAGCAATCCCGCGGCAAACGGCATCTTCTTATATATTCTTCCAAAGTCATTTAAATCAAAGGTTCCGTACTTCCAGCTGATGGCGCCCGCCGCAAAGAACAGACCACCCTTCATAAAAGCATGACCCAGCATGTGCAGAAAAGCGCCGGCCAGGGCCAACGGGCTTCCGATGGCAAAACCCAGACTGATGTATCCGATCTGAGCCACGCTGGAATAGGCCAGAACCTTTCGGATGTCCCTCTGTGCCATGGCGCGAACGGATCCGTAAATCATTCCGCACACGGAAATCACGCCGATAATCAGAAGGACGTACCGGAAATATTTAAAATCCTTTCCGTAGATGCAATACAGATACCGGAACATGGCATATGCCGGAATCTTTCCCATGGCTCCCGCAATCAGCGGACGCGCGCCGGTATGGGCGTGGGTGTATGCCGACGGCTGCCATCCGTGGAATGGGAACAAGGCCATCTTAATGCCGAATGATACAATCAGGAACATCATGGCAATCAGCATCGCCGAATCGTTGTCCCCCTGCTTCAGGCAAGCTGCCATGTCCGACATGTTCAAGGTGCCCGTCACGGAATACAGAATGCCTACCGCAAGCAGGTAAAAGGTCGCCGCAACAGTTCCCACCAGCAGGTACCGGAATGCAGATACGATGCCCCGGCTCCCGCCCATGGCAATCAGGCAGTACGCCGTCAGGGAAGTGATTTCCAGAAATACGTACAGGTTGAACACGTCTCCGGTCATGGTCATGCCCACCATACCCAGCACCAGAAGTGCATGCATGGTGTACGCACCGCCCACCTGGAGCGCATCTCCGTTTTTGTCAAAGTTAAAGGCAAACATGCAGGAGAGGACACCCAGCGTACATACCATAATAACGATAACGGCATTGATCGTGTCCACGGAGAACTCAATTCCGTATGGAATCTTGTATCCGCCGAATACGTAATGAATCGGTCCGTGCTGAACCACCTGCACCAACTGAACGACGGACAGAACCAGCGATCCGGTTAGGGCACAGAACACCACGTCCCGCCCCAAATGTTTATGAATCTTCGACAGCGCTAATGAAAGCAATGCCGAACACAATGGCAATAATACAATATATGCAGGCAGATTCTTCATCGGAACTGTTTCTCTCCTTCTATAATATCTTTTTCTTCAATGCTTCCATACTTTTCCTTAATCCGAGTCAGCAAAGCCAATCCCACACCGGTGGTTCCCAGGCTGACAACGATGGCCGTGAGCATCAGGCCGTGGGGCAGCGGATTGATGTACTCTGCCGCATGGACGATGTGCTTCATCGCCACCGGAATGGTTCCGGAATTCTTCTGGGCAAAGCAAAGGAAAAAGAAGATTACCGCCACCTGCATGATATTCATGCAGATGAGTTTTTTCATGTAATTACGGCTGACGATGATTCCGTATAATCCCAGCGTCAGCAGCAGCAGCGTGAGAAAATAAATTCCCTTTCCTGCCAGAATTGTCTCAATCTGTGTCATCATCAAAATGCACCCTTTCCATAATCCCGTTGAGGATGGTAATAATCGTCGCCATTACGCAGATTGCTACGCCCACTTCCACCAGAAGCATGCCGGTGGAATGCTTCTCCAGCGCATGCATTGGAATCGGCAGTTTTTCATACTCCAGAAAAACACCGCCCCCCGCCATGCACAGGATTCCGGTCAGCACGTAGATAAAGGTTCCGATTCCGCCCAGTGCGGTGGATTTTTCCTTCGGCAGCCGGATGAGGCTGTCTCGTTCCGGAATGACCATCACATCCAGAATGTATGTCATTCCCAACAGAGCCCCCGCCTGGAAACCGCCGCCCAGACTGACTTCCCCGTGGAACAACACGTAAATGGCATACAGCATAATCATCGGTTCGATTAACGGAATCATTACTTCCTTATTGATGGTGCGGTATACCGGCTTTCCATCCCGGGATTCCTTCTTCCGAACCTTTCGGGACCGAATTCGATTCTTCCGCTCCGGATGACTGGCCAGAATGAGAACCACTGCCACCCCGGCAATGAACATTACCGTCGTTTCGTACATCGTATCAAACGCTCTGTAGTCCACGATGACCGCCGTTACCATGTTGGGCGAATTGGTCTCCGTCGTGGCGTGCTCAATATAATAATCCGTCGTATGGGTGTTTGGCTTGGATGACGGATCGCCGATTTCCGGCAGGAAATCCATGGCCGCAAAGGATGCGCCCAGGCAAATCACAATTAAAACTAATGGTAGCACTTTCCGCATCACTTGCACCGCCGATCTATATTTCTGAGTGTCATAATGAAATAAATAGTGGAGATGACGCCAATTACCGCTTCCGTAAAGGCCACGTCCGGCGCTCCCATCACAATGTACAAAAACATGGTGATAAAGCTGAACGCACAGTAGGTTACCACTACCACCATCAAGTCCTTATTAAAAATCACGACCAGCGTGATGGCAATCAATGCCAGCAAAAGCAACGCTTCAAGCATCAGCATCGACATCTCGGTCATCTCCCTTCTCTTTCTTAATTCTCTTCCCATTATATCCCTGATAGTCCCGGGCATGCACCGCCTCCAGAATGATCAGGTTGGTTCCCAGCGGATTGGTGATAAGGTAGATTACAAATACCAGAAAAACCTTCAGAGACAGCAGCGTCAGCCCCGTCTTCACCATGATTCCCACGGTCAAAAGGAACGCCCCCAGAGTATCTCCGATTCCGGCCGCGTGAAGCCGGGAGAAGAAATCCGGGAACCGAACCACACCGATTGCCGCCGTCCAAAGGAATATCGCCCCGACCAGAATCAGCGCGGCTGAAATAATTGTCCGTACATCCATTATCTTCTTCCTCCGATAAACTTCGCCAGAATCACCGTCGTCACAAACCCCAGAATGGAATAGCTCAGCGCGATATCGATGTACATATCGATTCGCCCATCGATCAACCCCCGCACCAGAATCAGGAATACGATGTTCGTATTCATCACGAACAAGGCATTTAACTTGTCATAGACTCCGTTCTTCCGAATCATGAAGAACAGCATCAGGAGCACCACTCCCGTAATCGCCAGCAGGATCGCCGTATAAAAAATCATCATATGCGCTTCAATCCTTTCTTCGCGGTAAAAGTAGTTTCAATCAGGCGAGCCGTCTTCCGGTTCTCTCCCGCTTCTTCCACATCCAGCACGCGGAAATCGATCGTCTCGCCAAACAGCCGCGCCACCTTCCCCTGCATGGTTCCATCCAGAAGACCCGCCTTCGACTCCTCCGTCAGTGCGTGCACGGAATATGTTCCGTCCTCCAGAATGTCCACGGTCACGGTGCCCGGGGTCAGGGTAATGGAATTGGCCAGCAGCGCCCGCGCCGCCGGATTATCATAATTCGCCCGAAACCACACAATCTGCGGATGCAGCGATTTCTTTCCCCGATATACGTTCCATGTAACGCTAAAGGAGCTCTTGACGATTTCCTTCAAGAGCCAAAGAAAATAAATAAGCAATCGAATGGGATTGACGTGAATGAGAAAATAATATCGATCCGAACGGACGCCCTTCATATAGAAAGATTTGAAACATAAAAGTGAAATGATGCCCGCGGTCATCACCCCGTAGATAATAAACTTCAATTCAAAGATGCCGGATAAGATGAACCAGCCGGCCAAAAGGATTACAAACAACTCAACCCAATTACAGAGCGGAGGGCTCTGCAATTTCTCTTTTTCAATATTGTTCTTCATAACTTCTCCTAAAAACATACCTTTCACAATTATACATAATCTTTTGTGTTTTTACCAGTACAATTCTTGTAAATTTCCGATAAGTTCGCGTGTAATATTGACACATTATAAACATGCGTTTACAAATTCTTTTAAAGCGTGCTATAATAAAACATAAAAAAATTAGAGCTTTTTAAGGGGTAGCATGAATATTATGAAGAAAATTAAAGAAGGACCAACCGTCACCATGTTCGTACCGTATGACTGCAACAACAGCTGTCCATTCTGTGTGAACAAGGAAGAATACCGAAATTCCTCCAGCTTTGACCTGGATCGCTGCTATCGTTCCCTGGATTTGCTGGACCGGATTTTCCCGCACAACGATGTTGTTTTTACCGGCGGAGAACCTCTGGCAGAGCTGGAAGCGTTGGAAGATATCATCGCCCATGTCGGTGAGACTCACAACCTTTACATCAACACCACCCTGCCGACCAGCGAGAAACAGGACATCCACCGCATTGCGGAAGTCCTGAACCGCCATCAGGATATGATTTCCTGCGTGAACGTATCCCGCCATCTGAAGCATTACGTTAAGGAATGCTCCGACGAGATTTTCGATCTTCTGAAGGTTCGTCACCGCATTAACTGCGTCATTTTCGAAGATGCGAAGGAGCCGTCCACAAAGGAGAAACTGACTAACTTCCTGGACCGCTTTAACGGTCATGAAGTTCAGATTCGGGCCAACTATTCCAATCTGACACTGGAGAACGTTTTTGAGACGGAGGGAGACGACCTGTTCGATCTTCTCTGCGATATTGCGGAATACCAGTATCCGCTGGAGAAAGAACTCTTCCGAACCGGATTTGTCTTCCACTATAAGGACAGCCTGGTAACCTATCACAAAACCCTGCCGTTCAGCAAGATTGACGGAAAAGTGGGCGACATCATCATCCGCCAGAGCGGACTGATTTACGATGACTGGAACAACTACGGCAGCCCGATGGATATTAACGAACTGACACTGATTTAATGCCAGGAGGTACTGATGAAAAAGTGTGAGGAAAGACAGGAGAAAATCCTGCAATACATGAAGGATACCATACGAGAACGCTGTTTTCCTCCAACTGTTCGGGAAATCTGTGCAGCATTGGATATCAAGTCCACTTCTACGGTTTTCAAAGACCTGAAGGTGCTGGAGGAAAAAGGCCTGATTCGCAAGGATCCCAGCAAGCCTCGGGCTTTGGTCGTGGTGGATCGGAATCCGCCAAAACCGCAGAACGACGTCCCGATGTCCATCGACGACACCAACACCACCTTGATTCCGATTATCGGACGAGTTGCCGCCGGCACCCCGATTCTGTCGGAGCAGAACATCGATGAGTACGTTCCCTTCCCGTCTCGATTCCTGGGAAAAGGCAACAATTTCATCCTTTCTGTTCACGGCAACAGCATGATCAACAGCGGAATCAACGACGGTGATTACATCATCGTCAAGGAGGAACACGAGGCGCGCAACGGAGACATCGTGGTGGCCATGATTGAAGGGGAATTCGAGGCGGAAGCCACGGTAAAAAGATTCTATTGTGAGGATGGACACATCCGGCTCCAGCCGGAGAACGACGAGATGGAACCCATCATCGTGCCGGACTGCACCATCATCGGAAAGGTGGAAGGCGTATTCCGTTACCTGAGCTAGACCGGATTGCACGCATCGCCGGAAACTGCAGACATATTAAAAATGGACTTTTGAGCCATCAAAAGTCCATTTTTTTATTCTTTTTGTGGATGTAACCGCTATTCGTAATCGTTGGTCAATTTGAATCGGTCCAGAACGTAGAAGGTCAGTCCCAGCGCCATTCCCACCAATGCGGCCAAGCTCATGCCCTGCAGCGTGGCGAAACCGATTTTGATATAGGCACCGGAAAGTCCGGTGACGAAAATAACCGAGGTCATGACGAGATTCCGGGCTTTGGAATAATCCACCTTTGCATCCACCATCAGCCGAATACCGGATGCGCCGATCATTCCGTACAGCAGGAAGCTGACGCCGCCCATTACCGGTGCCGGAATGGTTTCAATCAAGCCGGAGGCTTTTCCGATAAAGGACAGGAAAATGGAGAATACCGCCGCGCCGCCGATGACCCATACGCTGTATACTTTCGTGATGGCCATGACACCGATGTTCTCACCGTAAGTGGTGGTCGGCACGGAGCCGCAGAAACCGGAAAGCGTGGTGGATAAACCGTCCGCAAACAGGGACCGGTGCAGGCCCGGATCCTTCAGAAGGTCTTTGTCGATGATTTCCGAGGTTACCACCTGATGACCGATATGTTCCGAAATCACCACCAGCGATGCGGGGATGATGACCAGAATCGCCTGAAGACTGAATTTCGGTGCGGTGAAGTTGGGCATGGCTACCCAGGACTGGGTTCGGAGCGGAGTGAAGTCCACAATTCCCAGGAGCAGCGCCACGATATAACCGATGATGATGGCAATCAGAATGGCGATGGCCGATGCGAAACCGCGGTACAGGACCTGTCCGATAATGGCAAAAGCCAACGTCACCAGAAATACGATGACCAGATGAGGATCGATGTGATCGTATCCTTCGGATTTGACAATTCCGCCGTTGGACGCCGAATTGCTCGCCAGTTCCAGTCCGATCAGCGCCACTACCGGTCCCATCGCCGCCGGCGGCAGGATGACATCGATCCAGTCCACGCCCACATACTTGATGAGAATGGCCACCGCCATGAAAATGATGCCGGTGACGATGAATCCACCCAATGCGTACTCATACCCCATCTTATTGATAACAATCAGTGCCGGGGAGATAAAGGCAAAGCTGGATCCCAGATATGCCGGCGCCTTCCCCTTGGTAATCAGAATAAACAGCAGGGTGCCGATGCCGTTCATGAGAAGCGCAATGGCCGGACTGATTCCCAGGATATACGGAACCAGGACCGATGCACTGAACATGGCAAAGGTGTGCTGAATGCTTAACGGAATTCCCATCCGAAGCGGGACCTTCTCGTTTACTTGAATAATTCTTCTGTCGCTCATCGTTTCTCCTAATCATACAATCTATAACAATACATTTCCGCCACTTATTATACATGCACCGGAACGGATTTCCTACAATTAAATCCGGTCATCCAAAATATAATTGCATTGGGCAATTGTGATGATTTTTTCACCTTGAAAAGGCCGTGAAACCATTGAAAAATAAGGAAAAACACGGTATAATAATATCGTGTTTTTGTGTGCAATAGCTGCGGGCTCCGCGGTAGAACAGAGGTAGAATATGAAAGAAAAAAAGGAAAAGGAATCCGCCAAATCCGTCATCATCAATTCGGTGGATCGAAGCATCGACATCTTGGAATATCTCTTTCGTCAGGGAAACGATACATCCATTTCCCAGATCAGCAAAGATTTAGACATATATAAAAGTACCGTATTTCGCACTTTGGCTACATTGGAGAACCGAGGATACGTGGTGCAAAATAAGAATTCCGATCAGTATTCCATCGGACCGAAGCTGTACGCCTACAGTACCCTTCCCCACAACGATATCATCACCGAAAGCGTGCGGCCGCTGCTGCAGGAAATCAGCGATGCATACGGGGAATGCGTTACATACGGAATTCTGGAGCAGGAATGGAACGGAATGTACGCAAACGTTCCCCTCATTACCATCGAATCCACCCACAACCTGGGACTTTCCCGAAAAATCTCCAACCAGACGGAGTGCTATTGTGCCTCTCTGGGAAAGTGCCTCCTGGCATTCACGGAAAATGTGAACCTGGATGTATATAAGGATGCGGAATTCACGCCGTTTACGGAACATACCATCACCAATTACGAAGATTTGATGAGAGAATTGGAGAAGGTGCGGTATCAGGGATATGCGGTGGATGCGGAAGAACGTGAAATCGGACTGTACTGCCTGGGAGTTCCGGTGCTGAACGGTCACGGAAATGCCGTTGCGGCTATCAGTATTTCCGGTCCGAAATCCAGAGTCAAGGACGAGCATTTTGAAGAAAAAATTACATTGATGAAAGAAATCAGTGCCCGGATTACCCGGGAGGTTTATCTGTAATTCAACGCCGCTGCGGGGAACCGCGGCGCCGTTTTCTTTTGTAAAAAAAAGCACGATAATAGGGTAGGAATCTCAAGGACTCCTACCCTATTATCGTTAAAACACTATTTCAAAACACTTCAGTGAAGCATTCCGTTAAGCATTCTTTCCGGCAGCCAGCATCTTCTTGTTGCCTTCGTTGAACTTACCCTTTCCATGGGACTCAAAGTATTTGCACATGGACGCTTCGAACTCGTCATAAGTGAACAGTCCGGATTCGGAAGCCAGTTTACCCAGAAGAACCAGGTTGGCATTTCCGCCTCTTCCCTGCTCCGTTGCGATATCCGTTGCCGGAATCTCAACGACGCGAACATCTTCACGACGCTTTACATCCTGATCCAGGGCGTTCTTGTTGATGTACATTACGCCATCCTTCGGCATCGCTGCTTCGTATCTTTCTACCGAAGCCTCTACCACCGGGCCGTCGTTTTTCATCAGGAATACGATATCCGGATGATCCGCATATGGAGAAGCGATCTTCTCATCACTGATAATTACGTTGCATTCGGAATATCCGCCACGCATTTCATTTCCGTATTTGCAAGTCCAGGTGCACTGCAGGTTCTTGTCTACAGCTGCTTCCATAAGGAGTTTACCAACTGTCAGGACACCCTGTCCGCCCAGTCCTACGCAGATAATACGTCTAACCATCTTTTGTTCCTCCTTCTTATCTGTCAATTACTTCGCCAAGTTCATATACCTTGGATACCACTTCGTCGATGTGCTTCATGGAATCTACCGGTGTCATATGCCAGTTTGTCGGGCACGGTACCAGTACTTCTACCAAGGAGAAACCTTTTCCGGCCTGCTGTTTCTCAATTGCCTTCCGTACCGCTTTCTTGGTACGGTTGATGTTTGCCGGGCTGGTCACGGATGTACGAGCCAGATAAGCGATATCCATGCCCTTCATCAGTTTGAATACATCGGTATTCTCACCGTTATCATCAAAGTTTCTTCCGGCCGGTGTGGATGCGGTCTTCTGACCAATCATTGTGGTCGGAGCCAGCTGTCCGCCGGTCATGCCGAATACGGTGTTGTTCATTACGAACATGGTTACGTTCTCGTTTCTCAGCGCTGCGGATGTGGTCTCTCCCAGACCGATCGCATACGCACCGCCGTCACCGGCGATGGTAAGAATGTTTTTATCCGGACGAACTCTCTTCATTGCGGTGAGTGCTGCACCCATCTTTCCGTGTGGCGGAACGATGGCATCCACGTTCATCCAGAACTGGAACTGGTGGTTACAACCGATATCGGAGCAAATGATGGTGTCGCTTACGATGTCCATCTCCTCCAGAACTTCTGCAAGAATTCTGTTGAAGATTCCGTGGCCGCATCCGCCGCAGAAACGGCTCTCATCATAAAATAACTCAGGTGCTTTCTTTGTAGCCATTAGTATACCTCCTCTTCGTCCTTGCCTTCGAAGACTTCTTTCGCAAACGCCATAACCTCGTCTACGGTATGGATTCTCGGTTCGTCTACTGTCATGGCATATGTATTGAACTTTCCTTTAGTATGAATAATTACGTCCTCACGCATCTGTCCCATCATGTTCACTTCGACAGTGACGATACCCTTGCAGGTTTCCGGAATCTCGTCGAATGCCTTGCTTGGGAACGGCCACAGGGTAATCGGACGAATCAGGCCCAGCTTGAAGCCTTCTGCTCTCGCTCTGGTAACCGCTTCCTGTGCTACTCTGGAGGAAATACCGTATGCAACCAGTACAACGTCGGCATCCTCAACCTGGAAGCTTTCCCATCTCTGTTCTTCTTCCGAGATTTTTCTCATCTTTGCCAGGTATTTGTGGTTCCATTCCTGAACCGGCTCGAAGTACGTTACGTCGGTTGCAACCTTGTGGTCCTCGCCCGGCTTCACACCGCTGATGGTCCAATCCAGGTCATCCAGACCGTATTCCTTCATTTCCGGAAGAACAACCGGCTCCATCATCTGTCCGATTGTTCCGTCAGACAGAAGACATACCGGGTGACGATACTTCTCTGCCAACTCAAACGCCTCATAAGCCATATCGCAAGATTCCTGAACGGAGTTCGGTGCCAGCACGATTAAGTGGTAGTCACCGTTTCCACCGCACTTTACTGCCTGCCAGTAGTTGTCCTGACCTGCAGAAATAAAACCATCACCAATTCCGAAACGCTGAACGCATGCTACTACGCATGGGATTTCAGCGGATACCCAGTAAGCGATTCCTTCCTGATACAGGGAGAATCCCGGACCGGATGTGGAAGTGAAAGCACGAGAACCCAGGCAGCGAGCTGCGAAGGTCATATTAACGCTTTCGATTTCGGAAGCACCCTGAATGAATACTCCGCCTACTTCCTTCTGTCTCCAAGACATCCACTGCAGAATTTCAGACTGTGGAGTAATCGGATATCCAGCATAAAAACGACAACCACCACGGATGGCACCTTCCGCCATCGCCTCGTTGCCCTTCATGATTCTTTTTTCCATAATGTCGTATCCTCCTTACAACCTATAAAATTTCGAAAACCAGATCCGGGCACATGGTGTAGCAGCATCCGCACTGTACGCACTTTTCCGAATCCACCTGCGGTACCAGATAACCCTTTGCGTTCACCTCCGATGATACGCTCAAAGCACCGGGCTTGCAGTTGGCAATGCAAAGATAGCAACCTTTGCAATGTTCAACATTCAACTTGATTTTCTCCATGATCAGAACCGTCCTTTCCAACAATTGTCGCGTTCTTAAAGAAATATCTTTTTTAAATCTGTTCCATTCTATAGAACGATGTTCTATAATTTACCTTATTATAGCATCTCCACCAAGTCCGCGTCAACCGGTAGCACGATTTTTCCTATTTTTCTTTTATCCCCTATTTCATCGCCTCATGAATCCTCCTACTGAAAAAGGACAGACGTTTTGCACCTTTAAAGCTGCAGCATCTGCCCTTTTTCATAATTCGATACGCATCATCCTGCGTTATTCATCTACCCATCAGTCCAGTATATCTTCCGGGGCCACCTGACTTCTCTTCCGGATGGTAAAGCCCGTAAAAGCAAATACGATGGCTACCAGTGGGTTTACGAGATTCAGGAAGCTGTACGGCAGGTACTCCAATGTCGGCACGTTCAAATACGTACTCATGGCCACCGCACAGGTCGTCCACGGAATCAACGGGGACGTCATTGTTCCGAAATCCTCCAGCGTTCGGGACAGGTTCTGTGGGGCCAAATCTCTTTCTTCATATTCGTCCTTATACATTCTTCCGGTCAGCAGAATGTACAGGTACTGCTCTCCGCATACCAGGTTCACGAACACTGCCGTAATTCCCGTTGCGGTAATCAGTCCGCCGGTTCCCTTCGCTACCTTCAGGATGTGGTTTGCGATGCATGCCAGCATTCCGGAACTGTGCATGATACCTCCGAAGGTCAGGGAACACAGAATCAGCGAAACGGTCCACATCATATTCTGCAGTCCGCCCTTGGACAAAAGCTCATCCAATGCCTTGTTTCCGGTCTCGCAGGAGTATCCGTAACTCAGTACGGTACCGATTTCCTCTATGCCCTGCCCCTGCACCAGAAGGGCACAGATTACGCCCAACAGCATGCTGGCAACCAGACCCGGAATCGCCGGAATCTTGAAGCAGATCATGAGAATCAGCAGCAGCAGCGGAAGCACCAGCAGCGGTGAAATCACGAACTGCTCTTTGAGGGATACCAGCACGGCGGAAATATCCGACTCTGAAGAAACTTCTCCGGAGAATCTGGTATTCAGAACCATATAACCGATAATCGCAAGGGCATAGCTGGTTCCGGCGGTGTATACCATGTGCCGGATGTGTGCAAACAGCGTAGTGCCCGATACCGCCGGAGCTAAGTTCGTGGTATCCGAGAACGGAGACATCTTATCTCCGAAGTACGCTGCGGATACCACCGCGCCTGCCGTTACTGCCGGCGGAATTCCCATTCCGGAGCCGATGCCCACCATGGCAACGCCCAAGGTTCCCGCAGTGGTCCAGGCGCTTCCCGTTGCCACCGCCACGATGGAACATACCAGCAGGCAGGTGACCAAGAAAAACTTCGGCGACAGAATTTTCAGTCCGTAATAAATCAAGGACGGCACGATGCCACCGGCAATCCATGCTCCGATGATCATTCCGATGAAACACGCAATCAGAATCGCCTGCATGGCGTTCTGAATGGAATCGATAATTCCCTTCTCAATGGTATCCCATTTGTTCTTCAGGATTACCACGGCGATAAATGCGGCGATGATAGATGCAAAAATCAGCGGAATCTGTACATCCAGAGTAAATATTCTCAATGACCCATAGAGCAATACAAATATCGCAACGATTGGAATAAGGGAAATTCCCAAATTTGGCGTACGTGGATTTCCGTCTGCAATCCGATTCTTCTTTTCCATTGTTCTCTCCTCCTCCTAATTACACTATGGGCAAGAGTCCTCCATTCTCGCCTCGTGGGACTAGAACGCTGTTCTATTTTGTGCTCAAATTATAGCATAGCAACGGCAAGTTCAAAACACATGTTATTAATTTCACTGTTTCACTCCGAGCGGAATTTCGCTGTACCCCTTGTAAGGCATGGGTTTAATTCTTTTTTAATTTTGATTTAAAAGTTTTTATAGTATCGTGTTTTGTGCCGTTTTCATAAAAGTAAAAGAAAAATGCGATCTTCCGCAGAAGACCGCGCTTTCCCGTGTCGTTTTAGGGTTTGCTTAATTCATCATTTAACGCCTATTTCCCGTTGTATTCCACATCCTTACCCGCTGCAAGACGTGCCTGATTCCGCTTGTGCAGGCGGATAATCAGGATTGCATCCAGCAATCCCAAGATTAAAACTACCAACTGGAATGTGAACATTCTGGTGTACGCAGTAACTGCCGGTAAAGTATCCAGCCAATGGCTGAACAGTGTGAACTGGAAGATATCCGGAGAGAATCCCAGAATCGCCGCAATACCGGTGGTGGTTGCAGTAAGAGATGCCGGAATGCCGCATTCCCCGATAACCGCATAGTATCCTCTGCCGGCAAAGCAAACGAAGGAAAGCCCAATTATCACGAATATAACGAATGCAGCGGAGGAATTCTCGTTTGCACCGAACAACATATACAGCAGTCCGATAATTGACAATACATATACGATAATCAGGTTCTTCGCCGGAGATTTCAGTCTGGTCGCAATCTCTCCGCCTACCGGTGCTCCAAGCATCTGGCAGCCGTACGTTCTGAAGATTGCCGCCCATCCGGCGATAACAACCGGAATACCCAGTACGTCCGAGAAGTACGGTGTGAAGTATGTCAGCGTCGTCTTAAAGGAATATACCGCAAAGATACAGAATGCGAACATCCAGGTTTCCTTGCGGCATACTACCGAAAGAATTTCCTTCACCACATTGTGGTTCTCTTTATCCTTCTTGCTTGCTGCCGCCTCTGCTCTGTTTGCCTCCAGCATCTCCTTGGTTGGATTCGGGATGACAAAGAACAATGCAATGAAAATGACTACGGACATTGCGATATTGGCAACAACGGTTGCTTTAATTCCATTTTCGCCTTCTCCCGCATACTGGAATGCCACCATCATCAAAGAAGACAACACGATATTGAAGATGCCGATGCAGGTTTCGTTCAAACCATATGCTCTCCCCTGTTCACTGTCCGGCCACATCATACGAATAATCTTAACCTGTGTCGGGAAGTTGAACATCAAAGATGCTATAGCGAAACCGAACCACATCGCAATGCACCACACGTAGGAATGGGGATTCAGCAGGAAGCCTACCGCAAATACCGCATTCAGCACGATGGAAAGCAGATAAATCGTCTTATAGTTAAAGCGGTCTGCAAACCATCCCCCAAATGGTGCCAAAATAACATTTCCCAGTCCGTAAACGGAAAGCAGGAAGCTCATCTTGGTTCCGGAAACATCCAAGAATTCGCGGAACGGTTCATACCAGGTGTACTGAAGATACGGCACCAAATATACAACAGCCCAGCCGGCACCCAGTGTCAACATAGCAATTGTCAGCCGCAGCTTACTCATCTTGATGTAATTAGAATTCTCCACAGTTGTTCTCCCTTCTATTTCGCCAAATCGCTCTTATCCGATGTGCTTCCGGAATACTTCTCCCAGAATCCGGATACCGTCGCGAATCTGATCGTCCTTCACCATTGTGAAATTCATACGGATGGTGTTCTTCACTCCGTCGAAGGAGAAGAAGGACTCACCCGGAATGTATGCAATTCCCGCAGCCAGCGCATCGTCCAGAATCGCATCGCTGTCCAGACCTTCCGGCAGTTCCAGCCACAGGAACATTCCGCCTTCCGGATCGGTGTACTTAATTTCAGCCGGGAAGTATTTCTGAATCATCTCTACCATCAGCTCGCAACGCTCTTTGTATACTTCCTGAATTTCCTCAATGTGCTTCTCCAGGTTGAACATCTTCAGATAGTAGTATGTCAGCATCTGAGTCAGTTCCGGGCTCTGCAGGTCGTTGGTTTCCTTCAGAGATTCGAATGCGGTAGCCACTTCCTTGGAAGCGCATGTCCAAGCAACTCTCATGCCCGGGCTCAGAATCTTGGAGAAGGATCCCAGATAGATGACCTGGCCCTTCTTGTCCAGTGCGCGCAGATGCGGCAGCGGCTCGCCCTTGAATCTCAGGTCGCCGTACGGGTTGTCTTCGACAACAGCAACATCGTACTTTGCAACCACTTCCATGAAGCGCTCTCTTCTTTCCAGCGTCCAAGCCTTTCCGGTCGGGTTCTGGAAGTTCGGAATCACGTAGATCAACTTTGTGTTCGGATTTTCTTCCAGCGCTCTCTCCAGATCCTCGATTACGATACCATCATCATCGGTGTCAACACCAACGAACTCTGCACCGTATGGACGGAATGCGTTGATGGCACCCAGATAGCTCGGGTTCTCCGTGATTACCACATCTCCTTCATCCAAGAAGGTCATTGCGGCCAGTCCAAGGCCCTGCTGAGATCCGGACAGAATGCAGATGTTTTCCTTTGTGCACTCTACGTGTTCTCTGTTGTTCATACGATCTGTCAGGTAGTCCAGCAGAGGGCCGTAACCCTTTGTCAGGCCGTATGCGAATGCAGTGGCACCTTCTTTTTCCAGCATGGTGTCTGCGGCTTTTCTCAGATCCTCCAGCGGGTACAGTGCCGGATCCGGCAATCCTGCTGCGAAGGAGATCATATCCGACTTTCCGGCAATTCTCTTCTGTACTGCACGGATACCGGACGGCTTAATGCGGCTCATTCTTTTCGAAAAACTCATGTCTTCATCCTCCTACTACAACTTATAAAATGGTTAATTTAATTATGGGTAATTATAAATGGTCTATTTTCTTGGTTAATCTATTATGGTTTTTATGGTTTATTATGGTTAGCTATTAATGGTTATTTCTACTTGTACTCTCTTGCCGGTTCTTCTCCGTTCATGACACGAAGCGCTCCCAGCGCCAGCGCGATCATCTCATACTCACCCGCAACGACTTCCATCGGTGCAACGTTCTGGGTCATACGCTGAAGTTCCGATGTCACCTTCTTGGAATGAGCAATTCCTCCGGTAACGATGATCCGGTCTACCGGTTCGTCGAATGCCGGGATGTAGGAGCAGATTTCCTTTGCCGTCTCGTAGATGAATGCATCATATACCAGAGCAGCCTTTTCGTCTCCCTCTTCAATGCGCTTCTCAATCTCTCTGGAATCCTTCGTTCCCAGGAAATCGTACATGCCGGCGAATTTGCTGATCTTGTCTACCATTTCGGATTCCGTGTACTTACCGGAATAGCAGAGCTGAACCAGCGGGTAGGTCGGCAGGGAACCGCAGCGCTCCGGAGAGAACGGACCGTTGGTACGGCCGCCGGATCCATCCACCATCTTTCCTTTCTTGTGGGCACAGATGGAAATTCCGGATCCCAGGTGAGCAACGATAAAGTTGCAGTCCTCATACTTCTTTCCGATTTTGCTTGCAATGGCTCTGGCAACCGCCTTATGGTTCAGTGCATGGAACCAAGCCGGACGCTCCAGTTCCGCAAGACCGGTGATTCTCGCCTTCTCCATCATTTCATCCACTGCCACCGGGTCGACAATGAATGAAGGTACGCCGATTTCGTCGCCGATGGACTTCGCGATTACCGCACCGAGGTTTGATGCATGCTCTCCGCATACCGCATTTCTGAAATCCTCAATCATGCGATCGTTTACCGCATAGGTTCCGCCCTCTACCGGCCGGCAGAGACCACCTCTTCCGGCAACACAGCCGAAGTCTGAAATCGAATATCCGGCTTCTTCCACGGTCCTTACAATCAGGTTCTTCCGGTACTCAAATTCGTCAAAAACATGTGGGTACGGCTTCAGCTCTTCAGCAGTATGGTCGATTGACGCTTTGAAGAGTTCTTGATCGTCTTCAAATACTGCAATCTTGGTGCTGGTACCACCCGGATTAATAATCAATAATTTCATTCGCATCCTCCTTGTGAATGACGTATAGTTTTTTAACGAACTTATCGTTCTATTGTTTGGAACAGTATTCTGTTTTCACGCTTATTATAATATTTCACCTAACGGATGTCAATTCACAAACCTCGTCTATTATTTCACATCGCAAAAAAAGAATTAACGCCCACTCCGAAATGTTCAAAAACGTTAATCGCTTCTCTTAAAATGCCGAAACATTGCGGTTTTTCCCCATCTCGGCTATAATGGTGTCAGTACACAGAAAAAGGAGGCGCCTATGCCATCGCACTACGCCCATTATTATTTTGGAAAAGAAATCATCCGGGTAATGCCGGGAGATGCAAAAGATATCATCAACTCCAATGCTGCCAGCATTGATGCGTATATGATGGGACTTCACGGTCCGGATTTTTTGGCGTTCTATCGCCCTTGGCACAGCAATCGTTTGAGCCGGGAAGGCCGTCAAATTCACCATTCCGCCGGGAGGGATTTCTTTGAACGAGCGACCGGAATCCTCCGGAAGAATCCATCACCGGAAGCGTACAGTTACGCCCTGGGATGCGTCACTCATTTTATTTTGGACGCCGCCTGCCACCCTTTGGTGTCGGAATTCATGAAGGAAACCGGCCAGACCCACGCAAAGATTGAACGGGACTTCGACAGCTATATCCTCGGAATCTGCCGCAAATCTCCTCGCAAGGTGAACTTGAACCGGGTATTCCCCCACTCAAAGAGAATTGACGAACTGATTTCCGAGTTCTACGAAAGCACCAACCGCCGAAACACCCAGGAGGCCATCGAGACCATGAGCCGGGTGCTGACCCTGTTCAGCCGCCCCAATACCGCGGCGAGAAATGCCACCTATCGGATTCTTTCCGCCGTTCCCAGCAAGGCCATTCAGAGCCGGCGGGATATGATCTACCGAGACGGAGACGAAAAGCGGACTTCCGTCAGCAGCGTCAAGCTCTTCGATGCCCTGAATAAATCCGTCATGCTGGCCTCCGCAGAAATGGATGCCTTTATGAACCACGTCCTGCTGGATACGCCACTGGACGAAACTTTCGATTTGGATTATATTGGAAAGATTCCGGAGCAGGGCTCCAAATAGACTTGCAGATTTCAATTATCGACATATTAAAAGCACTGCCGATGTAGCAGTGCTTTTTGCATTCTATTCTATTTTCAAAACTCCTACGCAATCATCTTCACGCCGAAGGTCAGCCAGGATACAATCAATCCGGCAATTACAACGCCCAGAACCACCGCCGGAAAGGCTTTCTTGAAATCCAGCTCCATCATGGCCGCCACCAGACAGCCCGTCCAGGCACCGGTTCCCGGCAACGGAATGGCTACCAGCAACATCAACCCGAAAAACTCATATTTCTCCACGGTTTCCTTCTTGGATTCCGCCTTCGCCTCCATCTTGCACACGAAAGCATTTAGCCCCTCACTCTTGGTCCGAAGCCACGCGAACACTCTTTTGGTAAAAATAATCAGCGCCGGAACCGGAATCAGGTTTCCGATAATCGAAAGGATCAACGCCTGGCTCACGCTGAGGCCTTCCACAACGCCGTAGGGAATGGCTCCTCGAAGCTCTATGACCGGCACCATTGCCATAAATAATGTTGTAAGTGCAACTCTCAAAACTTTCCTCCTTATACAATAACAAGAAAAATCTTATCACAGGAAAATGACCGTTTCAAGTTGTTTTGATGAAAAAAGGGAACCGCTTCCGCAGTTCCCTTTCCGTTGATTCTCTTATGAAAATCCAATTCGCTTCACCGGATTCTAGAAGTCCTTGTTCACCTTTCTCTCCACATACTTGGTGTGCAGAATGTGGTGCGCCTTCTCGCTTCCCGGTTCACCGAAGTAGGATTTGTATATTTCGATGATTTCCGGATTCTCGTGAGATTTACGCAGCGGTCTGTTCTTGTCCAGCTCGTACAGTCCCTTTGCACGAAGTGCACGAACGTCTACAAAGTTTCTGACAGAGGAATCTACAATCGGCTGTCCGCCGCCGTTGACGCATCCGCCCGGACATGCCATGATTTCCACGAATGTGTAATTCTTCTCGCCGGAACGGATTGCATCCAGAACCTTCTTCGCATTGGCCAGGCCGCTGGCTACTGCCACGTTCACTTCCAGGCCACCCACGTTGTAGGATGCTTCCTTCACGCCTTCTACGCCACGAACATCGGTAAATTCTACGCATTCCAGCTCTTCGCCGGTAATGGTCTCCACTGCCGTTCTCAGTGCCGCTTCCATAACGCCGCCGGTTGCGCCGAAGATTACCGCAGCACCGGTGTAATCGCCCAGAGGGCTGTCGTACGGCATTTCCGGCAGGTTGACAAAGTCGATGCCGGCTTCGTTAATCAGGCTGCCCAGCTCTCTGGTGGTCAGCGAGTAATCCACATCCTGTACGCCTGCCGCATCCTGATCCGGTCTGTCGCACTCGAACTTCTTAGCGGTACATGGCATTACGGATACCGATACAATCTTGTCTACCGGAATTCCCATGGTTTCCGCGTAGTATGTTTTTACCACCGCACCGAACATCTGCTGCGGAGATTTGCAGCTGGATACGTTCGGAAGCAGGTCCGGATAGTAGTGTTCGCAGTACTTAATCCAACCCGGCGAGCAGGAGGTAATCAGCGGCAGTGCTCCGCCGTTCTGAACGCGATCGATCAGCTCGTGCGCTTCTTCCAGGATGGTCAGGTCTGCCGAGAAGTTGGTATCGAATACGCGGTCGAATCCCAGACGGTGCAGTGCAGCGGACATCTGTCCTTCCACAACGGTTCCGATCGGAAGTCCGAAGCATTCGCCCAGACCCACACGAACGGACGGTGCTGCCTGAACCACAACGAACTTGTCCGGATCTTCCAGTGCCGCCTTAACCTCAGCGGTGGAATCCTTCTCATAGAGAGCGCCTACCGGGCAAGCTGCCACGCACTGTCCGCAGTTTACGCAGCTGGTTTCTACAAGCGGCAGGTCGAAGGTGCTTCCGATGTAAGTATCGAATCCACGGTTGTTTGCGCCGATTACGCCGATTCCCTGAAGGTTCTCACAGGCACCCACGCATCTTCTGCACAGAATACATTTGTTGTTGTCTCTAACGATGGATTTGGAACTGCTGTCTACGGTAAAAGAATTCTTCTTTCCGGCATAGTAGTCCGTATCTGTCACGCCATAGCGCTTGCACAGCTTCTGCAGCTCGCAGTTGTTGTTTCTTACGCAAGCCAGGCAGTCCATGTTGTGATCGGAAACGATCAGCTGCAGGGTCTTTCTTCTGGCTTCTCTCAGTCTTTCGGTATTGGTGTGTGCCACCATTCCGTCACTTACCGGGAATGCGCAAGCGGTTACCAGACCTCTGGCACCCTCCACTTCACACAGGCACATTCTGCAGGCGCCAATTTCGTTGACGTCTCTCAGATAGCACAGGGTCGGAAGGTCAATTCCGGCTGCGTGTGCAGCATCCAGAAGAGTGGAGCCTTCCGGAACTGTGACTTCAATATTATCGATTGTTAATTTGATATCTCCCATTTCTGTAACCTCCACTACTTGAATACCACTGCGCCGAAACGGCAGTTATCCATACATGCTCCACACTTGATGCACTTGTCCGTATCGATGTGATGCGGTTCTTTCACGGAACCGGTAATCGCATCTGCCGGGCAGTTTCTTGCGCACAGTGTGCATCCCTTACACTTCTCCGGATCGATTTCGTATGTGCACAGAGCCTTACATACGCCGGCCGGACACTTCTTGTCCTGAATATGTGCCACATACTCGTCCCGGAAGAATCTCAAAGTGGACAGAACCGGGTTCGGTGCAGTCTGACCCAGACCGCACAGAGAATTGGCCTGAATGTACTTTGCCAGCTCTTCCAGCTTGTTCAGATCTTCCATCTCGCCCTTGCCTTCGGTAATCCGTGTCAGGATTTCCAGCATACGTCTTGTACCGATACGGCATGGAGTACATTTTCCGCAGGATTCACTTACAGTGAATTCCAGGAAGAACTTCGCAATATCTACCATGCAGTTATCTTCGTCCATTACGATCATTCCGCCGGAACCCATCATGCATCCGATGCTCTTCAGAGTTTCGTAATCAATTGGAATATCGTAATATTTTTCCGGGATACATCCGCCGGAAGGACCGCCGGTCTGTGCAGCCTTGAACTTCTTGCCCTTTGGCACGCCGCCGCCGATTTCTTCAATAACTTCTCTCAGGGTGGTTCCCATCGGAACTTCTACCAGGCCGGTGTTGTTTACCTTACCGCCCAGAGCGAATACCTTGGTGCCCGTTGAGCCTTCGGTACCCATGGACCGGAACCAATCCACACCCTTTACGATGATTTCCGGAATATTGGCATATGTCTCTACGTTGTTCAGAACGGTTGGAGACTGGAACAGACCCTTTACTGCCGGGAACGGCGGACGGGTATGAGGCTCTCCACGGTTTCCTTCGATAGAGGTCATCAGTGCGGTCTCTTCACCGCAAACGAACGCGCCGGCACCCAGTCTCAGGTCGATATCGAAACTGAAGTCCGTACCGAAAAGATTCTTGCCCAGCAGTCCGTATTCTCTTGCCTGACGAATCGCAATGCGGAGACGATCTACCGCGATTGGATACTCCGCACGAACGTAGATATAACCCTGATCTGCGCCGATTGCGTATCCGGCAATAGCCATTGCCTCCAGCACGCTGTGCGGGTCACCTTCCAGAATGGAACGGTCCATGAATGCACCCGGGTCACCTTCATCGGCGTTACAGCATACATACTTCTGAACCTGTCCTCTGTTGCCGCAAGCGAATTTCCACTTCTTTCCGGTTGGGAATCCGGCACCGCCACGGCCTCTCAGTCCGCTGTCCAGTACTACCTGAATGACATCGTCCGGGGACATCTGAGTCAGAGAACGGCCCAGTGCTTCATATCCGCCTCTTCCGATATATTCATCGATGTTCTCCGGATCGATCATTCCGCAGTTGCGAAGTGCGATACGGGTCTGTCTGTTGTAGAACTTGAAATCCTCATCATCTGTACCGTCGGCATTTTCTTCCCTCAGCAGGTACTTGGATGCAACATTTCCGCCTTCCACGTGTTCCCGGAAGATGACTTCTGCCTTATCCGGGTTCACTTCTTCATAGAATACGGCGCCTGGGTGGATTACGACAATCGGGCCCTTTGCGCAAAGACCCTGACATCCGGTCTGAATTACCTTGTATTCCTTTTCCTTGCCGGCTACCTTAATCAGTTTCTCAAAACGATCCATTACTTCCTGGCTGTGGCCGGAATGACATCCGGTACCGCCGCAAACCATAATAAATTTCTCAGGACCGTCACCTTCTACATGTTCCGGAGCTGCTTCTCCCGCTCCGCATCTTGGACCGATCTGACTCTGCATCCGGTCACGAATGACTTTGAGTTCTTCTAATGATTTCATTATCTTCCTCCATTGCAGTCTTCAATTACTGGTTTATGCATACTTCTTCAAGATATCGGCAACCTGATCCGGAGTAATCTTTCCGTATACATCGCCACCTACAATCATAACCGGAGCCAGTCCGCAGGCTCCTACACAACGGCAGGTATCCAGAGAGAACTTTCCGTCCGGTGTGCATTCACCGTCATCGATTCCCAGTTCTTTCTTAACCTCTTCCAGAACCTCGCCGGCACCCTTAACGTAGCATGCAGTTCCAAGACAGACAGATACTTCGTACTGTCCCTTTGGAGACATGGAGAACTGTGCGTAGAATGTTGCCACGCCGTAAATCTTCTCCATTGGGATTCCGGTCTCATCTGAAATAATTTTCTGCACTTGATATGGTAAATATCCGTAAATCTCCTGCGCTGCCTGCATGATCGGCATCAGAGATCCCTTTTCACCTTTGTGCTCTGCAATTCTTTTGCGGAGTTCAGTTTCCTGTTCCGCTGTGCCTTTGAAAGGAACATTTGAAACTTTCATCAGAATTATACCTCCTTGTTTTGACATACAAATACACCTTGTATAATTCATTATACAATTATATAATGAGTTTGCAAGAATTGTTATAACTCTAACTAAATTTATTCCATATAGTCATATTTGAACAGAAATTTGATTGAATAGAATTAAACAAAGTAAATTGTCACTTAAAAATATTTTATCAATAGTGTTATAAATGCAAGGAGGAAGTTATGGTTTTAAAAGAAGTGGTAAACCTGCTGGATGCCGAAGTTTTAACGGGAAACAGCGATCCGGAACTGGAATTGAACAGCGCATTTTCCTCGGATATGATGAGTCATATGTTAGCCTATTCTAACGATAAATCCATCTTAATTACAGCTTTATACAATCCGCAAGTTCTACGTACAGCAGACTTAATGGGGATTTCCTGTGTAATTTTTATCGGACGAAGTGAGCCGGATCCGGCCTTGATTAAGCTGGCGGAATCCCTCGGTGTCACCATCGTGCAGTCCCCTTATTCCATGTACGTCACCTGCGGCATTCTCTTCTCCAACGGATTGCAGGGCGCATTCCAGAACGAACAGGAGAGAAAATAAAATGATTTATCCGAAATTTCTCCGGCCCGGAGACACCATCGGCATCTGTGCACCCAGCGCCGGTGTGGGCCACAAAATCGAATCCTTCGATCAATCCCTCTCCGTGCTCAAGGGAGAAGGCTACCGCATCCGAGAAACCGCTGCTGTGCGAAACAATTCCGACCGTTCCGCCTCCGGTGCCGTGCGCGGTAAAGAATTGCAGGAATTAGTGGAGGATAAAAACATCTCCGCCATTCTCTCCGCTTCCGGCGGGGACTACGCTCCGGAGATGCTGCCGTACGTGGATTGGAATCAAATCCGAGAAAAGCCGAAATGGATCATCGGTGCCAGTGACCCCACCAACCTTCTTTTTCCAATCACCACGAATCTGGATATCGCCACCATGTACGGATTCAATGCGGGTACCTTTGACTGGCAGCCCCTGCACCCTTTTCAGGAACGGATGCTTCGGGTCCTGAAAGGTGACATTGGAACCCAAGAGTCCTTTCAATATTATGATGACAAAAAGGATTTCAGCAATAATCCCGTCCTGGAAGGAGAAGTGTACTGGGACAGCCGGTTGGACGGTGAGAAAGAGCCGGTGGCCTTTGAGGGAAGGCTGATTGGCGGATGCATTGACTGCATCGGAAAGCTGATCGGTACGCCTTACGACGGCACCCATCAATTCTTGGAGCGCTATGCCTCGGAAGGGATTGTGTGGTACTTCGATCCTTTTGCCATGAATGCGGAAACCCTGTACCTCACCATGCTTCAGATGAAAGCCTGCGGCTATTTCCGCGGTACGACCGGAATTCTCTTCGGGCGGGTGATGTTCGACGGCGGTTCGTCGGATGAGGAGTATCTGGATCTGCTCAATCGATGCTTCGACGTTCCGATTGTATGGAACTGCGATATCGGTCACGTGAAGCCGTGCATGACCTTGATTAACGGTTCAATCGCCAAAGTTCAATGCGCGGATGGAATCGGTACAATAGAAATGAGACTGGAATAATCCAGCCTCATTTTTGTTTTCCGTTATTTCTTGAAGTATTACTCCAAATGCTTTTTAAAGTTGCCCACAACCCGTTCGCCATCGTTCAGCATGATGAAGGCATGGGGATCTTTTTCCTGCACTAAGGTTTGCAGGTGATAAACCTCGTACTTGGTGATGGCCACCACCATGATGTGCACGTTCTCCTCGGTATAAGAGCCGGTTCCTTCCCATTTGGTGACGCCTCGTCCCATGTCCGTGGTGATGAGCTTGTCGATTCCATCCACCTTCGTGAAAATCAGCACCTCGGTGTTGATGTTCTGCGTATGCATCCGGTCCATGAAGCTGGAACGAATAGTAGTATAGATAAAGGAATAGATGGCAATCTGAATATTGAACACCAACAGACAGATTCCGTATACCGCCACGTTGAACAGCACGTTGATTCTTCCCACACTGGTATTCGGGTGGGTCTTGGACATGCAGACACCGATGATATCCGAACCGCCGGTGGAGCTGCCGCCTCGCAGAATGATTCCGGATCCCACACCGCCGATGACGCCTGCCACTACACAAGCGGACAGGTAATCGTTGAACAATGGCTTGGCCGGTACCGGAACCAGCGTCAGACAGAGGGAGGACATTCCGATGGAAATCAGGGATTTAATCGAGAACTTAATTCCCACCGCCCGATACGCGTAGTAGAACAGCGGCACGTTCATGAGAAAGTAGATGATACCGGTGAGGTCCATTCCCGGAGGTCCGGAGAAATGCAGCACCTTAACGAAGAACAGACGCAGCAGCTGCGCCATTCCCAGGAACCCGCCGTTGTACAGGCTCATCGGGGTAATCAGCACGTTAATGCTCACCGCATAGATAATGTTTCCTAAAATGATATAACAGAAATTCGCGAAGGCAGAAAACTTGTCTTCAAATTGATCTAACCAATTCATAACATCAGCATAGGGTGAAACAGCATTTCTGTTTCACCCTATCCCTAACTCTCCTTTTTTTAACTATGAGTTTTATTTATTACGGATGGCAGCCTGTGCTGCAGCCAGACGGGCAATCGGTACCCGGAATGGCGAGCAGGATACGTAATTCAATCCCAGTCTGTGGCAGAAATCGATGGTCTTCGGGTTTCCGCCGTGCTCACCGCAAATTCCCAGCTTGATGTTCGGACGGGTCTTCCGGCCTTCTTCTGCAGCCATCTTTACCAGCTTTCCAACGCCGCGCTGATCCAGAACCTGGAACGGATCCTCTTCCAGAACACCCTTCTCTACGTATTCACGAATGATTTTGCCGGTATCGTCTCTGGAGAAACCGAATCCCATCTGAGTCATATCGTTGGTACCGAAGGAGAAGAATTCTGCATCTTCTGCGATTTCATCGGCAACCAGAGCGGCTCTCGGAATCTCAATCATGGTTCCTACCATGTAGTTCAGTCTCTCACCGGCCTTTTCGAAGCATCTCTCTGCGGTCTCGTCGATGGTCTTCTTCACGTTCTTCAGCTCGTTCGGAATGCCTACCAGCGGTACCATGATTTCCGGTTTGATATCGATGCCGGTTTCTTTCTTCACTTCCAGAGCAGCGGTGATAATTGCCTCTGTCTGCATTTCAGCGATTTCCGGATAGGTTACCGCCAGACGGCAACCTCTGTGTCCCAGCATCGGGTTGAACTCGTGCAGTTCGATAGTCTTCGTCTTAATCTTCTCCAGCGGAATACCGAACTGCTCGGACAGTTCCTTCATATCCTCTTCGTTCTTCGGGAGGAATTCGTGCAGCGGCGGATCCAAGAGACGGATGGTTACCGGCTTTCCTGCCATGGTCTCATACAGGCCCTTGAAGTCGCCTTTCTGATACGGAAGCAGACCTGCCAGTGCCTCTCTTCTCTCTTCCTCGGTATCTGCCAGAATCATACGACGAATCTTCGGAATTCTCTCTTCTTCAAAGAACATGTGCTCGGTTCTGCACAGACCGATACCTTCTGCGCCGAACTGAACCGCCTGCTTTGCATCTCTCGGGTTGTCCGCATTGGTACGAACGCCGATGGTACGGATTTCATCCGCCCACTTCATGATGGTTCCGAAGTTGCCGGACAGTTCCGGTGCTTTGGTTGCGATTTCTGCCGCATATACGCTACCGTCGGTACCGTTAATGGAAATCATGTCTCCTTCATGGTACTTTACACCGTGGATTTCCATGTATTTCTCGTCTTCGTATACCGTGATATCATGGCATCCGGCAACGCAGCATTTACCCATACCGCGGGCAACTACTGCTGCGTGAGAAGTCATGCCGCCCCTTGCGGTGAGGATACCTTCCGCTGCAACCATACCTGCCAAGTCTTCCGGCGAGGTCTCTTCCCGAACCAGAACGACCTTCTTGCCGGCTTCCTTTGCAACGGCTGCATCATCGGCACTGAATACGATCTCGCCGCATGCCGCACCCGGGGATGCCGGAAGTCCCTTTCCAATCGGGGTGTGCTTCTTCAGTTCCTCTGCATCGAATGCCGGGTGGAGAAGCTGATCGATCTGCTCCGGTGCAATTCTCATGATTGCGGTCTCTTTATCGATTTTCTCTTCGTTCACCATATCTACGGCAACCTTTACCGCAGCTTCTGCCGTTCTCTTACCGTTTCTGGTCTGCAGCATGAAGAGCTTACCCTCTTCTACTGTAAACTCCATATCCTGCATATCCTTGTAGTGGTCTTCCAGGATTCTGGCAATATCTTCGAATTTTCCGTATACGTCCGGGAAAGATTCCTTCATCTGATCGATTGGCTGCGGTGTACGGATACCCGCTACAACGTCTTCGCCCTGGGCGTTTACCAGGAACTCACCGAAGATCTTGTTTTCACCGTTTACCGGGCTTCGTGTGAATGCAACGCCGGTACCGGAATTCTCTCCGGTATTTCCGAATACCATGGACTGAACGTTTACGGCCGTTCCCAAGGATGCGGAAATGTTATTCAGCTTTCTGTACAGGATTGCTCTTTCGTTATTCCAAGAACGGAATACCGCCTGAATCGCCTCCATCAACTGATCCTTCGGATTCTGTGGGAACTCTCTGCCCAGTTCTGCTTTTACCAGTTCCTTGTATCCCTCAATGATGACCTTCAGATCCTCTGTCTTCAGATCCACATCGTATTCTGCGCCCACTTCCTTCTTGCGGCCGTCAAAAATCTGATCGAATTTGGACTTCGGAATTTCCATTACGACGTCACCGAACATCTGAATGAAACGTCTATAGCTGTCGTAAGCAAAACGTTCGTTTCCGGTCTTGGCAGCCAGGCCCTTTACGGAATCGTCATTCAGTCCCAGGTTCAGAATCGTATCCATCATTCCCGGCATGGAAACCGGTGCGCCGGAACGAACGGAAACCAAAAGCGGGTTCTCGATGTCTCCGAACTTCTTTCCCATTACCTGTTCCAGTTCATCCAGGTGTTCGTACACTTCCCGAACGATTTCCTCGTCCAGCATGCCGCCCTTGTTCAGATAATCCTTGCAGGCATCGGTAGAAATAGTAAATCCGAAAGGTACCGGCAGACCGATTTTCGTCATCTCTGCCAGGTTGGCACCTTTACCTCCCAGAAGGTCTCTCATATCCTTGGAGCCTTCATTGAATGAATACACAAACTTGCCCATAAGCTTTCTCCTTGTTTAAAAATTTCGCCTAGAATTCTAGCTTGCTATTAATATATTCACGTACGTCGGACAATGGCAGACGAATCTGTTCCATCGTGTCTCTGTCCCGTATGGTGACACAGTGATCTTCTGCCGTGTCAAAATCGACACAAACGCAGAACGGAGTACCGATTTCATCCTGACGGCGGTATCTCTTACCAATGGAACCGGAGGTATCATAATCGGTGCTGAAATATTTGCTCAATTCTTCGTAAATCGGTTCTGCCTGTTCCTTGAGCTTATTGGACAGCGGCAGAACGGCAACCTTATACGGTGCCAGTGCCGGATGGAGTCTCAGGACGATACGGGTATCTTCCTTGCCCTTCGCATCCGTCAGTGTTTCCTCGTCATATGCATCAATCAAGAATGCCAATGCCACACGATCGGCACCCAGAGACGGCTCGATGCAGTACGGCACGTATTTCTCATGGGTTTCCGGATCCATATAGCTCATATCCTGACCGGAGTGGTTCTGGTGCTGCATCAAATCGAAGTCCGTACGATCTGCAATACCCCACAGCTCACCCCAGCCGAATGGGAACAGGTATTCCAAATCAGATGTGGCGTTGCTGTAGTGAGACAGCTCCTCTTTCTCGTGATCGCGAACTCGGATGTTCTCCATGTTCATGCCCAGATTCTTCAGGAAGTCCTGTGCGTACTGCTTCCAATATTCGAACCATTCCATGTCCGTTCCCGGTTTGCAGAAGAATTCCAGCTCCATCTGTTCAAACTCACGGGTACGGAAGGTGAAGTTGCCCGGAGTAATCTCGTTCCGGAAAGATTTACCGATCTGTGCAATACCGAATGGCACTTTCTTTCTGGCACTGCGCTGAACATTCTTGAAGTTTACGAAGATGCCCTGTGCCGTTTCCGGACGCAGGAAGATTTCCGATTTGGAATCTTCGGTAACGCCCTGGAATGTCTTGAACATCAGGTTGAACTTCCGAATCGGCGTGAAATCCGTCTTTCCGCATTCCGGACAAGGAACCTGATTCTCCTGGATGAAAGATTCCAGCTGCTCGTTGCTCCAGCCGTCACAAGCGACGGTTTCGCCCTTTGCCCGCATGTATTCTTCCACCAGCTGATCCGCTCTGTGTCTGGATTTGCAGCTCTTGCAGTCAATCAGCGGGTCCGAGAATCCACCTACGTGTCCGCTGGCTACCCAGGTTTCCGGGTTCATCAGAATTGCCGCATCCAGTCCTACGTTGTACTTGGATTCCTGAACGAACTTCTTCCACCATGCCTGCTTCACGTTGTTCTTGAACAACACGCCCAGAGGACCGTAATCCCATGTATTTGCCAGACCGCCGTAAATGTCGGAACCCGGGAAAATAAATCCTCTGTTGCTGCATAGAGCTTTGATTTTTTCCATTGTTGCTTTGTTGTTATCTGCCATTCTTTCTCTACTCCAAACTTTTAATTAATTTATTAATTTTCCGGATTAATGCCGCTCTCCTGCGCCACTTCTTCCAGAATCTTTGTCAGATCCTCTTTGGTCTCTTCGCCGATCGGTGCTTCCGCTGCTGCCGGAGCCGCTTCTTCCGCAGGTGCCGCCGCTTCCGGCTCATCCTCTGCGTCTACATCCACTACCACCGGCTCGTCGTCGTCGACGTCCAGGTCGAACTCTTCAAAGAAATCGTCATCCTCATCTTCTGTCTTCTTCCGGAAGATATCCGATCCCTTCCGCTTCAATTCTTCGAAACCTTCCCGAACGCGGTCGGAATCGATGCCATCCGCCTTCTTTTCCCGGAGATCTTCCAGCACATCCTGGCCCCGATCCCGAAGTTCGTTGTACATATCCGAACCCTTTTCCTTCAGGTCTTCGTAGAATTCGCTGTCCTTAATCTTATCGACCTTCTCCATGCCCTTGTCGTAGTAAATCTGGCCCTGAGCTCTGGCTTTCCGATACTGGCTCTTCACCTTGCCGTTAATATCAGTAATCTGGCCCTGATCGTTCACGAACTCAATCTTGCAATTGAATCCGGCGGCACTGATGACACCGAAGATAACGCCCCAAGGAGCCACTACAGCGCCCAGCAATCCTGCCGTCAGCGGCAGATTCAAGAGAATGGTATCGCCCTTGCGAACGATAATCCGGGACATACTTCCCTTGGCGATGGTCTTCTTCAGCTGGCGCTTCAGAATTCCTTCTTTGCTTTCTTCATCCTCTTCATGAGCATTGATATAATCCATGGACTCCTCAATATTGATGATGGCGTCCACCACGCTTCCGTTGGCTTCTTCCAACGCTTCCTTTGCTTCCCGATAGCTGACACCGGTACGGTCCTTGACCAATTCGATTTTTTCCAATGTAATTTCCATATCTTCCTCCTTGCCGGGACTTCTTCTATGCATCGAAATCCCCTTTCAAAAGATCAGTATTCAGGTAGTATTCCAAATATTCTGACAGAATTGTCTTCAATTCCCGCTGAATTTCCGGTTTCAACTGAATTCTGGAAAAAGTGGCAAGAGAATGTCTTACCATATATTTCAATACCTCCACTATATCAAAATGAGGCTTGAAAATCAATGTATCCCCGTCGCTTTTCTCTCTCTCCATACAATCTCCACACAGGATTCCGCCCCCGGAAATCGAGAAATACGCCGGCGTTTCGAAGTCCTCTCGCTTCTTCCCGCAATCCACGCACCGGTTCAGCTCCGGCATAACCCCCTGCATTCCAAGATTTTTTACCAAATATGCGTAGAGCATGGTCTCATAATTTCCCTTTGCTTGGGTAATGGCCTCCATGAACTCGATGGTCAATTCGAAGGTTCGCGGCTGCGGCTTCCCCTCCTCCAGCGTCTCGTTCAGGTATTCAATCACCCGGGATGCTGCCAAAAACCGGTCGATATCCTCTCCGATGGAGTAGAAGCTGCGCTTGATTCCCGCGCCGTTGATGTTGTAGTAGTCCCGATTCTTGAAGATTTCGTATTCCGAGTAAGTAAAAGGACGCAGCGCCAAGGCCGAACGGTTCCGGCCTCGCTCCGACAATCCGGTGCCCGCCGAAATCTTTCCGTAATCCTTCGTGAACACCACAATCATCCGCCGGTTGTTGGCGATTTTATTCTGTTTCAGTACGATTCCTTCTGTTGTAATCAGCATTCTTTACTCGTCTTTATAACCGAAATTGCGAATGGTACGGTCCGAATCCCGCCAATTCTCTTTCACCTTCACCCAAAGGGACAGGAACACCTTGGTGCCCAGCAGTGCTTCGATTTCCATCCGGGCACTCTTGCCCACGCCCTTCAGCTTCCGGCCGCCTTTGCCGATGATGATGCTTTTATGGGATTTCCGTTCGCAATAGATTACCGCACCGATGTCCGTGATGTTCGGTTTCTCCTCGTAGGATTCGATTTCCACGAAAACGCCGTGAGGCACCTCCTCGTTCAGGTATTCCAGCAGCTTCTCCCGAATGATTTCGCTGACGATGAACCGCTCCGGATGATCCGTCGCCATGTCCTCCGGATAATACATCGGACCTTCCTCCATGTATCCGCTGAGGCGCTCGATCAGCTCCTCCACGTTGGTTCCGTTCAGCGCCGACACGCCGTAGATGTCGTCGAAGATGTTCATTTCGGAATACCGATTGTACAGCTCCAGATAATCTTCCGGCTTCATCAAATCCATTTTGTTGATGGCCAGAATTTTCGGCGTATCCACCTCCTGGATCATATCCAGCAGGTACTGGTCGCCGGATCCGAATTTGCGGCTTCCGTCGATGATGAACACGATGAGATCCACGCCTTTATAGGTGTTCACCGCCGTCTCGTTGATGGTGGCCCCCAGCTTGTTCTTCGGCTTGTGAATTCCCGGGGTGTCCAGGAAAATCAGCTGGCGTCCGTTTCCGTTGTCGTATTCCATATCCGTGTAAATTCCGGTAATCCGGTTCCGGGTGGTCTGCGGCTTGCTGGATGTAATCGCAATCTTCTCTCCCAGAATCTGATTCAGCAACGTAGACTTTCCCACGTTCGGTCTTCCGATAATTCCAATAAACCCTGATTTCATACTCTCTCCATTTCTATTCTCTCTTCAGGTCCACCGCGGACATCACGTTTTCCTCGTGAAGCCGCATGACCTTCTTCTCTTCTTCTTCCATATGGTCATATCCCAGCAGATGCATCATGCTGTGAACGAACAGGTAGGTCAGCTCCCGTTCCTCCGTATTTCCATATTCCACCGCCTGCTCGCAGGCCCGCTTATAACAGATTACCACGTCGCCCAGCAGCACCGAAATCTCCTCATCCAAGGATTCCAGCTCTTCCGCAACCGCCTCTGCCGATTCATACTGCGGAAAGGACAGCACGTCCGTCACCCGGTCGATGCCTCGGTACTCCCGATTAATCTGCTGAATGGTCTCCTCATCCGTGATGGTGAGGGACACCTCCAACCGCTCTTCTTCCTCTGCCGGAAGATCGAATTCCTGACGGAACACTTCCGACGCCGCCTCCAGAATCTTTGTAAAAGCAGCTTCCTGCAGTCTGCCGTTCTCGTCTACGCAATCGATTCTCATTTTCTTCTGTCTCCGCTTTTCTTCTCGTAATCGTTATAGGCTTTGATAATTCTTTTTACCAGTTCGTGACGAACCACATCCACATCGGTCAAATAGCAGAACCGGATGCCTTCTACATTCTTCAGCACCCGGGTGGCTTCCAGCAGACCGGAACCCTTTCCCTTTGGCAAGTCGATCTGGGTGATATCCCCCGTCACCACCACTTTGGAGTGGAATCCCATTCGGGTGAGGAACATCTTCATCTGCTCCCGCGTGGTGTTCTGCGCCTCGTCCAGGATAATGAAAGAATTGTCCAGCGTCCGGCCTCTCATGTATGCCAGCGGAACCACCTCGATGGCACCCTTTTCCTTCATTCTGGCCGCCGCTTCCTGACCCATGATTTCATACAAGGCATCGTACAGCGGGCGAAGGTACGGATCCACCTTCTCCTGAAGGTCTCCCGGAAGGAAGCCCAGGCTCTCTCCGGCTTCCACCGCCGGCCGCGCCAGGATGATTCGTTCGATTTCTTTATTCTTGAGGGCGTTCACCGCCATGGCACAGGCCAAATACGTCTTTCCCGTTCCCGCCGGTCCCACGCCGAACACCATGTTGTTCCGGCGAATGGCATCCACATACTCCTTCTGTCCGAACGTCTTCGGGCGAAGGGGTTTTCCGTAATGGGTGTAGCAGATAATATCCCGGGCATTCTCCTGCTCATCGTAAGGAATCTCCCGAGTCAGCGCCTCGATGATGTAATCCGCCTTCTGGGAATCCAGCTTGCCGGTGGCCTTCAGCTCTCCCGCCATCTTCGTCAGCATATCCCGGGCCCGATTGCCCTCCTCTCCCTGAATCAGGAGCTCGCTGTTTCGCTGAATAATCGTTGTTCCGGTGGCCCGCTCCACCGCCTTCACGTTCCGATCCATGCTGCCGAACAGCGCAGCGGAATCCACGGCACCGTCAATCGGAAAGGTAATTGTTTTTTCGTTCTTCAAGTCTTCTTATCCTCATAAAAGTATATTTTTACAGATTGATTATAGCCTTTTTGTTTTTGCAATACAACCTCAAACAGAACAGAAGGGTCGTTTCTGCATCTGAGATTACCGGATTGCCGTTGAAGAAACCAAAAAATCCGAAACCGACAGATTCCGTAAATGGAATTCTGCCGGTTCCGGACTGCTCTGTGTTGTATCGACGATTTCCCGCCGATACAGTGATTCTATCTACAATCTGTAGAATTGTCAAATACTTTTTCTTCATATTGTGGAATCCCGTTGACGGATTTTTTCCGCTCCCCTATATTTTGTAGAAAAGAAAGGATTGCACAATGGATCAGCAAAGCATCGGCAACAAGTTACGAAAACTCCGGAATCAGAACAACCTGTCCGTGCAGGACGTGGCTGCACTGCTTCACAAATACAGGATATACATCAGCACAAAGGCGCTCTACAGCTACGAAACCGGCACCCGTTCCGTGGAAGCGCCCATTTTTCTGGCACTGTGCATGATTTACCGGTGCGATAATATCCTGAAGGAATTTGCCGATTGCGATTATGCGGTAACCGTTCCTTCCAGCGAAGAGCTTCGCCTGTTGGAACGGATTCGCGGCCTGGACGAACACGGTCAGGAACTGCTGAACGGGATGCTGGAACTGGAGCTGAAGCGCTGCCGAAAGGGCTGATACCTAAGAGGAAGCTTTCTCTGCGCCCAGGATTTCGTTGATGATGAACCGGGCCAGGAGCCGCTGGATTTTCTTGGAAAACCCGTGCCCCTCTCCGTGGAGGATGTACAGCTTCGCATTATCGTACATCGCTGCCGCCCGTTCCGAATAAGAGGCATCCACAACCTCATCATTATCTCCGTGGAAGATGAACACCTTTCCTTTATATTTCCGAATTTCCTTCTGAAAATTATAATCCAGCAAATACTGGTAATACGTCTTTCCCACTGTAAGGCCCATGATTTCCACTTCATCCGGCACCTCCTCCAGACTGGAATACCGCCGCTTCGCATCATCAGGGATGCACAGCGCCGGATAGGCCAGAAAGAGCCCTCGAATTTCCTCCGGCCGGTTGCTGGCCACCAGAGCCGATACCAGTCCTCCCTGACTGGCCCCCAGCAGGTAGATCCGCTGCGGATCGATCCCATCCTGCTCCTTTACTAAATCAATCACCGAATCCAAATCGTCCTTCTGGGTAAAAATAGACATGGATCGCATATCTCCCCGGCTTCGACCGCTTTTGTACCCGCTCCCTCCGCGAAAATCAAAGGAGCACACCGCAATTCCGCCGGCAATCAGGATGCGCTGCATCCGCCGATTGTCCGTGGCATTGCCCCCGAAAGTATGGCTGAAAATCACCACCGGGCTCTTCTCTCCCGCCTGCTGGCAGGGAAACTTCAAATCGATATACAGATGTGTACCCACCGGATTCAGTCGCATGATCCTCACTTCCTTTTATGTAAATAATCTTTCACTCTCTAAAACAATCTATCAAACAATCTGTTCTCCGTCAATAATTGTTAATTCACTGACTTTTCCGCCGAAAAAAAATTGAATTTTTATTCCTTTTCACCCCATTGTACTCAAAAAAAATTTAATATATCACTTTAAATTCCATCGTTGTATAATATATTCTGTTATTAAATTTTATCGTCAGATATTACATCATCTATTGATATTTTTAATCGTAAAAAGGAGAAGGACGAATGAGCAATCTTCATGAGGAATGCGGCATCTTCGGCATTTTCAGCGAAAACCGACAGAATGTTGCGGAGACGGTTTACTACGGGCTTTTCGCTTTGCAGCACCGGGGACAGGAAAGCTGCGGCATCGTGGTAAACGACGACGGAATCTTCCGGAACTACAAGGACAACGGCCTTGCCCACGAGGTCTTCACTCGGCACGTGTTGGAGGATCTGGGGCCGGGAAATATGGCCATCGGACACGACCGCTACAGCACCACCGGTGCCAACGAGCGAATCAACGCCCAGCCGATTGTGGTCAACCACCACAAGGGACGCATGGCGCTGGCCCACAACGGAAACATCGTCAACGCCTTCGAACTGCGTCAGGAATTGGAGCTGCAGGGTTCCATCTTCCACACCACCAACGATTCGGAGGTCATCGCCTATGTGATTACAAAGGAACGGATTCAGAGCGAATCCATCGAGGAGGCACTGAACAAGGCCATGGGACGCATTGACGGCGCCTACTCCCTTCTGATTATGTCACCGCAGAAGATGATTGCCTGTCGGGACCCGTACGGCTTCCGCCCGCTGTGCTACGGCAAGCGAGAGGACGGTGCCTACATCGTAGCATCCGAGACCTGCGCTCTGGATGCGGTGGGGGCGGAATACATCCGGGACCTGGAGCCGGGTGAAATTCTGGTATTCAGCAAAGACGGCATCCAATCCATCCGGGACCACTGCGGGGAAAAGGAACATAAAATCTGCATTTTCGAGTACCTCTACTTTGCCCGTCCGGATTCCCAAATCGAGGGAAAGAGCGTTCACGAAGCACGGCGCAAAGCCGGTGCCTTGCTGGCCATGCAGTATCCGGTAGACGCGGACATCGTCATCGGTGTTCCGGATTCCGGTCTGGATGCGGCCATCGGCTACGCAGAGCAGTCCGGAATTCCGTATGGAATGGGTTTTGTCAAGAACAAGTACATCGGCCGGACCTTTATCGCCCCGGGTCAGAAAAATCGAGAGGATAAGGTTCGCATCAAGCTGAACGTGATCCGGAACAGCGTTGCGGGAAAGCGCGTGGTATTGGTGGACGACTCCGTTGTTCGGGGAACCACCATCACCCGAATCATCCAGCTGGTTCGCTCTGCCGGCGCCACGGAGGTTCACGTTATGTCCTCCGCACCGGCCTTCACCGACGCCTGCTACTACGGCGTGGATGTGGACACCAAGGAAAACCTCATCGCCTGCCAATGCGGCTACGATCAGGACAAGATCGCGAAGAAAATCGGTGCCGACAGCATGGGTTATCTGGATGTAAACACCCTGCACCTGATCATCGGCAATCATCCGGGAGAAGGCTTCTGCAGCGCCTGCTTCGGAACCGGATACCCGACCCCGATTCCCACCGGTCAGAAGGACCGCTTCGAAGAGAAAATTAATGCCGACGCCCCGGCAAAGGGATCCGAAGAATCCTACGATAAATTCCTTCGGGTTGAATAGCGCATAAAAACAATCCGCCTCACCGGACGTTTCCGATGAAGCGGATTCTTTTTTTATGAAATTCTTTTACGCATTCGGACGGGTATCCCGGAACTCTCCTACAGTAAAAAATACCAGCCCAATCCATATAATTCCGAAGGCCATGAACTGAACGCTGTCGGCGTGCTCGTGATACAGCAAGATGCCGAGGATCATCTGCATGGTAGGACTGATGTACTCCACCAGGCCCAGGATGAACATGGATGTTTTCTGGGCGCCGGCGCTGAAGAGCATCAGGGGCACCGCGGTGCAGAATCCGCAGAGAAGCAGCAACACCACCTGATACGGAGCGCCCACTGCGAAAGCACCCTTTCCGCTGATTTCCTGATACAGAATGATTGCCAGGGCGATGGGCGCCAGGAACATAGTCTCGTAGATCATGGACAGCACCGGATCGATGGTGACGGAACGCTTGATGGCAGCGTAGACGGAAAATGTCAGCGCCAACCCCAGCGCAACGGTAGGAATCTGGTGGAAGTGAACCAACATGACCAGCACCGCTGCCAGGGCAAAGATCATGGCGATGACCTTGTACTTCGTCACCCGTTCACGGAACAGGATAATGCCCAGCAAGCATACCATCAGCGGCTCGATGTAGTATCCCAGGCTAGTCTGTAGAATGAATCCCGCATTCACTGCCCAGATGTAGGTGGACCAGTTGATGGTGATGATGATTCCGGCGATGACCAGCGTTCGGACGGTCTTTCGGTCTTCCTTCAGCGGCGCCCAGATTTCCTTCCAGGTGTAATTCTTGCGCGCCAGCAGCAGCGCCGTCAGGAGCACCATCAGCACCCGATAGAGAATGATTACCGATGAACTGATGGGAATCAAGGATTTCCAATAGATGGGCAGCACGCCCCAGATGACCATGCAGAAGACCACCTGAAGAATTCCCTTCCGATATTGTGATTGTTCTTTTGTCATTTGTGAAATTCCCCCCTTGTTTTTTTCTCCGTAAAAGTCCCATGCGTTCCATTATATGCTGGACTTTTGGATTTTGCAATGGTATCCTTGTTAGGCTATTTGGAAGAATCGTATTCAAAAAAACAAACCGTGGAAGCCATGGTTTGAAAAAATATAAATCATTAAATTGTGGGGGTTTTTGCCGTGGAAGATATTTTGTTTTTTCTGGAGATTATGGGAACCGTTGCCTTCGCCATTTCCGGTGCCGTGCTGGGCATCCGAAAGCGCATGGATATTTTCGGCGTGGCCATCCTGGGCCTCACCACCGGCGTGGGCGGCGGAATCATCCGGGATCTGATTGTGGGCAACAATCCGCCCCTCACCTTTCAGGACCCGGTGTACCTAATGGTCTCCGTCATCACTTCCATCATCGTATTCCTGCCGGCCATCCGGACGTGGATTTTCCGGGAAACCCGGTTCTACGAAACGCTGATGCTGCTGTTCGATTCCATCGGACTGGGCATCTTCACCGTAAACGGCATTCAGACCGCCTACCGATCCACCAACATCCACGGCATCATCCTGCTGGCCTTCGTGGGCGTGCTCACCGGATGCGGCGGCGGCGTTCTGCGGGATATCATGGCCGGAGACCGCCCGTACATCTTCGTCAAGCACTTCTACGCCAGCGCTTCCCTGCTGGGTGCACTGGCATGCATCCTTCTCTGGAGCCGAATCGGCTACGGCGGCGCCATGCTGCTGGGCGCCACATTAATCGTGGTTCTACGGCTGCTGGCCGCTCGAAATCACTGGAGCCTTCCGAAAGCGGACATTCCGGAAAACCCGGAGAAATAGCTCCTTCCCTGATTATACTTCCGCCGAATTACGCCACCAGGGTGCTGACCCACACCAAAGCGAAACCAATAACCACACTGGTCAGGGATTCCCGCAAATGCTCTCGGGTCCGGAACACATGAGGCGTCAGTTCGGAGAATACAATGTATAGAATCATACCCGTAGCGATGCTCACCATGGTCAGGGTCAAAACCTCCGACAGGTGCACCTCAATCATATTCATCAGCACACCGCCGAAGAGGGTGGATAAGGTCACCGCCGCTAGAAGGACGTACCGCTCGCTGCGCTTCCGCTCCTCCATGGTGGAGTCGATCAGCATCCCCATCGGGATGTTGTGCATGGCGATGCCCAGGGCAAAAATAATTCCGTCGGACATGGAGTTCATGGCGATGCTGTACACCGACATTCCTTCTACTATATTATGGAGGATTACCGCCATTGCCGAAATGATTCCGATGTGGGCGGCATTCTCATGATCGTGGGTCTCTTCCGTATCGTGGTGATCCGGAATGAACAGATCCAGCACCTTCAACATGGCGATGCCCACTGCCAACATGCCCAGGCTGTATCCCCAGCCCTGCGCCTCCACCAGTTCATGCACCTCCGGGAACAAATCAAAGAGCAGCAGTGCCGCCAACGCACCCAGCGCCAAAGCCATGGACAGGTGCTCCATCTTTTCCGTATCTTTAATCAAATGCGTCGCCAAGGCTCCCAGCAAAATGGAGAACCCGGCAACCGCGGTAATCATTAATTCCATTCGTTACTTCCTTTTACAATTATCATCCTATAATACTGCAGCACCCACCATCGGGATGGGGCAAAAAAATCCTATCTACCAACTAGGTTATTATATGTAGCCATCGTCCGTCTGTCAAGTTTCGGATTCCGGAGACGTCCGGCCGGCCCTTCCAAAAAATTTTTTTCTGACCTTGACGCAAGTCCGCCTTCTATTATATAATTTTTCGGTAAATCAATATGGAAAATGTATTAAGCATTTGCTTCGATCCACGTCTGTCAGGGAAAATTCCTGATGCGTGGTCTTTTTTTTCGCTAGAAACGTGTTACGAGATTAAGGAGGTCATCTCATGAAATCATCATCCCTTTTCAGTCTTCGATTTCTCCGAAATGTACTGATTGTCATATTCGGCAACTTCATCTACGCGGTGGGCGTCGTGTTCTTTATCCTTCCCTCCGGTCTGATTACCGGCGGCACCACCGGTATCGGTTTGATCATGAACCACTTCACCGGCATGGACATTTCCATCTTTGTGGGCATTTTCAACGTGGCCATGTTCCTGCTGGGCGCCCTCATCCTGGGAAAGGAATTCGCTCTCACCACCCTGGTGAGCACCATTTTCTATCCCCTGCTCCTGGGCATCCTGCAGCGGGCCGTAGGCAGCTTCATTCTGACACAGGATCTGTTCCTCAGCGCCCTCTTCGGCGGCCTGTGCATCGGCATTTCCCTGGCGATGATTATCCGGCTGGGGGCCAGCACCGGCGGCATGGATATTCCGCCTCTGGTCCTGCAGAAACTCTTCCGGATTCCCGTATCCGTCAGCCTGTACGTATTTGATTTTATCATCCTGATCGGCCAGATGCTCTTCTCCGACAAGGACACCAGCCTCTACGGCATCATTCTGGTCATCGTGTACACCATGACGCTGGACAAGCTGTTGGCACTGGGCACCGCCAAAACCAAATTGGAAATCGTCACCAAGCATTCCGAGGAGATGAAGGATGCCATTCTGGCGGACATCGACCGGGGTGTCACCCTGCTGCACGGAAAAACCGGCTACCTGGGCATTGAAACCGATGTGCTTTCCTGCGTCATCTCCCCCCGGGAACTGTACCGCACGGAGAAGGTGGTTCACGAAGTGGATCCCAACGCCTTCATCGTGCTGAGCAAGGTGAGCAGCGTCACCGGCCGAGGCTTCACGAAGGAGAAAAAATACATCCCCAAGAACTCCTAAGCATTTCCGGCACAAAAGCACCGAAAAAATGTTCTTTTTCAAGCGGCAGTACTCTTTTGAGTGTTGCCGCTTTGTTCTTATGTTGATACAATCCGATTAAGAAGTACGTCCCACTTCTCAAGGAAGAACGGCAGGTTCAAGCACCTGCAGGAGGAACCGATATGAAAAAGAACACAAAGAAACGAAGGACGATTCGTCGTCTGCTGATCGCCACCGCATTTGCGCTCCTGATGATTCCGGCATCGGTTTCCGCAGATGTTGTGGGGAAGAAGATTACACAAGAGTACACACCGGATAAACAAAATCCGTTGTCAAAAATCGAATACACCTATCGAAGCGACGGAAAATTCGATATGGTCCTTACCTTCGATATTTTTGCAGCGAAATACGCTGTGTGGCATGTGGATAATGCCCGGGACTATGTCCTCGAGGTCCGTTCCAAAACCCAGAACAACCAGCGTATCGGATACCAGATTATCAAATCTCAGGACATCCGAGAATTGAACGGAAAACTCGTCTATGATTTCAAGGATGCACAGAAGGTCCCGATAGTCCGGCCGGAAGAGGAGCTTTCCATCAGCTTTGAATTCTTTAGTGACTACAATAACGATCAATATGCGAACTACGGCAACAACTTCCAGCCGCGAACGGTATGGGCACCGAAAAAACCGGAAGCACCGAATCCAAACCTTCTGGAAGGCATGACCGGATACGGCCAGGTGGAAAAGGTGTCTGCAGACGGTACCGAATACACAGAAGTGTATGCCACCTTCCGCGGTACGCAGGGGCCGAATGCCGGCGAAACGCTCTACGCGTACAACCTGGATGATAAGAGTATTTACGGATCATCCAACAGCAGAACCGTAAAGGTATGGATCTACCGGAATAAGATTAACGCATTCAACATCGCAGATCAGAGTCCGCGCCGCTGGATGCTGGTTTCCGCAAAGGATCCGAATACGGCGGCAAGCATTGCGGAAGCAAGTGCTTCCAAGGCGACATCGCTGGCCTTTGACTCGCCGGCGAAGATCAGCTTAGAGATGGAGGATGTCTATCGATTCGGCAGCACATCTACCCGCTACGACCAAGCGACAATTGCCGTATACCGGGATAAAAACTACAATACCGGATATGCGGACGGAGTGGAAATCTATAACTACGTAAAGGGCAAAGGCGAAGCGGATCTTTATCAAGAGTTCAGCTTTGATTCGGAAAGAGACCACGGTACATTCAAGCTCACCGGACTGCTTCCGGGAACCACCCGGTACTACACCGTTCACACCATTCGATACAAGAATGGCTTGGAATACAATTACTGGGACGGATATTACTACACAGTACGCACCGAGAATTTCAAAGCACCGGGCTTCTCCGCAGTAAAGATGGGACCGAAGCAGGTAAAGATGCTGATAAAGGTTCCGGAAGATCAGCGGGCAGCGGGATTGTCCACCATGTACGTATACCGGGGCAGCAAGAAGATTAAGACCCTCAAGAGCAACGGTAAGGCCACCATCACCTTCACCTACAGTGCGAAGAAGGCCAACTCCTACAAGTACAAGGTGAAAGCGGTATGCGCGAAGAAGACAAGCATCACCAAGTCGACTTCCGCAAAGAAGCCGAAGAGCAATAGCTACAAGAGACCGGGACGCCTGAACAGCAATATCGATCAGATTACACCGTACAGAACGGCGAAATTCGTCCCATGGCAGATTTCCTACTACGATAAGAAAATCAAAGTGACGGGATACATTGTGAACAACCGGATGTTCAAGATGAAAAAGTACAAATTCAAGGTTTACGTGTACAACAACAACAAGAAAATTGCAACAAAGACCGTGACGTACAAGAACATCAAGAAGTATGCGAAGAAGAAGGTAACCATCACCATCAAGACCAAAAAGAAACCGGACTTCGTCAACTTCTCCACCGGTTGGGGCACATCCAACGTAACTACCAACTGGGGATGGTAGTTCGGCAAAAGCAAGATGAAACCCATTAACGGAATAAACGAAATGAAGAGGCTGTTTCCTTTCGGGGAGCAGCCTCTTCATATGCACATATTTCATTTCTATTGTTCCAAATACTTTCGAATCTTCGGCATCATTGCCTGTGCACGCTTCCGTCCCTCCTTGTAGGTACGGTCCATGCGCGTCACATCGTGCTCCGTCCGGCTGATGTCCAGCTCCTTTTCCGGATAGATGACACACAGCTCCCCTTTGCATCCCAGCTGATGGACCATTTTCTTGGACCGATTGTACACCACGTGACGGTTCCGAAGGCTGGCCGCAACATGGGGATATTTGTGGAGGAACAATCCGTAGAGGTGATCGTGCCCGGTGGGTGACTTGACGTAATCTTTCGGCCGAGTCAGCACCGTGACAATCCGGTCGTATCCCTGGTTCCGCGCATACTGCACCGGAATGGAATCGCTGATGCCGCCATCCAGCAAACTGTACCCATCGATGTGTACCGCACGGGACACCACCGGCATGGATGCACTGGCTCTCACCCACTCCAGTGCGGAATCGTTCAGCTCCGGCAGTTCTTTATATACCGGCTTCCCGGTTCGGGTATCGGTGCACACCACGACGAACCGGCAGGGATCGCTGTCGTAGGTCTCCTTATCCATCACATCCAGTTCCTTCGGCAAGGTATGGTAGCAGAACTCCGCCCCATACAGATCTCCGGTCTTCATCAGGGATCGCAAGCTGCAGTACCGCCAATCCTTTGCAAATCGCCGATTGTACCGGATAACCCGTCCCGGCTGATGAGACTTGTAGTTGCAGCCGAATGCCGCACCGGCGGAGACACCGATGACCGCATCGAAATGAATGTTGTTTTCCATCAGCACGTCGATAACTCCCGCGCTGAAAATACCTCGCATGGCACCGCCCTCCAGAACCAGCGCGGTACGATGCTTGCCGTTATCTTCTTTTTTCAAAGCCGTTTCTTTTGTATACATATTCACCATTTTCACCTTATTTTTTCACTCTCAAACAATTTAGTTGCTATTATAACACAGTTTTTATGAATTGAAACTAAATAAATAAGTTTTTTGTGTGAAAATTATTGACATACAAGGTATACCCGTATACAATAGCAACAGTTCTAAACCACGGTCTAGAATTCTTACTTTTTTGAAACTATTGAAATGCCGGTTGCGGCTGCATTGGACGGGAGGTTACACCTATGTTGGACGGATTTGTCAACGCAAAAGAAATTGATTTTACCATTGAAGAAAACAAGAAGAAGCTGGAAGCGGCATTCGCGCAGGTGGAGAGCGAGCTGGGAAGCACCTTTCCGCTGATTATCGGCGGCGAGAGAATCGAGACCGAGAAGAAAATCGCTTCGCTGAATCCGGCGACCAAGGAAGTGCTGGGGTACACCTGCTCCGCCGACCAGGCGCTGGTGACCAAAGCCATTGAGACCGCACAGAAGGCATTTGAGAGCTGGAGCGCGACTCCGGTGGAGGAAAGAATTCGTTGCATGCGCAAGCTGGCACAGCTTCTGATTGACAACCGCTTCTACATCGATGCGTGGAACGTTCAGGAAAGCGGCAAAAACTGGGGCGAAGCGGACGGTGAGCTCTGCGAACAGCTGGATTTCATCAATTCTTACGTATATCATATGGGCAATATCGACAAGGGACTGGAGCTGGTGCCAACCGATGAATTCAACAAATGCGTGTACATTCCGATTGGTGTGGGCGCTGCGATTTCCCCTTGGAACTTCCCGGTTTCCCTCTTCGGCGGCATGATTGCTTCCGCTGTAATCACCGGAAACACTCTGGTGTGCAAACCGGCTTCCAATACCCCGCTGGTAGCATATAAATTCGTCGAGCTGTGCGAAAAGGCCGGCATTCCGGACGGCGTTATCAACTTCATTCCGGGTTCCGGTTCCGATATCGGCGACCTGCTGGTAGAGCATCCGCTGATTCGCTTTATCAACTTCACCGGTTCCAAGGAAGTGGGCTGCCGCATTTACGAGAAAGCCGCAAAGGTTCAGCCGGGTCAGAAGTGGCTGAAGCGCGTGGTTGCGGAGATGGGCGGAAAGAATGCCATCATCGTGGATTCCTCTGCCGATATTCAGAGCGCCGCTTCCGGCGTGGCAAGCTCCGCATTCACCTTCCAGGGTCAGAAGTGTTCCGCTTGCTCCCGTGCGCTGGTTATGAGCGACGTATACGATGAATTTGTGGATGCGGTTGTGGCAGAAGCAAAGAAACTGGCAGCCGACCAGGGTGCCGGAAGAGATAACTGTGCGATGGGTCCGGTAAGCAGCAAGTCCGCATTTGACATGATTGCTTCTTACATCGAAATCGGCAGAAAAGAAGGAAACATCGTCTTCGGCGGCAACTACAGCGATGAGAAGGGATACTTCCTGGAACCGACGGTAATCCGCGACATCAAGAGAACCGACCGCATTGCCAACGAGGAAATCTTCGGACCGGTTCTGGCGGTAATCAAGGTGGACTCCTTCGATGAGGCGCTGGATGTAGCCAACCAGACCGAATACGGTCTCACCGGTTCCGTATACAGCGAAACCAGAGAGCACATCATGAAGGCAAAGCAGGAATTTCAGGTAGGCAACCTGTACTTCAACCGGAAGTCCACTGCAGCCGTTGTACTGCAGCATCCGTTCGGCGGATTCAACATGTCCGGCACCGATGCAAAGACCGGTACCCAGAGTTACCTCACTAACTTCATGAATCTGAAGTCCATTTCTGAATATTTGGGATAAGATATGTAATTGATAAAAGGGCTTGCGAGGATGTTCCCCGCAAGCCCTTTTTCGGTTCTTCTCTTTAATACCGAAACCTTTATTTGGTTTTCACCTTTTTCGCCGAAGACCAAGCGGAAACCACGTTCGCCTTCTTGCCGCTTATTTTTACCGTCTTATAGGTTCGAATGCGGACGTAGTAGGTTTTCTTTTTCTTCAATCCGGTAACCTTCTTGGCAGTCGTTTTCGTCTTCCCGATCGTTACCGTCTTTGCCCCGCTCTTGAAGTTCTTTTTTTGCGAGTATTGGACCTGATATCCGGTAGTCTGGGTCTTCTGCCGGGACCACTTTGCGGTAAAGCTCTTCTTGCCGGCGGATACCTTCTTCAGCTTCGTTCCCTTTGGAAGAATTCGGAACGTCTTGCAGTAGGTACCGCTGTACTTTCCTTTAAAGGTAATTGTCGCCTTGTACTGACCCACGTTCTTTCGTCCGGAATCATACTTCACCGTGTATTCGGATTTCGGAATCATATTTCCGGCAGAGTCCTTCGCCTTTACGAAAGGAGTGCGCACCTTGCCGTTGTATGTATAGGATGCCTCACTGAGAGAAACGGAAGCGACCTTTCCCGCATCCGACTTTTCATCCTTCGTCCATACCGATACGGTTCGTTCGAAATCCACGTCCGCCGGTTTCCCGTCAATCGTCTTGAAATACCACCGGTTTCCGTCCTTCGCGGTGGTCACCGTAATCGGTTCCATATCCATCGGTTCCTGAACGCACGCGCGAATCTCCCACACCGTTCCTTCCGTCCAACCCGGAGATACCGGAATGTATGCAATTCCCGTCTTTTCGTCGGAATACTCATTCCACGCATTGGCATGATTCTTCGTATTCCGCACCTGGAATTTGTACGCCCGACCGATATGCTTTCCATCCTTATTCCGAATAGTCAACTTAATGGTCGTCAAGTGCTTCACCTTCTGAAGGCCATCGAAAGCTTCCTGAAGCTTTTTCCCGATATCATTCATCTGCGCCACGGTTCCGGACTGATTCTTAACCATACTTCGAGCCTTTTCCAGAATCGCCTCATAGTTTTCCCAGCTTTCCGAGGTGTAACGGAATCCCTCTTTTTCGCCTGCCGCCTTCTGAACCTTTTCCACGAGGGCAGACAAATTCTCCAGTGCTTCCTCTTCGCCATCCTCTTGTAAAACAAATTTCAGCGTCTCCAAGCCGGTGGCTTTTTTGCCGTTTACGGTTCCGGTCACCCGGGTCGGTCCGCCTTCCCCGCCGTACGTCACGGTGTAGGTAATCTCTCCCGGATCTGTTTTTGTGCCATCCGCCGGATGAATGATGATTTTGTCGTAGACGGCATCCCAATTCTTATGCTTTAATATCAGCATGCCGTTTTCGTCGGTGGTGAGATTTTCCGTCTCGTCCACGTATTCGGTCTTCTTTTCCTTCACGAAGGGAATTCCTTCCAGCGGGACGCCCTTGCGGTTGACCACTTTAATCTCAATTCGGTCGAAAATCGGTGTTTTCGGGGCGTTATTCTCGTACTCCGGATAGGAATCCGGTTCTTCGCCCTTCTCCACCTTTGCCTTGTTGTCCCGAATCGCTTGCACCTTTCCGCTGTCGATATAGGTTTTCTGCTCATCCGTTAGCTTTTCATAGGATTCCAGTGCCTTCTCCACCGCATTGAAATCGGCGGCAGTCATATTGCTGACGCTGAACTCTTCCATATTTCGGTTAACGGCAATCGCTGCAAAGAGATCCGTCTTGCTGCATCCGGCCGGGAGATAGGTCTGTTCTTCATCCAGGGATGTGAGATTTGCCAGCGGACGAATGTCCTTGATGGCATTATCTCCCACCAGGCTGAGTCGCTGAAGGGTCTTGACCGATGCAACGGAACTTACATCCGTAATTCCCGGATTATCGGAAAGATCCAAAGAAATCAAATTCTTGAGACCGCTCATATCCTCCGGAAGGGTTTCAATGGCATTTCGAGACAAATCCAAAGACCGCAGTCTTGGCAAATCCATTGCCGCCTGTACATCCGTCAGCTTATTGCCGCACAGGCTCAATTGGGATAACTTCTTCATCCCCTGAACCGCTGAAATATCCTGGATTTGGTTTTCGTTCAGCCACAGGCTGGTGAGATTCGTCAAATTCTTTAGAGCCGAAATATCGTCAATGCCATCTCCCTTAAGGAAGAGCTGATCTAGCTGTGTCAGACCGGAAATCGGCGACAAATCCCTAATCTTCTGCCCCGGTTTATTGGCCGTATACCCGATGTCAATCTGCCTGGCGGATGTGGCGTATTGCAACCCTTCCAGGCTTTCCACGTACCACGGCATCTTCCAGTCGGTAAAGTTCTCCGGATGCGAACTCTGTTCATAGGAAATGTATTTCACATAGGAAGAGGCCACGTCCTCCTTCGTCAGTTTCCGTTTCTCCCCGGTGATGTTCATCGCCGCACGAACGGCCCAATGAAGCGCCGGATCCTGAATAACATCATCCTTCTCCGGATAGAATACGTCCTTCTCCTCCAGTCCGCCGCAGTTTGCGCCGGCAGCGTATATGCTCCCGGTACACGCACAGACTACCATCAGGATCGCCGTCAGTATCCACGCAATCTGCTTCTTTCTTTTCATGATTCCCCCTTACACAACAGGGCAGAAGCGTGTAACTTCTGCCCTGTTGATTTTGTAAAACTATTTTGTTTTTACTTTCTTCACTGCCGACCAGCCGGAGTATATTTTTGTGTTCTTGCCCTTTACTTTTACCGTCTTATAGGTGCGAATTCTTACGTAGTAAGTCTTCTTCTTGCTCAGCTTTGTAATCTTCTTAGAGACGGTCTTGTTCTTTCCAACGGTAGTTGTCTTTGCACCCTTCTTGAAGTTCTTCTTCAAGCAGTACTGCACCTGATAACCCGTCGTCTGGGTCTTCTGCGCTTTCCACTTCACCGTAAAGCTCTTCTTACCCGCCTTCAGGCTCTTAACCTTGGTTCCTTTCGGAATAATCCGGAAAGAGCGAACAAAACTTCCGCTGTAATCGCCTCGGAATGTAACGGTTACAGTATAGTTACCGACACTCTTGCATCCGGAGCTGTACTTTACCGTGTAATCCGACTTCGGAATCACGTTGTTCTTATTGTCCTTTGCGGTTACCGCCGGCTTCTTCACCTTGCCGTTGTAGGTGTAAGTGGTCGTGCTCAGCTTTACCGAAGCCACTTTCTTTGCTTCCGGTTCCGGCTTTGGTTCCGGCTTCGGTTCCGGCTTTTCTGCTTCCTTCAGTCCGGAAATTGCCTGAGTCAGCTTTTCCACTGCGGCATCCAGTTCGGACTGCAGCACGTTCTCTCCCTTGGAAACCTTTTCCAATTCTGTCAACGCATCTTCTACAGCCTTCCAGCTTTCCGGCGTATAATCGTCCTTTTGAAGCTTTGCAACGTCCGCCTTTGCTTCATCTGCTTTTGCGGTGTCTGCCGCCTTCACAGTCAGCTTTTTCACAGCGGCTTCTAATTCCTGAATCGCATTGGTTACGTCATCTTTGTTCACGTAATCGTTGTCGTATACCTTCTGTGCCTTATCCAAAACCATGGAATAGTCGGACCAGCTTTCATCGGTGTAATCTGTTTTTACCAGATTCTTCACCTTGTCCAGCGCCTCGCCCAAAGAGGTCTTGTCTACCGTTTCATGAAGAATAAAGCTGAACTCTTCATCGGAAAGCGGTTTGTTGTTCACCGTGTAAATCTCCGCCATCGCATTGGTCACAACCTTGTAGCTATCCATGGAAGACCACTTATCGTTGGATTTCAGTTCAACGGTAAGGGTGTTGTCGTAATCATCCGCTTTGTCCAGTGCGTACTCGATTACACCCTTTTCGTTACTGGTGATTTCGTGGGTGCCTACCCCCGGAACCTTTACGGTGAATACCGCTCCGGCTACCGGCTTTCCGTCCTTGTCCACAGCAACGGCACGGAAGTGGGTGGAATCGGAGAGAACTTTTGTCGGGGCCGAAGTGCCGCCCTTCTTTACGACGAAAACCATCTCATCCGCATCTGCCGGGGCTTTTCCGTTCACCTTTGTAATTGAGGCATCGCTTCCGGTCATAAAGATGTGCTTATCTTCTGAAGTCCAGGCGGCATCCTTCACGTCGGCGTTGAAAGTCAAGTCATAATCTGCATTCTGATTCATTTCATGAGAAACTACACCGTCTTTTCCTGATGTAACAGTGTATTCACAACCATAATTCATATTATCCTTAAGCAGGACCGATACACCTTCCACCGGGTTGCCCTTTTCGTCCACCACCTTGGCGCGGAAGGTTTTCGCATCGCACTTCACTTTGTCGGAAGGTTCCGGCTGCTCGCCGCCACCGGCAGAAGCAGCTGCCACCTTTACTGTTTGGGATTTTTTATTCATATAATTGCTGTTCTCCGACAATGTAATCTGCCAGGTAACCTCTCGGGCTTCCGTATTTGCCGGAATATCCACCTGGAAGGTATGGGCTACTTTTGAAACGTGCACCGTCTCATCCGCCTTTACCACAGTATATGACTTATCCTCGTTCTGGCGGCGCAGGCGATAGTGCAGTTCTCCATCCGCATCGTTTTCCATGAAGTTCACGTCTACCGTTACCTTTCCGCCGGAAGCACTTAATTCCGAAGGCGAAACGTTGAACCCCAAGAAATCCATACTTACCGCCGCACCGACAACGCTTGCCTGTGCGCCGAAAAGTCCCAGCGCCATCATCATTGTCAGCAGCCAGGTTAACATTTTTCTTCTTTTCTGCATTGTTTTTCCTTTCTCAATATAACCCTTTTGACAAAAATATTTTTACTAGACCATTTTACTTTGCATCTTCCCGCCCAACCAATTCAAAAAAACTATAATGTTCTTTTTGTAATATAGAGCATTTCTATAATCAGTTTCTTTCGGTCTTGTTTTTCCGCCTGCGTTTCATATATAATGTAAAAGATTGTGATTTCAAAAATGAAAGGAATATATATTTATGAGTATATTAAATGTGGAACACCTGACCCACGGCTTCGGGGACCGTCAGATTTTCGACGACGTGTCCTTCCGACTTCTGGCCGGTGAACACATCGGACTGGTGGGCGCCAACGGAGAGGGCAAATCTACTTTTATGAATATCATCACCGGTAAGCTTTCGCCGGATGAAGGAAAGGTGGAATGGTCGAAACGCGTTCGTGCGGGCTATCTGGACCAGCACACCGTCCTCACCAAGGGGCAGACCGTACGGGGCGTGCTGAAGACCGCTTTTGACTACCTCTTTGAGATGGAGCAGGAAATGAACGACCTGTACATGTCCATGGGGGATCCGGATGTGGATGAAAATACCATGAACGCACGGATGGAGGAAGCGGGCACCCTGCAAGATCTTCTCACCGCTCATGATTTCTATATGATTGACGCGAAGATTGACGAAGTAGCCCGGGCACTGGGGTTGACGGATCTGGGTCTGGACCGGGATGTAACGGAGCTTTCCGGCGGACAACGAACCAAAGTGCTGTTGGCCAAGCTCCTGCTGGAGAAACCGGAAATTCTCCTGTTGGACGAGCCGACCAACTACCTGGATCGGGAGCACATCGTGTGGCTGCAGCGGTATCTGCAGAATTACGAAAATGCTTTTATCCTGATTTCCCACGATATTCCGTTCCTGAACAGCGTAATCAACCTGATCTACCACATGGAAAACCACAAGCTGGACCGGTACGTGGGGGATTACGACGACTTCATGAAGGTGTACGAGATGAGGAAGGCACAGCACGAGGCGGCCTATCAGAAGCAGCAGCAGGAAATCGCTCAGCTGAAGGATTTCGTGGCGCGGAACAAGGCCCGGATTTCCACACGGAACATGGCCATGTCCCGCCAGAAAAAGCTGGATAACATGGAACTGATTGAGAAACAGGTGGAACGGGTAAAGCCGGAATTCGATTTCCATCTGGGTCGCACGCCGGGACGGTTCCTGTTCGAAACGAAGGGATTGGTCATCGGATACGATTCGCCGCTTTCCACGCCGCTGGATTTCGTCATGGAGCGAAAGGAGAAGGTGCTTCTCACAGGGGCCAACGGAATCGGAAAAACCACGCTGCTGAAGAGCTTGCTGGGGCTGATTCCGCCGTTGGAGGGTCAGATTGAGAAGGATCCGTACATGCAAATCGGATACTTCGAGCAGGAAATGAGCCAGGATGTGGATACCACCTGTATCGAGGAGATTTGGAACGAATTCCCGTCCTGGGATCAGCGGGAAGTGCGGGCGGCGCTGGCTCGCTGCGGCCTCACCTCGAAGCATATTGAGAGCCGGATTCGGGTGCTTTCCGGCGGCGAACAGGCCAAGGTGCGCCTGTGCAAGCTGATGAATCGGGATTCCAATATTCTGGTGCTGGACGAGCCGACGAACCATCTGGACGTGGATGCCAAAGACGAGCTGAAACGGGCGCTGATGGAGTACAACGGCAGCATCCTCATGGTATGCCACGAGCCGGAATTCTACGAGGGTCTGGCCACTCGGGTGATTGACTGCTCCCGGTGGACTACGAAACTGGTGTAATAGAAAGAGCGTGGACCTTTGGGTAGGTTCACGCTCTTTTCGTTATCTTCTCTTGTAAAGAACCAGCTCCGGGTTCTCTCCCTCCGGTCCGAATGTGGACACCATGATGAAATCCATGCCGGCAAGCACTCCGAAGCATCGGTCTCCGCCAAACTCCGAATCCAGCTGATTCCCCAAATAGGTCGTCCGGTCATCCAGGAGTTTCACGCTTCGGCCGTTCGGCAGCGGATATTCCAGGTTCACGTATTTGCCCACGAGCGCATTCAGCTTCTCGACCTTCGGAAGTCCTTCGATGTGAAGGTCGTTGATTTCTTTTATGAGCTGTTTCTTAAATTCCTCAAACTGCCCGCCATCGCTGAGCGATTCGTATTTCTTCCAATAATCCAGCGTCGGAAGCAGCTCCTGCATGTACGCCCGCGCCTGTTCCTCCGTAAAATCTTCTTTTACCATATGAGTCACGCAAACGTCAATCAGTTCATCCATACTGCTGTACGTGTAGGTGCCATCGGCGTAGCACCATTTGCAGTAATCTTCATTCTTGGTTCCATCGCTGTTCCGGCTGATAATCTCATCATCTTCCAAAGGCATCCCGCAGCATTGACAGATCAGCGGCCGGGGCTCGCCCAGCAGCGTATTGATTGAAACATCCAGCACTTTGGACAGCAATTTCAGCGTTTCCGTATTGGGAACGGTTCTGCCGGTCTCCCAGCGAGATACCGCCTGGCGGGTCGCCATCACCTTCTCCGCAAGTTCATCCTGGGACAGCCCTCGCCGAGTACGAAGTTCCAAAATAATATCTTTCGTTTCCATTCATTCCACCTCCGTTACGGATATGATAGCAGACCGATGGAGTTTTAGAAAAGCAACTTGCTGTTTCCCTCGCTTTTCACCGGCAACGGAACCTGAGCCAAAATTACCGCTACGAACACCAAGATGCATCCCAGAATTTCTTTCGGAAGGAGCACTTCATTCAGGAAGAGGCATCCGGACACTGCAGCGAATACCGATTCCAAGCTCATAATCAGGGTGGCGGTAGTCGGGTCTGTGTCCTTCTGGGCTACAATCTGAAGGGTAAATCCCACGCCGCTGGACAGGATTCCCGCATAGGCGATGGTCATCCATGCCGAAAGGAGTCCGCTCACGGACGGGTTCTCCAGCAAAAGCATCACCGGTGTCATCACAATCGCTGCCACCGCAAACTGGATGCACGCCATTTTAACGCCATCCACCCCTTTCGAGGTAAAATAATCGATTGTCATAATGTGTATCGAAAAGCCCACGGAACAGAAAAGCACCAAAATGTCTCCTTTAGATATACTAAAGCCTTCTTTCACGCATAACAAATAGAAGCCTGCCATGGCCAACACCACGCAGAACCAGATGATTCGCGGAATTTTCTTTCCGATGAAAACACCCATCAACGGCACCAGGATAATGTACAGCGCCGTAATGAATCCGGCTTTTCCCGCTGTTGTCATGGTGATTCCAATTTGCTGCAGGGAACTGGCTACCGCCATTACCAGGCCGCAGTAAATTCCGCCTACCAAAGTGGTCCGGTCCGGAAGCAGGATGGATTTCCAATTTGCTCCCCGGGACGCGGCCTCATCGATTCCCGTTCCGGAACCTGCATTGTCCGTCACCCCTTTCTTCTTCCCGATTACGTAAATTACCGGAATCAAAAATAGAAAGGCCAGGACATTTCGGGCCATGTTATAGGTGTAAGGACCCACGTAATCCATTCCGGAGCTCTGAGCCACGAAGGCACTTCCCCAGATGAATGACGTTAACAATAACAGTAGATTTCCTTTCGTTCTCTTACTCACTTCGCATCATTTCCTTTAAACTTCACAAAATTTCGTATTAGTATAGCATTTTCCGGGAGAATTCTCAATACAAATGGATTCCGCAAGTTGCCAACCGACTGCGATACGATTTACATCATTCTGTTTTCGTAATCTTGCAGCTCGTGAAAAATATCATCCTATTTTCCTCTCACATCCGAAATCACTTCATCTGCATTTCGATAATTTCCTTTTCTTGAAGATTCTCTGGATTGTTCCAATCCTTGAAGCATCTCATCTTCGGTCAAATAGGTGTAAGGATTATTCGTTGTTCTTCTTATTTCAAATGGGAATCCATTGTGTGCAACTGCCTGCGTTAGAAACATTCTTATTGCAGATGTCGTATCTGTTCCAAGATCTTTAAAAAGCTTATCGGATTTATTCTTCAAATCATCGTCTACCCTAATCTGAATTGTACTTGTCATAATAGATACCTCCGTTTCTCCGTCTTTTTTCCATTATAATGCTATATCATTACTAAATCAATACATTTGCATTTATATTTCAATTAACGTAATCCATTCGATCTTATACACCTCAAGCTTCATCTTTATATAACAGCACCAAAAACTAGTCAAAAAACTTGATATTAATTTACAATTATTGTAGTGCATAACAACTTATAGTTATTTATTTGTTTTTCTTGACAAGTTATTTTCCGATAGTTATAATATGCATACCAAATCAAGTTTTCAGATGAAAGCGCAAGAAAGATCATCAATAAGAACATCACAGGAGATTAAAACAATGAAAGAACAACAACACAAGAGAGGAACCTGGAGCAGCAATTTCGGCTTTTTGATGGCCGCCATCGGTTCTGCGGTAGGCCTGGGAAACATGTGGGGGTTTCCCTATAAGTTGGGAATGAACGGCGGCTTTGCCTTCCTTATTCTGTATCTGCTTCTGGCGGTATTTGCCGGGTACATTCTCACCATGACCGAGCTGGCTTTGGGGCGTTACACCGGCCAGTCCACCGTTCTGGCATACAAATCCATTCGCAAACAGTACGCATTCGTCGGATGGCTGGGTATGCTCTCGCCGTTCCTGATTCTGGGATTCTACTCCTACCTGGGCGGCTACTGCATTAAATACATGCTGGCCAATCTGGGAGATATGTTCGGCGCAAGCTGGGGCGTTGGCGGCGTAGACGGTGCCACCTACTTCTCCAATCTGACAGCGGACACCACCCAGTCCATCATCTATACACTGGTATTCCTTCTGATCACCATCGTCATCGTAAGCTTTGGAATCGAAGAAGGCATCGAGCGGTTCAGCAAAATCGCCATGCCGGCGCTGTTCGTAATGCTCGTCCTGGTAATCGCACGAAGCGTTACCCTGCCGGGTGCTTCCGCCGGAATTACATTCCTGTTCAAACCGAACTTCGAAGTGTTCCACGGAACCGGCTGGATTTCCGTACTTTCCGCAGCCGGCGGTCAGATGTTCCTGTCCCTTTCTATCGGAATGGGCATCACCGTTACCTACGGTTCTCATCTGGCTAAAGATGCCAATATTGAACGAAGCAGCTTCATCATCCCGCTGGCCGACACCGTCATCGCCGTTCTGGCAGGTCTGGCAATCATGCCGGCCGTATTTGCCAGCGGTCAGTCTCCGCAAGGCGGCGTAGGACTTCTGTACATGACCCTGCAGACTGTATTCAACGGCATGGGCGGCATCGGCCCGTTCATCGGATTTATCTTCTACGGACTGGTTGTCATTGCGGCGCTGACCTCCTCCGTTGCAATTCTGGAAGCCATCGCCGGCTCCTTTATCGACGATGCCATGAACAAGGGCAAGGGCGACAAGCGGAAATTCTATTGCTGGTTCTTCGGAATCCTCTCCGCAATTCTGGGTGCCCTGATTGCCTACGATGGTCTGGGACAGAACCTCCCGGCTATGTTCGGCAAATTCTGCTGGGTAGACGGTTTCGACCTTCTGGCGGAAGGAATCATGATGCCGCTGGGCTCCCTGTTCGCCACCATCTTCTTCGGCTGGATCGATCGAGAAATCCTCCCGAAGGAAATCCATCAGGGCTCGAACTTCAAGACGGAGAAATTCTACCGTTTCTGCATCCGCTGGGTTGCTCCGGTATTCACCTTCTTCGTACTTCTGGGACAGCTGGACTCCTTCTTCGGCTTCGGCTGGTTTAGCTAAAAGAACAATCTTCCCATAAAAACAAGCCCCCGGAGAAAACTGCTCTCGCCAGTTTTCCCCGGGGGCTTCACCATGCACCAACTTCCGACTATGCCTCCTTCGACAATTGATCCAGCGCCTTCCGGAACCGATTCCCGAACAGCACTGCCGTAAATGTCACCGCAATGATATCCGCCACCGGCTCCGCCAGGTAGACTCCCCACACCGGATTGGAAACCAGATGGGGCACGATGTAGATCAGCGGCAGCAATAACACGAACTTCCGTACCACCGCCACGATGATGGAGCACACCGCATTTCCGGTGGATATAAACGTCATCTGGCAGGCAATCTGAATGCCAAAGATGAACATGGCGCCGCAATAGATTCGAAGCGCCTTCTTTGCAAACAGCAGCAACTCCGGATTGGAGGTGAACATCCTTCCGAATGCTCCCGGCGCTATCATGATGAACAGCCACAACCCCACCGAATACAGGACGCTGATTCGAAGGAGATACCGGAAAGTTTCCCGTACCCGATCAGCGTTTCGAGCGCCGAAATTATAGCTGGAAATCGGCTGAGCCCCCTGGGCAATTCCCTGCAGCGGCAGCATGGCGAACTGCATCACGCTGGTGCAGATGGTCATGGCCCCCACCGCCACATCTCCTCCGTATTTCAGCAAGGAGGAATTGAAACACACCGAAATAATGCTTTCGCTGGCCTGCATCACGAAAGGCGAAAGCCCCAACGCCACACACGGAAGCAAGATGGCCGCATGAAGTCTCATTTTATCCTTCTTCAGCCGCAGGTGGGTTTTCTTTCCGGCAAGGAACCGCACGCACCAGATTGCGGAGATTCCCTGAGAAATCACCGTGGCAAGCGCCGCACCCCGGACACCCATGCCGAGGAGGAAGATGAACACCGGATCCAGCAGGATATTGCATACCGCCCCGATGAGCACCGTTCGCATTCCGATTTGGGCAAAGCCCTGGGCGGTGATGAAGGAATTCATTCCCAGGGTCAGCTGCACAAATATGGTTCCCAGCGCATAGATTTTCAGATACGAATCCGCATAATCGATAGTGTTTCCGCTGGCCCCGAAGGAAAGGAGCATCTCCCGACCGAAGAGAAGGAGCACCGCCGTCAGCACCAGGGACATCAGAACCTGCAGGAGAAAGCAGCCGCCCAGAATCCCTTCTGCCGTATCGTAATCCCCCTTCCCCATGCTGATAGAGGCCCTCGGCGCTCCGCCGGAACTGATCAGTGCGGCAAAGGCCGACACAATCATAATAACCGGAAGACAGACTCCAACGCCGGTCAGCGCCAGATTTCCATCTCCCGGTATATGTCCGATATAGATTCGATCCACAATATTGTACAGCATGTTAATCAGCTGTGCGGCAACGGTTGGAATCGCCAGCTTTCGAAGAAGCTTTCCCACCGGTTCCGTGCCCAGAAACGCTTTATCCTGATTCAATCCTTTTTCCTCCCGGTAAAATCGATACAATGGAACATATTTTACCACACCGAGGAACTCAGTCAAGTATTTTTGTTTGCTCCGGCAACTTTAAGGAGAAAACAGTTCCACGCCCCGGTTCACTATCCACGTCGATTTCCACCGAAATCTTTTTCGCCGCCCGGCTGCAGAGATACAGTCCTAGCCCGCTGGATTTCATCTCCTGTCTTCCGTTGCATCCGGTGTAACCCTTTTCAAAAATTCGCGGAATATCGGATGCCTCAATGCCCGGTCCATCGTCCTCAATTCGAATTCTTCCCCGGTCATCGGCCTCAATTCGCACATAGGTGTCGGTATATTTGACCGCATTGGATAGAATCTGCTCCAAAACGCAGGCAAAATACTTTTTGTCCGTCACCCGAACGCCCTCCACCTTACGGTACTTCAGCCGCACATTTCGGTTGATGAACAGGGAAGAAAACTTCCGAATGGATTCCCGAATCAAATCATCTAACGCGTATTCCTGAATCATCAAATCGTTGCCGGAAGAATCCAACCGGATATAGTGCAGCACCATTTCCACATACTGTTCGATTTGAAAGAGTTCACTGAGAAGCCGACGATTCTCCGGTGTATCCTCCTCCCGAAGCGCCAACCGCATGACCGAAATCGGTGTTTTAATCTGATGGACCCATTTCGTGTAATAATCCTCCATGTCCTCCCGCTCCGCCATGAACTGCTGTTCCTGCTGAAGCGCTCGATTTCGAAGGCATCGAAGCATTTCACGGTAGTCCTTCTCTACGCGACTCCTCTCTTCTCCCAAAAATACTTCGAAATTGAGACCAAAGACGTCCGGGGCGTCCGGCTTCACGGACGAAATCACCTGTTCCCGTTTTCTGCATCCGTCAACAAATTTTCGAAAACGAAGTCCAATCACCGACACACACACAACACCGGAAAGAACCGTTCCGTAAATAAACGGTTCCATCTCCATTCGGTACAACCAGAACGTTCCAAGATTCAACAGAATCACCGTTGCCGGCAACAGAATCCAACTCCGATTCTCTTTCAGAAATGCTTTCAGCAAAGGGCGTTCACCTCCTCCCAACGTTTATTCCACAGATTTACGAAATGAGATACCCTCGTCCGGGTTTTGTAACAATCACATCTCGGAGTCCGGCTTCCTCTAATTTCTTCCGAAGTCTTCCCACATTCACCGTCAGTGTGTTTTCTTCTACGTAGCAGTCATCCTGCCATAAAGCCAGCATCAAATCCTGACGGCTCACGATTCGGCCCTTGTTCTCCAGCAAGATTCGAAGAATTCGAAATTCATTCCGAGTCAGTTCGACCGATGCACCGTTTACCGACAGCATCCCGTCATTCAAATTCAGCCGGGCACCCTCGAAATCGATGATGTTCGGATTGCCTTCGATCTCATAGCTTCTCCGAAGGATTGCTTTTACCTTTGCGGAAAGCACCAGAGGATCCACAGGTTTAGCGATAAAATCATCTCCACCCATATTGATGGCCATCACGATATTCATGTTGTCCGAGGCGGAAGACAGAAATAGTACCGGAACGCCCGAGATTTCACGGATTTTTTCACACCAATGGAATCCGTTCAGGTATGGCAATCCGATATCCATCAATACCAGATGGGGATCGTACTCCTGAAATTCCTCCATTACGTTTCGAAAATTCGAAACGATGCGAACGTCATTTCCAAAACCCGTCAACTGATTCTCAATTAACTCCGCCAGATTTTTATCGTCCTCCACCAGAAAAATTCGATACATACGAATCACCAATCCTTATCTCCTTCGTACCGGTAATCGTTTCCGAGAGAACCCTTCCCGTCGGGCTCCCTCGGAAAACCAAACTTTTTTTACCGCACAATGCGGTAGTATGTTCGGGATGTGAATCGGTAAATAATTCCATATCCCAATACATACGCTCCGTACGCCCCCAGACCGCAGCCGATGAAAAGGGCTTTATTTGTGAGCATCAAAACTTTCAGCAATTCGATGAGAATCGGAAATGCCACCGCAGTATGGATGCCGGCGACCATCAGCGGCAAGAAGAATACCATCCGAACTTGGGATTGAATGGTCTTTTTCACCTCTCCAGAACTCATGCCCACTTTTTCCATAATCTGAAACCGCTTCCGGTCCTCATATCCTTCCGAAATCTGCTTGTAATAGATAATCAGCACCGTGGCAAAGAGGAACACCATTCCCAAGAGGACCCCGAGAAACAGGAAGGATCCGTACATGGATTTCAGCGCGCTCTTTACATCCCATGCGGAATCCACCGCCGGAACAACACCGCGGATACCGTAATCCTCTGCCAAGATGGAGGTAACCCGCTGACGGAAAATTCGCGTAAATTCCTTTCCCTCTCGATACGTCTGTGCCGGATTCTTAAATCCCACTCCCAGACAGTTTACCGTGCTGAAGGCATGGTTTCGATTGAGGCGTCGGGCGACGCTTTCCTCTGCCACAACGATTCCGTATCGTTTGGTATTGGACAGACTGCTCCCGTTCTCCTTTACCGGAAAGTAATTGATCCACTTCCGAACCTTCAGCTTTTGATGGTTCAGGTTCAGTGTCTTCATGGAATAATCCACCGAAGTTCGAAGCGAGCAAAGTGCAATTTCATTTCCCTTCAAATTCAACTTCTCGCCGCCCATCGCCTCATACATCTGCTGCGTGATAATGCCAACGGAAATGCATCGAGTCAAATCGTTTCCCTCCGAGTTCACGGGATTCCATGCTCCGTCTTTCGGAAGGACCATTCCATCCAGCGAATGAATATCGTCGATTTCGGTTATTCTCATTCCGGTTTTTTCCGATGCGTCCTGAAGAGCTCTTCGCAGCGCCGATACCGGCAGGGATACCACCGTATCCTCTTTTGTCATGCCCTGCTCCGATATGTACAGCGGCTTCGGATAACGACTTTCCACCACATCATCCATTCCGGTGTACAGGCTCAGGGAAGTGGACACCATCACCAGAACGCAAGTGGACAGAATCGCAATGGACGCCAACCCCACCGAATTTCGTTTCATCCGGTGCAGCATTCCGGAGATTCCAATCATATGGTTTTTATTATAATAGAACTTCTCGTTTTTCTTCAATGCCTTCAGGATAAAAATACTTCCCGCCCCGAACAATAAATACGTTCCCGCAATGACCAGAAATACCGCAATGAAAAACAGATTCAAAGCATCCATCGGTCTGTCCGTGGTGAGGGCAATGTAGTATCCTGCCGCCAGCGCGGCAATTCCCGCCATCAGCAGGAGGATTTTCGTCTTCGGTTCCCGTTCGCCTGTCTCTTTGCTGTGCAGCAATTCCGTGGTATTCATTCGGGACAGGCGGATTCGATTCACCAGATAGTTCATTATATCTGCTGCGGCGAAAAACAGAACGGTACCGCCAAGCGCAGCCGGAAGAATCATACTTACCCTTGGGATGGCTTCGGTTCCCATCATCTTCGTCAGAATCAATAGACTCAGCTTATAGAATAGAATTCCAGATCCGACACCAATGCCGATGCCCGCGGCACTGCTTATTCCGCTTTCGTAACAAAGCACCCTTGCGACATGCTTTTTTTCCATCCCCAGTGCGTAATACAGACCATATTCCTGCATCCGCTGCTTCATCAGGAAATTGGCCGTGTACATCAACAGTACGACGGAAAGAATCGCCAGGATAAAAGTTCCCAGCATCATAAAGGTGGGAAGATATTCTCCTCCGTAAATGTTCTTCATCTTAGGTTCCAGCGCCAAGGCCAGCATGATGTAGAAGCATGCGGCCAATCCGGCTTCCGTGAGAATCCGAGGAGCGTAGTAACGATAATTCTTCTGCAGATTGTTTTTGGCAATTCGTCTATACAATGAAGAGAACATTACCGCTCACCTCCTCTCCGGAGAATAGAAAGGGTGTCCGTGATTTTCTGATACAATTCCTGGTCGTCGCTCTTACCCCGGTACAACTGATGGAATACTACCCCGTCTTTGATGAACATCACTCGGTCCGCATGAGCTGCCGCATTCACGGAATGGGTGACCATCAGAATGGTTTGTCCTTTCTGATTGATTCGCCGAAAAACCCCCAGAAGATCCGATGTGGACTGGGAATCCAGCGCCCCCGTCGGTTCATCCGCCAGAATGAGGGACGGATGGGTAATCAGCGCCCGAGCTACCGCCGCCCGCTGCTTCTGCCCGCCGGAAACCTCAAACGGATATTTCAGCATCAGGTCCTGAATACCGATGACCGAAACCACCTCTTTGAGTTTCTCCTTCAGCGTACTCACCTCTTGTCCGTCCAGCACCAACGGCAGGAGAATGTTATCTCTCAGATTCAATGTGTCCAGCAGATTATATTCCTGGAATACGAATCCCAAATTTTCTCGTCGGAACTTGGCCAGTTCGGCATCGGAAACGGAATTCAGCGGAATCCCATCCAGCACCACCTCTCCGCCGGTTGGCTGATCCAGTGCCGCCAGAATATTCAGCAGAGTGGTCTTGCCGGATCCGGACTCTCCCATAATTGCCACATATTCTCCCGGCTCCACGGAGAAGGTCACATCCCGCAATGCCTCCACCCGGTTTCCGCCGAATCGGCTTTGATAGGTTTTCCGTATTTTCTTCACTTCCAAAATTGACATTTCTGTATCCTCCTTTTGGTTTATCATTCATCTGTTGAATTTATGATACTTCAATGTCTTTTTCCGAAACATCGAATCTCGTGACAAAATCGCCGCTTCATGTGACATTTCCGTCACTTCATTACCTCACAAAAACCGGGGACAGAATCTCCATCCCCGGCATTCGTAAACTATTCAATCGGAATTTCCTCCGTCACACCGCCGCCGTGGAACACCGTCACCGTCCGAAATCCGGCCTCTTTTGCAACGGCAAGGGCTTGATTAAACCCTCGATTCAAATGGTCCGCGCTGTGAGCATCGCTGGAAATTGTAATCCGTCCGCCCATCCGGCAGATTTCCTTCAGAATTTCCCGGGAAGGATAGCATTCTCCGTCCTCTCGCCAGCTCAGAGGCGTGGTGTTGATTTCAAAAGGCCGCCCCTGAGGCACCAGCCGCTCCAGCGCCTTCTTCCAGACCGCCACATACCGTGGATGATGCTCATCCACAAGCACTGTCCCGTTTCGGTTGAATTTCTTGATTAAATCAAAGTGACCGATGAAATCACAATCCGTCTGTTCCACCACCCGAGCCACCGTATCGAAGTACGTCTCCGCATAGGCGTAGGGGTCGTTTCCAAACTTTTCGATGGTCTTCCGAACCACTTCCTCGCTCTCGTCCACCGGAATGTACTCTCCCTCCCACCGGATGTAGTGCACCGATCCGATGGAATAGTCCAAATCCCGGCAATCCAGATCCGAATAGAAGTCCCGTTCCACCCCCAGCAGGATTTCCATCTGCCCCTCATATTTTTCCCGAAGGGCCCGCACCTGCCGGCAGTATTCCGGAAAAGTCTCCGGCGTCATGCAATAGAAGGTGTCGAAATCCGTATAGGAATGCCCGGAAAAACCCAGCGCGGTGAATCCTTTTTTTGCCGCCGCCTCCGCCATCTCTTCCGGTGTGTTCTGCCCGTCGCAGAAATCGGTATGGGTGTGATAATTTCTTTTCCAGTCCATGGGTTACTCCGCTCTGCTCTTCTCCTGCTTTACCTTGTGATCGATTACGTGGCGGGAAGCCAGCTCCCGGCGAATGTCCTCCAGCGAAATCCCCTGCTGGATCATCATCACCATCACGTGGTACACCAGATCCGAAATCTCGTAAATGGTCTCCTTCGGGTCGTTGTCCTTCGCCGCAATGATGACCTCCGTGGACTCCTCCCCGATTTTCTTCAGGATTTTGTCCAGTCCCTTTTGGAACAGGTAGGTGGTGTAGGATCCTTCCTGAGGATTCGTCTTCCGCCCCCGAATGAGCTCCATCAGGGCATCCAGGGTAAAATCAGACTTCTCCTCGCTTTGGTATACCGGGTTGAAAAAACAGGTTTCCGCCCCGGTATGGCACGCCGGTCCGTCCTTTTCCACCACCACCTTCAGGGTGTCCAGGTCGCAGTCCGCCGTAATGCTCACGATGTGCTGGTAGTTGCCGCTGGTCTCCCCTTTGGTCCACAGCTCTTGGCGGGACCGGCTCCAGAAACAGGTTTTCCCCGTTTCCATGGAAATCTTCAGGCTTTCCCGATTCATGTACGCCACCATGAGAAGCCGGTGGGTTCCGGCTTCCACAATTACTGCCGGAATCAATCCTTTTTCATCAAATTTCAACTGATCAATCTCTGTCATCGTCTCTCCCCTTTGTCCCTTCGGTTTCTACAGCCGAACGGAAATATTGTTTTTCTTTAGTTCTTTTTTCAAATCCGGAATCGCCACTTCTCCGAAATGGAAAATGGACGCGGCCAGACCGGCGCTTACCGTCGGAATCTCTTGGAACAGGGTGACGAAATCCTGAGTGCAGCCCGCACCGCCGGAAGCGATGACCGGTACATCCACCACTTCGCACACCGCCTTCAGCATCGGCAGGTCGAATCCCTGTTTCACGCCGTCGGTATCGATGGAGTTGAGCACCACTTCACCGGCGCCTCTCTCCACACCTTCTCGAATCCATTCCACCGCATCCATGCCCGTGTTCTCTCGGCCGCCCTTGGCGAAAACCCGATAGGTTCCATCCACCCGAGCCGCATCCACGGACAGGACCACGCACTGGTTACCGTATTTTTCCGCCGCCTGCCGGATTAGCTCCGGATTCCGGATTGCTCCGGAATTCACGCTGACCTTGTCGGCACCGCACTTCAGCACCCGATTGAAATCCTCCAGGCTGTTGATGCCGCCGCCTACAGTGAGCGGGATAAATACTTTGGAGGCTACTTCGGTCAGCACTTCGGTAAACAGCTTCCGTCCCTCTGCGGATGCGGTGATATCGTAGAATACCATTTCGTCCGCACCGTTTTTCGTGTAGTATTCCGCCAGTTCCACCGGGGAGTTTACGTCGCTGAGGCCCTGAAAATTCACGCCCTTAACGACTCTGCCATCTTTTACATCCAGGCAGGGGATGATTCTTTTCGTAATCATTCTGCCTCCTGTATTGCGCTCTTCAGATCAATCACGCCCTGATAATACGCTTTTCCGATAATCGCACCGTAGAGGCCGATGTCCTTTAGCGCCCGAATGTCATCGATAGACGAAATTCCGCCGGAAGCGATGAAGCGCATCTTGTACTTCGCCGTCAGTTTTTCGTACATGGCCCGGTTGGTTCCCTCCAGCGCACCGTCCTTGGAAATATCGGTACAGATGATATATTTCACGCCCTTCATCTGCATGTTCTCGCAGAAATCGTGAAGCGTGTACATGGATTTCTGGGTCCATCCCCGAATTGCCACATAACCGTCCTTTACATCGGCGCCTACCGCAATCCGATTTCCGTGCAAACGCGTCGCCTCCACCACCAGGTTTTCGTTGGTAATGGCCGATGTTCCCAGGATGATCCGGGACGCTCCCATATCGATATACTTTTCAATGGTTTCCATATTTCGAATGCCGCCACCGATTTCCACCTTCAGACCGGTAGCATCGATGATTTCTTTAATCACCCCCATATTCGGCGTTCCCCCATCTCGGGCACCTTCCAAATCCACCACGTGAATCCAGCGAGCACCGGCTTCTTTAAATTTCAGCGCCGTGTTCACCGGGTTATCATCGTAGACGGTCATCTGGTCGTAATCTCCCCGGAACAGTCGAACGGCTTTTCCTTCATAGAGATCGATGGCTGGTAAAATTTTCATTGGCATACCTCCTATAGTTCACAGAAAGCTTTCAGAATTGAAAGTCCCACCTCACTGCTTTTCTCCGGATGGAATTGGCATCCGTACACGTTATCTTTCTGAACCGCCGCAGTCATTTCCACCCCGTAATCCGTGGTGGCGATGACGTACTCCGCCGGCGTCTCCGCATAATAAGAATGCACGAAGTAGACGTAGTCCCCATTGGCGGTGTTTTTCATCAGCGGGCTGGGCTGCTTCAGCATCAGCTCATTCCATCCGATATGGGGGATGGGCAAATCCTTTGGAATCCGTCCCTCCATGGGAACAATTTTTCCCGGAATCAATCCCAGGCCTTCGTATTCGCCGTACTCATAGCTCCGATTGAAGAGCATCTGCATTCCCAGACAGATACCCATCAGGGGCTTTCCCTTTCCGGCTTCTTCCTGTACCACTCGGTCCAGGCCGGTGCTTCGAAGGGCTTCCCGGGCATCCCGGAACGCGCCTACGCCCGGAAGAATTAATTTATCCGCTTTCCGAATTTCCGCCGGATTTCCGGTGTAATCCGCATCGATTCCAATCGCTCTCAACGAGGATCTCAGGGAAAACAGGTTCCCTACCCCGTAATCGATAATTCTAATCATTACAGTAGTCCTTTCTTCAGAAGCTCTTTCTCCAGCTCCTCCGTGGAGGACAGTTCTTTCCGAACCGGGGCTGCCGGCTCTCGAGAAACCTGCTGGGTCATTCCCTTCGCGATGCCCTTGGAATAGGTGTCGCTTCCCAGCCCCCGGGGAACATCATCGTATTCATCCTCTATGGGAATCACATCCTCTTCCGTCTCCGTCAGTCGCCCTTTGGTGGAAGGAATTTCATTACGGAAGCGCTCATCCACCGCCACCGCTTTTCGCAAGGTGTGGGCCAGAGATTTGAACATTCCCTCAATGATATGGTGACTGTTTGTTCCCGCCAGCTGCCGGATATGAAGGGTCACGCCGGCATTTCGAACGAAACCCATTACGAACTCCTCTGCAAGCTCCGTGTCGAAGGTCCCCACCTTCTCCGTTGGAATTTCCATTCGGTAATCCAAATATGACCGGCCGGAAATATCCAGAGAGGTGAGAATCAAGGCTTCATCCATGGCCAAAGTCGTATCTCCGTAGCGACAGATGCCTTGCTTATCCCCCAGCGCCTTTGCAAAGGCCAGTCCCAGGCTGATTCCGATATCTTCCACCGAATGGTGATCGTCCACGTACACATCCCCCTGACACTTCACCTTCAGGTCAAACCCGGCATGCTTCGCCAGCAGCACCAGCATATGATCCATGAATCCAATCCCCGTATCGATTTCACTCCAACCGCTGCCGTCCAGATCCAGATAAAGCTGCACCTGCGTTTCTCCCGTGGAACGGTTCACTTCGGCTTTTCTCATCTTCTATTCCTCCTGCAGAATTTCTTTCAGCTTTTCAAAGAGCACATCCATCTGCTCTTTCGTACCTATGGTAATTCTAACATAATCCTGAATCCGTTCTGTGGTGAAATGACGAACCAGAACCCCTTTCTCTTTTAATTTCCGATAAAGCTTGTCGCCATCCATTCCGGGACGACGGGCAAAAACAAAATTCGCTTTGGACGGAAGTACCTCGAAACCCATGGACGTCAGCGTTTCCGCCGTATACTTCCGGTTTTCCTGAATGATTTCGGCGTTCTTTCGGTAATACGCCTCTTCCTCCATCGCTGCGCTTCCCAGAATCAAAGACAGGGTATTTACGCTGTACGGATTGGTGGAGTACTGAAGAGTAATCAGATCTCGAATCAGCTCCTGATTTCCGATGGCAAATCCCAATCTCCCTCCGGCAAAGCTTCGGGATTTGGAGAATGTCTGAGAGATGAGAATATTGTCGTATTTCTTGGTAAGAGGTACGGCAGACTCCGCTCCGAAATCCACGTATGCCTCATCGATCAGCACGACGTGATTCGGATTTGCTTTTACAATCTCTTCGATGACCTCTAATGACAAGGCGATTCCCGTCGGTGCGTTAGGGTTTGGAATGATGACGTTGCAGTCATCCCGGCAGTAATCCCGGTAATCGATGGTCATGTCCTCCTGCAGGGGTACCTTTCGGAAATTCACCCCGTGAAGGTTGGCGATGACTTCGTAGAAACTGTAGGAAATATCCGGAAACAGCAGCGTGTCTTCATCGTCATTAAAGGCCATCATAGCGAAGTTCAGGATGTCGTCCGAACCGTTGGCCAGGAACACGTTCTCCGGCTCCACCCGGAACCGGTCCGCCAGCATCGCCTTCAAACGGCGTCCCGTCGGATCCGGATACAGCCGAAGCCGCTCCATGTCCGCCTCTTTCAGCTTCCGGCAGACCCCCGGAGCCGGCGGAAACGGAGATTCATTGGTGTTTAGCTTAATGTACTCCATTTCCTTCGGTTGTTCCCCCGGTGTATATGATTGAAACCCTTTATACCGTTCTCTGATATATCGACTCATGGCTTACCGCTCCTTCCTGTTTTTTCTCACCAGAACGCTTCTTCCGTGAGCATCCAAGCCCTCTTCCGCCGCGAAGCGCGCCACCTTATCCGCAATCTTTGCCAGTGCATCCTCCGTGTAATAGGAATACTGCATCTTCTTGGTGAAATCGTCCACCGACAGCGGGCTGTTGAATCGCGCCGTCCCGCCGGTAGGCAGGGTGTGGTTCGGTCCCGCAAAATAATCTCCCAGCGCTTCCGGACAATTCTTTCCCAGAAAGATGGATCCGGCATTGCGGATTCGATCCAGATAGTCAAAGGGATTGTCCACGCAGAGCTCAAAGTGCTCCGGTGCAATCTCGTTGGCGATATCGATTGCGGTTTCAATATCTTCCGTTAAAATAATTTTTCCGTTATGGTCAATGGATGCCCGGGCAATCTCCTCACGCGGCAATACCTTTAATTGCTTTTCCAATTCCTGCGGTACCGCTTCCGCCAATTCCGGGCTGTCCGTCACCAGCACCGCGGTTGCAAAGCGGTCGTGTTCCGCCTGGGACAGCATATCCGCCGCCACCACTTCCGGAACGCAGGTTCCGTCCGCTACGATGAGAATCTCGCTGGGACCGGCAATCATATCGATGGAAACTCTGCCGTAGACCTGTTTTTTTGCCTCTGCCACAAAGGCATTTCCCGGCCCTACGATTTTGTCCACCGCCGGAATGGTTTCCGTTCCGTATGCCAGCGCCGCAACGGCTTGGGCTCCGCCCACCCGAAAAATTCGATTTGCGCCGCCGATCTTTGCCGCTGCCAGCAGCACCGGGCTGATTTTTCCATCCGTGGCCGGTGTGGTGATGATGATTTCCGACACTCCGGCGATGTGCGCTGGAATGCAGTTCATCAATACCGTGGACGGATATGCCGCGGTTCCCCCCGGCACGTACAGACCGGCTCTCTCAATCGGCACCACCTTCTGTCCCATGACAATTCCCGGTTTCTCGTTCAAGATAAAGCTGTTCCGCTTCTGGCGGCTGTGAAATTCCCGAATGTTTGCCGCCGCCTCTTCCAGTATTTCAATCAGTTCCGGATCCACGGAACGGTACGCCTCGTCGATTTCCTCCGGCGTCACTTCCAGGGGTTCCCGGGAGCGATCGAATTCCAGATTGTACTGACGAAGGGCTTCGTCCCCATCTCTCCGAACCGTATCAATAATTTCCGATACAATGTTCTCCACATTTGCCGGCATCTCCGTGCGGGCAAAAATATCCTCCGGGGTCACTTCCCCGTATTTGTAAGTTCTAATCATAGTATGTAATCTCTATCCTTCTTTTCCTTCTTCATTACTTCTCGGAAATTTCCGATGCCAGCCCTTCCAGCACCGCCTCGATTTCCCGAGTCTTGAATTTGAATGCGGACTTATTGGAAATAAACCGGGCGCTGATGTCCACGATGGTTTCCTGAATCTCCAGGTTGTTGGCCCGAAGGGTGTTCCCGGTCTCCACAATATCCACAATCACATCGGACAGCCCCAGAATCGGCGCAATCTCGATGGATCCGTTCAGCTTGATAATGTCGATATCTCTGCTTTTACCTCCGTAGAACTTTCGGGCGATTTCCGGAAATTTGGTGGCGACCCGAAGGGTATGCCCCGTGTCGTCCCGCCAATCCTTTGGCGCTGCGACCATCATCCGACACTTACCGCACTTCAGGTCCAGCAGTTCGTATACGTCCGGCTTGCTTTCCAGGAGGATGTCCTTCCCTACAACACCCACATCTGCAGCCCCGCGTTCCACGTAGATTGCCACATCCGATGGCTTCACCCAGAAATATCGAATGCCCTTTTCTTCATTTTCAAAAATAAGCTTGCGGCTTTCCTCCAGAAGCTCCGGGCATTCAAAACCCGCATCGGCGAACATCTGATACACCTTTCGTCCCAGTCGCCCTTTGGGAAGCGCTACGTTAATCGTTTCTTTCAACCGTCTTCACCTCCCCGTTTTCAATTCGCACCAGCTCCCGATAGCGGAGCTTCTTCGGAACTCGTTTTTGCACGGAGACGCTGAGTCCCCGGTCCGTGTAATCTCGAACCACCTGATTTAGCTGATTCAAATCTTCCCACGGCTGATCCAGAATCACCACATCCACATCGATGTCCCGGCGAACGCGGTTCAGCTCTTCCAGGGAATCCATGGAAATGGAAAAACCGATGGCGCCGGCACTTTCCTTTCCCATCACTTCCATCAGGTTGTCGTACCGACCGCCTGCCAGAATCGGGCGGGCAATGCCCTTGATGAATCCCTGGAAAATCACACCGTTATAATAGCCCATGTCGTTTACCACGGAGAAGTCGAAGCGCACGTTCTTCTCCAGCTTCTGTGCCTTCAATGCGGATACCAGTACCTTCAGCTCTCCCACAGCACGACGCATGGTGTTGTTCACCGCCAGCTGATCCAGCTCGCCCACCACTTCGTCAATGGGACCGTAGGTAGTAATCAGCTTTCGAAGACGCCGAATCATTTTCTCCGGAACGCCTTGTTTCCGGCAGATTTCCGCTGCGCCATGGAAGTTTTTCTCTCCGATGCACTGCAGTACCTTTCGTTCCGCCTCCTTGGACAGATTCAGCAGAGAAGCCAGTGCCCGAACGATTCCCATATGGGAAAGATCCATCACGTAATTCTCATCGATCAGTGCCAGACTTCGCACCGCCAAAAGAATCACCTCGCACACATCGTAGGATCCGATGTCCCCGATGCATTCGATGCCGGTCTGGGTGATTTCCCGGAAATCCCCATATTCTCCGGAAAGCCGATAGACCTCATCATCGTAGCAGAATTTCTGCACCTCTCCCGGCAAGGGTTCCGCCATCTTGGCGATGGACAACGTCACGTCCGGCTTCAACGCCATCAGCTTTCCCCGCGCGTCCGTAAAGGTGAGAATTCCATCCTCGCCCAGAAAATCCTTATTCTCAGCGTACAGCTCGTACTCTTCGAACTTTCCGGTCTTAAAGCGCCGGTATCCGTAGTTCCCGAAAAGCTCCCGAAGCCGATACACCGCCTTCTCGTCATTCCTCAAAATTCTGTCGTAATCAATCATCCTCTTCCTTTAGCCTTTCCAATACCGCTTTGTATCCGCCGGGTCCGTACATCAAGCATTTGTTCACCCGCCCGATGGTCGCCGAACTGCTTCCCGTTTCCTTGCTGATTTCGTTGAACACCATGCCCTCCGACAGCAGCTTCGCCACCTCCAGCCGACGGCAAATATCCTGAATCTCCTTAATCGTGCAGATATCCTCGAAGAATTCCTTCACTTCCTCTTCATTCTGAAGAGATAACACGGCCCGAACAAAATTATCGTAATACTTCTTTTCCTTTTCGTTCATTCCAACCATCCCCTCCTCTTCGGTTGTGTTCATGCTTTAGCACGCTAACATTGTAACACGCAGCTTTTTGTAAGTCAATTTTCTTGGTTGGTTTTTATAAAAAAACATAAAAAAATTGTGCTAAAAATATTAATTCTTAGCACAATTTCGTTATTCTTTCGTTTCCGGCAAGGCCTACTGTTCCGAGCCTTCTTCCAGATATTTCCGGCGGAGGGTTCCCGGCTGCACGCGAACCAATTCTCCGTACGGTTCCAGCAAATCATCCAAATCGTATTCGTCGAACCCGATCAGCGCATATATTCCGTTGATGGAATGCTGCCGAACCTCTTTCGGGGTCTTCACTTCCAGCATGCCCTTCCCCTTGAAATACAGACAATTGACTTCATCGTCCCGAATGATTTCCTTGAGATCCTTATCCTTAATATAATAGGTAATCATCATCATTCCCTGCTGATAGATGTAGTACAGGCCCTTTGGTGCCGCCTCAATTCGGGCAGAATGAATCGCACCGAACGGCTTCTCATACACCTTCTTCCCCAAGCGGTTCACCAGAATGGTTGCCAAACCGGTTACCCAGATGGATGCGTGCAGCGGCAGCATCTCCTTGGCAGTGCTTCCGCCCTGAGTAAAGAGATAGGCCTTGTAAATGCCAAAACACCCGAGTCCGAATACCAGGAACGTCAAGAGGCGGTACAGCTTATACTTCGGATGCGCCGCATACCATTCGTTCTTCCTCCGGTTCAGCAGATTTAAATCTCCCAGATACTTGTCGTTATTTCGATCTACGTATAATTCTTTCTTGTTCTGTTCGCTCATTGATTCCTCGTTATTCTTCCACTCCGGTCATCTGCAGGAGATTGACCCACTGATCGTATTCCTCGCCGGTGTACATTCCAAGATCGATTCCCGCTTCCCGCAGAGTGCTGTTCTCCCGGTGAGCCTTCTTCGCAATCTGCGCTGCCTTCTCATATCCGATATGCGTATTCAATGCGGTTGCCACCATCAGCGACTTCTCCGCATTTTCCGTCATCTTGTCTTCATTCACCTCGATGCCCCGAACGCAGTTCTTTTCCAAAGAAGTGAGGGACTCTGCCAGCAGATTAACCGATTCCAGGAACGCCTCTGCCATTACCGGCATGTACACGTTCAATTCGAAATTTCCCTGAGATGCGGCCACGCCGACTACGGTATCATTGCCCATCACGCGTACTGCTACCATGGTGGCGGATTCCGTCTGAGTCGGGTTCACCTTCCCCGGCATGATGGAACTGCCCGGCTCGTTGGCTGGAATGGTAATCTCACCCATTCCGCATCTCGGGCCGCTGGCCAGCCAGCGAATGTCGTTGGCCATCTTCATCAAATCGGCCGCCAATCCCTTCAGTGCGCCGTGAGCCGCCACGTAAGCATCCTTCGAAGACAGGGCATGGAATTTGTTCGGTGCGGTGACGAAATCCTTTCCCGTCAAACGGTTCAGGTTCACCACGGCCTGCTCTGCAAATCCCTTCGGCGCATTCAAGCCGGTGCCCACTGCCGTACCTCCCAGCGCAATCTCCTTCAGGGATGGTAAGGTTCTCTTCACGTTTTCCAAGCTGTGCTCCATCATGGATTTCCAGCCGCTGACCTCCTGACCGAATGTCAGCGGAACCGCATCCTGAAGATGGGTTCTTCCGGTCTTGATGGTCTTCATGTATTTCTTTTCCAGTTGATCCAGGGTCTGAATCATGCAGTTCACCGCCGGAATCAGCTTCTCCTCAATGGCGAACACCGATGCGATGCTCATGGCTGTCGGGAAGGTATCGTTGGAGCTCTGGGATTTGTTCACATCATCGTTGGGATGGAGCACTCGGCTTCCTGCCAAATCCGCGGCACGGCCGGCAATGACCTCGTTTACGTTCATATTGGTCTGGGTACCGCTTCCGGTCTGATAGACCACCAATGGGAAATGATCGTCCAGTTTGCCCTGGAGAATTTCATCGCACACGATAAAAATGTAGGATGCCTTCTCCGGCGGCAACACCTTCAAGTCCATATTGGCGCAAGCCGCTGCATTCTTCAGATAGGCAAATGCGTGAATGATTTCCACCGGCATCTTTCCGCCCACCTTGAAGTTCTGAAAACTCCGCTGCGTCTGTGCACCCCAGTACCGATCTGCCGGTACCTTCATTTCTCCCATCGTATCCTTTTCGATTCTGTATTCCATCTTTCCTTGCCTTTCCCTCTGAGGATTCTATCAACAATTAACGGTGAATCGGACGGCACACGCCGGAAGCAACCGCTTCCGCCGATACGGCATCCGCAATGGCATCTGCCACCCGCTCGTCAAACGCATCCGGAAGTACGTAGTCCGCATTCAGCTCTTCGTCGGTGATTACCGATGCCAGTGCCTCGGCTGCCCGAATCTTCATTTCCTGGGTCACCTTGGTAGCGCCTACTCGCAGCAAGCCCTTAAAGAATCCCGGGAATACCAATACGTTGTTCACCTGGTTCGGGAAATCGGAACGACCAGTTCCCACAACCACAGCGCCGGCTTCCTTTGCCGCGTCCGGCATGATTTCCGGTACCGGATTTGCCATGGCGAAGATAATCGGATCCCGGTCCATGGAGCGAACCATTTCCGGAGTCACCATATTCGCCTGAGATACGCCCACGAATACGTCCGCATTGTGAATGGCCTCTTTCAGCGTTCCGCTCTGGTGAATCGGATTGGTGCGATGAGCGATTTCTTCTTTTACCGCATTGTTTCTCGGATTTCCTTCCATCACGATACCCTTGCTGTCACAGAGGATAACGCTTCCCAGATGAAGGTCCAGAATTAACTCCGTAATGGCGATTCCTGCCGCACCGGCGCCGTTCACCACGATCTTCAGATCTCCCCGTTTCTTTCCTACCACCTTCAGGGCATTCAGAATTGCCGCACAGGTAATGATGGCGGTTCCGTGCTGATCGTCGTGGAAGATCGGAATATCACACTTCTCTACCAGCTTCCGCTCGATTTCAAAGCATCTCGGCGCGCCGATGTCCTCCAGATTGATGCCGCCAAAACTCTTGGAAATCCGATAGACGGTCTCCACGATTTCGTCCACATCTTTGGTATCCACGCACAGCGGGATGGCATTCACGTTTCCGAAACGCTTAAACAGCGCACATTTTCCTTCCATTACCGGCATTGCGGCGCTTGGACCGATATCCCCCAGTCCCAGAACGGCGGTACCGTCGGTGATTACCGCTACCAGGTTACCCTTTCCGGTGTATTCATAGGCCAGGTCTTCGTCTTTCCGGATTTCCAGGCAAGGCTCCGCAACTCCCGGTGTGTAAGCAATCGCCAGATCCTCATCGTTCTCAATCGGCGCTCTCAGCGCGATATCCAGCTTTCCTCTCCACTCACTATGCTTCTGCAATGCCACTGTTCTGTTGTCCATGCTCCTTTTTCCTCCTGTCCCGGTTTCCAATCAATAATTCAAAAAAAACGAATAGACGCGACCGCGTCGCTTTCCGTTTACCATATATAGAAAATCCATCCCCTCGGCACTTGACCTGGTCTTTGACCCCACACTTGCCTTGACCCGAGTTTCCCGGAGGACTTACTTCTAAACTACGCCATGATCACCGCCGCTTCCTGCTGACGGCTTACGTGGATCCCTTTGCCCGCAGCTGGCTTGGACTTTCAACCACAAACATACCGTGGAGATGAATTTCTATGCAACATTATGTTTTGTAGTATACCATATTATGAAGGCTTATATCAACACTCTCCGTAATAGTGAGCAAATTTCAGCGGTCCAAAATGATATACCTCCCACGTTTCCAGCATTCCCTGGGTCGCCTTCTCAACCGGCACGTTTTCGGTGATAACATATAAATCTTTGCCCGCACTTCTGTCGTCAGACTTTTTGTACTTCATCGTAACTGCACTCTTCGGTGAATATGTGAACACCGCCAGACGCAGCATGATATCGGTGGAGCACATCGCAAGCAAAATCGCCAGTACGACAATCGCCGCCACAACTCTTGTCTTTTTTCTTTTATTCATATTTTCACCTCCGCTTAAAACTGCTATCTTCATCTTAGTTCCCTATTCACTTTTCACCACATCTGCGCCTGCCGCAAAGGTCAGCACGTACACCTGCCGTGCTCCGCCGGCCAGCAGCACTTCCGCCGCCCCGTCCACCGTCGCGCCGGTGGTATAGATATCATCGATGAGAAGCACGTCTCGATTCCGAATGGCCTCTGCATTCCGCAGAGTCATTACGCCGGAAAGAATCTGCCGCCGTTCCTCCGGAGTCATTCCCCGAAGCGGCGCTGTGTTCCGACTGCGCAGCAGCACATCCGGGCAAAAAGGCATATCCTCCAGCCGGGCGAAGTGCTTTCCGATTACGCTCGCCTGGTTATATCCCCGAATCCGCTCCTTCTCCGGATGCATGGGCACGGGCAAAATCAAATCGTACATCAGTCCGGTTTCCCGGCGAAGGGCCTCCATCCGGTCGTGCATCACCGTACCGACGGTGCGGCCGATATCCGTCCGCCCATGATATTTCAGCGCAAAAACAATGGACCGGGGAAGCTGTCCGTACTCGCAGCAGGTGAACCCCATATCGAAGATATGAGCATGTTCCCGGCAACTGAAACAGATGTCTCCCGGATTGTTCTCTGATAAGAGTTTTCCGCATTTCCGGCAAGTCCTCCCCGTCGCCCAGCGAATCTCTCGTCGGCATTCGTTGCACAGGCGGTAGGGCCGGGTGCTGTCAATCACCTTGCCGCAGCAGATGCAGTACAGAGCGTCCGGGTAGACCAAATCCAATACTTGTTCTTTCAGCATTCGAAAATTCATAAACATCCTTTCCGAATACATCTGGGTAAAAATAAATATTTTCCGGCTGCCGCTTTCCGATGCAGCTAGCCGATGGTATTTCCGAAGTCGATCTGGCGAAGACGATATTCCAGTCCGGTATACCGCTCATCGATTCGGTTGTTGTCCACCATGGCGTGCATCCGATCCTCGGAGCCCACCACCACTACCAGGTTTTTGCCTCGGGTCACGGCGGTGTACAGTAGGTTCCGGGTCATGAGCATCGGCGGGAACCAGGTCATAGGCATCACCACCGCCGGGAATTCGCTTCCCTGGCTCTTATGCACCGTGATGGCATAGGCCAGCTCCAACTCCATCAGGTCTTCGTTCTCGTACACCACCACTCGATCATCGTAGCGAACGGAAACCCGTCCGGATTCCGGATTGATGCCCTCAATTCGGCCCATATCGCCGTTAAAGACGCCCTTTCCCTTCTCGGTCTCACCGTCTCGCTTCCACTCCATCATGTAGTTGTTCCGGAGCTGCATCACCTTATCCCCTTCCCGGAAAATCCGGCTTCCGGATTTCTTTTCCCTCTTCTCTTCGGAAGGCGGATTCAACACGCCCTGAAGAACCTCGTTCAGATGAATGGTTCCCAGCAAGCCTTTTTTCGTAGGGGTCAGCACCTGGATGTCGTAGCCGCTGTGAATAAAATCATAATAATTCTGCAAACGCCCCCGAAAGAGATCCTCCACGGTATTCAGGATATCCTCTTCCCGCGATCGTCTCATTACGAAGAAATCTTTGTTGCTCTCATTGGCGTACGGATACTCACCTCGCTGAATCATATGGGCATTCACCACGATTAAGCTCTCGCCCGCCTGGCGAAAAATCTCGTGAAGCCGCACCGCAGGAATGTATTCGCTGCGCAGCATATCTCGGAGCACGTTGCCTGCGCCCACCGAAGGCAGCTGATCCGCATCGCCCACAATAATCAAGCGCGTTCCCGGCTTGACAGCCTTCAGCAATCCCTCCATCAGCATCAAATCCACCATGGAGGCTTCGTCGATGATTACCGCCTTTTCTTCCAGAGGGTTCTCCTCATTGCGACCGAAATTCATCTCGTGCTCATCTTCCGAGTAAACGTATTCCAGCATTCGGTGAATGGTCATGGCCTCCACGCCGGAGGTCTCCGTAATTCGCTTTGCCGCCCGACCGGTTGGCGCAGCCAGCGCCACTTTGATATCCAACTGTTCCAGTATGTAGACAATGGTATTGATAATCGTGGTTTTTCCCGTTCCCGGACCGCCGGTGATAATGCAGACATTTTCCGTCAACGCCTGACGGACCGCGCCCCGCTGCTCTTCGGAAAGGTGAATTCCGCCGGATCTGTTTTTTTCCGCGTCCTGAATCAGATTGCCCAGGTCTGCCGGCAAGGGGTCGATGTGCGCCTCTTTAATCTGAGCCAGATGCCACGCTACGCTCTGCTCCGCCAGATAATACCCATAAAGGTACACCACCGGCGTCTCCTCAATTGTATCCGTCTGAAGCTTCCCCTGGAAAATCATCTGGACCAGGCATTCCTCCACCTGTTCCGACCCCACGTCCAGAAGCTTCACCGTGGATTCCAGCAGCTGGTCCTTGGGCATGTAGGTGCTTCCGCTCTGGGCAAAATTTTCCAGCACATAGGCTACGCCGCTCTCCAGCCGGAATTCGCTGTCTTCCTCAAACCCCAGCTTCATGGCAATCTCATCGGCCTTCCGAAAGCTGATGCCGTAAATATCCTCCACCAAGCAGTACGGATTGTCTTTCACAACTTCCAGGGATTCGCCGCCGTACAGCTTATAGATGCGAACCGCCTGAGCCATGGTAATTCCCAGTTCTCTCAGGGAAAAAGAAATTTTCGTAAATTCAATGGTCTCGCCGAAGGATTCCGCGATCACCTTCAGGGATTTCGGTCCGATTCCCCGAATTTCCAGCAGTTTCTCCGGATTCTGCTCCAGCACATCCAAAGTGGATTTCCCGAAGCGATCCACAATCAAATTGGCCATCTTCGGACCGATGCCCTTCACGTTTCCAGCCGCCAAAAAAGCGCGGATTCCATCGGCGTCGTCCGGAATCACCTCTTCGTAAGCTTCCGCATTGAACTGCTCGCCGTATTTTCGGTGCATTTTAAATTCCCCAACGATACGGTACTTCACGCCGGGATTCGGATCATGAAAACTTCCGGTCACCGTAAACTGTTCGTCTTCCGTTTCAAAGACGCCCACCGTGTATCCATTTTCTTTATTATGAAAAATTACCCGCTCCAGTTTCCCGATTTTTTCCATGACTCTCCACTTCTGTTATGTCTATTTTTCTCTCACCCTAAAATTTCCGTCGGTACAGTTTCCGATTATCCAGAGTCCATACCCGTTCGCCGAATTCTCCCGGCTCTACCTTGGATAAGCTCTCTTCCATATCGAACATCTTTGCATCCACAATGTCCAGGTAGTGGAGCATTTCCGCTTCCGGAAAAAGAGGCTTTCTCGGGCTGCCGAATTCCGGCTCGTAATGGTGGCTGAGAATCATATGCTCCAGAAGAATGGTCTTCTCCGTTCCGATTCCCAGTTCCCGGCACCGATCGTGAATCAGTGTCACGCCCTGCACCAAGTGCCCCAGCATCTGACCTTCAAAGGAATACCCCGGAGACACACCATGGGTATCCGAAAGAATCTCATTCAATTTCTCGATATCGTGGAGCACTACTCCCGCCAAAAGCAGATCCTTGGAGAGGTTGGTATACACTGTACAAGCCTGCTCTCCCATCATCATCATCCGCTTCACGTGGTACAGCAGTCCGCCGTATTCCGCATGGTGATTGCTCATGGCCGCCGGGTAGTACATCAGCCTCTCCCGGTTCTCTTCGTAGATTGTCAGGCAGAGCTGCTTCAGCTCCTCATCCTGAAATTCCCGAATCTTTCCTACAATATAGTTATACATGCTTTCCGAATCTTCCGGCGCCGACTTGTAGAAATCGGCAGGCACCAGACCGTCGTCCCGGTTGGCGTGGCGAATCCGGGTAATGCGCAGCTGCTTCGTTCCCTTCCACTCCGTCACCCCGGCTTTCACCTTGATGATATCGCCCACCTGGATTCGATTGATGCCATCCAGCTCTTCATCGGAAATATCCCATTTCTTCGCCGAAATCTCCCCGGTGCAGTCCGCCAATGTCATGTCCAGATATTTTTTCCGATTGGATCCCACCCGAATGGCAATGGTCTTCACCATGAAAAAATCCATAAATTCCATATCCGCCTTCAATTGAAGAACATAATTCTGCTTCATTCGCTTCTCCTTTACATTTCATACATTCGTTTATTATACATTATCCCGGAATCCCCTTCAAGAAACTATGGCATAGCGAGTTTTATTTTTACCCGGGATGTGCTATGATGAAGAGTATTGTAAGGAGGTAGCTTTATGGAATTTGATGCAAAAAAAGCAACGCAAGCCACGATTCAGTGGATCCGAGACTGGTTCCGGAAGAACGGTCCCGACTGCAACGCAATTATCGGAATCAGCGGTGGAAAAGACAGTTCCATCACCGCTGCCCTGCTGGTGGAAGCGCTGGGCAAAGATCGGGTCATCGGCGTGTTGATGCCGAACACCTCCCAGTCGGACATTGACATGGCTCAGCTTCTGGTAGACCATCTTGGAATCTGCCATTACACCGTAAATATCGGCAGCTGCTACGACGCACTCATGGAGGAAATTCGAAATTCCATCGGTGAAGTAAGCCGGGACAGCGAGATTAATCTCCCGCCAAGACTTCGGATGTCCACCCTTTACGCCATCGGACAATCCATGAACGGCCGGGTTGCCAACACTTGCAACCTTTCCGAGGACTGGGTGGGATATTCCACGCGTTACGGGGATGCAGCCGGCGATTTCAGTCCAATTTCCAGTTTCACCACCGCCGAGATTCGGGCCATGGGCCGCGAACTGTGCGTTCCGGAAGTGCTCATCGAGAAGGTTCCGTCTGACGGACTCAGCGGCAAGACCGACGAGGACAAACTGGGATTCACCTATGAGGTACTGGATCGATACATCCGCACCGGCGAGATCGACGATCCGAAGACCAAGGAACGCATCGACACCCTGCACGAGCGGAATCTCTTTAAGCTGAGATATATGGACAGCTTCGTATATGAAGGTTAATAAATTGCGGTAAAAATAAATCGGAGGCGGCACGGGTTACGGTGCATCCTCCGATTTTTATTTTTGGGGTCCTCACTTTTCCGATTCTTCTTCGCCCCGCCGGCTCAATCCCAGGTCATTTCCCAGGCTGTGGGCGTACCCGATGGATTTGGTGCCGTATTTCTTCCGAATCGCATCCATAGTGCGTTCAATCTTCTCTTCCTGCACCGAATTCGAATTCACCGAATTTGAATTGTTCTTTGGCTCCGGCGAAAACATCTCCGCCATGTCGAAAATCGACACTTGCTCCGGGGCATCTTCCTTTGCCAAATAAATTGCGGTCACCGTCAGAAGCCGGATTTCCCGTTCCATGAACCCCGCTTCCTGAATCAGCTTCAGAGCAATTCGGCGAATGGTCTGCGCCGTGACGAAAGACCGCTCCACCCGCCGCTGCCGGGAGATTCGCCGAAACTCCGGCGTGGTAATTTCCACTTTCACCCCGTACGCCTTCATCTCATACAGTCGAAGGCGCGTGCTCACCCAATCGGCAAGCTCCGTTACCGCCAAAGACACATCATCCTCTCCTCGAATATTGCGCCGAAAGGTCACTCCGTGACCCACGGATTTCACATCATCCCAATCGCCCCAGCGACGAACCGGCGATGTATCCTCGCCGTTGGCCGAACGGTGAAGATCCTCTCCGTGCACGCCGAAACTTCGCTTCAGAAAACCCACATCTGCCCGGGCCAGCTCTCCAATGGTGTAGATATGAAGCTTCTTCAACTTCTCTGCAGTGGCTCTTCCCACATAGAAAAAATTGCCTACCGGCTGCGGCCACAGAATTTCCCGGTAGTTCTCCCGTGAAATCACCGTGGTGGCATCCGGCTTTCGGTATTCCGATCCCATCTTCGCAAAAATCTTGTTATAGGACACGCCCACCGAGAGGGTGAGGCCGTACGCCTCCCGAACCCGGTTCCGGATCTGATCCGCAATCCCCTCTGCCGAGCCGAACAGCCGCTCGCTGCCGGTGACGTCCAGCCAGGATTCGTCGATGCTGTAAGGTTCCACCAGATCCGTATAAGACCGATAGATCTCGTTGATTTTTTTGCTGTAAAAAGAATACTTCTCGTGGTGCGGCGGCAGAAAGGTCAGCCCCGGGCATTTCCGCAGCGCCTGCTGAATCGTCTCCGCCGTGGTAACGCCGAATTTTTTGGCCGCCTCATTTTTGGCCAGCACAATACCGTGACGATTCTCCGGATTTCCCGCTACCGCCACCGGTACGTCCCGCAGCTCCGGATGTTCCAGAAGCTCTACGGAAGCGTAGAAACTATTCATATCGCAGTGGAGAATCTTTCGGTCCATTGTGCTCTACCGGTTTTGAATCCGATGGGCCGCATTCAGAATCGGGTCGATATACTTTCGGTCCACCAGGTCCACCCCTTCTTCGATATTTCGAATCATCTTCATGGCAGCGCCGCCATCCTCTGCCGTCTGTCCGGACTTCAGGACTTTCTTGGCAACCGCCATCAGCATCCGATCCAAGCCCTTTACCTGAGCCGGATCGTACCGTCCCGGGCAGAAAAACAGCTGCATCCGGTCCATATTCTCCCGACCGTCGAAATTGATTTCACAGATCTGAAGGTAGTTCTGCGGATTGTATTCCGAAACCCCGGTCACGAATAGAATCGTGTGATCCTTCGAGCCTTCCAAATAGGGCTCAATCTTATCGAAATCTACAATGCCGCTGCCTCGCAGCCAGGAACCGTAAATAATCAAATCGTATTCCGGAATGGTCTCTTTATCGAAATCCTTCAATGCCGCACATTCGCATTCCAAGGACTGTGCAATCCATTCCGCATACTGCTGAGTCGATCCCCGCTTGGAGGTATATAGTACAATCGCTCTTTTGTTCATTCTCGTATTCTCCTATCGGATGTCGCCTACCGGCTGAGTACATCCACGTATTCGTACAGATGACGGTCGAAATCCTGAGTTTCCGCCAACGCTTCTTTCAAATTAAAGCCCAGCACTTTTCCGTCCACCAGACCGATGGCCTTGTTCGTCAATCCCGCATCCAGAAGCTCGATGGCCTTGTCTCCGCAGCGGGTGGCCAGCATCCGATCCTGAAGGGTCGGAGATCCGCCTCGCTGGAGATACGACAGCACCACCAGACGCACGGAACGCCCCGTACGTTCGGAAATTTCTTTTACCAGCTCCTGCGAATCCATCGGATATCCCTCTGCCTTGATGATAATGCTGTGCTGCTTCCCCTGATTGCAGCCTTCAATAATCTTCCGGCAGACGGAATTCACATCCCGATCCACCTCCGGAAGGAGCACCGCTTCCGCACCACCGGCGATTCCGGCATACAGTGCGATATCGCCGCAGTGACGGCCCATAACCTCCACCACGGTGGTTCGTTCGTGGGACGAAGAAGTGTCCCGAATTCGGGTAATCGCATCCAGCACCGTGTTCACCGCAGTGTCAAAGCCGATGGTGCTTTCCGTATATCCCAGATCGTTGTCGATGGTTCCCGGAATGCACATCACGTTCACGCCCAGCCGAGACAGCTCCAAGGCGCCGGCAAAAGAACCGTTTCCGCCAATCACAACGATGGCGTCCAGCCCAAAGGTTTCAATGGTGGTCACGGCTTTCCGACGTCCTGCCTCCGTCATAAAACGCTCGCTGCGGGCGGTTTTCAACATGGTGCCGCCTCGCTGAAGGATGTCCCCCACCGCACGGCGGTCCAGCTCTTCCAGTTCGCCGTCGATTAGACCTTCGTATCCCCGATAGATTCCGTAGACCTTCATTCCGCGGGCGATGCCGAAACGCACCACCGCCCGAACCGCTGCATTCATTCCCGGTGAATCTCCGCCGCTGGTCAATACTCCAATTTTCATCATCTTCTGTCCCCTTTCGTTTTTTAACCCTTTACATTATCGTTTCCCAGCAAATCCTTCAGACGGCGCTCCAGCTTCTCGCTAAAATCCACCCGATACTGACTGCTGGTTTTCACATTTCTTCCTCCCGGAAGGAATACCATTACGTCCCTATTCCCCGGATATTCTTTCAGAACGCCCATGATTTCTTCCAGCACCAGATTCCGGCTTCCCAGCCGTTCCACATATTCCGGCGGAACCCGCAGCTTCACCAGGTTGGCGATATCCTCCGTCGGTCTCCCCGCCGGATTTTGTTGCCCCGCCGGATTCGGTCTGCCGGACCGGGAATTTCCCCGCCGGCGGAATTCCTGAATCTGATGGATATCCGCCAGGTTGTCCACCAGAACCTCCGGTGCGGAATCCTCTTTAATGGACAGCTTGCCGGAAATCGCCACAATCTGATCGGTCTGCACCAGGTGTCGGAATTTTTCGTAGGCGGACGGAAAAATAATTCCATCCATAATGCCGCTGAAATCCTCGAACTGAATTCTGGCCATCTCCTGAGCTTTCCGCGTAATCATGGTTTTCACCGATACCAGCATTCCCGCCATTACCACGCGGTCCCCGTCTCGATACCGTCCGTAGGCGGACTCCATGCCCGGCATGTTCTCGGACATGCCATCCGTATCCATCGAAGACACTTCCAGAATCTCTGACACGGAAGCGGTGGTGTTCGTCTCGATCAGCTCTCGGTAATCATCCAACGGATGGCCGGAAAGGTAGACCCCCAGCATTTCTTTTTCCATGGACAACAGTTGGTCCTTCTCGAAATTGGCGATTTTCGGCAGCTCCGGCGTAGTGCGAACCTCCTCGATTAAGCTTTCGTCCAGCTGGAAAAAAGAAATCTGGTTCTGCCCGGAATTCCGAGCCCGCTTCTGCGCCCGAGAAACCGCATCGTCGCACACCGCAATCATCACCGCCCGGTTCGGATTGATTTCATCCAAGGCACCGGCTTTAATCAGGGATTCTACGGCTTTCCGATTCAGCTCCTTGGCATCCAGACCGTCTACGAAATCGTAAATATCCGTCGGCTCCGGATTGTCCTTCCGAGCATCGATAATCGCCCCTACGATTCCCGTGCCCACGTTCTTTATTCCTGCCAGGCCGTACCGAATCCGATCTCCTTCCACGGAGAATTTCTCTTCGCTTCGAAGAACCGATGGCGGAAGCACCTCGATTCCCATTTCGCTGCAGTTTCGAATGTATGCGGAAATGTGTCCCGGCTGTCCCATCACGCTGGACATCAGGGCCGCCATGAATTCCTTCGGATAGTGGCATTTCAGATACGCCGTCTCATAGGAAACCACGGCATATGCCGCCGCATGGGATTTGTTGAAGGCGTACTGGGCGAAGCTAACCATATCTTCGAAAATGGTTTCCGCCGCATCCTTGGAAATTCCGTTGGCCACACAGCCGCTAATTTCCACGGAACCGTCCTCCGCCTTCTTTCCGTTGATAAAGTATTCCTTCTCTTCCAGCATCACCGCCATTTTCTTTTTGCTCATGGCACGGCGCACCAGGTCTGATCGCCCGTAGGAGTACCCGCCCAGGTCCCGCACAATCTGCATTACCTGCTCCTGATACACCAGACAGCCGTAGGTAACCCCCAGAATCGGTTCCAAATGCGGATCCACATACTGAATCTTCTCCGGATGTTTCTTATTCTCAATGTATTTCGGGATGGAATCCATCGGACCCGGCCGATACAGGGAGATTCCCGCGACGATATCTTCAAAGCAGGTGGGCTTCAGGTTCTTCATAAAATCCGTCATGCCGCCGCTCTCCAACTGGAAAACCCCCTCCGTATTGCCTTCTGCAATCATCTCGTAGGTGGCCGCATCGTTGTAATCCATCGTAGAAAAATCAATTTCGATTCCCTGATTCTCCCGAATCAAGTCCAAGGCATTTCGAAGCAGCGTAAGATTTCGCAGCCCCAAAAAGTCCATTTTTAACAATCCCAGTTCCTCGATCGTGGTCATGTTGAACTGCGTCGCCGGTCCCTTATCCGAGGAATACAGCGGAACGTATTCATCCAGTGGAAGCTTGCTGATTACCACGCCCGCCGCATGGGTGGACGCATGTCTCGGCAGACCTTCCACCGCCATGGACATGTCCAAGATATCCCGAACCAAAGGCTCCGTATCGTACCTCTCCCGAAGGCTGTGGTTGATTTCCAACGCCTTGGAGATGGTCATTCCCAGCTCATTCGGAATGGCCTTGGCGATGGCATCTCCATCGGCATAGGAAGCGTCCAGCACCCTGGCCACGTCCCGCACCGCCGCTTTTGCTTTTAGCGTACCGAAGGTGATAATCTGTGAAACCTTGTCCTTCCCGTACTTTCGCACCACATAATCGATGACGTCCTGACGGTGTTCAATACAGAAATCCACGTCGATATCCGGCATGCTCACCCGCTCCGGGTTCAGGAACCGCTCAAAAATCAAATTATATTTAATCGGATCGATTTCCGTGATGTGCAAAGTGTATGCCACGATACTTCCGGCGGCGGATCCTCTTCCCGGACCCACAGCAATGTCGTGAGTCTTTGCGTAGTGAATGAAATCCCACACGATCAAGAAGTACTCCACATACCCCATAGTCTCGATGACATTCAGCTCACTCTCCAGACGAATCCGGTAGCTGTTGTCCTCCGCCATGGCCGCATCACCGTATCGCTCCCGCAGCCCTTCGTAACAGAGCTTCCTCAGGTACCCATCGTTGGTCAAACCCTCCGGTGGAACAAATTCCGGCAGGTGATATTCCCCAAAAGTAAATTCCACCTTGCACCGGTCCGCGATCTCCTGGGTGACTTCCAGGTATTCCGGGTGTCCCGGAAAAAGCTCCTGCATTTCCGCTTCGGACTTCAGATAGAATTCGTCGTTCTCAAATTTCATCCGGTTCGTGTCGTTCACCTTCGAACCGGTTTGGATGCACATCAGCACATCCTGCGCCTTCGCATCTTCTTTTCTTATATAGTGGGCATCGTTGGTGGCCGCCAGCGGAATATTCAAATCCTGAGAAAGACGTTCCAGTCCGGCAATCACCGGCCGGTCCTCCGTCAGAAAATGGTTCTGAATCTCCAGAAAGAAATTACCCTTTCCAAAAATCTGCTCCAATTCCATGGCTTCCCGCCGCGCCCCATCGTAATCGTTTCGCATCAGCATTCGCTGCACATTTCCCGCCAGGCAGCCGGAAAGGCAGATGATTCCTTCGCTGTGCTCCCGGAGCACGTTTTTGTCCACCCTAGGTTTGAAATAGAAACCATCCACATACCCTGCGGATACTATTTTTACCAGGTTCCCATACCCCTTCTGGTTCTCCGCCAATAAAATCAGATGACCGCTCATCCGGTCTTTCTCCGGATCTCGATCATTTATCGTGCGGGCCGCCGTGTACACCTCACACCCGATAATGGGCTTGATATCCTGCTTTTTGCATTCCTTGTAGAAGTCGATAATCCCGAACATGGCCCCGTGATCCGTAATAGCCAGAGAATTCATTCCCAATTCCTTGGCGTAGGCGGGGAGTTCCCGAATTCGAGATAATCCGTCCAAAAGGCTGTATTCAGTATGTACGTGAAGATGCGTAAAAGCCAATGTGGTCACTCCATTCTGTTTCTGTCAATCAAAAAGGGTCTCTTCCCCTTATTTTCGTTTATATGTATACAGAATTGATTATATCACACATTGCACGGATATTTTTCTGTAGTCTAAAAAATATCCGTAACAAATGCAAACCATTCGGTTTTCCAATGATAACCTTTCACTTTTAAAATTGTTTTTGAATTAGTACAATCTCACATGGATAATCACACGACTCACGAGATTTCTTTTTCAAAGCTTAGAAAAATCTTTAATTTTCCCTTAAATTTTGTCGCAATTTGAAAACAAGAATTCATTTGTATGTGAATACTGTGTGAAGCAGATTGACGGTTTTTCTCACATGAGCGTCATTTTTCGCTTGTCAACAATTTGACATTTCAAATTGTGCTGATATAATCACAGTATCAGCAAGGTTACATCGGGGTTAGCCTCACTGATAGAGCAATTATATTATTATATTATCACTAGAATTATTAATTCAAAGGGAGGTAGTTATGTCTCTTTACATTCTGAAAGGACTATGCATAGTCGGCATCGTTTTGAACCTGTTCCTGATGTACAGAAAGATGAAAGAAATGCGTGCAGTAACTGAACCGGATCCAGTATTCGGACTCACCGGTGAAGAACTCTGGCAGCAGCAGAAAAAACATAACGTATTTAACTTCATTGTAGGAGTTATCATGAACTTCGGTGATACTCTGGGTATCGGATCCTTCGCCGGATCTTCCGCAGCATTCAAGATTGGTAAGTCCGTAGACGATATCAACGTTCCTGGAACGCTGAACGTAGGTGACACCGTCCCGGTACTGTTCGAGGCATTCCTGTTCTTCGGATTCGTAGACCTGGATACCCTCACTCTGGTTTCCATGATTGTTGCATCCGTACTCGGCTCCATCCTGATGGCTGGCTTTGTATCCAAGCTGGACAGAAAGCACGTACGTATCGCAATGTTCATAGGACTGTTCCTTCTCGGTTCCGTAATGCTGTGCAAAGTACTGGCAATCGGACCTTTCGGTACTATCGGTACCGCTTTGAAGCTGACCGGCGCTAAGCTGATCATCGCAGTTGTTGTAAACTTCGTTCTGGGCGCTCTGATGAGCGTAGGCGTAGGACTGTACGCTCCTTGTATGGCTCTCTGCTCCCTGCTGGGACTGAACGTTGGAGCCGCATTCCCGGTAATGATGGGATCCTGTGCATTCCTGATGGCATTCGGTAACGGCCCTAAGTTCATCAAAGAAGGAAGATACGACATGGCAGCATCCTGGATGCAGGCATTCGGCGGAGTAATCGGTGTATTCATCGCTTACAAGTTCGTAAGCTCCATCCCGCTGAAGATTCTGACCATCATCGTAGTATGTGTAGTATACGTAACAGCAGCAATGTTCCTGCACGATGCTATCAAGAAGGGATCTGCAGCATAGACTACAGAACATTCAGTTATTAAAGATTTTAAAAGAGAGTGGCAATTGCCACTCTCTTTTAATATGAATTCAATGCAGGAGACTCATTCTCCACTCCAACTCCATGCCAATCGATATGATATTTCCAAACAATGCACTACAAAAGGCGGGATGCTTCCCGCCCTTTACTTCGTCTATTCATCCTCACCGTCTTCCTCCGGTTCATCCTTCCGATAGGTATTGTTTCGTACCGCCGTAATCTCATCTACTATAGACTCAATCTTATTCCTAGATACCCCATCGTATCCTTGTACTAAGCGCTCTCCAATCAGTTCTGCATCCTCTTTCTCGTACAACTTTCCAAGATTCTTCAGACAGTGCTGAATATTGTTCATATCTCCTGCCTTTCGCTTCTTCTCATCCACCGCTCCCGGCAGATAATGGAAGCTGTCCCCGAACTGATCCAACGCATTGTAGGCGATAATTCGCTTCAGATAAGAGTCCGTCGGATTTCCTACGCCGACCCCGATTACTGCGATGTGCTTTCCGGCCATATTGAAATTCACATAGTTCTGCTGAAGAAGGTTCAGCTTCTCAATCCGCCCGTCCTTAATCCAACCGATATAAATTACATTTCTATACAGAGAAGCATACCCCAGATACTTGCGAGTAGCCGGAATCATGTCGGTATGAAGCGTATTGCTGATCCATTCTCCATACTTCAGTGCACTGCCGTGTTTGCTTTCCACAATCACCAAAGTATCTGCCCGACTTTCCATTCCTGCAGCCGCCCTCCGGGCCTCCGCCTTTCGATTTAAATTCTTCATTCGCTTATTTATCCTCTCTTACAAAACCCGGCGTACATCCACAATTTTCTTTCCGCTGTATGTACTTCCATTGGAACGGAACAACTTTGTACGGCAGATTCCATTCGCTTCATCCATTGCATGCACGATTTGTCCATTTCCCGCATAAATAGCCACATGGGACAATCCGGAACCAAAGAAAATGATATCCCCCGGCTTCATCTTGTCAACGCTGACGGATTTCCCGCCGATTTCGTGATATAATCCACCCACATTCATGCTTTTCCAGTGCTTTCCCGCCGGTCCATGGGTAAAAACATAATTCACAAATCCGGCGCAATCCACGCCCGTCTCAATATCCCGACCTCCGAGAACATATGGATTTCCAAGATATCGATCCGCAAAGGCAATGGTCTTTCCTTCGGTTAACGATTGATCTTCCTGTGCCTCTATAACGGTCTTCGTTTCCTTCACAGTGTCCTTTACCGGCACGACCGCATCCTTCATCGTAAAAGCAACTTTCTTTGCGTCAAAGGCGATTTTCCGGTTATATGCGGTAGTCTCCGTTCCGATGGCATAGCAGAACACCGTCAGCAGAATCAGCTCCATTCCCAGAATTACAACGATTCTCTTCTTTATCCAATTTCGAGTCTTTATCCATTTCATAAAGGCCCTGCCTTTCTCTTTCTCCAGAGACGCCTATCAGTATTATTATACAATAGAAGAAAAGGTAAGTGCAATCCTTCCTCGGAATATAACAAGAGTGTCGGACGGTTTTGAACCATCCGACACTCCCATTTAAAAAGGAAAGATTACATCTGTCAATTATTTCTTGCTGCGCATTTCTTTCTCTTTCATTCGAATCTTCAGAATCATGAGTGCCTTCTTAACGTCTTCCGCCGTCATATTATTCTCACCGACGATATCCGACTCGATGCCCTCCGGATTCTTGCAAATATCTACGATATTCTTCAGATTCGGGTCGTCCACTACGAAAGTAGCCATGCTTCCGCTGAAGTTCAAGCCGGAAAGTGGAATATCCCGTTCTCCCAGCTCTTTCACGCAGTTTACATAGTCCACATCGCTGTTTCCCCAGCCATCGGAGCTGACGATAACGCCATCGGCACGCATGCACTCTGCCACGATTGCCGCACGCGTGCTGTTGCGAATCTTATCTACGTTATCATCCGCCGTTCCGAACAGCAGTACACCCATCAAATCAATACCTTCATCAGAACCAACGATGTCTACCAAAGGATCTCTGAAATGATGTAAACTTGTTTCTTTTGTTGATGGTCCAATTCCCATAATCGCACCTCCTACTGCATGGATCTAATAATGCCGTCCCGGTACTCGTTCGGTGTCAGCATTACCGGCATATTGCCCATTTCAATAATCGATTTTCCGCCTTCCACGCCCGAAGGTTCATTCGGGAACAGGTGAGTATCGTACATCGCACCCTGCCCGGCAACCTGACGAATAATCAGTACACGCTTCTGACCCGGGCGAACCGTGTCATGGTATTCATGACGTTCGGTGCATTTATTTCCGTTAAATTTCTTAAGAATGTCTCTGTATACCTGGATAAATTCATCACACGCTGCGTGTCCCTGGAACGCACCTTTTCGTTCCTGACCCATTGCAGCCTCAAAAGTAACATCAAAAGAAATGATATAGTCATTTTCATCCGGAGTTCCGGCTCTGCCCAGAACCAACTTCTCCTTAAGGTTTCCTTCCGAAGATCCGAATTCGTGGGTCTGCTTTCCGTTCACGTCCACACCGGTAAGCATCACATAGACGCCGGTAACAGTATGGGTGATTCCATCTCCGCATTTGCCCAGTACCTTCGTTGAAATCGGAACGATGTCCATAATCGTATTCGTCCAACGATCGTGATCTCCCGGCTTGATAATCTGGATATCAATCTTATTGATGGTATCATATTTCTTTACCAAGTCCGGAATCATATCTTTCGAAACGGTAAACTTACCGTCCATCGTCATTGTGCAAGCATCTCCAAATTCCACTTCACTCATATGGAATGCTTTAATCACCAATCTTCTCAAATCAATTTCTTTAACAGCCATAACAATACCTCATTTTAGGATAAATGGGGCAGAATAAATATTCTGCCCCATCTTCGTTTCCGATGTCCTATTAAGTTGGACTAGATTACTGCGTGATATTCGAATGGCAGCGGAACGATCTTTCCCGGAGTCTGAATCTTCTCCAGCTGTTCCAGAGTTGCCTTTACGATACCAGTCTGCATCTCAACGTTGTGTGGTTCACCAGCGTTTGCACCCATCGGTACCATAGGAGCTACGGCACGAGGTGTACCAGCCTGTCTTACAACAGGAGGCAGCGCTGCGATGATTACAGTCGGGATGCCAATGGACTCAATTGCTCTCTGCACGATTGTTGCAGAGCGGTGGCAAGTTCCTCATCCAGCGGTCATCATAACTGCGTCAACGTTCTCGTCCTTCAGTCTCTTTGCGATTTCCGGACCTGTGTAGTTGGTGAATCTTTCGATGTTTCCACCACCACCCATGAATCCATAGTGGTAAGGAGCAGTTCCCTTGATGAATCCTTCTGCAGCCAGCTCATGCAGTCTGGAGATCGGATACATGCAGTTGATGTCCTTATTTACGTCAGAGTTATCGTAACCACCGTGAGTTACCATCAGCTCTTCTTCCGGTGTTTCATCTGGAATTTCTCTGAAAGTGAAGTCACCGGCCAGATTGAATCTTTCCTGGTCTGTTCTATGTACACCTGCAGCTGTAGCCAGAGCAACTACCATCTCATTGAGTGGCTTTGTTACTGGAGCCCATACCGACTTCGGTGTAATAGGTACAAAGATTTCAGATTGTAAACCTTTTACAACTGTCATACTCATTTGTATTATTCCTCCTCGATATTTTCTGTTGGCGCCAAATCATATTGACGTCTTCTACGCGCATCTATATTGCTGATATACTTTTCGTTGATTTCCGGTCCTTCCTGTTCAATGAAGCTCATATTCCAGGCTACCGTCTGTCCAACTTTTAATTCCGTATCGGAGATAATCATTCTCATCGGAACCAGCAGGTATCCAAGTCGTCCCTTGAGGTCGATTCCAACACCTTCGTCGTGAACCTCCACGATTATTCCTTCCATCTTGATTATCTTATCACCGTACTTCATCTGTATATCTCCTTACTATAGATTAGTCGTATTTAGCCTTTCTCTTCTCACTCATTGGCAGGCTCTGCTCGTTCTCAACCAGCTCAATCTTCTCGCCGGTAGCCTTCTCAATCAGCTCAACGTTGTTCTGCTTAACGTTTGCGTTGTAGTGTCTTTCCGGAGCCTTGATTTCCTCGCCGGCCATCTTAGCCTTCAGCATAGCCAGTCCACGGATAGCATCTTCTTCGCAAAGAGTGTTGCATGCCAGTACTTCGTTCTCGATACCGGACATGGACTTGTTGTTGTCTACCATTGCATCGCAGTACTTGTTACCGGTTACCAGTGCACCCTGTACAGCGCAGAAGGAGAATCCAACAACCGGAATTCCTCTCTTACCAATCTGCTCGATGTGGGAAGTGAAGTCAACGTGGTTGTTTCCGAATCCCTCGGTTGTAACGAAAGCACCGTCAACGTTCATGGATTCAACCATCTGTCCCAGTCTTCTGGATACATAGAACTTATCGGTGTTAGCCTGTGGGGAACCAACGAAGATAACGCCTACGCAGTCAACGTCTTCATCATGAACAGCACCCAGTACCAGCGGCTCTCTCCAGTAGTGTCTGGACATTTCCTTGGAAGCCGGTCCGATGCATGTCAGAGCGTGGATACAACCATCCAGTACTTCCAGTGGGTTAGCAGCTACAGGAACGTTACCCAGGTCTACGTTTGGCTTTGCGCCCAGAACGCCAACCGGCTCAGTTGGGAACAGGAAGTTATCGTGCATTGCACCCTGACCCATGATTTCCTTAACTACTACAATCTTCTTCTTTCCAGGGTGTCTGGTCTGCTGCAGAACCTGAGTATCAACAACCTGCTCATCGGTCAGGTCTCTTCTCATAGCTTCTCTGATTTCGGAAGTTACGTGATCAACAGCGGTGTGGATTGCGATAGGTCCCGGTCTCTCCATGTTCTTCTTTCTGTCGATAACGGCTTCATACTTAATCATGATTTCGCCCTTATCTACAGCACCCGGACGGCCCCACTGCATGTTCTCGTCGAGGTAACCCTCGGAAGAACCGAACTCACCAACCTGTACGCCTTCTTCGGTAACACCGGTTACAACGGTAACTACGCCGTCCAGAACCATGGTCTCACCTTCGCCCAGCTCCATGTCGGTATCTGCCTTACAAGCGATTGGCTGAATGTCCATTACGGTCTGAGAATAAGTGTGATACTGATCCGGGTTGATGATTTCAACCTTCATGCTCTGAACCAGAGCCTGAGCATCTGCACCTTCGGTAGCTGCTGCTTCACGAACGTACAGGGTAGTACCCTCAATCTTTGTCTCGTCACCAAGAACAACCTTGTCGATTTTGTAGTGCTTTCTGGTCATCTCTCTTACGACAACTTCTTCCTCTTCAGCTGCTGCCGGAGCTGCTGCTTCTGCTGCAACCGGAGCTGCTACTGCTGCTGCCGGAGCTGCTGCGCCTGCACCAACGCCTGCCGGGATTTCGATGTCGATGTTCTTACCTTCTCCAATGTGGAGCTTGATTGTGCCGCCTGCTGCTGCAACCGGAGCTGCTGCAACCGGAGCTGCAACTTCAGCTACTGCTTCTTCTGCAGGAGCTTCTTCCTCTGCTGCCTCTTCCTCTGCTGCATCGTACTTATCAACGATGTCCGGAGTAATTGGTGTCAGGGAATCTACAGTCTTAGTTAATTTCGATCCATTCAGAACCTGGCCAAGCTTAAGAGCGCCATCTGTGTTCAGAAGTCCGGAATCGATGAGGTCTGGGAAAATTGCCGGATCCTCAAAGTTCGCAGGCTCCAGAACTGTGCCTTCTTCTGCTCTGCAGCACAGTACTGCTGGGTCGTTCGCATGTTGTTTAGCTGTTTCAGCTGTGATTGACATATCGATCTTCCTCCTTAAAATGTTTTGCCTTGCATTTGCAAATATATATTTATCCACTCCGCCGCACCGACAATCGGGGTCTGCCGGCACAGCAAAGGAAAATAAATATCTACTTTTATATATAACTAGGGCAATGCAGCATTCACACTGCCCTAATTATTCAGAAATTAGTTGTTCTCTACGTTATCTACAACGTTGAGATCCTGATCTACCTGCTTGGATACTCTCAGAGTTCTGTACAGTGGATGATCTACCGCTCTCATAACATGGTCGGTCATGTGCAGAACCTTCAGGCCCATCTTCGGACCGGATGCCATAACTGTGTTGGAGCAGTCAGAGCAGTTTCCGATGATGATGTATTCGCACTTATCCTTCTTGAACTGCAGGTTGTTAGCAACCTGACCCGGGCAGTTACCCGGTCTCTCGCACTTTCTGGATCCGTTCGGCTGTTCCTGAGCCTGCTTGCAGTAGCACAGAGAAGCTTCTTTTGCATTGTACTTCTTAGCCAGGTCACGCATTCTGTCCAGGTTACCGCCGCATGCACATACGAGAATTCCCAGATTTGCTCCGTGGAGATCCAGGAACGGCATGGATACCAGAATTGCTCCGGTGTTCTTGCAAATCGGTTCGTCAACAGTGCAAGCTCTTCCGGTGAATGCACCACCCATGATGATTTCACCGTAGTCGCCATCGATTCCGCCGGCTCTTTCAATCAGAGAACCTACGCTGGTACCAACCGGTACGTCTACGAATACGTGAGCATCGTGACCGCCGTTCAGCTTACCTCTTACAGTCAGGTTCTTCAGGAAAGAAGGCTTTCTTTCGTCGATTGCTTCTGCTACTCTTGCGCAGGTCTCACTGTTGATTACAACAGCCTTTGCTGCACTTGGAAGCTGGCTTGGTTCCAGTTCGATACCAAGACATTCTCTTACAACAGCTCTTTCTTCACCCATCGGATAAATATCCGGAAGCAGGTGTCTCGAGATTGCCGGTTCATCTGCAAGAAGCTCGTCCAGCTTTACAATAGTATCGTGATGTTTCTTCTTAATAGCGATGATTGCTTTGTCAGCTCCGGAGATTTCCATCGCATACTTAACACCCTTGATTACCTTCTCCGGCTCTCTGTCAAGCTGCTCAATGTTGTGAGCCAGTCCCGGTTCACACTCGGAAGCGTTAACCAGAATGTATCCGTCTCCATCGAAGTGAGTGTCCAGCTTAATTCCGGTCGGGAATCCTGCTCCACCCATTCCGACAACACCGGCTGCCTTAACCATTTCCAGCGGTGTTCCTTCCGGAATCTTCTCATAATCTTCGCTCTGCTCTTCATCTGGTTTGATGATGATTCTGTCTTCTAATACATCTTCAACAACACCGTCAGCGCTGGAGAAAATGTTTGCTCCAAGACCTGTTGGCTCAGCGATCAGAGTACCTCTTCTGACTTTGTCACCCTTCTTGACAACCGGTGCACAAGGCTTACCAACATGTTGTCTTAACAGAATTTGCAAATTTTCCATGACACAATCTCTCCTTAAATTATTTCCTGAATTGGCAATTACTTGAATCTCATTACAAATTATCGCCCTTTTACATAATGAATATTATCACAGATTTCTATTCAAATCAACGATATAATAAATCCCATCATTGAAAAACTCTATACTTCATCATTTCACATTTTTCTTTTTTATTCCTTGATTTTAAAGGGTTTCCGCCGGTAACTTCGAACTTTTCCATCGTTTTTTTATTCTTGTTTGTTAAATAACTGTTAGATAATCCCTATGATTCTTATTATGAAGTTTTATCATGGTATTCATTTGTTATTGTTATGCCGACATTATAAATTGTGATATTGACATTGTGAAATTCTCGTCTATAATGAGATTATAAATTGTAGATTATTTAACCTACATCATTTACAAAGCGACCTAATCTAAGGAGGTAATTAGCTATGGCATTTGAACCTAAGGTAAACATCGATCTGTATACCGATCATGTTAGAACAATCGAAGCACACACATCCGGTGAGTACTGCAGAGTTGCTCTTGACTGCCCTGAAATGAAGGGAAACACTATGATTGAAAAGAAGCACTACCTGGAGGAGCACCACGATGATTTCAGAACCATGCTGATGCATGAGCCTCGTGGACATCACGATATGTTCGGTGCTATTCTGTGCGAGCCAATTCACGAAGAAGCAGACTTCGGTATCTTCTTCCTGGATGCAGGCGGCTGGCTGAACATGTGCGGACACTGCTCCATCGGTGCTGCAACCGTTATTCTGGAAGCCGGACTCATGGAAATGAAGGAGCCACAGACAACCGTTAAGTTGGATGCTCCTGCCGGCGTAATCACTCTGGTTGCAGACTGCAAAGACGGCAAGGTTACCGGCGTTACCCTGACTAACGTACCTGCTTTCGTATATAAGAAAGACCTGAAGCTGGAATACCAGGGCAAGGAAGTAACTTATGACCTGTCCTTCGGCGGATCCTTCTTCATCATGGTTGACACCGAGAAGAACTTCGGCATCAAGGTTGGTCCGGACACTGCAAAGTTCCTCAAGGACTTCTCCAGCTATGCTCTTCAGGAAGTTAACAAGACTGTTGAAATTCAGCACCCTGAACTGGACATCACCACTGCAGACCTGGTTGAGAACTACTCCACCGTTGATAATCCGGAACCGGATATGCTGACTCTGAGAAACCTGGTAGTATTCGGCGATCCTAAGGATCCTCAGCTGGATCGTTCCCCATGCGGAACCGGTACTTCTGCAAAGCAGGCTCTCCTGCACTCCCTGGGCGAACTGGACGTAGATGTTCCATTCACTTATGAATCCTTCATCAGCACCAAGTTCATCGGCAGAATCCTGGAAGAGACCAAGGTTGGCGATTACGATGCCGTTATCCCAACTGTTAAGGGCGCTGCTTACCTCTGCGGTGAAGCAACATGGTTCTGCGATCCGGACGATCCAATGACCAAGGGCTTCGTTGTTCCTCAGTAAGCAACAATTTTAGAATCGTAACAAAATCGGTCAGACTCATCGAGTCTGACCGATTTCTTTTGCAATAATCATCGATAAAAATATATTTCTCATGCAAGCAAAACCGGCTGCAATCACACAGCCGGCCCTAAGGAGTTATATCGCATTTGTTATTACCCCGAATAATCCCATCTTACAGTGGGAATTCAATTGCGATGTCTTTACCTTCTCCAATGTAAAGCTTCAGAACGCCGCCTGCCGCTCTCATCGTTACACCGCTTACAGAACCAGAAACAGCCGGTGCAGCAACTTCTGTGCTTTCCTCTTCTTCGGCTTCCTCTTCTGCCTCATCTACGTCCTCATCGTACTTGTCAATGATGTCCGGTGTGATAGGTGTCAGAGAATCAACCGTCTTGGTCAGTGTGGAACCATTCAGAACCTGGCCGAGTTTCAGAGCGCCATCTACGCTGAGAAGGCCGGTATCAATCAGGTCCGGGAAGATTGCCGGATCTTCGAAGTTTGCCGGTTCCAATTTAGTTCCTGCTTCTGCTCTGCAGCACAGTACTGCCGGATCGTTCTTGTGCGCTGCTGCGGTTTCTGCTGTAATAGACATAATAAAAACCCTCCATTCATTTTTCTATCTTACGGTTATATAGTAGCACACATAGAGCACTTCGTTACATTGAAAAAATCTATCACAATAAGTAATGGTATAGGTTTTCTCTAAACAAAATGTGATTTTAATATTTTTTTGATTTTGCTGTTGACATATTACCTCCACTGCGTTATACTAAATGAGTCGTTTGAGCGCCCATAGCTCAATTGGATAGAGTAGCACACTACGAATGTGAAGGTTCGGGGTTCGAGTCCCTGTGGGCGCACCAAGCCGAGGCAGATGCCTCGGCTTTTTTATTTTTTTGTTATTTGAGTCCAACGAACCGGACAGAACGAAGGCGGCAACAATCAACAACTATTTAATTATGTGAACTATGTTGTTAGCGTCGGGCTAAAATCGCCATTCCGGGTCGGG
>JAERMT010000015.1_pt1 | contig 120260 bp, 118 predicted proteins | sample 9267081 | NCBI WGS metagenome assembly JAERMT01 (sample SAMN17071939, study PRJNA684904) | human gut metagenome | isolation source: diarrhea sample from child under the age of five | host: Homo sapiens | place: South Africa: Mafikeng, Mafikeng Provincial Hospital | collected 2019-09
CTACGCCCTACGTGGACTTTCACCACAGACTGACGGCATGCCCGTCATACCTAAAGAAAAAGCCTACAGTCTGGTACACTATAGGCTCTTTTTAAATAACAAATGGTTAATCCCTTTGGCTACATATATTTAACATAGCTTCATTTATATAGTGTTACCTATATACAAATTAGCACATTTTTAATTACTGCTATTAGATGCTATATATTTAAATCTTATTTCTTTTTTTCAATACTATCTCATATTTAATCTACTGATTTAAACTATCACCAACGTTGTTTGACATAGAGACTTTACTCCTTGTCTAGACTCATAGTCTGCAGGCAGTATAGTAGGACCCCTACTATTTAATTAGGTCACACTTCATATACTTTCTTAGGGCTTCCGGAACCACTACGCTGCCATCAGCCTGCTGGTAGTTTTCAAGTATGGCAGCAAGAGTTCTACCAACTGCCAAACCTGATCCATTTAGAGTGTGGACAAATTCAGTCTTAGCATTTCTATCTCTCTTAAATCTGATATTGGCCCTTCTTGCCTGGAAGTCTTCAAAGTTTGAACAAGAAGATATTTCTACATACCTGTTGTAACTTGGCATCCAAACTTCTAGGTCGTACTTCTTGGCAGCAGTAAAGCCTAGGTCTCCTGTACATATCTTAACCACCCTATATGGTAGGCCTAACAACTGTAGCATCTTTTCAGCATCATTAGTCAAAGTTTCTAATTCCTGGTAAGAATCTTCTGGCTTAACAAACTTAACTAGCTCTACCTTATTGAACTGGTGCTGTCTAACTAGACCCCTAGTATCCCTACCAGCTGATCCGGCTTCAGACCTGAAGCATGGAGTGTAGGCACAGTGCTTGATTGGAAGCTTGTCCAAGCTCAATATTTCATTGTTGTATAGGTTAGTTACCGGAACTTCTGCAGTTGGTACCAAGAAGTATTCTAAACCTTCTAGCTTGAACATATCTTCTTCAAACTTAGGTAACTGGCCAGTACCTATAAAGCTGTTTCTATTGGCGATGAAAGGAGGTATTACCTCTGTATAGCCGTTATTTTCAGTATGCTGGTCAAGGAAGAAACCTATTAGAGACCTTTCTAGCTTAGAACCCAAGCCCTTAAGCACTGTAAATCTTGATCCTGTTATCTTTCCACCTCTTTCGAAGTCAAGTATATCAAGGTCTGTTCCTATGTCCCAGTGGGCCTTGTGTTCGAAATCAAACTTTGTAGGCTCTCCCCACCTTCTTATTTCTACGTTGTCTTCATCAGTTTCACCCTGTGGTACATCTGGGTGTGGTACATTAGGTATTCTCATTAGCCTATAAACTAGCTTTTCTTCTACTTCCCTAAGTTCAACGTCAAATTCCTTTATCTTGTCAGATAAGACCTTTAGTTCAGCCTTTATCTCATCTATATTTTCACCATTTTTCATCATTACTGGTATCTTTTTAGAATCAACATTTGACTTGTTCTTTAGAACTTCAACTTCCTTTAAGATAGCCTTTCTCTTGTCATCCAAGTCTAGCACTTCATCAAGGTCTTTAGGATTAAATTCTCCTTCACCCCTTCTGCCCATCAAAAGCTTAATCTCATCAAGATTTTCTCTAATTCTCTTTACGTCTAACATATCTTTACCTCTCTTTATAAATAATATATTTTTTGTATTTTTAATACTGGGACCCGGCAAAAAAGCATGATTCCTAACAAGGGTATATGATAGGTCCTGTATTTTAATAATAAAAAAAGACTCCCATCCCAATAAGGGACGAAAGTCATCATTCCGCGTTGCCACCCTAGTTGGCTATATAAATAGCCCACCTCTAACCCTTATCGCAGGTCCTACGTCTAGTACTATTTCAAACTAGAAGCTCCGGAGTAGATTCAGGAAAACTTGCCATGGGTTCACACCGACCACCCATTCTCTGAAGACAGGACTTAACTTACTAGGCTCCATCATAGCCATCAAATCTATATGTATCCATTATATACCTATTAAAGACCTTTTTCAAGCCTAACTTACTATGGATTTATAGCTATCAGTATATTCTTATTTAATAATAGGCCTAAAATTTACCTATTATAATTCACTATACCTGGTTTTTAATTAAATCTTCCAGACTCTCTCTCTTAATAACCAGCTTGTCCTTGCCATCACCAACAAATACTACTGCTGGCTTTTGCATAAGATTGTAGTTAGATGCCATGGAGTAATGGTAGGCCCCTGTGCAGGCTACTACCAGAATATCACCTATTTTTGCCTCAGGTATCCTGACATCCTTGGCTATTAGGTCTCCTGACTCGCAGCACTTACCGGCTATTGTTACAAGAGAGGCGTCCTCCTCATTCATCCTATTTGCCAGGGCAACCTCGTACTTGGCACCATAAAGGGCAGTCCTTATATGGTCGGTCATGCCACCATCAATTGACACATAGGTCCTTACACCTGGTATTTCCTTTATTGTACCTACCCTATATAGGGTATAGCCTGCTTCACCAACTATAGACCTACCAGGCTCTAACCACAATTGCGGTATGCCCAAACCTTGGCTCCTGGCAGACTCTTTTAGGCAGGTTATTATCTCTTCTAGAGCATCCTCTATTGGATATGAGACATCCTCATCTGTATATCTGATACCAAATCCTCCACCTATATTTAGGATTTTCGTTTCAAAGTCAAGATCCTCTTTAAGGTCCTTTAACCAAACAAAAACTTTCTTGATTGCCGCCTGACTACCTTCTGTACCAAATATCTGTGACCCTATATGGAAGTGTAGTCCTATTAGGTCTGTATTTTCAGCCCCCAAGATGGCTTCTACACCCTCCCTGGCCTGGCCATTATCTATATTTAGACCAAATTTAGAGTCTGTATTTCCTGTTGTTATAAATTCATGGGTATGGGCCTCTACACCTGGAGTAACCCTTAGTAGGACCTTTGCCCTCTTGCCCATTTGTCCTCCTATCCTGTTTAATCTTTCAAGCTCTGCAAGGCTGTCTATAACAAAACAACCTATATTATTTTCTAAAGCATAGCCTATTTCATACTCTGTCTTATTATTACCGTGAAGGTGAATCTTCTGGGAGTCAAAATCTACTGAAAGGGCATTGTATAGCTCTCCAACAGATACAACATCTAGGCCCATGTCTTCTTCCTTCATTATCCTTACCAATTCCTTACATATAAAGGCCTTGCTTGCATATGAAATGTGGTAGTCAAGTCCAGACTTTGATAGAACCTTGTGGAACCTCCTACACTGGTCTCTTATAAGTCCCTCGTCATAGACAAATAAGGGACTTCCATACTTTTCAACCAGGCTACATGTATCTACCCCACCTACTTCAAGATGGCCCTTTGAATTTATTCTTCCGCTTCCATGTAATTGCATACTTATCCCCCTTTTAAATACTATTTTTATGTTTTTCTAACCCTGTTTTTTGTTATTACTTCTACGCCTTCCTATAGGATAGATTCTCCATCTATTTCTATATAATCTACATCAAGACTCCTATGGTTTAGCATAGATATTTGCTCTGAGTTACTGGCTACCCCCTTAAATGTATATTCATGGACTGGTATATCATTGCCATAAAAATAAACTTCATCACCAAGGGCCACATCTTGATCTACAATAGCCACTGTATGGCTCATCATCAAGGAAACCAGAGGGTACCTCTTTTTATTTATCTGAACATCATTATTTTTAATTCTTGACCTTAAGAGGCCATCTCCATATCCCATATTTATAACTGCAAGGTCTGTAGGTTCCTTAGCCACAAAGGATGAACAATATCCTATACTCTGACCTGGATCAAGGTGGATTATAGACAAGACCCTGGCAGATAGGTTGATTGCATGGTCTAGCTTTTTAGGACAGTCCTTATAGGGTAGGCAGCCATACAGGTATATTCCCAGCCTGACATGACTATGACCCTCCAGCAAGCCATCCCTGGCAAAGGAGGCACTATTTTGAGCATGGATAAATTTAAACTTATGAACTCTTTTGGCTGCTGCTAGGGCATCAAGCCAAATTTCTCTCTCTCTTTCATAGGTCTTGTCCTGGTCGAACTCATCCGCCCATGAAAAATGTGTCCATATCCCCTCGATATCAATATCCTTATCCCTTGCCAAAGTCAAGATTTCTAACATTTCCTCCTTAGACCTGCATCCTGACCTTCTCATACTTCCTGCCCATTCAAGCTGCCAGGATATACCCTTCATATCTTCAAGGTTATTTTTTACAAAGTCAAGGTTGGCTATGGCCGTAGAAATCCTATACTTTCTCAATAGGTCGAATTCCTTGGCTGGGTTTAGGGATATAATTGTTATATCCTCATACAAGTCCCTCATCTTTATACATTCCTTTAAAGATGTAGTTGCAAAGACCCTTACTCCTGCCTTGTAAAAGGTCTCTACTGCCCTTTCTAGACCAAAGTTATAGGCATTGTTTTTTACTACTGCTATCAAGCCCCCATCGGTTTCTTTAAGGACCCTAGTCGCATTTTTGTAGATAGCCCTCAGGTCTATTCTCAATTTTGCATTTTCCATTTTATCACTACCCATCTAATTACAATAAGCCCTTACTACTTCTACAAGGAAGTCCACCCCATATACCAGGGCCTCTTCCCTCATCTGTAGTGTCGGCGTATGAAGTCCTGTCGTATAGCCTAGGTCTTCATTTCTAATTCCTACAAAGGAATAGTTTACTGGCCCAAGCTCTGAGAAGAAGGAGAAGTCCTCACCCAATAGGTAGGGTTCTTCTTTTAATTCAAAGCCTGCCCCCGCCTTTTCAGCAGCTTTTTCTACCAGGTCCAATAGGCAACCGTCATTTAAAAGGGCAGGATAACCCTCTTTAAATTCTAAATCGACCTTGCACCTGCTAGCTATCTCCAAGCCTGAACAGATTTCTTTCATCCTATTTTTTATTATTTTAAGGTCACTACTATCATAGGTCCTGATAGTCCCCTCCATGTGGCCATTTTCAGGAACTGCATTCATGACTTCTCCTACAGACATCTTACCCACATGGATTATATTAGTATGCTTACAGTCTAGGTCATAGACAGTAATTGCCTCTATTTGTTGGTAGATGTTTACACAGGCATTTAGGGCATTTAGGCCATTTTCTCTCAGACCAACATGGGCCGTCCTTCCCTTTACATCTATGGTAAACTCATTGCAACTAGCCATTATAGGGCCTGGTCTTGTAACAATTTTTCCCTCTTCAAAATCTGGGTTTACATGAAGGGCATACGAGGCCTTGATATTATATTTTTTAAAATCATATTCCTTTATCAAGAGGTTGGCCCCACCAAAGGACTCCTCTGATGGCTGAAATACAGCCAGTATATTCACTTTTAGAAGGCCTGACTTTTTCAATTCCAGGATTTCCTTCACTACACCCAAGAGCATGCTTGCATGAGCATCGTGGCCACAGGCATGCATGACCCCATCATTTTGGGATTTGAAGTCTACATCATTCATTTCCCTTATAGGAAGGGCATCTATGTCTGCCCTCAAAATGATAGTATCTTGTCCCCCTCCATCTATATAGACTATGGTCCCTGTATTTAGGCAGGTCTCATAGGTCAAGTCCATCTTGTCAAGTTCAGCCCTTATATAGGCGGCTGTCTTGTACTCTTTTTGGGACAACTCCGGATTTTTGTGTAGGTGTCTTCTCCACCTTATTAAATCTTCTAACCTTGTTACCTTCATATATTCACCTACTATCTATACAAAAATTAGTATTAACTATATTCAAAATTATACCATCTTTACAAAATAATTTATAAAGTATAATTCGAATTTTCGTTAATACTAATTTGATTATATTTATTCTAAGCTTCTTAAAGCATCAACTATGCTGATTTTTTCCCCTTCAACATCGCTAGTCTGCTTTATTATCCTGGCAGGCACACCTGCAACTACTGCCCCTGGTGGAACATCTTCTGTAACAATAGCTCCTGCTGCAACTACTGCCCCTTTTCCTATCCTTACACCCTCAAGGACTACCGCATTAGCCCCTATAAGAACATTGTCTTCTACTACTACGGGATTTGCATTTGCCGGCTCTATAACACCTGCTAATACTGCCCCTGCTCCTACATGGACATTCTTACCAGTAGTTGCCCTACCGCCAAGGACTGCTCCCATGTCTATCATAGTTCCTTCACCAACTACTGCACCAATATTTATTATTGCCCCCATCATAACTACTGCATTATCCTTTATAACTGCATGCTCACGGATAAAGGCACCTGGCTCTATTCTAGCATTTACATCTGATAGGTCCAACAAGGGTATAGCACTGTTTTTTCTATCATTTTCAACCACGTAGTCTACTATCTTGTCCCTGTTGTTGGCAAGGACTTCCTTCCAGGTATTTAGGTCTGTAAATAGGACTCTTGACCCTTCACTTCCGAATGCCTTTACGCTTTCTGGTAGGTCTATATTGGATAGGTCTCCCTTTACATATACCTTAACTGGCGTTGTCTTTTTAGACGTGGCTATATAGTTAATTATCTCTTCTGATGTCAAAAAATCTTTTGCCATAAAATCCTCTCTTTCATATATCTTATATTATGTATTTCAATTTATAGGTTTTCAAATGTATAGAAGCCATTTTCCCTATTTTGTAGGCCTTGGGCTGCCTTTAGGGCTCCATCAGCAAAGATCCTTTTTGACTGGGCCCTGTGGGTAATCTCTATAACCTCATCCACTCCGGCAAATAAAACCTCGTGTTCACCCACTATAGTTCCACCCCTTAGGCTGGCCATTCCGACTTCCTTCTTATCCCTCTGGTGTTCGGCCTGGCTCCTGTCATATACGGGGAAATAGTCGCTGTCCACTGACTGTATTGCCTCTAGTAGCTTTATTGCCGTACCACTAGGTGCGTCTATTTTCTTATTGTGGTGGCGCTCTAGGATTTCTATATCAAATCCATCTGACAACAGTGGCGTCAAAAACTTCAAGGCCTTTGTAAATACATGGACCCCGTAGCTCATATTTGCACTAAAGAAGATAGGACAATATTCTGCAGCCTGGTCCATAAGGTCCTGTAGCTGGTCCCTGGCCCCAGTTGTAGCCACAACTATTGGGGTCTTGTGGTAACTAGCCCCCCTCAATAGTTCACTTGTATTATTAGGGTGGGAGAAGTCTATAATAGCATCTGACTCTGGTAAATCATTTATATCCTTATATACTGGATATGGTGGGTTTTCAAGGTCTTGTATTGAAAATATGCCAAGTATTTCATGGCCTCTTTCAAGAGCTAGATTTTCAACCACTCGGCCCATCACACCATAACCGCCAAGTATTAATTTCATTTTAAGCCTCCAAACTTAGGAACTCTCTATACAGTCCTAGTGTATTTTCTCTTACAGCATCTGTTGTAGGAATCAAAGGAAGTCTGAAGTTTTCTTCCCCGTAGCCCATTTCCTTTAATACAGCCTTGACTGGTGTTGGGCTGACATCTGAGAATAGGGCATCTATAAATGGGTTTAGGGCAAGCTGTAGGTCCCTGGCCTCATTTATCCTTCCTTCCTGGTATAGGCTATATACCCTTAAAAATTCTACTGGTAGACAGTTAGATACAACACTGATTACCCCATCTCCACCGTGTACCAGGAAGTCAAAGAAGCTTCCATCATCTCCACTATAAAGATTAAAGTCTGTATTAGGTCCAAGGTATCCCCTTACCCTATCAAGGTAGGCAATATCTCCAGTTGCATCCTTTAAGGCCACTATATTCTTGTGCTTGGCTAATTCTGCTACTGTTTCAGGGTTTATAGTCATACCCGTCCTACCTGGAACATTGTACAGGATAATTGGTATATCAACACTGTCTGCTATAGCAAAATAGTGGGCTAACAATCCTCTCTGGCTTGTCTTGTTGTAGTAAGGTGTTACAAGAAGGGCTGCATCTGCCCCATTTTCCTTTGCAAGTCTTGTATGGTCTATGGCTGTAAGGGTATTGTTTGATCCTGTTCCCAATATTATAGCACAGTCCCTGTCTCCCCTAATCCTTATAGTCCTCTTCAATAGGTCTAACTTTTCATCTATAGTAAGGGTTGCCCCTTCTCCTGTAGTACCTGCCACTACTATTCCATTTATGCCAGAGCTTATCTGAAACTCTACCAGGCTTTCATAGGCTGCATAATCTATACTTCCATCACTATACATAGTCGTTGCTATCGCTGTAGTTACTCCATTAAAAATTGCTGTCATTTTTATTTCCTCCATTTAATTAAGCTTATAATTTATTCTTATTTACTTATTTGCTTGTTTATCTGTTTTTTTCCAGCATTTCTGCAATTTGAACTGCATTGCTGGCTGCACCCTTTCTAATGTTGTCTGCCACACACCAAATGTGGAAACTATTAGCTTGTGATATATCCCTTCTTATTCTACCTACAAAAACTTCATCACGTCCTGTGGCTTCTATGGCCATAGGATAAATGTTATTCTGTGGGTCATCGACTACTATTACACCCGGTGCCTTACTTAATATATTTCTGATATCTTCAACCTCTGCAGGCCTTTCAAGAGTAATGTTTATTTCAACTGAATGTGAGTTTAAAACCGGAACCCTGGCGCAAGTTGCAGTGATAGAAACTTCATCACCCAAATTTAGTATCTTCTTTGTCTCCTCTATCATCTTCATTTCTTCTTTTGTATATCCGTTATCTAGAAAAACATCTATATGAGGAAGCACATTGTTGTATATTGGATGGGGGTATTTTTTAGGAGCCTGTCCCTCTTGACCATTTATCAAGTCATCTATTCCCCCCTTACCAGATCCTGATACAGCCTGGTAGGTAGTATAGGCTATCCTCTTTACCCCATATTCGTCAATCAAAGGCTTTAATGGTACCACCGACTGGATAGTCGAGCAGTTTGGATTTGCAATTATCCTTCTCTTTAACTTAGGATAATTACACTCTGGAACTATGAGGTCTATATCTTCCTCCATTCTCCATGCACTTGAATTGTCTATAACTATAGCCCCGTGTTCTTCGGCTATAGGGGCAAACTTCAAGGATGTTGCTCCCCCTGCTGAGAAAATCGCATAGTCTATATCCTTATCAAATGAATGTTCATTTAATTCCTCGACTACCACATCTTGGCCCCTAAACTCTAATACCCTTCCTGCTGACCTGGATGATGCCATTAAATATATATTATCTACCTTGAGCTTACTTTCTCCCAAGCGTTCTATCATCTTAGTCCCTACTAAACCTGTTGCACCAACTATTGCAAAATTTGCCATACTCGTATCTCCCTTACAAAAGCATTCTATAAATAAAATTTCTAATTCAATCTCTTTACTCTTTTTTCTTGTATGTGTATTTACACCATATATCTAAATATCTTATATCCATCTTTGTATTGAATTTCCTATTTGCCGAATATTCCATATATGGTATATATCTTATTTATAAATTGGACTATATATTAAACTCCTTACACAGTAATATAACTGCCTTTTCAGATAAGTCCTTGTCTATAGCATAGGATATTGATATTTCTGATGTTGTTACCTGGTAGAAGTTGATTCCATTTGAACACAAAAGCCTGAAGGCCCTTGCCGCAACACCACTTACATCCCTCATGCCTGACCCTACTATACTTACCTTGGCACAATCTGTACGGACTAAACACTTTATACCGCTAAACTTATCATTTAGGCTATCCAGAATCTGGTTTAAAAAGTTTCTATCTGTATCCTTGCAGGTGAAGGAAACATTCATATCATCCCCTGATACAATCTGACTGATCATATCTATATTTACACTGAACCTATCCAACTGATTAAATAGTTCTTCTACAAAATTTGTCCCTATATCACTACAAGCCAGTGTGACATGTAGTATATCCCTGTCCAAAGCTACTCCTGTAACAACCTTCTTTTCTAATAAGTCTGTATTTGCCATAATCCAAGTTCCTTTCGTATCTGATAATGTTTTTCCTAAATATAATGGTACATTGTAGTTTTTAGCTATTTCAACGCAACGTGTTTCAAGAACACCTGCACCTAAGGCTGACAACTCAAGCATTTCCTCATAGCTAACCTGACTTAACTGTCTTGCTGCCTTGTATATTCTAGGATCTGTCCCAAAGACACCTGTTACATCTGTATATATCTCACAGGGAGCCCCTATAGCCGCGGCCAAAGCCACTGCTGATGTATCAGAACCACCCCTGCCCAGGGTTGTAATTTCCAGGTTCTCATTGTAACCCTGGAAACCTGCAACCACTAAAATATCAAATTCATCCAACTGGTCATTTAAAAAGTCTGCATCTATATCTGCTATCCTGCTCTTAGTATGTTGACCAAAAGTCCTGATACCAGCTTGTATGCCGGTCAATGACCTTGCCCTTACCCCCATCTCATTTAGGCTAATGGCCATCAGGGAAATAGTATTTTGCTCCCCTATTGCCAGCAGGGTATCTAACTCCCTGACATCCGGATTGTCCGTTATCTTCTCAACTTGTTTTAATAAGTCATCTGTAGTCTTTCCCATGGCAGAAACTACAACTATTAGCTTCTCCTGATTCTCCACCCTTCTTTTTAGGTAATTTGAAATATCCTTTATTTTTTCAATCGTTCCTACCGAACTTCCCCCAAACTTTAGTACAGAAACTTGCTTCATAAACTCATCCTCCATTAATGTACAATAATCATAATAAATTATTTAAATTAATTAATAGGAATATATGTCCTTATTCTATTCTTTAATAAAAAAAAGCAAATGTAGTTAGTCCACATTTGCCCTAAAAATTATAAATCCTCAAGGTATATTTTATCCCTATAGTCAGGTCTTCTTTTACTGACCTCACTTAGATATACCTTCGTTTAATCGACATATTATGGCTAGCTCTCCATTAAAAAAGACAAATGCAGGTAGCCTACATTTGCCTATAATCTCTCCGTAATATGACAATCACCTGGCTAGCCCTCCATTATACTTGTATAATGACAGAACAAAAACTATTAATCCCTGTTCCAACAATACTTGTAAAGCACTACAAGTATTATTTCGGCAACATCCCCTTTCGAAGTAGACTGCTTGCTTTCATTGTCTATTCCTACTCTTGTCAGTTGCGCCTCTATCCTATTTATTAAGTTATAAGCTATTATATAGCAAATAATAATATTTGTAAAGGCTTTCTTTTTAATTTAGTAGTAATAAATTTAATCCTCAACCTGTACCCCAAAATTAGACAAAAATGATGGTACCTAGAGGCATTACAATAGTGAGTTAAAAACAGGAAGGTGGGATAAAGTTCCACCTTCCTGTTTTATATATATAAGCCTATATTCTATTTAAAGCTCTACTTCTAGAAGAATTGGTGCATGGTCCTGTCTTTCTCCAGAATCTACCATTTCTGATACCCTTACCTTGTCAGCTACATCTTGACTAACTATCCAGTAGTCAATTCTCCAGCCCGTATTATTTACCTTGCTAGTCTTTACCCTCTGGGCCCACCAAGAGTATACCTCTTCTACATCTCCGTGAACCTGCCTAAAAGTATCTACAAAACCTCTGGCAAGCAAGTTTGTAAAGCCTTCTCTTTCCTCATCAGTAAAGCCTGGTGACCTGTGGTTAGAAGCTGGATTAGCCAGGTCTATTTCCTTATGGGCAACATTGTAGTCACCACAAGCAAGTACAGGCTTGTGCTTGGCTAGACCTTCTAAATAGTCTGCATACTTTTTATCCCATGCCTGCCTATCATCCAACCTTTTTAGGCCATCACCGGCATTTGGTGTATATACCTGTGTTACATAGCAAGAGTCTAGCTCAAGGGTGATAATCCTTCCCTCAGAATCCATTGTACATGGGGCTCCTATTTCAGGATATGTAGCCTTTACATCCATACCCTTCTTATATAGAAACATAGTTCCGGCATATCCCTTTCTGGCAGGCTCTACAGATGACCTCCAAACATGGTCATAGTCAGAAAAAATCTCTTCTAGACACTCTATATGCTTCTTAGTTGGCCCCTTGGCTGACAGCTTAGTTTCCTGTAGGGCTATAATATCTGCATCCATACCGGCCAGATTTTTTAATACATCTCTAGATAGTAGGGCCCTGGCAGAATCACTTGTTAGGGCCGCATTTAGAGAGTCTATGTTCCAAGAAATTAATTTCATGCTTACCTCCTCATTAAATCAAGTATTATTTTTCAATGCTTGTAGTTAATACTACTTTTTAACTAAATTGAATTTCTAGTTTAAATATAATTATTGCTTGTTTGCCTGGACAAAATCCATCACATACTATTATACCCAATAATTGCTAGTCGATACTAGCTAGAAGAAAAATATTGTATAAACTATAGTTAGTTTATATAAGTTTTATACAACTCCCTATCCCTTGCCTACATTTATAAAAAAAGAGAGTGGCAAGCACTCTCTTATGTATATCAAATAATATAATTATTCAATTATAGAAGCAACAACTCCAGAAGCTACTGTTCTACCACCTTCTCTGATGGCAAACCTAAGACCTTCTTCAACACATATAGAGTTGATTAGGTCAACTTCAATTGTTACGTTGTCACCAGGCATAACCATTTCTATTCCTTCTGGTAGCTTACACTCACCAGTTACGTCAGTTGTTCTGAAGTAGAACTGTGGTCTATATCCATCGAAGAAAGGAGTATGTCTACCACCTTCTTCTTTCTTAAGAACGTAGATTTCTGCAGTGAACTTAGTATGAGCGTTAACTGTTCCTGGCTGAGCAAGAACCTGTCCTCTTTCGATTTCGTCTCTCTGAACACCTCTTAGTAGAGCACCGATGTTATCACCAGCTTCTGCCTGATCTAGTAACTTTCTGAACATTTCTACTCCTGTTACTACAACCTTTCTTGGTTCTTCAGTCAAACCAACTAGTTCAACTTCATCAGAAACCTTAAGAACACCTCTTTCAACTCTACCAGTTGCAACTGTACCTCTACCAGTGATTGAGAATACGTCTTCTACTGGCATTAGGAATGGCTTGTCAACATCTCTTTCTGGAGCTGGGATATATTCATCTATTATGTTGTAGAATTCTATTATCTTTTCTCCCCATTCAGAATCTGGGTTTTCAAGAGCCATTAGGGCAGAACCTCTAACTATTGGAGTGTCATCTCCTGGGAAATCATATTCGTTAAGTAACTCTCTAACTTCCATTTCAACTAGTTCAAGAAGTTCTTCGTCGTCTACCATGTCACACTTATTTAGGAATACAACGATGTAAGGAACACCAACCTGTCTAGAAAGTAGGATATGTTCTCTTGTCTGAGGCATTGGACCATCTGTTGCAGCAACAACTAGGATAGCACCGTCCATCTGAGCAGCACCTGTGATCATGTTCTTAACATAGTCAGCATGTCCTGGGCAGTCTACGTGAGCGTAGTGTCTAGCTGGAGTTTCGTATTCAACGTGAGCAGTAGAGATAGTGATACCTCTTTCTCTTTCTTCTGGTGCCTTGTCTATGTTGGCGAAGTCTACCGCTTCACCTAACTGATACTTGTTGTGTAATGTCTTTGTTATAGCTGCTGTTAATGTAGTCTTACCGTGGTCAACGTGACCGATTGTACCAATATTAACATGTGGCTTACTTCTTTCAAATTTAGCTTTTGCCATTTTAAGTTTCCTCCCTTAAGAAATAAATTATTTATTAATTGGAGGGCGGAACCCACCCCCCTTTTTATTCTTTATAAGTATATCACTTTTATACTTATTTTTCAACATTTCATTAAAAATCTGATGATTTTTTAGGTCTATAAACGAATTTTCAGTTATTTTTCACTTTATAAAGTTCAATACCTAACCCTTTATAATAAATTAACCCTTCAGACTACTTACCTTCTGTTATCTTCTTAGCAACAGAACCTGGTACCTGTGCATAGTGGTCAAATATCATAGTGTAAGTCGCTCTACCCTGAGTAGTGGATCTAAGGTCTGTAGAATATCCAAACATTTCAGATAGTGGAACATGAGCTCTAACAACCTGAGCCCCATTTCTTTCTTCCATACCCTGAATCATACCTCTTCTAGAGTTAAGGTCACCCATAACGTCACCCATGTAATCGTCTGGAGTAACAACTTCAACTGCGAAGATTGGTTCAAGAAGAACTGCATTACCCTTCTTCATTGCATCCTTGAAGGCCATAGAAGCTGCCATCTTGAAGGCCATTTCTGATGAATCGACTTCATGGTAAGAACCATCGTATAGTTCAACTGCAACGTCAACAACTGGATAACCAGCTACGATACCCGACTGCATAGCTCCCTGGATACCCTGGTCAACTGGACCAACATATTCCTTAGGTACAGATCCACCAACAGTCTTGTTTTCGAACTTGTATCCTTCACCTGGCTCAAGTGGGTTAACTCTGATCTTAACGTGACCGTACTGACCTCTACCACCTGACTGCTTAGAGTACTTGTACTCAACATCAACTGGAACTGTTATAGTTTCTCTATATGCAACCTGAGGAGCACCAACTGTAGCTTCAACCTTGAATTCTCTAAGAAGTCTGTCAACGATGATTTCAAGGTGAAGTTCACCCATACCACCGATGATAGTCTGGCCAGTTTCTGCATCAGTTCTAACTGTGAATGTAGGGTCTTCTTCAGCAAGCTTCTGAAGAGCTACACCCATCTTTTCCTGAGCTGCCTTAGAAGCTGGTTCTATGGCAACGAAGATAACTGGTTCTGGGAATTCCATTGATTCAAGAATAATAGGCTCATTAGGATCGCATAGTGAGTCTCCTGTAGTTGTATCCTTAAGACCAACTGCAGCTGCTATATCACCTGCATAAACTTCTGTTATTTCTTCTCTTGTATTGGCATGCATCTGAAGGATACGACCAATTCTTTCTCTCTTATTCTTTGTAGCATTTAGTACATAAGAACCAGATTCTAACGTACCAGAGTAAACTCTGAAGAAGGCTAGCTTACCTACGAATGGGTCAGTCATAATCTTAAATGCAAGAGCTGAGAATGGTTCTTCATCTGATGCATGTCTTTCACTTTCTTCACCATCTGGTAGGATACCCTTTATAGATTCTATGTCAGTTGGAGCTGGTAGGTAATCTATAACTGCGTCCAATAGTAACTGAACACCCTTGTTCTTGTAAGCAGTACCACAAAGTACTGGGTTCATTTCACAAGCTATAGTTGCCTTTCTGATAGCTACCTTTAGTTCATCTATTGTTATTTCTTCACCTTCTAGGTACTTCATCATTAGATCTTCGTCAGTTTCTGCAACTGCTTCTATCATGATTTCCCTATATTCATTGGCCTTGTCTACCATATCAGCTGGTATATCTACGACTTCGATTTCAGTACCTTCATCGTTCTTGTACATACTAGCCTTCATAGTTAATAGGTCTATGATACCTGTGAAGTTTTCTTCGCTACCTATTGGTAACTGTATAGCTACAGCGTTAGCCTTTAGTCTATCCTTCATCATTCCTACAACATTTAGGAAGTCAGCACCCTGTCTATCCATCTTGTTTACGAATGCTATTCTAGGAACACCGTAAGTTTCAGCCTGTCTCCATACATTTTCTGACTGAGGTTCAACTCCTGATCTAGCACAGAAAACTGCTACAGAACCATCAAGTACTCTTAGAGATCTTTCAACTTCTACTGTGAAGTCGACGTGTCCAGGAGTATCTATGATGTTTACCCTGTGGCCATCCCACTGACAAGTTGTAGCGGCAGAAGTAATTGTGATACCTCTTTCCTTTTCCTGTTCCATCCAGTCCATCTGAGATGCACCGTCGTGAGTTTCACCTATCTTATGAGTACGTCCAGCATAGAACAAGATTCTTTCAGTAGTTGTAGTCTTACCTGCATCTATGTGGGCCATTATTCCTATATTTCTAGTCTTTTCCAATGGAAATTGTCTAGCCATTTCTTTCCTCCTTAATTATTTCAAACTCAGCTGATGACTACCATCTGTAGTGAGCAAATGCCTTATTAGCTTCTGCCATCTTATGAGTATCTTCTTTCTTCTTAACTGAAGCTCCTGTGTTATTAGCTGCATCCATTATTTCCTTTGCAAGCTTTTCAACCATTCCCTTTTCGCCTCTAGCTCTTGTATATTTTACTAACCATCTAAGTCCTAGAGTCTGTCTTCTGTCAGCCCTAACTTCGATAGGTACCTGATAGTTGGCACCACCGACTCTTCTAGCCTTAACTTCTAGTACTGGCATGATGTTTTCCATAGCCTTGTTGAATACTTCTAGAGCATCTTCTCCAGTTCTTTCAGCTACTAGTGCGAACGCATCATATACTATTCTCTGTGACTTTCCTCTTTTTCCGTCATACATTAAATTATTTATTAACTTTGTTACTACCTTACTTCCGTACATTGGATCTGGTAAAATTTCTCTCTTTGGAACATTACCTTTTCTTGGCATTACGCTTCCCTCCTTAATTATTAAAGTTAAATCATAGGTACTCGACATTATTTGCCGTGATGCCATAAATATATTATTTAAAGCATCGAACTATAATCAATTGCTGTTTTCCAGCTACTTGTTTGTCCAATTCTGGCTTGAACCTGCCCTGGGACTTATCCCCTCTGTAGACCACTCTTTATGGTCTACTAAAACTAAGTAAGTTTTTATCTCTTAATTACTTCTTAGCTTCTTTTGGTCTCTTAGCACCGTACTTAGATCTTGACTGTCTTCTAGCGTCAACACCTGCAGTATCTAGTGTACCTCTTAGAATATGGTACCTAACACCTGGTAAGTCCTTTACTCTACCACCTCTGATCATAACAACACTATGTTCCTGTAGGTTATGACCTTCACCTGGTATGTATGCAGATACTTCTATTCCGTTTGTAAGTCTAACTCTGGCAACCTTTCTAAGGGCTGAGTTTGGCTTCTTAGGTGTTACTGTCTTTACAGAAGTACAAACACCTCTCTTCTGTGGAGCACTAATATCAGTGGCCTTCTTATATAAAGAATTGTAGCCCTTCTGAAGTGCTGGAGCAGTAGATTTCTTTTCTACAGCTTTTCTACTCTTACGTACTAATTGGTTGATTGTTGGCATCAACTGCACCTCCTTTTGTTAAAATTTTCGATCTTATTAATTGACCGCCAACCGGACCAATATGCTTAGCATATTGATTAATTGTTTTGATGCTTTTAGTCTTCACTAAAAAGGTATACAATCCGTAGATTACATACCTTATAATTTTATCACCTCAAAGGGCTTGTGTCAACTAGTTTGTAGAATAATTTTTACTTTTTAAAATGGCTTTTAAATTAATCCCTCTTAAACAAATCTCTAGTATATACCTTATCAACCACATCATCTAGACAAGCGTCATACCTATTGGCTATTATACTGTGACTTATACTCTTAAATTTTTCAATATCATTAACTATCCTACTACCAAAGAATGTAGTTCCATCCTCCAGGGTAGGCTCATATATAACTACAGTAGCACCCTTGGCCTTTAGCCTCTTCATAACCCCCTGTATTGATGAATACCTAAAGTTGTCTGAATTTGACTTCATAGTAAGCCTATAGACCCCGATTACACATTCCCTTTCATTTTCAAGAGAATATTCTCCATTACTATAATAGTCATCGTAGCCAGCTAGTTTTAGTACCCTGTCTGCTATAAAGTCCTTCCTGGTCCTATTGCTTTCAACTATAGCAGACATCATATTTTGTGGAACGCTATCATAATTGGCCAAAAGCTGCTTGGTATCCTTAGGCAGGCAGTAGCCCCCATATCCAAAGGATGGATTGTTGTAGTCGCTACCTATCCTAGGGTCTAGGCAGACCCCCTGGATGATATCCTCTGTATTCAAACCCTTCATCTCTGCATAGGTATCCAGCTCATTAAAGTAGCTAACCCTAAGGGCTAAATAGGTATTGGCAAAAAGCTTGACTGCCTCAGCTTCTGTGAATCCCATTGATAGGATATCTATATCTTCCTTAATTGCCCCCTCAGCCAGGAGGTTGGCAAAAATATTGCTGGCCCTGGTCAATTCTTGATCATCCTTGTCTGTAGACACTATTATCCTAGATGGGTACAAGTTGTCGTAAAGGGCCTTTGATTCCCTCAAAAATTCAGGACTAAAGATTATATTTTTAGTCTTATACTTGGCCCTGACTGATTCTGTGTAGCCGACCGGTATAGTAGACTTGATTACTATAATGGCCTCCTGGTTTACCTGCAAAACTTTTTCTATAACCGCCTCTATGGCTGATGTGTCAAAATAGTTTTTTTGAGCATCATAATTAGTAGGTGCAGCTATGACAACATAATCCGCATCCCTATAGGCCATATCTGTATCTAGGCTAGCCACCAGGTCTAGGTCCTTATTGGCCAAGTAATCTTCTATATAGTCATCATGTATAGGAGATTTTTTCTTATTAATCATATTCACTTTTTCTTCTGCCACATCTACAGCCACGACCCTATTTGCCTGGGCTAAAAGTATAGATATGGATAGGCCTACATAACCTATTCCAGCTACGGCTATCTTGTAAGACCTATTTAATTTTGTTTCTTGTCTATCCAAAACCTTCATCCTATAGACCCTTCTTTCTATTTTCAACCAGCAATACTATGGCCTGGGAAGATATACCCTCCCTGGCCCCTGTAAAACCTAGTCCTTCTTCTGTAGTTGCCTTGACATTTATATTGGCCTTGTCTGTATCAAGGACCCTTGCAAAATTATCTATCATGCTTGACAAGTGGGGAGCCATCTTGGGTGCCTGGGCTATAATTGTACAATCTGCATTCCCCAGACTGTAACCCCTCTCGTCCATCAGTTCCTTGGCATAGGCCAGGAGTTTCAAACTATCTGCCCCCTTGAACCTTGGATCAGTATCTGGAAAGTACCTGCCCAAATCTCCCTCTCCCAGGGCCCCAAATATAGCATCTATCAAGGCATGAGTCAAGACATCAGCATCCGAATGGCCTAGGAGTCCCCTATCATGGTCTATCTTGACACCACCTATTATAAGGTCCCTATCCTCTACCAGTTTATGTACATCGTAGCCTATTCCTACTCTCATAATCTTCCTCCTTATTGGCCTAAAAACCTATCTCGCTCTCCTTGAGGCCTATAAATCAAATATATAGCTGGCCTGTTTTATGTCTTCAGGCGTTGTAATCTTGTTGTTCACATATGAGCCCATAATCATCTTGACCCTATGACCATACCTCTCAACCAGACTGGCATCATCTGTCCCCAAAAAGGACTCCTGCCTGGCCCTCATATGGGCATCCCTTATAAGGTCAAACCTAAAAGTTTGTGGTGTTTGGGCACACCAAACCTGGCTCCTGTCAGGTGTATCAATTATTAGCCCATCTGGACCAACTATCTTGACAGTGTCCTTACTAGGAACCCCAACACAAGTTGCACCACAGTCTACCGTTTCCATAATTGACCTGGTAATTATATCCTCATCTACAAATGGCCTGGCCCCATCATGTATTAGGAGAATATGAGTATCGCCTGAAAGCACTCCTATACAATTATATATAGAGTCTTGTCTTTCTGAACCACCCACAACCTTGATTATATCCCTAAATCCATACGCTTCTATTATTGAATCTATTTGGTCCTGGTCTTCCTCCCTTATAGCTAAGACTATATTCCTAATCATAGGATGGTCGTAAAACCTGGCTATAGTATGGGCTATAATAGGCCTGTCTCCTAGATTCAAAAGAATCTTGTTCTTATCAGCCATCATCCTCTTGCCAGAACCAGCTGCCAGAATAACCACATCTGCATTTATTTTAGTCTTCTTCATTTTCTACCACCTTGGCTATCCCATGCGGATGTTTTCCATTATTTCCTTCCTTGGCAGACTTGGACCCTACACTATACTTGAAGGCTGAGCCGGTCTTTCTGAAACTGCCCGGTGATATACCCACAGTTTTTGTGAACACAGTGGAAAAGTAACTTACATTTCTGTAACCACACTCCTGGCTTATTTCAGCTATGTTCTTCTCCGTTTGTAAAAGAAGTTTTCTTGCACGGTTTAGCTTCCTATAATTTACATAAGTACTAAATGTATAACCCGTCTTTTGCTTAAAAAGCTGAGATAGGTAGCTCTTGTTTATATGGGCATACTCGGAAGCCTCTTCTAAACTAATCGGTTTTTGTATGTTATCATCTATATACTTAAAAACGCTCTTTAGGGATGGATTAACACCCAGAATATTATTTTCCAGCATTTCATCGTAATACTGGCCTATTATCATGCTGGCTGTCGGTATAAAATTCTTACTTGTTATCTTCTTATGCATTAGTATAGTACAATGATAACAACAATGTTTCAGGGAAATATTATATGTAAAAAGTGTATAGTAGTAAATGGCATAATTAAGACTGTTCAAAAATGCCCTATAAGCCACTATATTCTCACTATCTACCCAATCTTTTACCATTTTTTTGAATTCTTCCATTGTGTTTTCCATATTGCCCCTGGCAAGATTTTCACACAAGGCCCTATAGTCTATATCCATATCAAAACTATCTAATTGCGTTATCCTATGCATAAGCACACCCCCTTCATTGATTATTTATATGGTCTATAAATTAAATGCACATAAATTTCAAACTCCTACGATATCATATATTATATATCATATAGAAAGTAAAAAATAGGGTCTATATGTAAAAAGTCCTAAATATAGTTAATAAATTAATAAATATAGTTAATTGATTATAAAATTCATTGTGGTAAAATATAAGTATAGCGAATATATATTAAGTTTAATTAAAATTTTTAAAAATAACAAAAAAATATGATAAAGAGGTCTTGGACAGTCTTTAATAGACTAATTATGATAAGGACTGGGACTAAATAAGTTTTGGAGGTAATTATGAAAATTGCGGTAGTATATGGATCCTTAACAGGAAATACAGAAAGATTAGCCAGGGGGGTATTCGATAGAATTAGCCCTGAATACGAAAAAGCCCTATTTGATATTAAGGACAAGCCTGACCTAAAAGACTACGATGTTATTGCCTTTGGTTTTTGGGTTGACAGATCTTTTCCCTATAAGGCTATGAAAGACCTTATTTCAGAAACATGTGACAAAGATGTCTTCCTTATGGGAACTATGGGTTACTACCCAGACTCAGACCACGGCCAGGCATGTATAAAGAATTCTGTAAGCCTGGTTGATAAGTCTTGTAACCTTATGGGATATTTCATCTGTAATGGAAAGGTAGATACGAAATTACTAGAAAAAATGGCGCAAATAAAACCTAAGAACATGGGTGAAGAAATATTTAAAAAGCATATGCTTGATGAAAAAAACCTTATCAGGTATAAAAAGCTTGGTGAGCATGTTAATGAAACTGATATTGAATTCTGCTCAGCCAGGTTCAATGAAAGAATTGCCATAAAGGCAGCTATTGATAGTTTATAATTTCAATATATAAATATATATGGAATTATGATTCCCCAAATTCCTACCAACATAATTTTTTTTAAAATTATGTTAGAAAAGGCAACTAACCCCCAATTAGTTGCCTTTTTCTTTTAGATTTTTATTTACATTTAAGACCTACTCATCAGCTCCCTGGACTTCAACTTCCACATCCTTGTCCTTCTTGTGGTCACCAAATTTGATCTCATTTATCATGTCCATCCACTTGCCGGTCTTGCTAACATAAAATTCGTAGCTATTGCCCTTTTTCATAGTAACCCTGATACCATCATTGGTAAAAGGAGTAGGCTTGAACCTTTCAATTGATTCAGCCTTAGTTATAGATAGCCTTATGGCCTTCTTTTCTATCAATTCCGGGTCTGGTGTATTGGCAAATATCAACATCTTGTCGGTAAGGTATAACCAGCCCTTCTTTATCTTGCCATCCTTCATCTGGGCCTGACCATCATACCTCAAGATTCCCTTTTGGCTCATCTTTATAGCGAATATCCTCATATTAGTAGTATCAGTTCTTCTCCTGTTTAACATGAGACCTGTCATGAAGAAGGTACCCCCCATCAGGATAAATATATATAGGAAGTAGTTTAGGTTGCCCATTGTTAAACCATTCTTGTAAAGCCTACCTGCATTTAGGGCTACACCAAAAATTATCCCTACCAAAACAGATTTTTGTAACTGTTTAAATACATCAGTTGTCATTGTATTACCTCTCTCTAATCACATTGCATAAAGTCAACCTATTTTAATAGTCTTTTATTAACTCTTAATAGGTCTTTTATAAATTATCTTTTTGCTTACTAGCTTTTATACCATTTTTCTTAATCCAGCCCTAAAAGGCCCAGTTTCCATCCTTGAATATCTGGAATTCCTTGCCATCTTGTTGGATGCCTACTATATCTAAATCCTTGTCCCCTATCATAAAGTCTACATGGGTAATACTCACATTTATACCCAGACCATCCTTGTCTTCTTCAGCTATATTGGCCCCGTCCTTTACACAAGAGCTGTAGGCCGCCCCTATAGCTAGGTGGCAGGATGCATTCTCATCAAATAGGGTCGTGTAGAATACTATATCCTTATTTGAAATAGGTGAATCATAAGGTACCAGGGCAACTTCACCCAACCTAAACGATCCCTCATCAGTCTCTATCAGGTTTTTTAAATTTTCCTTGCCTTTCTTGGCATCAAAATCTACAACCCTTCCAGCCTCATATCTAATCCAAAAGTCTTCTATCAGGCTACCAGCATATACCAGTGGCTTAGTGCTGTGAACTATACCATCTACCTTGTACTTGTGTGGCATACCATATATTTCTTCTGATGGTATGTTAGGGTTAAAGAAATTACCCTTAGGATCCTTGGCTGCCCCACCCAACCAGATATGGTTGTCTGGTAGACCTATTACTAGATCTGTCTTTGAAGACTTGTATCTTAGTTCCTTGAAGTTCATCTTGTTCATAAAGGCAGTCTTTTCCTTTAGATTCTTGTTGTGGTCTTCCCAGGCAGCTACAGGGTCTTCAGTAACCCTTGAACAGTCCAGTATATTTTTCCATAACTCTTCCACAGCTTCATTCTCAGCAAGGTTTGGATGGACCCTCTTGGCCCAGGCTAGGGATGGAACTGCTACTATAGACCACTTAACCCTATCGTTTAGGGTATATGATCTCCATTCCTTAAGATACTTGCCTGCCTCCTTTTGGAAACGGCCTATCCTATCTGGGTCTACCCCCTTCATCAAGTCTGGATCATTGGCTATGATAGACAGGAAGGACCCTCCCTCCTTAGCAATCTGAGTATACTTATATGACTGCCACTCTGGATATTCATCAAAGGCCTGGCTAGGTGCATTTAGGTACTTTTCCCTAGTTATAACCTCATCAGAATACTCTATATATACATGCTTGGCTCCAGCCTTATAGGCCTCCCTGACACACCTCCTGGCAAAGTCCCTTGACTCTACATCAGCCCTGATTAAGAGACTCTCGCCTGGTTGAACATTTATACCTGACTTGATAGCCAGCTGGGCAAACTTATCTATTCTACTATCTAAACTCATCTTATCTTCTCCTTATTTTCTAATATTTTTCATAAAAAGCTACTTATTTTCCAAAAACTCCTGTGGAATTATACTCTTGACTATATTCCTATAATTTTCTAGGTGGTAGGCCCCATTTCCCCACATTTCTATATGTTTGTTGGCAAGGTCCACAGGGTACTTGTCCATCCTGTAGACAGAACCATCAAGCCCATACTGGTTTCTCTCCAAATGGAATACTAGGGGAATAAATCTTGGCTTGTCTATATACTTTTTATCGCCATCCTTGACAAAATCAAATGTAGCCATACCCTCTAGGTAGGTAATAGGGGTCAACATATTATGGACAAAGTTTCCTGTTCCATAATATACCAGGGTCTTCTTTTTGTCCTGGTTTTCCAACCACTTAACTGTCTGAATCTTATGGGCATGGGTTCCCAAAACCACATCAACTCCCAGGTCACTAAAAAGTTTTGAATATCTCTTTTGTGTATGATCTAGGGCTTGAATCCCTTCTTCTCCCCAATGACAGGATACTAGTATAAAGTCAACCTTGTCTTTTATATTAGCTATATCCTTTCTTATCTTATCCTCATTGAGATAGGAAACCCTATAGTCTGTATCTGGAATAATACCATTAGTACCATATGTATAACATAAAAAACCGACCTTTATACCCTTCTTATCGATGATAAGAGGCCTATCCCTATCTTCTTGGGATGAAAAGACACCTGTATGGTAGACATCAGTCTGGTCCCATAGTTTTATTGACTCAGGAATAGCCCAAGACCCCTTGTCAAGAGAATGGTTGTTAGCCAGATTTACCATATTAAAGCCAGCCCTGGTCAAGGCAGGTATCATAGCCTGGGGTGTATTGAACTTTGGATAGGTATTAATCCCAAATTTGTCTCCCGCTATAATGGACTCCTGGTTAATATACTTGAGGTCATACTGGTCCAAGTCCGGCCTTATATTTTCATATAGGTGGTCAAAATCATACTGGCCATCACCAAAAACGCCCTTGCGCCTATCAGCTGCATTATAAATAGAGTCGTGGATAAGATTATCCCCAACGCCTGCAAATCTAAGCCTCTTAACAGATGGTTCCTGGTCACTAACCTTCTTTTGTGAACTGATTTCCGTTTGAAAAAAATACGTCACTGATAAGAAAAATATTAATATTATGCCAAGAGATAGGAATATAAAGTTCTTTTCATTTTTAAAATTCATTTGATCCACCCGTTTCATTATTATTTAAGTATTTTCCTAAGCTTCTCAGTACATTATATCACAAGAACTTGTATATCTCTATACGAGTGAAGACAAGATATTATTTTAAATTAACATTTTCAGGGAAAAAAAGCGACCAGGCCTTTGGCTTGGTCGCTGAAAGAGTAAATGGGAGGTTACCCTTCTTAAATTTGACTACTAAATGTATTTTAATAACTTATATCTATATTATGATTATGGAATACTAGCTTACTGACTCCAACCAAGATTCAAACCTATCTCTAGCCTGACCATCCCTTTCTTCAAAGATCCTTGTCTCTTCATCGACCCTCTTCTTTAGGTCATCGCTTAATTCTCTTATAGCAAAAGTATATACTACCCTGTCTTCCTTATCTATATGCCTAGCCAAAAGATCTCCATAGGCAACCGCATTAGCTATAATGTCCAGCTTGTACGTATCATCCTGGCTCTTTTCATAATTATTCAAGGCCTCTTCTAGGTTAGTCATAAAGAGCCTGCCTAGGTCGTGTTCAACCAACATTCCCTGCCTGATCAACTTTTCTGCAACAGGTGGAAGCTCATCTACCATTATCTTAAATAGGACTTCTTCCTCCTTGCCGTGGTGGTGCTTATCAGCATAATTTCTTGCAAAATCTATATACTGTCTAAACTTATCTATTTCAACAGCCTTGCCATCAAGGATATCCTTACAGCTAGACTTCATTATTCCTACAAATTTCAATATATTCTGGTGTTCTGCCACCAAAAGGTCTATACCGTACATATTATTTCCTCCTAAGTTCAAATTCATTTTCCCCATTCCATGTGTATGATATATCAGACTGACCTAGCAGGCCTTCAATCACACTAGTCCTAATCTGGTAAAAGTCCTTACTTGACCTTCCATAAGGCTCCCAGTAGTCTGCATGGATGTCAAGTCTATCTCTCCACCTAAACGAATCCTCAGTAGAGTCTAGCATTTCTTCTACCCTATCACATGGCATTCCGTTTAGCATCTTGCCTGCTATGGCAGGGTAAACCTCTTCTATACTAAGCTCACTCCCCAGGTTGTGGTCCTGACCATACTGCCTTCCTATATCTTTTATATCCTCTATAGTAAATATATCTGACCTTATAGCCTCGTCGACAATAAAGGCTAGTCTCTTTTCAACTATAACTACTAGTGATTGTAGAGACCCATGTATATTTGTAGTATCTACTATTTCTTCCAGGCTACCAGCTGGTACACCTGCCAAACTAAGGTCTAACTTCAGTTCTAGCTCATCATTACCAGTTTTTTCTCCTGCTGCCCTTACTATGGCATCAACCAGACCTTCTTGGAACTTGATCTTGTTGTACATTATGTGGTGGATTGGTCCCAAAAACAAACTCATTTATCCCACCTCCTACTTGCTGTTTAACTTAGCCAGTACATCTTCTACCTTTAGGCCATGTACCATACATGCATCCTCTAGTGACTCCATCTGTGATGATGGGCAGCCTAGGCAGTGCATGCCAAAGCTTGTTAGTATTTCGTATGCTCCTTCATTTTCCTTTAATACATTTCCTATTATAGTGTCTCTTGTTATCATAATCTTATTCTCCTTTTCTTATATATTATTTATTTTGATTTTTTTATTATCTAGCTCCTTGCTATATACATATCATAAATCATTCCATAAAAAAATTCGGTTGTATATGCAACCGAATTAATTTTTTTTATATTTTTTTAATTATTCTACTTATCCTACTTCTTGTACCTATCCTACTGGAAAATTTCCAACCTATTATGATCACTTATGGTATCAGTATATATGCTGTTCAAATATGATCCAGTAAAAGTTCTCTCGCAATGGTCCATCCACAACTTATAGGCAGGATTATCAAGGGACAGGTCCGGTCTCTTGTCTAGACTTCCTGAAAAATAATGTATGTTGGTATCTACCATAAAGTCCATCATCATTTCCTTGTCTTCCTTGCTAAGATCTAGCTTGGCCAACTGTTTTTCTGTCTGAAGCCTTGTACACCTGACAAAATACTCCCTACTTGTATTTTCAAAATCCAAAAGGTCTGAGTCCTGGTGCTTATACTTTTTCATCCAATAGGCAACATCCAGGCTTTCCGTATGGTAGGTCATATTATTCCTCAGGTCCATATCCAGGACTCCGTATAAGTTTGGGTAAAGACCCAGGCAGGCCAGGGCTATATCATGGACCCTCTTATGCTCTGCCATATGCTGGATGTGCATATGACCACTAAGGTTTATCCTAACATTATACTTGTTGTAGAGGTCTACCAGCCTGGAACTATTTGTAATCTTGTAGCCAGCTATAAAGAGCTTGTTGTGGGCAAGTATATTTTGGTGGCTGACGCCAATGACCCTCATATTCATATCCTTGGCTTTTCTTAACCACTTTTCTATCCACCTGTAGCTAGAATTTGATATGGTTTGGTCATTGCCATTGGTAGAGGTTTCAACCATGATTAAGTGGCACTTATTGCCTAATTGATAGACATAGTTAAGGGACTTCTTGTCTCTTGAAACTACATCAGGGTCATCCTTACCGTAACCATAGTCCTTGTATATTTCTTCAAATTCTTCAATAGTAACAGTCTCTACAGGCCTAGTAGCGTCGCCCTCAAAGGCCAGGGCCATTTCATTTTCAAGGTCGTGGTTGCCAGGTAAGACCAGGACCTTAATCCCCTTGTCCTTTAAAATCTTAAATTTATTGGCAAGACCTATATGGCTCTCTTTTTCCCCATTATAGGTCATATCACCACTTACAATAACCAGGTCCGGTTTTGTCCTTATCATTTCCAGGACAAAGGCATCCATTATCTGGTCTATATACCTCATCATCTTCCCATCACTTTTCTCTATAGTATCAACAAAACTCTTGCCATAATCAGTAAGGCTTGGTGACAGGTAGTGAATGTCTGTTACATGGACTATCTTTATATTCTTGTCATCTATTGTACCTGTATTTAATCTATTATTTTGGCTCTTTGGTAACTTTTCCTTCCTGGATAGGACAAAAAATGCCACCACTATTATCGCAACTAGTGTGATAAATATTACCATACTACCACCTCCATATACTTAGGATATCACAAAAAACTTATTTTTTCTTATTTTTCTAGCAAGGCTATGCCTACTAGAATATAAAAAACATGGTAGAAAAAAAATCTACCATGCCTAAGTGCGCCCAGCGGGACTCGAACCCACAACCGCTTGATTCGTAGTCAAGAACTCTATCCAGTTGAGCTATGGGCGCAAATTATCATACCATAAGATTATACCATAAATTTTTAAATCATACAAACAAAATCGACCAATAATTTTTGCTCCCAAACCGGCTATCTCCAGTCATTATATGATATAATAATATATTATGCAAAAATACTAAACATAGGAGGTTAGCATGTTTATTGATGATACAATTGCAGCGATAGCCACTGCCCCTGGTCAAGGTGGTATCGGCATTATCAGGATAAGTGGACCTGATTCACTAAAAATTGCAAACAAGATATTCTCGCCCTTCCATAAGGGGTCAATCCTCGACTACCCTGTCAGGACCCTTATCTATGGAAATATACTAGATGGCGATACAATTATAGATGAAGTACTCCTAGCCTATATGAAGGGACCAAACTCTTATACAGCCGAAGATGTAATAGAAATCAACTGTCATGGTGGCTTTATATCAGTCAGAAAAATACTGGAGCTAGTCCTAAAATCCGGTGCTAGAATGGCCCAGGAAGGTGAATTTACCAAGAGGGCATTTTTGAACGGGAGGATAGACCTGTCTCAGGCAGAGGCTGTCATAGATATAATAAATGCCAAGACTGAGGAATCCCATAATGTTGCCCAGTCCCAGCTAGAGGGGGCCCTATCAAAAAAGATAAGGAGTCTAAGAGACCAGATAACCGGCATCCTAGCCCAGCTAGAAGTAGCCATAGACTACCCTGAAGAAGACATAGAGTTTATAACCTACAAGGAACTGGTTAACCAGACAATAGATGTTAATAACCAGGTAAAAAAACTCTACCAGACAGCAGACACGGGAAAAATTCTTAGAGAGGGCCTAAAGACTGCCATCCTGGGCAAGCCGAACGTAGGCAAGTCATCCCTGATGAACCTAATACTTGGAGAAGACAGGGCCATAGTAACAGACATTCCTGGTACTACCCGTGATGTAATAGAAGAATTTGTAAATATCAAGGGCATCCCCCTAAAGATAGTCGACACTGCTGGTATCAGGGCCACAGATGACTTGGTAGAAAAAATCGGCGTGGAAAAATCAAGAGAGCATATGAAGTTGGCAGACCTGGCCCTGGTAGTCCTAGACTCATCTAGGCCCCTAGACCAGGAGGATATCCAGATCCTGGAAAACATTGACCAGGCCAAGTCCCTAGTAATTCTAAACAAGACGGACCTGGCTTGTCAGATGGATATAGAAAGCTTGAAATCATATGTAGACCCAAAGAATATAATAAATATCTCCGCCCTAAAGGGCCAGGGTATAGACCTCATCCACGACAGGATAGAAGACCTGGTATTTGAGGGTAAAATAAGTGATTCATCAGACCTGATGATTACAAATTCCAGACACAGGGATGCTATCTATAAGGCTATGGTATCAATAGGTGATGCTATCAATTCATTAAATGATAGGCTACCTTACGACTTTATCGAGGTAGACCTAAAGGATGCCTGGGATAGTCTGGGATGTATCAATGGAGATACAATAGAAGAAGACCTGCTAGATACCATATTTAGCAACTTCTGTATAGGTAAGTAAAAAGAAATTTTGAAAGGATTAAATAATATATGGAAAGATTTGAAGCGGGAAGCTACGACATCATAGTCGTAGGTGCCGGCCATGCTGGATGTGAAGCCGCCCTGGCCAGTGCAAGAATGGGTATGAAGACCCTAATGATCACCCTGTCCCTGGATGCAGTAGCCGCCCTAGCCTGTAACCCATCAATCGGTGGTACTGGAAAGGGTCAGCTAGTCAAGGAAGTAGACGCCCTTGGTGGCCAGATGGGGCTAAATATAGATGCTACATACATACAATCAAGAATATTAAATACAGCCAAGGGTCCAGCAGTCCACTCCCTAAGGGCCCAGACAGACAAGAACCTCTACCACAGGGTTATGAAGGAAACTATAGAAAACCAGGAAAATCTTGACCTTATCATGGATGAGGTAGAAGAAATCCTCCATGAAGGAAAGAGGGTTACAGGTGTGGCTACCAGGTTGGGTTGTGAGTACAAGTCAAAGGCAACCATATTGGCAACCGGAGTCTACCTACAATCAACGATATTTATAGGCCATGATACCTTCAAGGAGGGTCCAAATGGCCTTGGTTATGCAAAAAAACTAACCTATAACTTGAAAGAATTAGGCTTGGATATGAGGAGGTTTAAGACCGGTACCCCAGCCAGGGTCCACAAAGACAGTATAGACTTCTCAGTCATGGACCCACAACCGGGGGATGAAAAGGTAGTACCATTTTCTTTTATGAATGAAAATATAGAAAGGGACCAGATAACCTGCTACCTGACTAGGACTACTCCGGCCACAAAGAAATTAATAGAGGACAATATTACCAGGTCTGCCATGTACAGTGGAAATATAGAAGGAACAGGACCTAGGTACTGTCCATCTATAGAAGACAAGATAGTTAAATTCAACGACAAGGAAACCCACCAGCTATTTATAGAGCCAGAAGGACTGGACACAAAGGAAATGTATATCCAGGGTGTATCAACTAGTTTCCCCCTAGATATGCAGGTAAAAATGTACCGTTCTATTAAGGGTTTGGAAAATGTCAGATTGATGAGACCGGCTTATGCCATAGAATATGACTGTATCAACCCTACCCAGTTAAAGCAGAACCTGGAGATCAAGGGCTTGGAAAATTTATTCTCAGCAGGCCAGTTCAATGGAACATCAGGCTACGAAGAAGCTGCTGCCCAGGGACTAATAGCCGGCATTAACGCAGTCCTAAAAATAAGGGGCCAAGAAGCCCTTATACTTGATAGGTCTGATGGCTACATAGGGGTCCTAATAGACGACCTGGTAACAAAGGGTACAAACGAACCTTATAGGATGATGACCTCAAGGGCTGAATACAGGCTATACCTAAGACAGGACAATGCCGATATGAGACTGACTCAAAAGGGTTATGATATAGGCCTGGTAAGTCAGGAAAGATATGACAGGTTCCTCAAGAAAAAGGCTGATGTAGACGCTGAAATAGAAAGGCTGAAAAATGACAGGATAACACCTAAGGAAATCAACCCTATCCTGGAGGAAAGGGGTATAGTTGGTTTAAACAACGGCCTGTCCCTGTATGAATTTTTAAAGAGGCCAGAGATAAACTATTCACTACTAGAAGAAGTTGGCAAGGGGTCAGACAAGGACCTATCCGATGAGGTCAAAGACCAGGCTGTAATAATGATAAAATACGAGGGCTATATCAGCAAACAGATGAAGCAGATAGACCAGTTTAGAAAGTTAGAAAAGAAAAAACTAAACCCTGACCTAGACTACGATGAAATCGACGGACTAAGGATAGAGGCTAGACAAAAGCTAAATGCCATCAAGCCAACATCAATCGGTCAGGCTTCTAGAATATCAGGTGTATCACCTGCTGATATATCTGTATTACTAATATACCTAGAACAGGTAAGAAGAAAAAAATAGGAAACTACTAACAGGTCTTTAAATTAAAGACCTACGAGAAACTATAAGACATAAAAAGGTCTTTATTTGATGAATTTGAAGACTTGGAGGCTTAAATGAATCAAAATATTGAAAACATAGAATTACTAAAAAAAGGACTGGCTGATTTTTCAATCCCGGTAGACGACTTAATGGTAGACAGGTTTGAAAAATACAGACAAATCCTGGTAGAATACAACCAGCATATGAACCTAACAGGCATCACAGAGCAGAGAGAGGTCTATATCAAGCACTTTTTAGACTCTGTAGCCATCTTTAAAAACGGCTATATTGGTGATGGCCTATCAGTTATAGATGTTGGCACAGGGGCTGGTTTTCCAGGCCTGCCATTTAAAATTTGTAATCCAAATATCAGGCTAACCCTACTAGACTCTCTTAACAAGAGGATCAACTTCCTAAAGGCAGTTGGCCAAGAATTAGGCTTAAATGGAATAGACTATGTCCATGGCAGGGCTGAAGATATGGCCCATAAACCAGACCATAGGGAAAAGTACGATATAGCAACAGCAAGGGCCGTAGCCAGTCTACCAGTTTTACTAGAACTGTGCGTCCCTTATGTAAGGCTTGGTGGCTTCTTTATCTGTCTGAAGGGACCTAGTGTAGATGCAGAATTAGAAGATGCTAAAAACGCCATGAAGATACTTGGTGTAAGGCTGGTTGAAAGGATAGATGTCAGCCTACCTGACCAGGAATTAAAGCATAATATACTGGTATTCAAAAAGGAAGAGCTCACTCCGGCTAAGTATCCAAGAAAGGCCGGTAAACCTTCTAAAAACCCACTTTAATTTATAGCTTTATGTCTTGATATCCAAAATCTTGTAATTTTACCTATCTAATGATATAATATATTATTAGCGACACAAATTGTTTTTAGAGAAAAAAAATAAAGTTGACATAGAAATCATAGGCTCATATAGATATTACTAAACTAAACTCAAACTTGTTGTCGCTATCGAAGCCCATGTATAAAGCAATTCCGTAAAAGGCTTTGAATTCGTACATCTCATGCTTGCTATTGTCATAATGTGTGTGATAATGCTTGTTTGTGAACAGTAGGTCGGATAATGAGCTTATTTTATGCAAATATATGCTTATGTGTGAGTTTACACAAAAACTAATATGAAATATTAAGGGGGATTTTAAGATGAGAGAAAAAATGAAAATGGACAGAGAAAAATCACTTATTGAGCAAGCGTTTATTTTTTCTTTTCCACTTGTTCTGATGGACATTACTAAAGAAGTCAGCACCAACGCAACTGAACCCACAAAGTCAAAAGCTCATGTTAACCAGTTTTTTCATGCAAAGACACTTGCTACATCAGAGTTTAGACAGGTTGTTACACCAAATGTTGATACGCTGTATTCTCAGGTTTTTTTTGATTTAAAGGATGATGCACTTGTAATTAGAAAGCCTTATGCTGATAGATATCTGACTTTTCAGATTATGGATGCATGGTCTAATACCGTGGCAATCTTAGGAACGGGTGGAGATACGGACGAAGAAAAAACATACATACTTACAGGTCCTTCTTTCAGAGGAGATATTCCTAACGGAATGGATAGAATCGAAGTTCCTACATCTATTGGATGGCTTATTGGAAGAACAATTTGCTATGGCACAGAAGATATACCAAATATCTACAAATTGCAAAATGATATGGATGCCAAAACCCTATCAGTTTTTCTATCTAATGGTGAAATGTCAAAAGGCTCTGATGACGAAAATAAAGACGGTGTCCCTATCACACTTGCAATGAAACTTTCTCCAACGGAGTATTTCGAGAGATTCAATAAACTGCTCATTGATAATCCTTCATATCCTGAGGATAATGAATTGCTTATGGAGTTTGCGGATTTAGGAATAGGCGCTGGACTATGCTTTAGCCCTTCTCTTTCTTCTGAGGATTTGGAAAGTTTTTGGTGTGAGATGAAAAAATTACTTATTCCTAAATTGACTAAAGAAACATTAGGATTTATGGTTAAAAATGGCAACTTTAAATTCTATGGTCATCCGATAAGCCATTTTGGTAAGGAATATGGATACCGTTGTCTTATTGCAATCGCAGGTTTCGGTGCAAATCCTGTAGAGACCGCCGTATACCTTAAAGCAGAAGATGATGATAGTGGAGAGAAACTTAGTGCTAAAAACAAATACTTGTTACATTTTATGCCAAACAGTTTACCACCAGTGGGCGAACATGGTTTTTGGTCTGTGACTGCATATGGAGATGATAATTTTTTAATTTCAAATCCACTTAACCGTTATGCAATAAGTAATCGAAGCAATTTCAAGCTAAACGAAGATAATTCCTTGGATTTAATACTCCAAACTGAAGAGCCAAATGATAATAAGGGAAATTGGCTACCTGTTGGTAATGGCGGATTTCATCTTTTTCTTAGAATATACAGACCTGATAACAGTGTGCTAAACGGAATATGGGAAGCTCCTAAAATAACTAAAATCGACTAAAATCGACTAAATGCAAAGCAAGTCGAAACAATACTATATATCGTAAAACTTAACTATAGGATTACTAATAAGGAAACATATTAACAGGAGGAAAATATTATGTGTATAGATAAAAAATTTTTAAGCAGATCCCGTTGTTCATGTGCAACGACGAGTACAGCTAATGCCAACAGAACATGGTATTCTTTACTTAATTTTTCAGATGAACGTGAAAAAGAATGTGCACTAAGAGGACTGATTGAATCCCCAGATGAACTTGTTATTAAGCGTGACGACGGTGAAATTGCATGGGATCTTAGAGATTTTGATTTTATCAAGGATAAGGAAGCACCTGATACTGTAAATCCAAGTCTATGGAGACATACACAGCTCAACACTTATGCGGGACTTTTTGAAGTATGCGACGGTATATACCAGGTACGTGGATACGATATGGCAAATGCCACTTTTATTAAAACAGATAATGGCTGGATAATTTTTGATGTTTTGATGTGTAAGGAAAACATGGAATCAGCCATGTCACTCATGGAAAAGCATTTCGGAAAACTCAATATCAAGGCAATTCTTTACAGTCACTCTCATATAGATCACTACGGTGGAATTATGGGCGCAATACATCCTAATCAAGTGGCTGATGCTGAGCTTAGCCTAGAAGAACAGCTTGCTTCAGGTAAGACTCTGATATTAGCACCTGAAGGATTCTTAAAGCATGCAGTAAGCGAAAATATTTATTGTGGAGCTGCTATGGGAAGAAGAGCCCAATATCAGTATGGTTCGATGATGAAAGCCGGCGAAAAAGACCGTATGGCAATAGGTATAGGACTTGGACAGTCGAGAGGAACGATTGGACTACTGCCACCTACAATAGAGATAAAAGGTAATGATACTTTAACGATAGACGGACTTGAAATTTGCTTTCAGCTGACGCCTGGAACGGAAGCGCCAGTGGAAATGAATGCCTATTTCCCTAAATATAAAGCTCTTTGGATGGCTGAAAATTGCACTGGAACTATGCATAACGTTTATACTCTACGTGGAGCTCAAGTACGTGATGCTGAAGCATGGGCACGCTACATACTGGAAGCAGAATATCTTTTCGGAGACGAAACAGAAGTAGTTTTCCAGTCTCACAATTGGCCGCACTGGGGAAAAGAAACCGTAAAGGAATATATGCAAGATACAGCTGCAGTTTATCAATATATAAACAACCAGACACTGTACTACATCAATAAAGGTCTTACCCCTGCAGAAATTTCAAGAAAATTGGAACTTCCTGACAGGCTTAATAAAGTTTGGTATTGTCGCCAGTATTATGGAACATTAAGCCATAATATAAAAGCAGTTTATCAGCGATACATGGGTTGGTACGACGCCAATCCGGTAAATCTTAATCCGCTTACTCCCGAAGATACTGCAAAAAAATGGATTTCATACCTTGGTGATTTAGAAAACGTTATGAGTAAGGCAAAAGAAGATTTTGACAAGGGAGAATATCAGTGGGTGGCTCAGTTGACAAAGGAACTCATATTTGCCAAACCGGATTTTCAGGAAGCAAGGGATTTATGTGCAATGGCGCTCGAACAGCTCGGTTATCAGTCTGAGAGTGGTCCTTGGCGTAGCTCCTATCTTATGGGAGCCTGGGAGCTCCTTGATGGGAATCAGTCATGTAATGAAGGAACGGTAAAGGGCAATGAAGTAATGATGATGGGCATGACAACAGAGATGATACTATCATACATAGATATTATGACAGATGCTCTGGCAGCACAGAACGATAATTTTACACTAAACCTTAAAATTACTGATACGAACGAGGAGTACCTCACAGTGAGAAGAGATGGTATTCTTCTTGTCTATAAAGGAAAAGCGAAACATAAAGCAGATTGCTCCATCAGCTTGAAGCGTCTACAGCTACTGTCACTTATGCTTGGGGAAACAAAAGTGATAGAACAAATTTCCATAATAGGAGATCAAACTGTACCGTTACGTCTTATAAAATATATGTCTCCCTTAGTACTAAACTTCAACATAATAGAACCTTAAATCATTACCACCCGTCCAACAGGTGGTTTGCACAAGGGCTATAAGCCCAAGGGTTACCGGCCAGCGTCTAAAGGCGCTGGCTTTCACTTTGTTCAAGCTCGGCCTTTGACTCGTCGCCACCCTTTAAAGGGTATTTGTACTACTTGCCATCCCTAAAGGGATCTTCATATTCTTTGACACTCAATTTATCAATGGCTATATCATGTTTTTCCTGTTCTTGAATATACTTCTTTATAGTTGCTTCATTCAATCCAACCGTACTTACATAGTATCCTTCAGACCAAAAATGCCTATTTCCAAATTTATATTTTTAGTTTGCGTGTTTGTCAAATATCATTAGTGCACTATTTTAATTTACAGAGTTTTTTGCATACTCTCAACCAACTTTTTTTAATATCAATATTTATATTCTGTTTTGTCTATCTAAGTGGTTTAACTCATCTTCTAATCCTTCTTTAAATGATAGGGAGTGCATAAATCCCTAATAATCAGAAATTGTGTATTCACCACTATCCACATCGTATTCTGCCATCTTTCTATTTCCCTTATCTTTAAATACATATGCTATCTTTTTTATTTTAATCTCATTAACATCATGCAGCACATTTCCATCACTACCCTTGACTGGTATTTTAGTTCTATCATCTGTGCTATTTTTTATACTGTCATAGTTGTCTGTTTTACCACCAGACTTTATTTTCCGTAAATATTCTATCCATGCATCTAATTTATTTCCATCACTTACACCAACTCCCAAATATGAAATATCTAATTTACTTTTGTTTTTTGCCCTCAAATAAAGTAAAATTTCATCTTTTTCATTTTTTATTTTCTTCACCTCTATCTCTATATCCTCAACCCTAACTGGTAAATTTTTACTTGAAACTTTAACGGGAGGTGTACTTATATTTTTGTTACTATCCTTCATGCTGATAATAAAACTAATGCCTATTACAATAATTATTGCTACTATGGCAATTGCTGTTTTTTTATTCATTTTTATCTCCTTATATAATGGTGCTCTAATTCATTGCTTTTAATGTTGCTGATAAATACCTTTATATCACCGTCTTTTATCCGCGCTTCATTAGGTACTGGTATCAAATACCTATACTCATTAATTCCAGTTTTTTTAGGCGCTGGTAAACCATCATAAAAAACATATTCATTTAAATTTAACTTGATATCTAAATTTTCTTTGTTATCAATACCTTTTATTGTATAATCTACTCTTACATATCGGTCTATGGTCTTATCGATAAATTTTTTACTCATATCACCAAGATCCTTAGAAATATCCAAATCTTTACTTTCCACAAGGTCTATATTTTTCACAGTCATTTTACCACCAAATGCATCAAACTCTTTTCCTAGGGTTTCCATTGTATAATCTCTTAAATTAGGTGCATTTTTATTGACTTGATAAATTCTACATGAATATAAGACTAATAATACAAGACAAATTGTAAAAGTAATAACTTTATATTTATTCATCTGTACACCTCTCAATAACACTCTCTATTCTACCATTACTCATTTTAACTGTGTAATCGAACAAGTCTTCAAGATCTTCCTTATGGTGGCTGGAAATAAGTATTGTTTTACCTTGCTTTTTTTTGCTTATCATTATTTCTCTAAATATCCTTATAGAGTCCTCATCAAGAGCATTTGTTGGCTCATCAAAAACTAGTAATTCTTGGTCTTCCATTATTGCCTGGACAATTCCAAGCTTTTGCCTCATTCCCAAAGAATATTTTTTTACTTTTTCATCCTTAAAATCATATAGACCTACTTGTTTCATAACATCTAAAATAGCATTTTTATCTATGTATTTATTTATATCAGCTAAGTATTCAAGATTTTCCATTCCTGTATATGAATCAATAAATCCTGGATACTCAATAACTGCACCAAGTCTTACAGGGTAAAACACCTTTGGTTGAAGCTTTACATCCTTGACATGTATTTCTCCTGCTGTTAGGTTAATAAAATTACAAATAGCCCTAAATAACATTGTTTTTCCGCAACCATTATGTCCTATAAAGCCATAAATTTTACCTTCTTCAATATCAAGGTTAATATTATCCAATACATACTTATTTTTTATTTTCTTTTCAACATTTAATAACCTGATTAAAGCCATATAATAACCACCCTCCTATATCAAATCTATTTCTTTATAAAAAAATACCACCAAAAAGCTCGTTGATAAAATCAAAATAGTATTGTAAATTAGACCTCCAATATACATACTTCCATCTTGTAAAACTAGCATATATCCACCACCTGGAAGAAAGCCCGATCCAGAAACTAAATTAAATGCCACTGAACATATAGCTACAAATACTCCTATATGCTCACCAAATTTTATTGATACAAGCAAATTGAATATACCTAGTGAAATAGCCCCTATACTATATGAAATCAAAATTTTCCCTAACAAGTATAAGTCTCTAATATATACTTTATTAAAGAGGCACCCTATATAAATAGTGAGTATAACAATTGATATAAATATGGTACTACTAATACAAATAAAGACCATCTTGCTAACCGCTAGTGAAGTTCTACTCCTATACCTCGTTAAAATCAGTTTATTATAATTGAATAAGTCTTCGTAAATATACGAACTGAAAATATACATAATAAGTATTTGTAATGTAACAAAAAATATATTACTACCAAATATATTTTCCCTGGTATCAAGCTTTGGTAGTATAAAGTATGAGACTACATAACTATAGTCTTTGTAAAAATTGATGCAAACAATCAATGGCATAATAATAAAAATTATAAATACAAGTATATTCCTTTTTGATTTATCTATACCAAATTTAAAATCTCTTTTTAATAAATTCAAAATCTTCGCCCACCCTTTTTTCCTCTAAAAACAAGTATATATATACTAGCATAAACAATACAATTGCAGTAAATGATAATTTGGCTAGCAGTAATTTCGGACTATTTATAGACTCTATATCTAATATATAAGAATATATCAAGACCCCATTCCTGAAAGCTGAAATTAAAAATGGTATCGCAACTAGTACAAAGCTATATAATCTATCCAAATATCTTGATACTATCAACACCGTCATAGATATGGTGGCATTTCGTAAAAAGTAAAATAATAGATTTAATACAACTAAACTTTGCTTATTGATAAAAATATTTGCGTCTATTTTTTTTGAAGCGTTGTACAATACTGATATAGGGCTATTTACCTGATACCAAGTAAAGTCGGTTTTATTTGTAAATATGTATGCAAAAAGATATAAGGATACACAAAAAATCAAACTATTTACCACATTTGCTAGTATAATCTCTCTAATTTTATATTTTGCAAAACGTTTTCTTGATTTAAACCTGACCATCAGTTCATAACTTCTGTTATTACTTGCATATAGGATAACAAGTAACAGAAAAGGGATACTTATTAAAAATTCAACTGATGGATCAGTCATCATTATCATGTACATATCATACATAGATATATCTTTATAAAAACTATATGCATCCATCATGGAATAGTTAATCTTCATGCAAAAAAAAGTCACTATCACAATGGCTGGCAACATATATAAAACAAGATCTTTCATCTTATTATGTTTAAATATAATCATACTTTTTCTCCTTTATCAATATGATTATTAATGATAGTAATAGAGGTACAAAAAACGCTAGTAGTAATTCTACAATTGTATACCTATTATGAGTAATCCTAAAAATGAGCATTGATGAAACAGAATAGTCTTTAATATTGAGTATATTAACCAGATTCCAAATAAGCATGTTTATTATGAAAGGAGTTGATACTACTACTAATTTCTTATTTATAAAAAGTGACATTGTAAAGCCTACTATACCCATCAATCCTGAAAATACAAATGTAAATAAGAGTGAAACTATTGTATATATCATTGGATGATAAACCAATAAGTCTGACATACCCATTTTATATTGAAAATTAGCACCTAGAAAAACTGATGGCATATTGATTGGGTAAATTGCTAATTTTACTAATACATCTAAGATAAACACTGATATCATGACCAGCCCAGCACTAATAAAAGACATTAATAGCTTAACTAGAAACACCCTATGCCTAGGCGTTCTAGTTAAAATATTTATATACTCCTTACTTCTTATATCTTGTCCAAGAATATCACTTCCAACAAGAGCCGCCAAAATCGGAAGTAAAAAATAGAAGGTATTCATCGATGTTATCATATCTGGTGATAGAAAGAATAGCCTCATATAAAAATTTCTATAGGATATGAAATATATATTATTCATATTATAGTTTACATAAAAATAAAAAATAATATTAAAGAGTAAAACACCCAAAAATATCTTGCTTTTTATAACCCTTTTAAATTCTAGAGATATCAGATTCATACAATCCTCCTAAAATTATTAATATTTATGTAACTTGAGTTGTTTTATTACTGGCAGAAAATTTATACTTTGAATGTAAATAATCGATATTAATATTATAATAACCCTTTTGATTGTAAATATCAATATTTAAATATACAATATTCTACTCTTCAATCCTCTTTTTTAAAACCACAATAAAAACCAGAACAAACAATACACTTACATACAATGTTGCTAATGATACCGTCTCAAAGCTAAATATCATTTTATACCCGTCACCGAGATATTTTATATTAACTAAGTAGTCATGAATTGATTTGTATGATACTATTCCAAACATTATTGCCCCTGATACTATCGCCCAGAATACACTCTCCTTGATATACATAAATATCATACTCTTTTTTGATAGACCAATATATCTCATTATAGTATTTTCTCTTTTTCTTTGTTCAAAAATCATATTTAAGCTTGTATATATTGTTATTATTGACAGCACTGAAATATAAATACCAACTACAATAATTTTTTTCATAAATGATCTATGTTCATATTGATCAATATACTTAAATTCGGTTTCGGATATAATTTTGTAGTTATTCTTTCCTAACACTTCATCCATATATGCTCTTAGATTTTTATTATTGCCATTATAATTGAAATTTATTTCATCAGCACCTCCATATCCTACTAATTTCTTAAAATTATCTGTATTAGTGATTATTTCAGGAAGTAGCAATTGTGAAACTACTTTTCTTGACCATTTTAAATCATCAATAAATCCACCAACAATAATTTTTTTCGTTTTGTAGGCTTCTCTTCCATTGGAGTATTGGGCAACTTTGATCTTTATTACATCCCCAACTTTTATATTTTTCATAGTTGGTATCATCTTCATTTCTAATTTATTATGAACCTTCGATCTAAGATATGCTACTGGGTATTCTGAAGTCGATTTGAATTTATCATTTCTTATAAATCCATTTTTTATTAGGAAGTCATCATCTACTCCTGTGATAACTGTTTCTATTTCTTTACCATTTAAATCTCTATCGTTTAAAAAGTATTCATTGAACATCTTTCCATCACTGATAAAATAGGCCTCTTTACTAGATTTAGTAACGATATTTTTAATTCTATTATCATCTCTAAACCTACCTATATTTCTATCATTCAAGTTGGATTTTGGTCTATAAATATTACTTAGATTTGTAAGGTTATATTCTCTTCCCATAAGAAAATTTACTGAAGAATCAACATTCTTATCAAAATAATCTTTATTAATATTAATTACATATCTAGACAGTGATAAGCTCAACATAATAACCGGTACCATCAAATATATAACATTTTTTTGTATATTTATTAATAATAGTTTCTTATGTATTTTTGTAGTTGGTCTTAGTAAGATTCTATTGATTTTTTTTCTTCTATGATTATAGTTGGTTAAATCGACTACACTTAAATTATTTATCACATAAAATTCATACAAGAAAACAATTGCAAAAGGTATAATCGAAATAATAAAGGAAATTATGTAGGTTCTATAATCAATATGTATGCTCTTATCCATTAGTCTAAATAGATCGTCTGAAAACAAGGTAAAGTTTACTTTTTTCATATAAATTAACGATGCATAATATGATAAAATAAAGCTAATAATATTACTAATTAATATAATTAGTACTTTTTCTAAACCAAAGATAAAAAATACTTTTTTCTTACTTGACCCTACAACCCTAAGAAGGGCAGCATCTGCAAATACATCTCTAGATGCAATAAACAAGAAAACTAACGGAAATAGTATACCTGCTAAAATTAAATTTTTTACTTCTGGTGAAGCAATAAAAAATTGCTTATATGTATTTTCCGTGTTTTTTAATACTTTATTATATGTAACTAGATTTTGAGGTAAGTTTAATTCTGTATTTAATCCATAAGATTCACCCTCTGGATCCTTAAATCCAGTCTTAAAACTAATATATGCATTAAACTTGTCTGGAATTATATTTTTAAAACCATCTCCCATTTTAACATATAATTGATCCATCCCCCTCGTCTCAGTTGACTTAATCTTATTATATACAATACCAGTTATTTTGATCTTTTTTGAAATATACCTAATTTTGTTGATTCCGTTTTCTTCATAATTTACTTTTACAACTCCATCGATATAATCTCCAATTTTATGATTTCCAGTCCCATCTAACAATATGGCTTCCTCGTCATTAAATGGTAATCTCCCCAAAATCAGCTTGAGCTTGCTAATTTCATTTACCTTTTCATTATACTCTTCTAAAAGTAATATCTTACCATTGTTCTCAATGAATTCTCCTATATTTTTTGTTTGATATACCTTATCTACACGTTTACTATTTTCTATATTATCTAGTGTTGTTTTATCTATATTATTTGCTACAGCTCCATAGAGTGCTGAATTTTCATCGATAAATTTCCTTGCGTTTATCATTTGGCTTTTAGTAGCAATAGACATTGAAACTAAACTTACCAGAGAAAATACTATAATTATACTCAAATATATAGCTCTTTTTGCGTGACTTTTTAGATATTTCAACCCCAAAATATACATATTCATCAAATCATCTCCAATCGAAAAAAAATTTATCTAAGCGTTTTTAACTCGTCTTCTACAGAGCTTGATATAGACTTTTCACCACCTACAATTATAATATTCTTTATATTAGTATTGGCCTTTATATACTCCCTAGTATCTTCGTTTAAAGTCTTTGAATTTGTTAGTAGGATGGCAGCATTTTTACTTGATGCTAAAGGTCCTGCACAAAGGGCATCCGGATAGTCTTCACCACTAGCAAGCACTATCGTGTCTATATCTTTATTTAATTTACTTTTAAAAGCCTTAGCAATTTCTACAGCAGTTTTATACCTATCAGTTCCATATATTCTTGTTGTCTCATTTTCCAATTTAGGAACCGAATTATATCCACCAAAAACTAGACTAGTCCCCTCTCCTGCATAAGGAAGAAGAGGAAGAGGTCCCATAGTAGACTTATTTAATTGATACATATATGGCATTGCTGTAAGAGCGTCAGCATATACATAGCCATTGTAAGAAGAAAATGCATCCCCTAATACTAACTCTTTTCTTTTTTCTAATATTGGTCCATAAATTGATAAGGCTGTATCTAGCCTATTTTTTCCAGCTAATCTTATAGTAACAGATATTTTTTTATAAATTTCATCTTCTACTTTTTTGCTTACAGAATTAGTACCACCTACCAAATAACTCCTTCCAAAAAGAATACGACTATAATTGTCTGATATTACTTTTGGAATACTATCTTTTCTTACCAGTATAAGAGGAGCTTCAAATTCTCCTGCTAATATACCTGCTGATAAAGCATCTGAAAAACCTTCACCACTAGCAAAGATGCATAGTATGAAAACTTATCCTTTGTTAAAAATTCTTGAATTTTATAGGATGTGTCATACCTATCGCTACCTGAAATCCTTGTAACTGAAAGATTCTTTTTTGTTTTATCAGAAGTATCTTCCAGTTTTTTGTCATCCTTGTCCTTTGTTATTACTATCTCTTCTTTTTGTTCTTTTTTAGTTTCATTGCCCGTGTTATTTTCCAAGGCATAGTTATTTGTGGATATAATGGACAATGTCATCATCAGTGTCAATGTTACGGCTAATTTCTTTTTAATTTTCATAAGTTACTCCTTTATTTAAAGCTACAAATAGCAATTTTTATATTTACAATAATATTATACATGATATCATATCATATTATTCGTATTTTTTTTAAACGTGTTAAAAATACCCCCTAAAATGACATAAAAAGCATGGACTAATTTCAATCCATGCTTTTATACTAGTTGTCTCAACAATATATTATAGGTTAATAAATAAATCGACAGTAAACATACAGTTACCTGTATCAATATTCATATAACCATTACTTTTTTCTACTTGCTCACGTACGTTTTCAAGCCCAATTCCATGGTAGACTTTTTCTTCCTTTCTGCTAACAAATCCTTTATTGTCTTTTATTACTAGGCCATCAAATGTATTTACTATTTTTATAAGCAAATTACTATCTTTATATGATATAAAGACCTCTATATATCTATTATCTTTAATTGATTTTACTCCTTCAATAGCATTATCCAGCAAATTCCCTAAAATGGTTATAACTTCAAACTCAGGAAGTTTAATTCCTTCTGGTATTTTTACATCATATTTAAAATCTATACCTTGATTTTTTATTTCTTCAAATTTTACATTTAATATACCATCAATTAGGTAGTTACCAGTATTTATGTATACTTTTTCACCCTCTATTTTTCCTAGAATATCATTTGTATAAGTAATAATATCTTTACTCATATTATTTTTAGCCATATTATTTATAGCATACATATGATTTTTCATATCATGCTTTATTTTTCTTGTATTATTAATATGCTTTCTATCAGCTTCTATTTGCTTTTCATAATATTCGCTTTGTTTAATAAGAATTTTTTGTCTAGCATTTTCTGTCATTACATTTACTATTTTATTAAAAATATATATTAGTATAATACAAATAATAAAAATTAAAACCATGTTAATAAAAATAAACTTATAATTATTACTATCAACTACTAAAAGCATATTTATAGTGACCACCATAGATATTACTGCTGTTAGGGCTATTGGTAATGAGAATATTAATGGTATGTTTTTTTCAATTCTTATTTTATAAAAATTAATAACTATTAATACAAATAAATATCTTATCATATTTACAATAAATACCACATATATATCAAAAAAATTATTTTTTTGGAGTATATTTTCATTAACTACATTTATAAATATCATAGATAATAATATATCTGATATCAATAAAAAGAAAATAATCAAAATTGTAACAAGAGCTTTTCTCTTAAAGGTATCATCATATGTCAAGCTCAACAATAACAATATAAATATGAAATTTGCTACAATTGTTAATAATGGTATGTTAAATTTTAAATATACTACAACTACAGCAATATTAAAGATAGCATATAAAATTTTTTCATAAATAGAATTGATTTTTTTATTAGTAAAGAATACATTTATTATCTTATATACAGTCAAAGTATAGATAACTTCTAATAACATAAAAATGCAATCATAACTTGTAAGCATTATTACCCCCTCCGATATGCCATATATTTTTGCATTGTTTCGTCTACATACTTTCTGCCGATATTTATTATAAGTCCATTTTTTAACTCTATTTTGCTAGCAGATATCTTTACAATGAACTTAAGATTTACAATATATGATTTATGAGGGTTAACAAAATTTCTGGTAATAAATTTTTCTTTTTCATCTCCAATTTTTCCATTAAATACATCGTATATTTCTCCATTTTTAATTATTTTTATGTGACGTCCCTCTGATTCAAGATACATTATTTCGTCATAAGGTATTGAACATATCATCTTATTTTTCTTATATGTATAGACTTCGTCTTTCTTTCCTGTTATTTTTATAAACTTTTTTATGATAGAGTTTAATTTATCAATATCTATAGGCTTTTCTAAGAAATCAAAAGGATTTGTTTTAAATAACTGTCTATCATAAGAGTCCTTAGAGGAAAAATATACTATTTCTGTTTTGTAATTTTCTAGGGTATCCCTTATATATTCACCTACACTTATACCATTCATTTTTACAAGCTCTATATCTAAAAATAAAAGATTGACTTCCTCTTTTTTTATAAATTCAATAAGCTCTTCACCCGTATAGAACTTTTTAATTTCTATTTCTATATCATTTATAAACCCATACTTCAATATATATTTTTCTAGCTCTAAGCAAAATCTTTTTTCGTCATCACAAATTGCTATTCTTATCATTTTTTGTTTGTCATCCTCCAATATAACTTTGTATAAGACTAACCTTATTATATACTTTTTAAATATCAATTACAAACATATGAAAATTATATTGTAATAAATAAGAAAATATTTCAAATATCATGTATAATTTAAGTCATTAAAAATGGAGTTATGCTATGTTTTTAAGTTACATTATAATAGATATGTTACTAATGTTAGTAATTTAAGTAACAAAAAAGCAGCATCCATAATTATCAATTTAGGCTCTATGTCACACTTAGGACAACAATCTGGCCTATATGAAAGCTTTCTCCTTAGGACTATATACTCTATCCCCTTAATCTTTTCTTTTTCGTTACCTAAAATTACTAAATTGCTATCGTTAATTCCCAAGATTTCTGTTATACTAGCATTAGAACACATATCATTTCTCCTTGTTTTTTATTTTGTGCGATTTAAATTATACATGAGATTTGATGTGTGTTCTTCTTTTTCTGCAAAAAATTTAGCGTTGAGAGAGAATTTTTTCTCTCACCAACGCTAAATATTATACAAACATTTTTTCTTAATCAAGGTTTTTTTAATGTAAATCTTTATATTCTATTTTGTCTATCTAAGAACTTTTAACTCATCTTCTACAGAGCTTGATATAGACTTTTCCCCACCTACAATTATAATATTCTTTATATTAGTATTGGCCTTTATATACTCCCTAGTATCTTCGTTTAAAGTCTTTGACTTTGTTAGTAGGATGGCAGCATTTTTACTTGATGCCAGTGGTCCTGCACATAGAGCATCCGGATAGTCTTCACCACTAGCAAGCACTATTGTGTCTATATCCATCTTTAATAGGTCTTTATATGCCTTAGCTATTTCTACAGCTGTCTTATACCTATCCTGGCCTGCAAATCTGTATTTTTCCTTGTATTTATTTACAGAATTTTCACCACCAAATACCATTCGTACTACTTCAGAAGTATTTCCATTGGGCCTAATAGCTATCAATGCTAATTTATCTTCACCCTTACTATAATTATTATACATAAATGGTGTTGCAGCTAGGGCATCTGAGTAATTATTACCATTATATACACCTACAATATCAGAGGCTGTTCCTGGATATCCATTTAATATTGTATCAAGTGATGATTCAGATAATTGAGAGGTTATATATCTATCTTTCCCTGCTATTCTAATTTTCTTCTTTGAATACTTAGATAAATTATTTTCAACATTTCTTGTTATAGTATTCTCTCCACCTACAACTGCTGTATAATTTAAATTTTTCATTTCCCTTATATTATTCTCAACAACTTCTGGTATGGTATTTCTTTTTACCAACAAAAGAGGTGATTCTAAATGACAAGATAATATTCCTGCTGAAATAGCATCTGGAAAAAGTTCTCCACTGGCAACAACAATATTTTTATATGGTTTCATATAAGTTTTCATATATTCTGATATTTTTACAGATGTATCATACCTATCAATCCCTGAAATCCTTGAAATATTTAAAGTGTTTGTATTTTCAGCAAATGATATAGAGCTAGTAATGCTCAAAATTAAAACTAAGGTTACTATACATTTAATTTTAATAAATTTTTTCATAATATCCTCCAATTAATATTTTTTAGTCATTAATAAATCTTCTGCATGAAGTAGGATTTTTATATATATTAACTATTGTAACATTTTTTCCTGGTTCTGGAGCATGTATAATTTTATTATCACCTATATATATTGCAACATGATCATATGGTGAATTCCAATATAATATATCTCCAGGTTTTAAATTTGATTTAGAAATAGAAGTTCCCCAATAACCTTGAGATTTTGCAGTTCTTGGTACGGTAACATTTATTGCATTTTTATAAACATAATAAACTAAACCGGAACAATCAAATGTATTTGGTCCCATTGCACCATATACATATTTTTTTCCTAATTGTTTCATAGCTAGGTTTACAATTGCTTCTCTTTTGTTGCTAATTGGATTTGTTCCACCACCTGTGTTATTTATAGCATTTTCTACCTCTGTTGGCACACTATTTCTACCTCCAAGAATATAAACTCTATCCACATTTTTCTTGTTTATATAACTTGCTATTTCATTTTTATTATTATTTCCATCAACAAGCATCAATGGCATTCCTGATTTAGCAGCCAATACACTTCCTGGTACACCGTCAGCAACATTTCTTCCTGATGTTAGGTATACACTATGTAAAGTTGTATAAAATTCATTACTATTTTCTGATATTTTCATACTTAAATCAAAACTATCATCTCCATAGATTTGATTAACTCTTAATCCACTATTTCTTAGGTCATTTACAATTGAACTATTTATATTCTCATTTCCATTTGCTATAAACACGCTATTAAAATTATTTCTAATGTAATTTCTTGACTCCCAATCTAAATTTCCATTTACAACATAAAACATGAAATAAGAATTTTCACCAGAAGCAGCACTTACAGCTAGGCAGTCTGAATCAGATGTTCCCGTAACAATAAAAGCCTTACTTCCTTTTTTGTATCTAGCTGCTTCTTTTGCTAGTTCTAAGGCTGTTCCAGCCCTATTTTCACCACTTATCCTGTATGTATTTCTAACAGAACGAATATCGTAATAAAGTTGGCTTTTTACATTTTCTGATACGGAATTCTCACCTCCTACTACGTATATATTTTCCGCACCTAGTCTATCAATTTCATACTTTGTGTTACTAGGCAATTCATCTTTATTTACATATAAGATTGGTGAATTTAAACTCTTTGCTAATGCTGTTGCTGCTAAAGCATCACTTGGTTTCCAAGCATTTGTTACAATAACATTTCGTGCACTATTGAAGTTTTTGTTTGAGATTGTAACAGCTGTATTAACTCTATCACTTCCTTCATATCGTATAATATTTTTTCTAGAAGGAGCTCTTAATAATCTTTTTGATTCATTTTTTCTATATTCTTCATTATTAATTTTATCAAAATCCTGACCATCAGTATATGTCATAAATGTTAATTTATCATTTTGTATTCTTTTGCCATCAATAGAATATACTTTCCATATACCTCTTGTGTCTGGAATAATATTAAAATGGTATTCACCATTTTTAGAAATTTCTGTATCTTCGTTAGATGCTTTAAAACTCACAATACTTCCATCTTCTCTTTGATATTCAATAACAGAATCTTTCGTTATTGATTTTGTTTTTGAGAAAATAGAAATCGGAAGACCTATAAATGTGTCTGGATTTTCTACTGTAAATAAATCTGTGTTTTCTGATATTCTTAAATCAGAATTTTCGTTCCTTTCCTTTACTAATTCCTTGCGACTTACATCTTGTAAATCTACATCACTCTTTAATACCTCTTCAGCCTGATGACTAAAATTGTTTTCTAGTGCATAATTTGCATTAGATACCATAGACAATGACATCAATAATGCCATTGTTATAACTAATTTCTTTTTAACTTTCATAAAATCCTCCTAAAAATATAATTTCAACCGCAAATAGTCTTTTATTCTTAAAAATAGATGAATAAATAATTTTGATTGACAAACCCTAATATTTTATTAAATATTTAATATTTACATAACAGGTTGAACCAAAATATTTAAATTTTACCCATCCTAATTCATCCTTACCATTGATTTTAGCACCATATTTTAAAACTCCAACTTTTCTATATTTTGTACCTGGTCCACTCCTTATATTAGCATGACCACTTATTACTTTATACCTAGTAGAAAATAAACTGTTTTTATCAATTTCATAATTATTATTGTATTCTAAATCAATTCCATTTACACTCGTAGTGTTTATATTTTCATGACATTTTTCTGCTTTTATTGGTTGAACAATTATGTTGCAAATTGTAAAAACAAATATCAACATTACAATAATATTTTTCATTAAATTTTTTTCCATTTAACTTTCTCCCTTTTTATTATGAAATTCAAAGCTTTGATTGTGTTTATTATATCATAATACTGTGTACACTATTTCTTAATAAATATTAATTAAATCTTAATATTACCATTAATATTCATTTCAATAAAAATATATGATAAAATCTACTTAAATAGTATCTTTACTTATTGGGGGGTTGTATGAGCAAGTATAAAATACTTATCATTGAAGATGACGATGATATAAGAACAAGCATAAAAATGTTGCTTCAATCAGAGAATTTTGAAATTATAGAAGCAAACAATGGAAATATTGGCATTGAAAAATTTAATGACAGTATAAATCTAATAATATTGGATATTATGATGCCTGGTATATCAGGCCTTGAAGTGTGTGAAATAATAAGAAGAGAGTCAATCGTACCTATATTATTCTTGACGGCTAAAGCAAGTGAGTCAGATAAGTTACTAGGTTTAATGTCAGGTGGAGACGATTACCTAACAAAACCCTTTTCTTATGCCGAGCTTTTTGCCAGGGTAAATTCGCTTATTAGAAGACATTATTATTATGACCAAAAATACAAAACCAACCATTCTGGTGCAAATGAAGTTGGTGAACCAAAACAGGAGTATATCTGCCTGTCTTCTTTAAAGATAAACAAATATGATAATGAAGTTTATATAAGGAATAAGGCTGTTGATCTAACTTATCTAGAATATCAAATACTTCTTTTGCTGGCATCTAACCCTAAAAAGATTTTTTCTATCCAAAATATATATGAGAGCATTTGGAATGAACCTTATTTTACTTCATCTTCAAACACAGTTATGGTCCATATTAGAAATATAAGGGCTAAGATTGAATTAGATAATAAAAAACCTGAGATTATTGCCACTGTGTGGGGAAAGGGATATAAAATTGGGAAAAAATATGCTGATAAGGAGTACTAATAATAGAAAAAACAAGAAGAAATTTAAACCTTTAAAAAAGCAGCTAACTACTACTTTGGTTTTGGGAATATTAATCTCCTCCTTCATTGCTGCAATTTTGTTTTATTCTTATGAGTATATAGATGATAATTATCTTTTATTTAATAAGATTTCAAGTAATTATTCTCATCATTTATTCAATAAATTTGATAAGTTTATTAAAAAAGATGGTATAAGTACAAATGACTATGAACAACTACAAAATTGGAATAAGGGGTCTAAAAATACTATTTCTTTACTATATATTTTTAAAAATGATAGAATGTGCTACAATTCTCACTATGCCCTAAGTAGCTATGAAAAGTATGATAAAAAAGCTATTGAAAACTTAACTGATACATCACTAGACCTAGTAAAAAAATATAATATCCAAAAAGAGACTATGCGTTTTAGTGATGGATATGCTGATGTTTACATTGAAGCTGATATAAGTGACTATTTAAAAGATATTGTATTGGTATTTATATTTATTATTTGGCTTTCTATAATCCTTTTGATTTTTACAAATAGGTTAAAGAGAGAGATTAATTATATAAATGAGTTAAGTAATCAGGTAGATAATATGAAATCAACTGATTTATATGAAGAATTTACTGTTATAGGTAATAATGAGATATCTAATTTGGCTAAAACTTTAAATTTAATGAAAAACAATATTATTGAAAAGGAAAAGACTGAAAAAGAACTCCGTCAAGCCCAGGAAAAACTTATTACAGGCATGGCACATGACATTAGAACACCAATGACAAGTATTTTAAATTATGCTGAAATTCTTAGAAAGACAAATAATGATACTAAGCTTTCACCATTTATTGAAAAAATTATAGAGAAAGTGAATGATTTACACACTCTATCAGATCAAATGTTTGAATACTTCTTTATTAGTGGTAAAAATATACCTAGAAATTTTGAAATTTCATTAATAGAGCATTCTTTAGGAGATTATTTATCAGAGTTATACGCTCTTTTAGAATATGAAAATTTTATTGTAAATGCTGATAATTTGATATTTATAGATGAAAAAATCAAAATATCTTCAGATTTCCTTGCTAGGATAAATAATAATATTTTTTCTAATATTATTAAATACGCAGATAAAAGTGAACCTGTTTACATATATTCAATATATGAAAATATGGAATACAAAGTATTTATCAGTAATACTATATCAAACAATGTCTTTAAAATTAAGGGAAGTAAAATAGGTGTAAATAATATAAAATTTATGATGCAACATATGGATGGTTATTGTACAGATGAACAAAATTTAAAAAACAATACATATACAATTATGCTGTCATTTAAAATACAAAAATAGAAATTCTATACTCTCTCTATTAAACTCTTTATGTGAATCAAGATAAGGGCAGTATTCAAAAACATTAAGGTTTGTTTATACTGCCCTATAATTTTATAACTATATTTATCATTATAACTTATTTAACCTGCTAGCAAATAGGTTCCTGCCAACTACCTACAACCAGCCCACATACTCCTGTATAGCATCACATATATACTGGGCTGTCCCCTTACCGAACCTTTCAATCCTCTCGTTCATCTGGGCATTTTCCACATAGCTATAGCCTATTGTAGAAAAAATAGCCAGTGGGTAGTCAAAGCCGTACTCACAAAGTTCTTCATGTAGGCGCTTTGCCAGGTCAACATTGGCCTGGTCCTGGGCCTCAAAGCCCTTGACCTTATTTTCTGCAAATAAAGAAAAAATTTCATCAAACTGCATATAAAACTCCTCTTCTAATCTCCACTAATAAATAATCTTTTACAGATATAAATAAAAAAAGCCCCTAAGGTAAGGCTGAAAGCTCACTACTTTCAATAAACTTCTCTATCTTCTTTTTTATTCTCTGTATAGCATTGTCTATAGATTTGGCCCCCTTATTAAGGTCAACAGATATTTCCTTGTAGCTCTTACCTGCCAGGTACTGGGCAAGAACCTGTTCTTCAAATGGGCTCAATACCTCTGCCATCTTCTGCTCTATATACTCATACTCCTCCTTGAGTATGGTCATCTTCTCCGGATCTGAATCAAAATTGCTCGTAATCATGTCAAAGAGACTTCTTTCTGATTCATCCTCAAAGACCGGCTTATTTAGAGATATATATGAATTTAGGGGTATATGTTTTTGTCTAGTAGCAGTCTTTATGGCTGTTATTATCTGCCTGGTTATACATATATCTGCAAAGTGTTTAAATGAGCAGGTATGGCTCTGGTCATAGTCCCTGATAGCCTTGTATAGACCTATTAGGCCCTCTTGGATTATGTCTTCCTTGTCAGCCCCTACCAAAAAGTAGGTCTTTGCCTTGGCCTTTACCAGAACACTATACCTGTCGATTATACACTCTATAGCCTGTGAGTCACCAAGTTTTGCCAAATTGATGATTTCAATTTCGTCTTTAGCTTCCAAACTATTATTCAATTTTTCTTGTTTACTCACCTCTAGCATTATAAACCATCCTTTTATCTATAATTTCTTGCGTCTTATCTTTTCCAGCTTCTCATATATGTCGCTGTCAATCTTATTTTCCAACCTATTCATAGAGTTGAACCTGTTTGACCTGGACTTGTTGGCCTTCCTAAAGGAATCCTTGTAACGGTCTAGTTCTTCTATTAATTCCCTGGCTGGTACCCTGGAACATCCCTTACCTAGAACTATCTGCTGCTCTGCATAGTCACTAGTGGCAACATAGACCTGGTCATATTTTGATAAACCTGATATAAATTTTTCTATATAGGTGTCAGCGGTCTGGTTTTCCTTCGTATAGACTATAGTGACACCATGGTGGTCCTCATACTTTTCTTCCTTACCCTTTACCTTGTAGGCATCAAAGACCACATGGGCCTCATAGTCCTTTATTTTAGAGTATTCATGTATGATAGCTACCAACATTTCCCTGGCTAATTCCAGGTCTTCATCAGATACCCTTTTTAGTCTAGGCCAGGCATTTATTATATTATATCCGTCAACTACCAGAAAGGTCTTGCTTATATATTTACTTGCTTGCATTTCTCTGCCTATATACTTCATACAATAATATGCCACCTGCTACAGAGGCATTTAGGGATGTAACATTGCCTGACATAGGCATGCTGACTGTAAAGTCACAATTCTGCTTTACCAGTCTGGATATCCCTTCTCCTTCACTTCCTACTACAAGGCCAAGAGGACCTCCCAGGTTCTGTTGGTAGAAGGTCTGTCCATCCATATCAACAGCTGCTATCCATAGGCCGTTTTCCTTTAGGGTCTTGATAGTGTTTACAATATTTGTCACCTTACATACGGGTAGGTACTCTACAGCACCTGCAGATGCCTTGGCAACTATAGGTGTTATCTGGACACTCCTCCTCTTAGGTATTATAACTGCATGGGCCCCTACTGCATCAGCCGTCCTGATTATAGACCCAAGGTTGTGGGGGTCTGTGATCCCGTCTAATATTATAAAGAAGGGGTCCTCTCCCCTTTCTTTTGGTATTTCTAATATCTCATCTAGGTCGTAATACCTATAATCACTAGTTATAGCTATTACACCCTGGTGGGCATGACTCTCTGACATCTCATCTAGCTTGTGTCTATCTACCTCTTGTATTATGACCTTGTTTTCCTTGGCCATGGCAAGTATTTTCTTGATAGACCCCTCTTTTGAAGCCTTGTTTACCATTATTTTTTCTATGGACCTATTGTTTTTTAGGGCCTCTATTATGGGGTTTCTTCCCTCTATTATAGCCAAAAAGTTCACCACCTTACTATTTTTCATTGTTTTTATTGGACTTATCCAGGTCTGACTCTATTATTCCTATACTAAGGGAAATTATATGGTCTAACCTGTCCCTATTTCCTTTTAGGTATAGGTAGCCCACCACGGCTTCAAAACCAGTTGAATGCTTGTAGTCTATCATACTAGCATTTTTAGCACTGGTGTTTTTCTTGTGGTTTCTAGCCCTCTTGAATACACTTAGTTCATCTTCTTCTAGGATACCCTCTATACCCTTGATGGCCTTGGCCTGGGACTTGGACCTCACATATATTATAGCCATCTTGTGCAAATTATTAATCTTTAAGAAGACATTTTTCTTGATTAGGTATTCTCTTATATAGGATTCATACACTGTATCACCCAGGTAGGCCAGGGTAAGGGGTGATATCCTCACCAACTCATCCTGGCTCAACTTAGGTCTAAGGTCTATATTCTCTTCCATTTTACACCCTGTCTTGTATCCTCTATAGCTATTCCCATAGCTGTTAATTCATCCCTAATCTGATCAGCTAGGGCAAAATTCTTTTCTTTCTTAGCCTGGGCCCTTTTGGCTATAAGGTCTTCAACCTTCTGGCTTAGGCTATCATCTTCCTCTACAGACTTGTTAGCTATATTCAATACACCTGTCAACTCATTAAAGATGTCAAGGTTCAACTGAACAAATTCTTTTGATGACTGGTCTGATATATTAGTGTTCATAAACTTGGCAAGTTCAAAGATAACACTGATTGCATCAGCTGTATTTAGGTCATCATCCATAGCTTCTATAAATCTTTCCCTATACTTATCTAAGCCTGCTACCATGTCTTTTTCTTCATCCCTAAGGCTGGAATCAGCCAGGTTTCCTAGGATAAATTCTGCATTATCCCTGGCATTTGTAAGTCTTTCCAGGCCTGCCTTAGCCTGTTCTAGTACTGTGTCAGAGAAGTTTACCGGGTTTCTGTACTGTGTTGCAAGTAGGAAAAATCTTACCAAACCCAGGTCATACTTATTTGATATATCCCTTACTGTAAAGAAGTTGCCTAGAGATTTGGACATCTTTTCACCATCAACATTTATATAGCCGTTGTGCATCCAATATCTGGCAAATGTGTGACCATTTCTACACTCACTCTGGGCTATTTCATTTTCATGGTGAGGGAACTGTAGGTCCTGACCACCGGCATGGATATCTATAGTATTACCCAGATACCTATTAGACATTACAGAACACTCTATATGCCAACCTGGTCTACCTTCACCCCATGGTGACTGCCAACCCGGTTCACCCTCTTTTTTAGCCTTCCATAGAACGAAGTCTAGTGGATCTTCCTTCTTGTCATCAACGTCTATTCTAGCGCCTAGTTCCAACTCCTCTATATTCTGGTGGGATAACTTGCCGTATTCTTTAAATTTCCTAGTTCTGAATAGGACATCTCCTCCTGCCTCATAGGCATATCCCTTGTCTATTAGGTCTTGTACAAACACTATTATATTCTCTATATTGTCTGTTACCTGGGGATGGACTGTAGCCCTCTTGATACCCAGGCCATCACAGTCTATAAAGTATTCCTTTATATATTTTTCAGCCACTTCTTCCGGAGATATACCTTCCTCATGGCTCCTCTTGATTATCTTGTCGTCAACATCAGTAAAGTTCTGTATATATGTAACCTCATATCCCCTGTATTCAAAATATCTTCTAAGTGTATCAAATACAGTAAATGGCCTGGCATTTCCTAGGTGGATAAAGTTATATACAGTTGGACCGCAGACATACATTTTTACCTTGCCCTCTTCTAGGGGTATAAACTCCTCTTTTTTTCTAGTCATAGTATTGTATATTTTCATTAGACTTCCTCCAACACATACATTTCTTTTTATTAGTTATTTTCCTTTAGTTCAAAGTTTTTTACTGTTTTGCTATTAACCTCTAGGCTGTCTATCTTGCTACTGTCTAACTGGCTGTTGTCACTATTTGTACCTTTTGTATCTATATCAGTGTGGATACCGGCCTTCATGATTAAAAGTTCAGTAACTGCCATACTGTTAGGTCCCAAACCAACCTGGGTAATATTAGATATCTTCTTATTTTCAAGGGCCTTAACCTGCTTGTCTGATAACTTGCTATTGGCTAGAACTATAGGTGATGACACCTTGGCTGCATAGGCACCAACCGCCAAACCATCTATCAGTTCATCTGGATTCTTCTGGCCATTTTTTGATACAAATACATAGTCTAACTTGTCAGATGGATAGAATTTTTCTATAATTTGAGCATTTGTATCACTCCTGTTTATACCACTCACCCTCTCTGGTGATGATAGGTTGCTTGTTACACTTCTTGGCACAGATTCAAGGCCACCTATTATGTATGACTTAGTGATTTTTGATGTATCCTTTAGGTCCTCAGGCATTGAGTACAGTCCCTTATTATCTGTCAATATTATAGGTATAGTTTTTTCTCCAGCAACTGGCGAGAAACTGATGGCATCTGCTAGTCCCTTGTATCCATTTACTAGGGAAATAGTGTCTACCTTCTTGATTTTAAGGACTTCTTCAGCTATCTTCTTACTTGTATCCTTCCTATCATCTCCTGATATTCTCTGGACCTGTTTACCAGATTCTACTAACTTATCCTCTAGGCCCTTTGATATGGAGTCCTTACCACCTATAATTACTATATTTTTAGCCTTTAACCTATCCATTTCCTTACTTGTAAGGTCATTTAATTTGTCTTTTTCAGTCAATAGGATAGGAGCAGACTTTAATTTTGCCAATGGTGTAGCTGTCAAGGCATCTGCTATGGCCTTACCATTTACTAAGAAGACCGTATCAGACTTTGTCCAGCCATCATTTGAAACCTTTACAGCAGTATCATACCTATCCTGGCCTGCTAGCGACTTGCCACCCTGGTAGGACTTTGTAATCCCCTTTATTACCAGGTTGGCTGGTGCATATCCTGACATCTTGTTAAGGTCTATAAATGTTCCACCCCTTAATACATAGGACTGACCTATATTGGCCTTGGCCTTAAACATATCATAGCCATTTACATTCATTTCCATAGCTATCTTAGACTTCCTATTATTGGCCCTGTTGTCTATCCTAACAGCTATAGCCCCCTTGCCTGTTGCCAGTGGGAAGTTGCTTATATCCTCTGTTATGTATCCAGAATATGGAACTGTTCCAGACTTTAGTAGTATCCTGTTATTGTAGTTAAGAGTTTCATTGCCATTTATTGGTATTAGGTATATTTCATACTTGGCACCAATACTGTCAGACGCAAACATAACCCCCTGTAGGGCTTCATGCTTACCAAATTCAAACACATTGGCAGTTGTTATGGTATTGTCTGCCAGGGAAGCTGTCATAGAATACTCGTGCTGGTATAGCTTTTGACCTGAATCTTGCTTAACCTGCGTGATAGAGTAGTTGTCAGTATATGAAAGGATATTCTTATCCTCATATGATATCCACATATATCCACGCTCTGTGTTGTAGTTACCCCAGCTGTTTTTTACCAACCATGCCCCCTTAGAAGATGGCTTGGCTGCTCCATTAAACTTATTAACCGGATAGTTGTCATCCCAACCAACTATTGTTATAGCATGGTTCTGGCCTAATTTTTCATTTAAATAATAGGCGTTTGAGTCGGAACTCATATATCTTTTATCATCATAGTAGCCTGACATTACCGCCCCATAATTAATAATGGCATTTTTTACAGAAGTTTTGTCTGCAGCTACACTTATTACTCCAGTTACATTATATGGTAACTTGGGAGCCGAATCGTAATTAGCCGGCTTCTTGGCACCATTTTCTCTTGTAAGCTTACCATTGTATGGTATATCTTTTTCTAGTTTAGGTCCCAACCAAGATGTAAAATAACCTACTGAAGTTTCATTCGTAGATCCCTGAGTATCTCCTATATTCCAACCGTATACATTGTCCTTGGCCCACCATCTCATATGCTCTTCTGATAGGTCAAAGTCACCATAGCCCTTTAACTTTAAGAAGGTTTCTAGGGTTGCATTACCTGTAAAAGTCCAGCATATTCCTAGATTTTCCTGGTCTCTTATACCTGTCATATAACCCTTTTCTCTTGGGTCAAACTTACTAACGTTCGCCCCATCCCTCTTTGAATTAGACCTTATCTTTGTAGGCGTAAATTCAAAAGGCTTTATACTTATATTTTCTACTTCTCTACTATTTTCATTTTGGGTCCTATCAATTGATTCTATACCGGTGTATTGACTGCCATTAATGTATTCTACACTTGGTGAATCAACCTCATCTGCACTAGTCTGGAATAAAGATCCACTAGATATTATCAATGAAAATACAGATAGTATTATTATTTTCTTGAAGTTTTTTCTATCTCTATTAAATGTCATCCAGTTCTCCTTTTCTATAATTAAGTTTCTATTATTTACAAATTATATACAAAAATATGTAAAATTCTCCATTTACATCATACCACTAAATAGGAATTTCTTCAACTAAACAAGCCTGCTTGTGTCTTGTATTTTTCTCATTTTAACGTATATAAACATATTCATCTGTAGGCTTTCTAGCCTCTTTTAGGGACACATTTATAATCTGGGCCAACTGCTCATAATTATAAGTATACTTTTTATTTTCTATTATATTTCCAGTCACATAATACCACTGGCCATCCTTTAAATTTTCAAAACCCTTACCATTATATATAAAACCACATGGTTGCATATCTGCCACACAACAGATCATCCCCATTCTACCAAGGACTACAAACTGGTTTTTCTGACTTGGGTCCTTAAATATCCTGGCAAGGAACTTAAATTTATCATCCTTGTACTTGCCCCAACTAAAGGTACAATCATAGTACCATTTAAGATACATATCGTCATTAATATCTATATAGGCCTTACCAGCCTCTCTCTTGTAGACAGTTTCCTTGATAGGGCTGATATTTTGCGTAGGTGCTGGTATATCTGACGATATCTGACTTGATGAGTTAGTATTAGTCAAAGTTCCCAAGGCATCTGTATTAATATAAAACATCAATACTATAGGTATAAATATGACAAAATACTTGCCCAGTACATTCATATGCCTAGGTCTAAATAGGGACATGGCAGATATAGCCACCATAATTATTAGGACCAGGACACTAAACCATAGTATTATATTGAACTTTGGATGAACAAAGTTGTTTATCCTACCCGTGTATAGGTTAATAGCTAGTATGAGACTCATAAAAAACTCTATTAAAATTTCTATTAATACTTGGAAATTCAATTTATTAAACAAGTTTAAAACCTCCTCCCAACAAAGCAAATACCACAAAGGCAATATATACTAGACCCATTATCATATAGGTCATAAACTTCCTCTTAAAGGTACCAAACATTACTGATAGGTTGGTAATATCCAACATTGGCCCCATAACTATAAAGGCCAGTATGGCATTGGCTGGCATTACATTATAGAAGGTCCTTGCTATAAAGGCATTTGAGGTAGAACATACAGATATAAAGAAGGCTGCAAGTATCATGGCTATGACGGCTATGGCATTTACCTTATTCATACTTATAAAAAAGTCCTTGGATATAGCCACCTGCAAGACTGCAGATATAAAGGCCCCGATAATTACATAAAAGCCTACCCTAAATAGCTCTTTTCTAGTATGGACCACTATGGCCTCTAAATACCTCATCTTACCCTTGGACCTCAACTTGTATATGGCACTATCACCAATGGAATACTTGTCTATTACATCCTTTACTATACTAATCTTCTTCCTCTTTTCAATAACCATCAAAACCAGGCCTACCATAAAGGCAAATAAAAGGCCAAAACCTATCCTATATAAGATAACCTTGGGCATATTGGGAAAGGCATAAAAGGTAGATAGGATTACTATCGGATTAATTGCCGGTGATGCCAATAAAAATGTTATGGCCACCGGATAAGAATAGCCCTTCTTTATTATTGAAGTGGCAACTGGTACCATAGCACAGTCACATACCGGGAAAAATATACCGGCAAACAAGGCCCCTATCAAAGACTTAATACTGGTCTTTTCAAAAATCTTATTAAACCTATTCCTTGATACGAATATTTGTATCAGGCTAGATAAAATGGCTCCTATAAGCAAAAATGGCAGTATCTGTATCACTAGACTTAAAAAAATCCCCAATATCCTCTGCATCTTGTCGTTATAAAAGTCTGGTGCCAAAAACTTAGCCCCTATGATAATCATATTTAAGACTACAAAAGCCAGGCCAAATTTTACTATTTCAAGATCTGACCTGGACATAGAATCTGATACTATATCTAATTCATCATCCAAGAAGAGTTCATCGTCCAGGTGGATATCACAGGCCTTATTTATATGCCTGATAGCCTTGTATTTAAGGTTCATATCATCTATATCATATCCCTTACTCTTGGTCATAACCAGGATATCACAGTTTGATATCTTATCTACCATGATAGCCTCCATGTTATTTATATATATATCAAAGGTTTTATAGTCTACTACATCTATTAGGTTTTTTATATAGTAGCCCCTTAAAAACTTCATTGACAGGACTTTTTCAAGGTCCCACATACCATTGTATTCTATCAATACATAGTCTGGCTTCAGTCTTTCTATCTCCTTATTTATCCTGTCCTGGTTAAAGTCTTCTTCCTTAAAGATATCTATGCATGTTATATTTACATCCTCAATAAACAAGTCCTCGTATGACTCCATTCCTAATTCAGTATTTATTATAAGTATATTTTTATAGCTAGTTACAGCTTCTTTTTCTATTAATTTTTTTATGAATGATGTCTTGCCAGCTTCGAATACACCTGTGACAAGATCAATTACTCCCGACATTACTTACCCCCTATATAAAAATTGTTTACTTCTTATTATACATCAATAAACCTTACTATACCTAAATATCCTACTTAAAATTTATTATATTTACATAGACTACTTATTTTTATTGCATAAAGGTTTTTTAACTTATTTTTAACTATTGTTTGTTTATTAAAAATAATAAATTTTATATAAATATATTAATATCATTCTACAACCACTGATAATTATTATATTTTTTTAATTTATTTGAATTTTCTCATTTTATTGAAGCTTTTTTGTGTTATAATATAAACAAAGAAATAAGGAGGTGTTTCTATGGTTAAGAAAAAGTATTTTACATCCATAAGTATTGGTGTTGCTACAGTTTGGTTTTCTACCCACTGTGGTGCGGGATTCGCTTCTGGAACACAAGAGTTACAATACTTTGCCAATCATGGTTGGTTTGGAGTTTTAATGCCAATTATCACATTTGCAATTATTGCTTTCACCTATTACATTGGTCTAGAAACTGCTAGACAAACTGACAAATGGGGTTATGACTTGTGGTCTAGGGAAGCCTTTGGTTCAAAGTCAAAATTTTTGACTCCTGCCATGGATTTTTCAATCATAATTACAACTATAGCTGCTACGGCTGCTACAATAGCAACAGGTGGCCTACTTGGGAACCAATACCTTGGACTACCAATTGCTGTCGGCTCAATAGCAATGTTTATTATAGTTACACTACTGTCTATATTTGGAGAAAATATAGTTAGAAAGAATGCCATGATAATGACATCTGCAATCCTTATAATAATAACAATTGTATTGGTTGCAGGACTAATAAAATTTGCTCCAGATATAGCTAGATTATTCAAAGCTGGATATGTAAATCCACAGTCAGCAAGGTGGAGTATTTCAGGTAAGGGGGCTCCTGTTCCTGGAAATGTTGGAAACTCACTTCTATGGGCGCTTACATATGCTGGCTTCCAGATTAGTGCAATTGGGGGAATAGCCGCATCATTTAAGGGTGGCAAGTTCAAGGAAGAGGCCAAGGGTGCCATGACTATAGGTGCTGTCATTAATATTTTAATGTTGATAGGTATATGCTTATTGATATTCTCCCAGATGCCACATATCTTCACAGATCAGGCAACTAGAAAACTACCTACTGTATTTATAGTAAACCAGCTTAATATACCAGTTTTGGCTGTCCTATACCCTATACTACTATTCCTAGCCCTAATAACAACTGCGGTAGGATTTATATTTGGTATGGTACAAAGACTTGACCCTTATGTATTAAAGAATATGGAATCAAAGCCCATTCTTAGAAAGGCAATCATCAGTATCTGTTGTCTTTTGGTTTGTTACGGAGTATCAAACTTTGGTCTAATGTGGGTTATCCAGGTTGCTTATAAGTATCTAGGTATTTTCAACTGGATATTTATAATACTACCATTATGGTTCTTGGGTTATAAGAATATAAAGAAAAGAGATAAGGGTGAAAAATTAGAAGTTTAACCTATTGTTAACTAAATTTCTCATAAAAAACAGGGAGGTCCTCTGGATGTATATCCAGGACCTCCTTGTTTTTTTTTATATTATTAATTTGTCGGATGCATCAAGTTTATCCTTGAAAACTTAATGCCATGTTGGTCAAATTCATGTTTAAATTCTTCCATCAATTTGTAGTATACATCCCAATAATCTTCAGTCTTTACCCATGGTCTGGCTATAAATTTAATTATATTATTATTCATAGATTCCACACCTATTAGGGGTTTTGGAGAAGATAAAATCCTTTCATCTTGATCGAATAACCTATTAGATATCTCATATAAGGCCTTTACATTTGTATCGTACTCTACATTAAATACAAAGTCTATCCTCCTCTTATTCTGAGCTGTATAATTGATTACAGGATTAGAGGTCAACTGGAAGTTTGGCATTACTATCAACTTATTATCATTAGTCTTTAAGCTTGTTGAGAACATCAATATTTCCATAACAGTTCCCTCATTGCCCTGACAATTTATAAAGTCACCTATTTCAAATGGCTTGAAAAATAGGATTATCAAGCAGGATCCAAGGTTCGATAAAACTTCCTTAAAGGCTAAACCTATACTGAAACCAGCTGCACCCAGGACTGCTACAAAGGAAGTAGTATTTACCCCCAATATAGACATGGCCTGCATAAAGGCTATAATTATAATTGTAACCTGGACAAAATTAATCATAAAGGTTACCATACCAATACTTGACTTGTACTTGGTAAGTATCTTATTCAAAAACCTCTTTACCAGCTTGGCTATTATTACACCTATTACTATAATTATAATGGCAAATACAATAGCTGGCAGCTTGTCTGTAAAAATATCTATATATTTGCTAAAAATCGTGGTTTGTTTTTCTATTGTTTCTTCCAATAATCTCCCCCCTCTTCATTTTTATATATTGGATTTTTCCCTATCTTTGATAACTTAAATCCACATATTATTTGAGATTTTTTAACATAGACTTATAACCACTTATCAAGAAGTTTACATCCATACTTACAGCTACACCATCTATACCTTGGGCCATCATATCCTTGGCTATATTCACATCATTTGCATAGTACATAACAAATTTATCCTTATCATGGCAGGCCTTTATAATCCTGGCTACTGCCTCCTTGAATTCAGGCTTGTCAAACTGGCCTGATATACCCATGGAGTTAGATAGGTCAAAAGGACCTATAAATATACCATCTACACCATCCATGGCTGCGATTTCTTCTATAACTTCAAGGGCCCCTACAGTCTCACATTGGGGTATTAACCAGGTTTCATTATTCATATAGTCCATATATGGTCCTACTCCATTGCTGGCTACGGGGTCATGGCCATAGCCTCCTATCCTGGAAAAGAAAAATCCCCTCTCCCCCCTAGGTGGGTACTTGCCCCACTTGATTATATCCTTGACTTGGTCAATATTTTCTACACATGGAATAATTAAGGCCCTGGCCCCTATATCTAGTGACTTTAATATTGCAGACCTACTGATTTCCTTGACCCTGACTATAGGTGTCATCCCCCTAAGTTCCGCTGCCCTTATATATGACATTGTAGTCTCAATGTCAAAAGGACCATGCTCATTGTCTATAATAACAAAGTCTAGGCCTGCTATAGCCGCTGCTTCTACAGCTGTTTGGCCACCTAATTCAAAGAAACTTCCCAATAAAACTTCCTTATTTTCCAACTTCTTTTTAGAAAAATTAATCATAGTTTCCTCCTTTTAAATATCTTCTTATTTTAATATGCCATAGATATCATAAATTATCCTAAGTAAAGTAAATTATATTAAATCCTCTACATCCATATCAAAGACCCTGGCCAACTCACCTATTACTTCATCCAAAGGGCTTAAATCATCCTTATCCACTATTTCTTCCATCTCACTATCACTGATATTAAGGGCTGCTCCTAGTAGGCCAACATCCAGGCCCCTCTCTTCCATAAGTTTTCTTAATCTCGACATTTACTCAACCTCCATACCTCTATTATCGGTCTTATATTTATATTTATATTTATATTTATATTTATATTTTTTATCTATAATTATGAATTTTTTCTTATATATCTTTATTATACTAATATTTAATTAATACTATTCAGATTTACTACAAAAAAAATCCCCCTATGATATCTTAATTTTACCATAGAAGGACTTATAATTTCATATTTTTTTGGCTATAAGCCAAGTAAACTTGACCAATTAAACCTACCTATAAAAACTTAATTATATTTGTAAACAGGTCAATATTTGGCCTAAACTACCTTATTATATTCTTTTTTTAGTTTTTCTATTATCTTTTTCTCCAACCTTGATACAGTCATCTGTGATATACCAAGTTCTTCAGCTATTACTGACTGGGTCTTGTTATCAAAGAATCTTCCACGTATAATTTGAACCTCTAACTCGTTTAAGGTCTTCATAAAATGATTTATAAAGTCCATTTCTTCAATATGCCTAAAATTCTTTTCCTCTGTACCGACCCTATCCCCCAGAGTCATATCCTTGTCCTCTGAATCATCATTACTAGGTGTATCTAGTGATACAGGCTGGTAGCCATAAGATGCTTCCATTGCTTCCAAAACTTCTTCTTCAGTTATGTCTAAATAACTGGCAATTTCTGAAGGTGTTGGACTCCTCCTTAGTTCTTGTTCCAAGTATACCTTGGCATTGCTTATTTTCTTGCTTAATTCCTGTATTCTCCTTGGAACTCGGAGTGTCCATACCTTATCTCTAAAATACTTCTTAATTTCTCCAACTATAGTTGGTGTTGCGAAACTTGAAAATTCAAATCCCTTAGAAATATCATATCTATCAATTGCATAGATAAGAGCTAGAGATGCTACTTGATATAAATCTTCATAGTCTACACCCTTATTCATATACTTTCTTGACAGTATCTTTGCCAAGTATAGATGTTTCTCTATAAGTATGTTTCTAACCGCAGCATTAGTCTTATCATCAGAAAAAATTTTGAAAAGTTCTTTTACGTCCATTTCCTCATATTTTTTTTCTGTGATCAAATTCATTTATTCCTCAACTCCAACCAACTTTGTCATCTTAATTATAGTTCCACACTTATTACAAGACTTTATTTCAACCTCATCCATTAGGGTCTTGATTATAAAAATACCTAGACCACTAGTTTTTGGATTTTTTAAGTCTGGTGATGCTAAAGAATCAACGTCATATCCGATACCATCATCTGAAACCTCAATGGTCAACTTATCAGGATAAACATAAAATTTAATTTGAAACTCATCTTTATCGCTATGTTTGATGGCATTTGTACAAGCTTCAGATACACAAACTTTCATATCCTCTATGTCATCAAGTGAAAAACCAATCTTACTGGCTATCCCTGACAATGTTAGTCTGATTACAGATACAAAATCTGGATTGACAGACACATTCATGCTTATTAATTCGTACGCCAAATTTATCCCTCCATACTTATGATCTGGTCTAGACCAGTTATCTTAAAAATTCTTTTTACATTATCTTTGGCTTTGGATATCTTTATATCCTTGCCATCAGTCCTCAATTTTTTCATCAAACCTACTAGTACACCTATACCTGTAGAATCTATATATTCAAGATTAGTCATATCAATAACTACATCTGCAAATTTTTCATCTACAGCCTTGTATAACTCTTCTTTGAGCTTGTTGGCACACGATATATCAAGTTCGCCATTAAGTGCAACAACCCACTCATTTGAATCATTTTCATAATTTGATTTTATATTTAGCGACATAAAATCCTCCTTAAAATACTCAAATTTTTATAAAGTTCTTACTCTTCTTCTCCCTTTAATTTAGCTATTGAAACTACTTCAACCTCTTCATCAGTCTTCATCAGTTTGACACCACTAGTTACTCTACCAAAGATAGATATCTCATTTACCCTAATCCTAATCAAAACTCCATTAGAGTTAATCATCATCATTTCATCATCTTCATCTACCAGGGTAGCCCCAACCAATTTACCAGTCTTAGAGTTTATATTGTAGGTCTTTATACCTTTACCAGCCCTAATCTGTGGCCTGTATTCTTTTGTTTCAGTCCTTTTACCAAAGCCTTTTTCACTTACTACTAATAGGTCAGTTCCGTTACTGATAAGGTCCATAGATACTACATGGTCTCCCTTGGATAGGGTAATACCCTTGACTCCAGTCGCAGTTCTCCCCATAGCCCTTACATCATTTTCATTAAATCTAATAGACATACCATTTTCTGTTACTAGGATTATATCCTCTTCACCATTTGTTCTGTTTACACCTATTAATTCATCACCATCTTTTAGGTTTATTGCTATTAGGCCAGACTTATTTATATTCTTGAAGTCTGATATAGGAGTCTTCTTTACTATACCACTCTTTGTAGCAAATAGCAGGTACTTAAGGTCTTCATTTTCCTTACTATCAGTATTAAATGAAATAGTCCTTGCTATCTTTTCACCTGGGTTTAGCTGTAGGAGGTTAACTATAGCCGTTCCCTTAGATGTCCTCTTTCCTTCTGGAACCTCATAAGCATTTAGCTTGTAGACCCTACCCCTATTTGTAAAGAATAGCATCAACGAGTGGGTAGTTGTAGATATCAGGTCTGTTACAAAGTCTTCTTCCCTTGTAGTCAAGGCTGATATACCTCTTCCGCCCCTCTTTTGGCTCTTGTATGTATCGGCAGGCAACCTCTTTATATAACCAAGATGAGTCAAGGTAATTGCTATTTCCTCTTCCTCATAAAGGTCTTTTAGGGCTATTTCCCCCTCTGCTGGCTTAATTTCTGTCCTTCTTGGATCTGCATACTTGTCCTTTATGGCTAGCATCTCATCTTTAATTACTCCAAATAGCTTGTTTTCATCAGCTAGTATGGATTCTAAGTATGTTATTCTTTCCATTAATTCCTTGTATTCATTGTCTATCTTATCCCTTTCAAGACCTGTCAACCTCTGAAGTCTCATGTCAAGGATGGCCTGGGCCTGTATATCTGATAGGGCAAATTCCTCTATCAGCTTTTCCTTGGCTATCTGACCATTTTCAGATCCCCTGATTATTGATATTACCCTATCTATATTGTCTAAGGCTATCTTCAAACCTTCCAATATATGGGCTCTAGCCTGGGCCTTCTTAAGTTCAAACTGAGTTCTTCTTGTTATTACATCCTTCTGGTGGTCTACATAAGACTCTAGGTACTGCTTTAGGTTAAGCACCTTTGGAGTTTTATCCACTATAGCTAGGTTTATTATTGAGAAAGTTTCCTCTAACTGTGAGTGCTTGTATAGGTTGTTTAGTATGATATTGGCATTTACATCCCTCTTTAGCTCTATTACAACCCTTATACCATGCCTATTAGTCTCATCCCTAAGGTCTGATATTCCTTCAACCTTCTTGTCTCTTACCAGGTCAGCTATTCTTTCTACCAGCCTAGACTTGTTTACCTGGAATGGTATTTCTGTTATTACTATCTGCTGCTTACCCTTTGGTAGCTCTTCTATTTCTGCCCTAGCCCTTACTCTAACCTTACCCCTACCTGTCCTGTAGGCTTCCTTGATACCTTCAGTACCAATTATCATGGCACCAGTTGGGAAGTCTGGTCCAGCTATATGCTCCATCAAATCTTCCGTAGTACAATCCCTATTATCTATATAGTGGACCGTAGCATCTATTACTTCACCCAGGTTATGAGGTGGTATAGATGTGGCCATACCAACGGCTATACCATTAGAACCATTTACCAATAGGTTTGGATACCTGGCAGGTAATACTAGTGGTTCCTGAAGTGATTCGTCAAAGTTGGGACCAAAATCTACTGTTTCCTTGTCTATATCCCTTAGTAGCTCTGTAGCCAGTCTAGACATCCTGGCCTCTGTATAACGCATGGCTGCAGGGCTATCTCCATCCACATTACCAAAGTTACCCTGACCATCTACCAATAGGCCTCTAGTTGCAAAGTCCTGGGCCATCTTTACCATGGCCATATATACTGATGAGTCACCGTGTGGATGGTACTTACCTAGCACGTCACCGACTATACGGGCTGACTTCCTGTATGGCTTGTCTGGTGTTATTCCCTGCTCGATCATTGAGTAAAGTATTCTTCTATGAACTGGCTTTAGACCGTCTCTTACATCTGGAAGGGCCCTACCCACTATTACGCTCATAGAATAATCTATATATGATTTTTTCATTTCCTGAGATATCTCTATAGGAATTATTTTGCTCTTATTCTCCATTTAAATCCTTCACCCCCTATATATCCAAATTAGTTACATATTTAGCATTGGCTTCTATGAAGTCTCTTCTTGGTGCAACCTTATCGCCCATTAGCATAGAGAATATTTCATCAGCCATTATAGCATCGTCTATAGTTACCTGTAGTAGGGTTCTAGATTCTGGGTCCATTGTAGTTTCCCACAACTGCTCGGCATTCATTTCACCAAGACCCTTGTATCTGGATACATCTGCCCCCTGTCTACCAACTTCATCCAATAGACTACTTAATTCATTATCTGAGAAGGCATAGTATTCCTTCTTACCCTTTTTAACCTTAAATAGTGGTGGCTGGGCTGCATATACATAGCCTCCCTCTATTAGTGGTCTCATATACCTGAAGAAGAATGTCAATAATAGGGTTCTGATATGGGCACCATCGACATCGGCATCGGTCATTATTACTATCTTGTGGTATCTCAATTTTTCAGGTTCAAAATCTTCCCCTATACCACAACCAAAGGCAGTAATCATATTCTTTATCTCTTCTGATGATAAAATCTTATCCAACCTTGATTTTTCAACATTTAGTATCTTTCCCCTCAGAGGTAGGATGGCCTGGATATTCCTATCCCTACCACTCTTAGCTGAACCTCCGGCAGAATCACCCTCGACTAAGAATATTTCACTCTTTTCAGGAGACTTCTCTGAGCAGTCTGCCAACTTACCTGGCAGTGATGTGAACTCAAGGGCATTTTTTCTCCTTGTAAGGTCCCTGGCCTTCTTGGCAGCTTCTCTTGCCCTCTGAGCCCTTAGGCACTTTTCTATAACCAACTTGGCAACAGAAGGATTTTCTTCTAAAAAGGCCCCTATTTCTTCATTTGCTATAGAATCTACCAAACCTCTCATAAAGGTATTACCTAGTTTTGTCTTTGTCTGTCCTTCAAACTGAGGATCTGGCAACTTAACAGATACTATAGCTGTTAAACCTTCCCTTATGTCCTCACCTGATAGGTTTGGATCTTTTTCCTTTAAGATATTATTTCTTCTCGCATAGTCATTTACACACTTTGTCAAGGCAGCCTTAAATCCCGAAAGATGGACACCACCCTCGTGTGTATTAATATTGTTGGCAAATGAATATATATTTTCTGTGTAGGCATCAGTATACTGAAGGGCCAACTCAATAGTACAGTCATTTGCTATCTTATCTACATATATTATCTGGTCATGAATTGGAGTCTTTGTCCTATTTAGGTACTTGATATACTCTACTAGACCACCTGTATAGTGGAATGTTTTAGACTCTTCCTGACCCTCTCTCTTGTCTTCAAACTCTATTTTGATTACCTTGTTTAGGAAGGATAATTCCCTAAACCTATATTCTAGTGTTTCATACTTGAATTCTATTTCATCAAAAATACTGGCATCTGGCATAAAAGTAATAGATGTTCCACTATCTTTGCTGGATTCACTAACAACCTCTAGCTTACCAGTAGGTACACCTCTTTTATATTCCTGCCTATAGACCTTACCATCTCTTGATACCTCTGCTATTAGCCAGTCACTAAGGGCATTAACAACAGACACACCAACACCGTGAAGACCACCTGAAACCTTATAGCCTCCACCACCAAACTTACCACCTGCATGTAGGACAGTTAAAACTGTTTCTAATGTAGATAGGCCAGTCTTTGGATGTACTTCTACCGGTATACCCCTACCATCGTCCTTTACTGTCACACTTCCATCTGGATTTATAGAAATATATATCTCCGAACAGTTGCCTGCCAAAGCTTCATCTATACTATTGTCTACAACTTCATATACTAGGTGGTGTAGTCCCCTTGGACCTGTAGACCCTATATACATACCTGGTCTTTTTCTAACAGCTTCTAAGCCTTCTAAGACCTGGATTTGGTCTGCACCATACTCATGTTTTGTCATTTATACTCCTCCATTCTCTACTCCAACAAGCCTCCCATTTTCTATATTAAATATACTGTAATCATCTATATCCAATATATTCTTGTGTAATGGATCAGCTGATGTAACAAACATCTGAATATTTTCTAATTTTTCTACCAACATTTTTTGTCTAGTCTGGTCTAACTCACTAAAGACATCATCTAAGATTAAGACAGGATAATCTCCTACCTCTTGCTTTATCAATTCTATTTCTGATAATTTAAGTGAAATAGATGCTGTCCTCTGTTGGCCTTGCGACCCATACATCCTTACATCTATATCATTTATAAAAATCTTCATATCATCCTTGTGGGGACCTACCTTGGTAGTCCTGGTAATCATATCTCCCCCTCTGGATTCTCTTAACTTTTCTAATAACTTCAACCTGACCTGGCTGGCATCTTGGCCAGACTCCAGGTCTACCTGGTTCTTATATATTATAGTCAGATTTTCCTTATCCATAGTTAGGTTTTTATGAATTTCACTTGATATTTTAGATATTTTTTCAATAAACTTATTCCTAATAAGATATATTTCACTAGCATATGTAGACATGGTTTCGTCATACACATCCAGGAGATTTTCATCTATTCTGTAGGATTTCAATACTGTATTCCTCTGGTGAAGAATCTTATTATAATTAGTTAATAAACTATAATACCTGGGCATTATCTGGCTGATTTCCTTGTCTATAAAAGACCTTCTTTCCTTGGGTCCATCCTTGACCAACCTAAGGTCTTCAGGTGAAAAAATAACGACATTTAAATTTCCCAAGAGCTCCTGCATAGACTTAATTGATACACCATTTACCTTTACACCCTTTTTATCCTTGGCAACGACTATCTCTATTTTCTTATCCATATTATTTCTGGTAAAGTTGCAGCCACAATATAGGTTTTCAGCAGAAAACTTGATCAATTCCCTATCCTTGTTAGTCCTAAAAGATCTTCCAATAGACATAAAACCTATAGCTTCCACGAGATTAGTCTTGCCCTGACCATTCATACCTATTATTAAATTAACCTTCTTGTTAAACTCAACCAGTAAATCATCATAATTCCTATAATTTACCAGTTTTAAACTATTTATATACAAATAAACACCTACTTTGATACCTGGAACTCTTTATTCATATACTCAACTATATCTCCACTCCTCAACTTTTTTCCCCTCTGAGTGGCTACCTCTCCATTTACCTTAATTTCCTCACTCATGATAAGTAGTTTGGCCTCTCCTCCAGACATAACTATATCAGCAAGCTTTAAAAACTGGTCCAATTTTATATAGTCTGAACCTATATCAACCTTTTTCATGTGAGCTCCTTTCATTAATTCTTAACATAGCTTAACTACTCTATTATACCACAAAAATTCTTTAAATGATAAGCTTATAAAGCAAAAAACGTCTGTGTATCTTTTTTATACACAGACGCCTTATATCATATTAATTACTTATCCTTACCGGAAGTATCAGGTAGGTATATTCTATATCATCTAGTGGCTTAATAACACAAGGGTTTATAGCTCCTAAAAATTCTATAGATACATATTCACTATTAAGGTACTTGATACCGTCTAAGAAATACCTTGAGTTGAAGGCTATATCTAACATATCCCCTTCAAATTCAACCCCTATTTCCTCATAGGCATTGCCATTTTCATTGTTAGATGTGATTACTAGAAGCTTGTCTGTAACAGTCATCTTTATAGTGTTGTTCTTGTCAGAAGTAAATAGTAGGGATGCCCTTTCTACAGCCTCCTGGAGCTTTTTAGTTTCAACACTTATCTTAGTTACATATTCCTTAGGAAGAAGGCTCTTGTAGTCGGCATACTCTCCATCTATCAACCTGCCAACCAGCCTTGTATTATCAAACTTAAAGACTACATCCCTAGGGCTAATAGCTATATATAGGTCACCATCATCAGATAGGAGTGAATTAAGGTGGTTTAGGGTATTTCTAGGAACTATGGCACTTAGGTTTTTATCTACACCTGACTTAAAAGGATTAGTCATAGTAGCCAACCTATAGCCATCAAGGGCCGCCATATTTATTTTCTCATTATCAATCTCTATCAACTCACCATTAAATGTCTGGTTTGAATTGTATGTTGCAGCTGCAAAAACAGTATTTCTTATCATATTTTTCATGTCTGCCTGGCTGATTTTGAGCATATCTCCAACTTCAATACTATCTATATTAGGGAAATCTTCAGCACTTATACCCTTTATCTTAAACCTTGAAGACATACAAGATATAAATACATTGAAGTTTTCATCTGTCTCTATACTGATATATGAATCAGGTAGCTTCCTTACTATCTCACCTATTAGTTTAGAATTTATAACTATTGAACCAGCAAGCTCAACCTGGGCTTCTATTTCAGTTTCTATACTAATTTCATTATCATACCCCCTAACCTTTAGCTTGTTGTCTTCAGCACTAATTAGGATACCTCTTAGTATTTCTACAGTTGTTTTTGTATTAATAGCTCTTTGCGCATTTGTAATAGCATGAGCTAATTTTTTTTGATTACATAAGATTTTCAAATTAAAGACCTCCTTATATGTTTTTAATAGACCTTGTTAATAACTTTTTTACAATATAAATTCCTTATATAAAAAAAATATATAATAACTATAGTAGTAATAGTAGTAGGGCCTGTGGATTGTGTGATAAGTGGTTTAAGTCCACTAAAACACACATTAAATCCTGTGTAAAAATATGTTATCAAATATATTAACAAAATCTGAATCAAATGTGGATAAAATTGTGCCTAAAATAGGATTTAACTTATACACAAGTTTTAAACAGGAAATATGTGTATAAACTAACTATCCAAATCTGAAATTATCTTTTCTATTTTTATCTTTACCTCTTCGCTCTTTTGTATATCATCACTGATCTTGTTGACCGCATGCATTACTGTCGTATGGTCTCTTCCCCCAAACTCATCACCAATAGCTGGTAGGGATAGGTCTAGAAGATTTCTTGATATATACATAGCCACCTGCCTAGGGAAGGCTATGTTCTTGGTCCTCTTTTTGGATATCAAGTCTTCAACACTTATATTGTAGGCATCAGCTACCATCTCTTTTATCCTAAGTATATTTACCTCCTTAGTAGTGTATGATACCAGGACATCCTTAAGAGCTTCTTTAGCAGTAGCTAAATTCATAGGTTTTGCAGATAGGTTGGAATATAGGATTACCTTGTTTAAGGCCCCCTCCAACTCCCTGATATTTGATTTTACATTGTCTGCTATATATTCAAAGACATCTGAATCTATGTCTAACTTGTCATTTTCAGCCTTGTTCTGTAGTATTGCCATCCTAGTACCATAGTCAGGAGCCTGAATATCTGTTATCAAACCCCATACAAACCTAGACCTCAACCTTTCTTCAAGTTCTGGTATATCCTTTGGTGGCTTGTCGCTTGATAGGATAATCTTCTTACCAGCACCATGTACATCATTGAAGGTATGGAATAATTCTTCTTGGACAGAGTTTTTTCCAGCTACAAACTGGACATCATCTATCATAAATATATCAACATTCCTATACTTCTCCCTAAACTCGCTATTCTTCTTTTCTCTTATAGCTGTAACCATCTCATTAGTAAAGGTTTCAGATGAAACATAGAGTATTTTTTTTGATGGATCTCTTTCCAAGACCCTGTGGCCAATAGCATGCATAAGGTGGGTTTTTCCAAGACCTACACCACCATATAAAAATAGGGGGTTATCATTAGCTGTCTCATCGTATTCAGCTACCCTTTGACATGCTGCAACAGCCATAGCATTACTAGATCCTACAACAAAGGTATTAAATGTGTATTTAGGATTTAAGTTTGAGTTGGCTATGCTTGTAGCCAGGTCCATTATTTTTTCACTGTTTTCTTTAGGATTGCTATTTTTTTCAATGTTTGTGTTTATTTCCGTATCAGTAGTATCATCATTGGTCAAAACAATTACGTCCTTTATATTTGCTGCTAATTCATCAAAAGCCACTAAAATCTTGTCCTTATATTGCTTTTCAAAAAACTCCTTAGACCTATTATCTCCACTTAGGTATAAAATATTGTTGTTAATTGCTATTGGAACAGTATTCTCATTGAAATATAGGGTGAATATTGACTTTGGGAAAACACCCTTTAGCTTTTGTTGTGCTGAAGTCCACAAATTTTTCACGTCCATTTACCGGTTACCCTCCTTTATCTATTTAATAGTGTGTATATATTGTTGATAGTAATAGTATAATTACGAATAAAAAAACTTAGGCATAAAAATTATACATATACAATTGTGTATAAAAAGTGAATAAAAAATATACTTATCAACAAGGTGGAAAACTTCCACGATTTTTAGTGTATTTACATTATATACCGATAATTAAAAAAGTTGTCCACAAAGTTATTAACAAAATGTGGATAAATAAGGAGGCTATTTTTAACTTTTTCAACATCTAGTTATATCTGTGGATAAAATAAAGAAATTTATCCCGTATATTGTTGATAAAAATAATACAAAAAAATTTAAAAATAGCTTGGATTTTGAAAATAATTTTTATTAGGGGATTTTTTTGATATATAATCCCATATAAATGGGATAAATTCAATGAATTTGAGAAAAATAATTGACTTTTAAGCATATAATCATTATAATTATATTGTTATGTTTACAATGATGATTAAAGGAAAGGAGTGTTCTAAGGATGAAGAGAACTTATCAGCCAAAGAAAAGACAGAGAAAAAGAGAACATGGATTCAGAAAGAGAATGAAGTCTCCAAACGGAAGAAATGTTTTAAAGAGAAGAAGAGCTAAAGGTAGAAACAGATTAACTCACTAATTTGTAGGTTAGTTCTAATTTTATAATATGAAAAACCACTGTTACGGTGGTTTTTTTTGTAAAGGTGGAGGTTATTGATGCACTTTAATAACACCGACGGAATCAAAAAAGATTCTGATTTTAGAAAGGTTTACCAGAGGGGTAAATCTTTGGCCGATAGAAATTTGGTCATATATACAATGAAGAACAAGTCAGACAAGTCTAGGATTGGTATATCAATATCCAAGAAGGTGGGCAAGGCCCATGAAAGAAACAGGATTAGGAGGTGTATCAAGGAGGCCTATAGGCTAAATATAGACGACAAGGTCCTGGGGGGCTATGACCTTGTATTTATAGCCAGAATTAATGCTGCAGACAAGGACTACAGGGAACTTGAAAAATCTCTTAAGTATATATGCAAGAAGGCCAACATAATTAAGAAGGATGGTAAGAAACAGGTATCAAAGAAGAGGTGACTTGGACTATGAGGTTTCTAATAGATAATATTAAAAGGTTATTTAAGAAAGTAAGTAGTATCTTGGCCATGGCCTGCATAGGTCTGGTTAGGTTTTACCAGGTTGTTATATCCCCTTTAAAGGGACCTACTTGTAGGTTTTATCCTACCTGTTCTCAATACTCTATCCAGGCATTTAAAAAATATGGCTTCCTAAAGGGACTGTGGTTGACTCTTAGAAGAGTAAGTAAGTGTCACCCTTTTCACCCAGGCGGTTACGACCCTTTGAAGTAGGAGGTCTATCTCAAAAGTTGAGGTATAATTTACCAGGAGGTAAGAATGGGACAGATTGCAAGTCTATTTGGTATAGCCCTAAAGGCTATATATGGTGTAATAGGTAACTATGGTTTATCTATTATAGTCTTTACTATTATAGTAAAGATGATCTTGATGCCTTTGACTGTAAAGCAGACTAAGTCTACTTTTGCTATGTCAGAGATCAATCCAAAGGTTAAAGAAATTCAGGCCAAGTACAAGAATAAGCCTGAAAAGCAAAATGAAGAAATTTCAAAGTTATACAAGGAATCAGGCATAAATCCATTATCAGGATGTTTACCAATATTAATACAGATGCCAATCCTGATGGGACTGTTTTATGTATTTAAAGATCCAGTAACACATGGCGTATTTGCAAGTAAGGCAGCCATGGCAGCAGCTAATGGAAACTTTTTATGGATAAAGGCCCTATCTAAGCCAGACTATATACTAGCTGTATTTTCAGGTGTCAGTGCCTATTTGATGCAGAAGGTAATGACTCCTAAGGACCAGATAGAGGGACCGATGAAGATGATGTCTTGGTTATTGGCGGGTATGTCACTGTATTGGGGATTCATATTCCCGGCAGCCCTAACTCTATACTGGGGTGTTAGTAATATATTCTCAGTATTCCAGTACTATCTAATTACCAGACCATTGAAGTCTAAATTAGAACAGGAAAAGGCAGATAAAGAAGCTGGCAAGTCTAGTTTTAAAAAGAAGTAAGTAGGGGGTGTTGATAGTGGAATCAAAAGTATTTTATGCCAAGAGTTCAGAGGAAGCTGTTGAACAACTACTGAAGTCTACTAATGCAGATAAGGATAGTATTCAAATTACAGTTTTAGAAAAACCAAGCAAGGGATTTTTAGGTATAGGTGCCAAGAGTGGTGTCTACAGCCTAGAATACGAATTGATAAAGGAATCTGAACCAAGTAGGGAAGAATTAGTAGAAGAAAATAAGGAAGTCATCCTAGACAAGGGTGATGACCAGAAAACTGAACCAAGTGGTCAGGATAAAGTTGATAATGATGAAAGACAAGATAAAGTAAACATAACAGAAGAAGATGAAATGAGGATAGCCAAGGAATTCGTGGTAGAATTACTTAAAAATGCTGATGTAGAAGCAGAAGTTGATGTTCTTATAGAAGACAACCTAATCAAGGTTAAGATAAGTGGGGATGATGCAAGTTGCCTGATAGGTAGAAGGGGTGATACCCTAGACGCTATTCAGTTCTTGACAGGTCTAGCCCTTAACAAGTTTAACAAAGACTCACATACTAGAGTCTTTGTAGATATTGAAAACTATAGGAGTAAGAGGGAAGAATCCCTAAAGAGATACTGCTACAAGGCTGCTAGAGAGGTTGCTAAGACTAGGAGAACAAAGAAGCTTGACTACATGAATCCTTATGAAAGAAGGATAATTCATTCAGCCCTTCAGAACGATAGGTTTGTTATAACTTATAGTGAGGGAACAGACCCTTATAGGAGAGTTGTAATTGAATATAAGAGATAGTATATAAAAACAATAAAAGCTAATATTAAGACATATCAAAAAAGGAACATCTAAATAGGAAGTATAGGATTTTTTGCATACTTTCCTAAATAATGATGTTCCTTTTATTATATATTATGAATTTAATCACCTTCCAATTAGATAATGTGAAATTATTTATATTAAAAAATTATAAAATATTATAATTTTTTATGTACTTGTAAAGATTCATAAACTTGTCTTGTAAGTCTTTTTAAGAAAGTAATTAAATTGAATTGAATTATATATCTTTAGTTATAGACAAAAAGTCTTATTTTTCTTGATTTTTAATTGAGATTATGATAAATTTTACTTGTATGGTGGTATTCGGAGGAAACTACACATTTTGAATAATTTAATAATCTTTATAGTATTACACTCTTTGGAGGTGATAACTCATGTACAACATAGGAATTATTGGCGCAGGTAAGGTTGGCGTGTCCCTAGGAAGGTACTTATTAGGCCTTGATTATACAAACCTGGTAGGTTATTACAGTAGGAGTCTTGACAGTTCAGCCTATGCTGCAAAGGTAACAAATTCGGGTAAGTTTACCAGCATAGAAAAGTTGGTAGAAAAAAGTAATGTCATACTTATAACTACTCCAGATGATCAAATAAGCGAGATTTGGAGTACAATATCAAAATTTAGTATTCAAAATAAGATAGTTTGCCATTGTAGTGGTTCACTATCATCAGAAATTTTCTTCGATATATCTTCAAAAGGAGCCAGTGGCTGCTCCATGCATCCAATTTTAGCAATTTCAAGCAAGGAAAATTCATACAAGGACCTTTCTAGTGCCTTCTTTACCCTAGAAGGACAGGATAAGGCTATTGAGTTTTTTTCAAGGGTCCTAGACTCAAAAAGGAATAAGTACAAGGTTTTATCTAAGACAGAAAAGACCAAGTACCATATTTCATCTGTATTTATTAGCAACCTGATAATAGCTATGGGTAATATATCCATCAAACTATTAGGTGACTACGATTTTAGCCAGGAAGAGGCCCTAGATGCCCTAAAGTCCTTGGCTGTGGGAAATATGGACAAGTTCTTTGCAAGGGGTCCTCAAGATGCCTTAACTGGACCTGTTGAGAGAAATGACCTAGGTACTGTAGAAAAACATTTAAAAGCCTTAAGTGATGATAAATACGAAAATGTTGAAAAAATATACAGGCTCTTAAGTCTGGAACTTGTAGGTATTGCTAGGGAAAAAAATTGTGACAGGGACTATAGTAATTTGGAAAATTTATTACTGAAAGGGGAAGGTCCTCTAAGTGAGGATTAGGAGAAAATATGAAAAATACTGTTTTAACATTCAAGGAAGCCAAGCAAAAAGGTGAAAAATTAACTATGCTGACTGCATATGACTATTCAACTGCCAAACTGGTAGATGAAGCTGGTGTAAACTCAATCTTAGTTGGTGACTCATTGGGTATGGTAATGTTGGGTTATGAAGACACCCTAAGCGTAACAATGGAAGATATGATCCACCACACGGCAGCAGTTGCCAGGGGAACAAAGAATGCCTTGGTTGTTGGTGATATGCCATTTTTATCATACAATACCGGTATAAGGGATGCGGTAATCAATGCTGGTAGGTTGATGAGCGAAGGTCGTGCAAATTGTGTAAAACTAGAGGGTGGTAAGGAAGTTTGTGATGTTATAAGGGCTATAACAGACGCCAAGATACCAGTTTGTGCCCATATAGGCCTAACACCTCAGGCTGTAAATGCCCTAGGTGGATTTAAAGTCCAGGGAAAGAGTCTAGAATCTGCCAAGGCCTTGATAGAAGATGCTTTGGCTGTTCAGGAGGCAGGAGCCTTTGCAGTTGTACTAGAATGTGTTCCAGCTGCCCTTTCAGAAAAGATAAGCTCTATGCTTGATATACCAACAATAGGGATAGGTGCAGGTCCTGGCTGTGACGGTCAGGTCTTGGTTTACCAGGATATGCTAGGAGTATACAAGGACTTTACTCCAAAGTTTGTAAGGAAATTTGCCAATGTTGGAGAGGTTATGACTCAAGGTATAAAGGCTTATATAGACGCTGTTGCTGACGGTTCATTCCCAGAAGAAAAGCACTGTTTCAAGATATCTGAAGATATAATAGACAAACTATATTAATTAGAAAATATAAATAAAATAGCAGTCCAGACTCTATAATAAGCCTTGGATTATAGCTAGTAAATTGGTGAGAGGTTTAGGAAAAATGAAAGTTATTAGAAATATAGATGAAATAGTTAAAATTACAAGAAAGATAAAGGAAGATGGATATAGCCTGGGCATGGTTCCAACAATGGGTTGCCTACATGAGGGTCACAAGAGCTTGATAAAAAAGGCTGTAGAAAATAATGACAGGGTGGTTGTAAGTGTATTTGTAAACCCAACCCAGTTTGGCCCAGATGAGGATTACGAGAGCTATCCTAGGACCCTAGAAGCTGATGCCGAGCTGTGTGAGGAAATAGGGGCTGACTATATCTTCCATCCAGATCCAGACCAAATGTATCCAGATGGATATAGTACCTTTGTTGTCCCTAGTGAAAAAATGACAAATATCCTATGTGGTGTTACCAGGCCAGGTCATTTTAGGGGGGTATGTACAGTTTTAACTAAGCTATTTACTATTGTAAGGCCTGATAGGGCATATTTTGGAGAAAAGGACATCCAGCAGTTGGCCATAGTTAAGAGGATGGTCAAGGACTTTAATTTTGGTATAGACATTATTGGTTGCCCTATAATCAGGGAGGATGACGGTCTAGCCAAGAGCTCTAGAAACACATACCTAAATGAAGAAGAAAGGGCTGCAGCTACTGTTCTTAGGAGGAGTATTTTAGAGGGGAAAAAGGCTATTGATTCAGGTAATTTATCTAAGGAAGAGGTCTTGAAAATTATAAAAGGTGTAATAGAAAAGGAAAGACTTGCCAGGATAGATTATGTAGAAATAATAGATTTTGATACATTTGACCAGGTTGAAACAATCAAGGATAATACCCTGATAGCTATGGCTGTCTACATTGGAAAAACTAGGTTAATTGACAATTTGGTTATCAATTTATAGTCTTTAAAGGATAATAGATAGAAAAATTAGAAAATTTTTATAAATTTTTTTATTTTTTGTATTGACAAAAAGGTCCATCCTTTTTATAATGTATATCAAGACGTTGAAGAGAAGAGTAAAAAGTCATTCAATCAGTACAGAGACATTTCGGTTGGTGAGAGAAATGAGAGAGAAGCTTTTGAACATGGCCTTGGAGTCATCGCATCGAGATCTAAGTATTTAGGTTAAGGTTGCGACGGGTGTGCCCGTTATAGCATTGCGAGTATGATGGTACTCAATAAGGTCTTTTTAGTGATAAAAAGATGAATTAAGGTGGTAACACGTGAGTTATGCTCTCGTCCTTTATGGGATGGGAGCTTTTTTTATTATCAATAACTCATAACCGGGGTGCGCAACTGGTTCCTTAATGTATTGCTATACTTCTCTTTCTCTTTCATCTATATTAGTTAAATAAAAAGGAGAAGAATATGAAAAAACAAAAGAAGGATATTTTTATAGTAGGATTAGCCTTGTTTGGTTCCTACTTTGGCGCAGGAAACTTAATTTTTCCTCCCCTACTGGGCTTTTTATCAGGTAGTCAGTGGTCTTTAGCTGCAATAGGATTTTGTGTTTCTGCAGTCCTAATGCCGGTTGTTGGACTATATGTAATTTCAAAAAATGGTGGGTCTCTTGAGGCCATGACTGAAGATATACATAAGAATTTTGCTAAATTTTTGCTATTATTTATAATGTTATTTGCAGGAAATATATCTGTACCTCGTACAGGGGCAGTTGCCTATGAATTAGGTTTTAAGGCTCTTTTCCCTGGTGTACCAATCATAGTATTTATTATAGGATACTTTGCTATAGCCCTTTATTTCTCACTGGATGTAAACAAGATGATCAATAAGGTTGGTAAGTTCCTAACACCAGTATTGGTAGTTGTACTACTAGGAATAATTATAAAGGGAGTACTTACTCCAATTGGAAGTCCGATAGCCCCACAACAAAGTGGTGTATTTACACATTCATTCTTAGAGGGTTACCAGACTGGAGACCTAATAGTGAGTTACCTTATAGGTACTGTCTTTATAGGAGATATAGTCCACAGAGGATATAAGTCTAGTGGAGAAAGAAATAGACTTACTGCATATTGTGGTGTGATTGCCCTAATCCTTTTGGCTGTTATCTATGTGGGCCTAATCTATTTAGGATCTTCAGTAAGCAGCTACTATCCAAAGGATATAGAAAGAAGTCAGTTATTACTAGGCATAGCTGAAAGAGTTCTTGGAAAGAATGGAATGTTATTCCTTTCAATAGCCGTAGTTCTAGCCTGCGTAACAACTGCTATAGGCCAGATTACATCTATAGCTAACTTCTTCCATGATTTTTCAAATGGAAAGATACCACACAAGTTAGCTGCCTTAGTTTTCGCAATTCTTGGTGCTATAATAGCTGTACTAGGTGTAGAAAAAATAATCTACTTTGCAACACCAATTTATAAGGGGGTTTACCCAAGTTTAATAGTTCTGATGATTTTAGGTATCTTCCGTAAGTTTATACCTAACAAGCAGAGCTTCAGATATGCACTTATATTTACACTAGCAGTAAGTATTTTAGAAGCAATTTTATCAGTTGCTGACGTAGCTATTATCAAAGCATTTGTAGACATACTTCCATTTAGTGGTCTTGGCTTTGCATGGTTCCTACCAGCAACACTTGGATTTATAATAGGAGCTGTTAGGGGCAAAGAACCTCTAACTCAGTTTGAATAAAAGGAATGTTAAGTAAAAAAAATATATTTTAGAAAATTTTAGAAAAAGGAGTGATATTAATGTCAAATTACAATACTAACACAATATGCGTACAAGGTGGTTACGAACCAAAAAATGGAGAACCAAGAGTGGTTCCAATAGTACAATCTACAACTTACAAGTATGAGTCATCTCAGCAAATGGGTGACCTATTCGACCTAAAGGATTCAGGCTACTTCTATACTAGACTTGCCAATCCAACAAATGATGCTGTAGCAAGAAAAATATGCCAGCTTGAAGGTGGTGTAGCAGCTATACTAACTTCATCAGGCCAGGCTGCCAACCTATTTGCCATAATAAATATTGCCAGTGCAGGTGACCATGTTATATCTTGTTCTGCTATCTACGGTGGAACATATAACCTAATAGCCAACACTTTGAAGAATTTGGGTATCGAGTCTACTTTTGTTGAACCGGATATTTCAGCAGAAGAACTAGAGTCAAAGTTCCAGCCTAACACGAAGTTGGTTTTTGGTGAAACCCTATCAAATCCGTCACTTAGTATCTTAGATATAGAAAAATTTGCTAATGTAGCCCATAAGCATGGTGTGCCACTAATAGTTGACAATACTTTCCCTACACCAATTTTCTGTAAGCCTTTTGAATGGGGGGCAGACATTGTTACACACTCAACTACAAAGTACATGAATGGTTCAGCAAATTCAGTTGGTGGTGTAGTTGTAGACTCAGGTAACTTCGATTGGACAAAATACAGTGATAAATATCCAGGACTAACAACCCCTGATCAAACTTACCATGGAACAGTATATACTGAAAGTTTTGGTAAGGCGGCATATATTACAAAGATGACAACTAACTTAATGCGTGACCTAGGTTCTATACCTTCACCTCAAAATGCCTTCTACCTGGGTGTTGGTCTAGAAACACTACACCTAAGAATGGAAAGACACTTTGAAAATGCCCTAACCCTTGCTAAGCACCTGGAAAAGCATCCAAAGGTATCTTGGGTATCCTTCTCAGGCTTAGAAAACGACAGCCAGTATGAACTAGCACAGAAGTACCTACCAAAGGGATCTTGTGGTGTAATTTCATTTGGTGTTGAGGGTGGTAGAGAGGCCGCAGTTAAGTTCATGGACTCTTTAAGGTTAGCTTCAATCGTTACTCACGTAGCTGATACAAGGACTTGTGTACTACATCCAGCATCTACTACACACAGACAGATGAATGATGCAGAACTATTGGCAGCAGGGGTATCTCCTGACCTGATCAGACTTTCTGTAGGTATAGAAGATATCAACGATATTATAGCTGATATTGACCAGGCCTTAGAAAAATAAATTAAATAAGCCTCCCAAAAGGAGTTGTATATAGTTAATAGGTTTATTATACTATAGCAACTCCTTTTGCTTTATAGGGAATTTGTGATTTCATAAGGGGTAGGATATTTTATGCCTAAGGGGTAAAGGAGATATGATATAATAAAAATATAAAAATGATTATCAATATATTTTTTATTATAAAAGGAGGTCAGTGTTCTTATGAAAAAAAAGGTTTGGGATAGGTTTGCCCCCCTATATGACTTAGCAATGAAGTCTGATAGGGACACCTATGACGATATGTATTCAAAAATATCTGATTCAGTATGTGGAAAGTCAGTTTTGGAAATAGCCAGTGGTACAGGTCGCCTGGCCAGGAGTGTAGCCCCTGCTAGCAAAAGATTTGTAGCAACAGATTATTCTGAGGGGATGTTATCCGTTGCCAGTAAGGAGGCTTGTCCAGATAATCTTTCTTTCGAGCTTGCAGATGCTAATAACCTACCCTATCCAGATGATAGCTATGAGGTGGTTATAATAGCTAATGCCCTCCATATAATGCCAGACCCGACCAAGGCCCTAAGTGAAATAAGGAGGGTATTGAAGCCGGGTGGACTTTTGATAGCCCCAAATTTTGTTAATAGGGCTGGTGGGGTCAAGTCCAATCTTTGGACTAGGTTCTTGAGCCTTATAGGGGTAAATTTTGAGCATAGGTGGACTGAGGATGAATATGCTAAATTTATAGAGGATAATGGGTGGAAGATAGAGTATAGGGGTATTATAGATACAAGGATACCTATAGTCTACCTAGAATGCAGGCCATAAATATTTTAAGAAACTACTATAAATATGACAGTATAGATGTAATTCAGCAATCTAATGTAGTATAGGTTGATACAAATTAGAGTATATTATTTTGAGTTACTATTTGAGATTATATAGGTTTAAATAATAAATATAAGGAGATAAGTTTATGAAAAAGAATTTAAAGAAGATATGCATACTATCACTTTGCCTATTTATAGCCACGGGGTGTAGTATTAATGATAAGGATGACTCTAGAAGCAAACAAAGTCCATCGACAAGTACAAGTGAGTCTAAATCAAATAAGACTAAGGGGATGAAGGTAACTTATACAAATGTAAGTGATAAGGCCAGTAGGGACCTTTTGGCTAATTTATTCGACCAGGCCGGTATTTCAAAGGATAGACAGAAGGTGTTCTTTGACCATCTTGACCAGTTTAACTCTAGTGTTGATAATAAGTCTTTGACAGGACCTTTTGAAGAGGCAGGTGTCCAAGATACCAAGTATGACCCATATGATATGCAGGACCAGTGGAAGAAAAAAAATAGTGACTTTGAAGGCTATAATTGCAGGATAACTTCATATGGTTTATTTGGTGACTATATTAAGGCAAGCCAGGCCAAGACCAGTGACGATACAGAAAACCTTGGTATAGATCTACTGTCTTTAACAAGAGATAATTCTGCTACAAAGACGGATAATGAAAAGAATATATTTAAGAATGTCTTTAATGAAGTAAAAACTATCAACACAAAAGATGTAAACAAACATTATGAGATATTTAAAAAGGAATGGGAAGCTAGGGGGGTAAAATTTGCCAAAAATAATAAGGCCAGCATGGTGTCCGTAGTATTCCACAGCCAGATTGAAAAGGGGAAAGATAGCCTCTTTATAGGTCATGTGGGTATAATGCTCAAGTCAAAGGATGGTGTATACTTTGTGGAAAAGGTAGCCTTTCAAGAACCATACAGGTTGAATAAGTTTAAAAATAAGGAAGAGTTAAAGAAGTACCTGATGGAAAAGTACGATGTAGAATATGACCAGCCTACAGCCAAGCCATTTGTATTAGAAAATGACTCTCTAATCTAGATTTATAACAAAAAATGATTATACCAGCAGGGATATTTTCTAGTATAAACATGATATAATAGTTGGTAAATAAAGATTATATTAGGAGGGATATATTATGAAAAAGGTCGCTGTTTTATTGGCTAATGGATTTGAAGAAATAGAGGCTCTTGCCAGTGTAGATATACTGAGGAGGGCAGAATTTGTAGTTGATACAGTTTCTATGAATGATGATCTAGGGGTTGAGTCAGCCAGGGGGGTAAAAATAATTGCAGATAAGGGCTTTACTGATATGGAAGCCTATGATATGGTGGTCCTACCAGGTGGTAAGGGGGCCTGGCTCAACAAGGATGACCAGCGTGTAATAGACCTCCTTGTAGGCTACAACCAAGAAAATAAGTATATAGGAGCCATATGTGCTGCCCCTATGGCCATGGGTAGGGCAGGTATTATTGGCGGTAAGAAGGTAACTTCCTATCCAGATGATGAGGTCAGGTCCTATCTCAACCAGGCATACTACCTAGATCAAGCAGTTGTCGTAGATGGAAATATAGTTACATCCCAGGGTCCGGCTACAAGTTTTGAATTTGCCTATACCCTTGTTGAATTATTGGGTGGAGATGCTCATAGCCTAAGGTCAGAAATGCTTTATAAAAAATAATGTACATTGCTTAAAGGGGTATAATTTTAATGAATTTTGATATGGTAATTTTAGATTTGATACAGAGCAATATAAGGACTGGTTTTATGGATGCCATTATGCCCTTTATAACTCAGTTGGGTGATGCAGGTCTTATATGGATTATCCTGTCTATAGGCCTGATTATACCTAAGAAAACCAGGAAGATAGGCTTTGTAATGATAATAGCCCTTATATTAAATGGAATTATATGCAATATAATTCTTAAGCCAATGCTAGCAAGAATAAGGCCCTTTGATGTAAATACAGCTATCAAATTACTGATAAACAAGCCTAGGGATTTTAGTTTTCCATCTGGCCATACATCAGCATCATTTACGGCTGCGAGTGTATTATTTTTCAGAAAGAGCAAGTTATTTGTACCAAGTTTGGTACTAGCCTTTCTGATAAGCTTTTCAAGGCTATACCTGTATGTGCACTACCCTAGTGATGTCCTGGCAGGGCTTGTATTGGGCATACTGTGTGGCTATATAGGTCATAGGGCTGTGGCCAGTAAAGAAATTAATATTTAAGCATATAAAAGAGTCTGTAAAATTTTATTAAATGTTTTTTTACAGACTCTTTTTTTATGAAATAAAGTTATTAATTACACTGAGTTACAGTTTATATTTAAAACCTATAGACCTCTAAGTTCATTTTCAACATTCTTAGATACAGACCTTTCACCACCAACTATAATTATGTTCTTTATATTATTTTCTCGTATAAAAGTCTTAGTATCTTTATTTAGCTGGCCTGGTTTTGTAAGCAAGATAGTACCATTATTCATTGTTGCTGCTGTACCAGATGCAAGGGCATCAGGATAGTTAGTGCCATCTACTATAACCGCTGTAGAGATATTCTTTTGAAGAACAATTTTGTATGCCTTGGCAATTTCTATTGCTGTTTTGTACCTGTCTTGTCCAGCGATCCTACCGGTATAATACTCTTGCTTTGTACCGTCATCATCTGTCCATTCATGACGAACCAAGCCAACCGGGTGATCAAAATCCTCTTCCGTGATAAATTTAGATGGTACTGAATTAAATCCACCTATGATAAAACCATATCCCTTCAAATAATCATTTTGCCTAGTGTATTCATTCTCGTCGTATCCACACATCATCATAGCGTGTCTTCTCGCAAGTTCTGATGTAAAAGGAACTGCTGAAAGAATATCAGGGAATATATTGTCATTTATTAGTACCACATTTCCAATATCCCCTCTCGCTTCTCCATAATAATATGTTTGGAATATTGACCAGTCAATTTGGTTTACAAAGTCTTCTGTCAATGGATGGGGTGTTGTATTTGTAAATCTAGTGGGCGTGATGTTTATTGACTTCAATGAGTTATCTATGCTCCTATTAAGTACATTATAATCACCCATAATATAGGCCCTTTTAATGTCCTTGCTTTTCAGTTCATTAAACATTGCCTTGGACATGCCGGCATTAGGTATCACATAGTATGGAACCTTTAAGGCATTAGCCAAGTATGATCCATAAAGGGCAGTCCTAAAATCAGTACCGGATGCTAGTATGGCTAGATTGCCACTGGCCTTAGTGAAATATTTCTGTTGTACTTTCATAGCAGTCTCATACCTATTGGTTCCAGCAATTCTAGTAACATTCATATCAGCATTAGCAAGAGATGGCCATAGTAAAGCTAATACACATGATAAAACTAATGATTTTTTCAAACTCTTAATCATAACGATTACCTCCAAAAAATAATATTTTTTATAATCTTATTTAATCAATCAGTATAAATTTTTTCTGCTATGAAAGCCTCAAGACTTTCAAATTAAAGAAGAATACTTCTTCTATCTATCCACTCCTGCATTTCTTCTGGCGACGCATCTTCCAGTATCTGGTCTATCTGTTTTAGTAACTTTTCCCTATCTGGTGGTACTATACCCTTTATATACATGGTATTAGAGTTATGGGCTGAAGATATAAGGGCAGTTTTTTCTGGCAATAGGTTGTCGATAATCTCCCTAAGTTCTACCAACCTGTCGTATTCACTGGCTTCTTGGTATTGACCACTCTTATATAGGTCCCATAATTCAGTTCCAGGTACTAGGGTTACAGACATAGGGAAGACCCCCCTGGCATTTACCTGACTGAGCATTTTACCAGTTTTTCTACCATTTTCTATAGCCTTGTCTATGCCACGTCCCATTAGACCTGTCAGAATCATTGCATAGTAGTTATAGTTAAACTTGTCCAGTCTCTTCATTTCCCTGATGGCCTCATCAACTGTATTACCCTTGTTGATAAATTCCAGGGCCTCTTGGTTGCCACTCTCTACACCTATGTAGAGGTCGTTGATACCAGCCTCTTTTAGCTGTCTAAGCTCATCATCAGTCTTGTTTTCTATATCCTTTATAGATGCATAGGTAGTAATTACCTCCACATTTTTAAGGTATTTGTGGATGATTTCAGCTATTTTTAAGAGTCTTTCAGCCTTTAGGACAAAGGGGTTACCGTTTAATAGGAATACCCTCTTAGTTGACCTATAAAATGGGTGCTGGCTAGCTTCTATTACATCAGATTCTATCTGTTCCAGGCTCTCCATCTTGAAGTTTGTATACCTGTACATACCACAGAACTTACATTTATTGTGGGTACATCCACTAGTTACTTGTAGCAAGAGCGACTTGTACTCCTTTGGTGGTCTATATATTTGCTCATCGTATTTCATATTTTTTTATCCTTTCTAACCTTTACAAGAATTTATAATTATTGGTATTTATATTTCAATTTTTTTCTATTTTTAATTCTACAAGCCAAAAATTCCTTAATACAGGGGCTTATAGGTTAAAATTAAAAGGGAGCGAAGTTAACTCCCTTTTAATAAATTTACTGGTATTTCAGGTATTCCCCGTCCTTTAAGGCTATGTGTCCACTAGAATAATTCTGACCGTCTACAGTTAGTTTTACCTGCTCAACCTTAAAAGTCTTTACCAAGCTATTGGCGAAACACCTTAGTGTTAGGGATTCTGCTGTAGATCCTTGATTAAAATTTATGAACTTATCATTCATGTCAACTACAAGAGTTCTAACTCCGTCTATTTCTGTAACCTTGGCTGAGTTTACTTCAACTCCTTTTTGTAGCATATTATTCTCTATCATGGCCTTGACTATATTACCCACACTTACCTCATCTACTTCCTTTGTGTTTTCTGTCAACTTTTCTGTGTTGATATCAAATGTGTAGTAGATTATCTTGGCCTGCTTGGTATTTTTGTTGCCTTTATCCTCATCCTTACCTTTATCAGTTTTATTTTTATCTGCCTGGTCGTCCTTGTTGTCTTTCTTAGTAGCTTGACTACCTGTATCTATAGTATTTTCAGTTCCTGATTTCTGGTCTTTGTTATCAGTCTTGTCTTGACCATTTTTACAAGCAGTTAAGAACATTGTGCCTAAAACTAAAGTTGTAGATAAAAGTATTATTTTTATTTTCTTGTTTATTTTCATAATAGATCTCCCCCTCTTAAATTTATATATGATCTGGCAAAATATCAACAAATATATAAATAAATTTTTAAATATATATTTTTAGATAAGATATGCTAAATATCAGTATATATAATAATATTGTTATTACCTATATTATAACATATTCTTTAACTAGTATAAAATTTATACAAAAATTCTACAGAATATTTTAGATTTAATGTTCAAATAATGCAAATCTTATGATATTATATACATATAAGTATGTAGGAATACTTGAATGATGCAGTTCAAGTTTTGTTTTTTGTGCTTTAAGCAAACGCTTTTATAATATTAATAAAAACTTGGGATTGTATTAATATCTTAATAAGGAGGACTGGTTATGCCACTGGATATAAAAGTTGGCAGTCTTGTTGAATTAAAAAAACAACATGCTTGTGGTTGTAAGGAATTTACAATTATAAGAACTGGTGCAGATGTCAAATTTAAGTGTAATTCTTGTGGAAGAATTATTATGCTGGACAGGGAAACAGCAGAAAAAAGGATAAAGAAGTTCCTATAGCGAATAAGATACAGGTAGGTTCTTTGATTATTTAGTTCATAATTCACAAATTAATTAAAACACAGTTTGTGGATTAAAATATATTTTGTTTTTATTTAAATGGAGGTGCTTTTTAAAATGGCAGTAAAATTTGCAAGAAGACTAGAAAATGCAGAAGGATCAGCAATACGTGAAATCCTTAAGTTAGCTTCTAATCCAGAAGTTATTTCATTCGCAGGTGGATTACCAGCTCCAGAGCTATTCCCAGTTGAAGAAATGAAGAAGGTTGCTTTAGCAGTTCTTGAAGAACAGGGTAGGGCAGCAATGCAGTACTCTGCAACAGATGGTTTCCCACCACTAAGAGAAGCTATAGCTGAAAGAATGAACAGAAAGCTTTACACTAACGTTACAGCTGACAGCATACTTGTAACAAACGGTTCTCAGCAGTGCTTAGACTTCATGGGAAGAGTATTCCTTGATGAAGGTGACAAGATAATCGTTGAAAGTCCATCTTACCTAGGTGCTCTTAATGCATTTAAGGCTTACGGACCAGAATTCATAGAAATACCAACTGATGAAGATGGTATGATAATGTCTGAATTAGAAAAGGCTCTTGCTGCAAACCCAGACGTTAAGTTCATCTATGTTATTCCAGACTTCCAGAACCCATCTGGTAGAACTTGGCCAATAGAAAGAAGAAAAGAATTCATGGAAATCATCAACAAGTATGAAATTCCAGTAGCTGAAGATAACCCATACGGTGAATTAAGATTCGAAGGCGAAATATTCCCATCATTAAAGTCATATGATACAAAGGGACTAGTTCTATTCTTTGGTACATTCTCAAAGATATTCGCTCCAGGATTCAGACTTGGTTGGGTTTCTGCTGCTCCAGAAATTCTTGAAAAGTTCAACATTTCTAAGCAGGCAGCTGACTTACAGGCTTCTACTATCTCTCAGATGGAAATGGCTAAGTTCATAGAAATGTATGACCTAGACGCTCACGTTGAAAAGATTAAAGAAGTATACGGTAAGAGAAGAACTATCATGTTAGACGCTATGGATGAATACTTCCCAGAAGGTGTTACATTCACTAGAACTGACGGTGGTCTATTCACTTGGGTAACTCTTCCAGAAGGTATAGATGCAGCTCAGTTGATGAAGGACGTAGTTCTTCCAAACAACGTTGCTTACGTTCCAGGAGAACCATTCTATCCAAACGGTGGAAATGCTAACCACTTCAGAATGAACTACTCTTGTATGCCAGAAGACAGGATTGTTGAAGGTGTTAAGAGATTAGGTAAGGCTCTTCACGAAGCAATATCATCTCTATAATAAAAAGTAACAAAATTTAATAACGATATCAACGGCACCGAATTTTGTTCGGTGCTGTTTTTTTGATGACCAATTTTCAAAATCACCTGTTTTTATGGGAAAAAAAGTCTATAAGTATATAAGATCATGACACCTCTCCGTAATAAAAGTAGATAAGGTTGACTAAAAAGGGCAAAAATATTTATCTTGAAAAAATAAAAAAAGCAATATACAACTAAATGGCGTAAATCTATTGACTAATGTCTGTAAATAGTGTAAAATGTTTTGGTATGAGAATTTAAGCGTTCTCGTCTCTGCTCCGAAAGTTCTCGGGGCCGTATAGTCCAAAGGGAGGTGAAAAGAATGAAAGCTTATGAAGTACTTTATATTGTAAAGCCAACACTTGATGATGAAGCAAGAGAGGCGGTACTAGACTCAATCAAGAATATCATAACTGAAGCTAAGGGCGAAGTTGGTGAAATTGATGTTTGGGGAAGTAGAAAGTTAGCTTATCCAATCGAGAAGTTCAGAGATGGTGTTTACACACTTGTGAATTTCAAGGCTGATGTAGAATTTCCAAAGGAATTAGACAGAAGATTAAAGATAAGTGAAGACGTTATGAGACATGTCATAGTTGCACAGGATGAAAACTAATAGGTGGTGTTAATATGAATAATGTTGTTTTAGTTGGAAGATTAACTAAGGATCCAGAATTGAGATATATTCCAGGATCTGGTACACCAGTAGCCACATTTACATTGGCTATTGATAGGGATTACAAAAACAGGGATGGCTCTACTACTACAGACTTTATACCTGTAGAGATAATGGGTAAGCCTGCTGAATTTTGTGCTAACTATGTAACAAAAGGAAGATTAGTAGGTGTTCAAGGATCTATCAGGGTTGATAGGTATGAAACACCTAATGGAGAAAAGAGAAGCTTCACAAAGGTCGCTGGTCGTAATATACAGGCACTGGAAAGCAAGAGTTCTGCTATGAACAATAATATGTCAAATGATGGGGATCAGTATGATGCTCCTAAGTTTGAACCAAGTGGAGTAGTAAGTCCTTCTGAATTCTCTGCTGTTGATGACGACGACGTTCCATTTTAATAAGAGGAGAGGTGAAAGTCATGATAAACAAGAAAAGACGTAAGAAGAAAAGAGTTTGTCAGTTCTGTGCTGACAAAAGCACTAAAATAGATTACAAGAACGTACAGAAGTTAGAAAAGTACGTTACTGAAAGAGGTAAAATTCTTCCTAGAAGAATCACTGGTACTTGTGCTAAGCACCAGAGAGAAGTTACAAAGGCAATTAAGCTTGCTAGAAACGTAGCACTTTTACCATACACAGTTGAGTAATAGTAAAAAATCTATAGAGTAAACATAACCTAGACCACTGGATTTCCAGTGGTCTTTTTTTTATGTAAAATAAATTTATAGGCTTTTAAAAAAATGACAAAAAAAGTTGTCAAAAAGTATTGACAAGAATACTTGTCATACCCTATAATAATGACAAAGATATTTGTCAAATATTAAAAAACAAAGAGTAACTATATGATAAACATATTTTGCAGGCTATTGATTACAAGCAAGTTAGTAGAAAAGGAGGAGGGTCATGCCACTATTGAACAAGTTGAAAGAATATAGGGCTCAGAAGGGGATTAATCAACAAGAATTGGGTAAATTAGTTGATGTGTCAAGACAGACTATTAGTTTAATTGAGAGGGGTGACTACAACCCATCAATTACCCTATGCCTAAAGTTGGCAAAATTATTCGATGTAAGTGTTGAGGATATATTTATATATGAGGAGGATGAAGAAAATGACTAAAAGAAGCAAAGAAAAAAAGAAAAAGAGTTTTGTATGGATAATAATACATATGTGTTTTGGAGCTATTATAGGTGGTACTTTAGGTCCTTTAATATACGGAAGTTATTATGATGTTATATCAGATGGTATAATTGATATAGGGAAGTTTATAGAGACATATGCTCCTGAGATATATGCTATTACTAGTGTAAGTATTTTTGTCACAAGTCTTGTACTGACTATAATAGGTAGAAAGAAATTTATGGAATCTGTAGCCAGGGAGGATGAAATATATGACGAAGATATTATGTCAATGGCTATGGGAGCAACTGGCCTTGCTATGATGACTAGTTTTATAATGTTTATACCAGTTATAAAAGTGGTTTTTTTTAATCCACATAGGTGGCAGTCTTTGACATCATTTATTATTTTCTTAGTTGTTGTACTAGGTTGTATAGTATTACAGAATAAACTAGTTGAAGATTTGAAAAAAGCCTACCCTGAAAAACGTGGGGATGTATATGATATGAGCTTTAAGAAGGATTTGATTGCCAGCTTTGATGAGAGGGAAAAGTCTATTATGCACGAGGCAAGTTTTAAGGCCTATGAAATAACATCTAAGTTGATTTTTGGCCTAACAATAGGTCTCTTATTCCTATCTGTAATTATAGATATCAACCTAGGTTTGGTATTTACTTTATTAGCTGTAATGGCGACAATGAATATTAGCTATGTTTACTACTGTATCAAGCTAGAAAAAGCCAAGTAAAAAAGTTAACTTAAAAATTTGATAAAAAGAAGGTCAGAATCCTATTTTTAAATACTTGGGGTGTGACCTTCTTTTTATATTTTCTTAATCTTTTTTAAATATCATTAGTAGTATAAGGGTAAGGACTCCGGATAGGACTATGGTTCCTCCAGGTTTTAGACCCACATAGAAGGATAGGCTAAGTCCAATTGAAGTGAATACCAGGGCAAACAGGATAGACAAGAGGATTGTCATCTTATAGCTGGAAGTAAGCTTCATGGCACATGCCACAGGTATTACCATTATAGATGATACTATAAGGGTACCGACCGTCCTGGATGCTATTGATATAGTTAGGGCTGTCAAAATAGTAAATATAAAGTTGACTGTCTTGACCGGTATACCTATCAACCTGGCCCCATCTTCATCAAAGGCTATGTACCTTAGCTCCTTGTATAGGAGGATAAAGGTAAGCATGACCAATACAGACAGGATTACAACCAGGTAGAGTTCAAAGTCTGTGATGGCTACTATACTACCGAATAGGAAGCTACTAAAACCAGTCGAACTGTCTGTAAAACCTGATAGTACACCTGCCAGACCTATACCAGCCGACATGGTGATGGCTATTGATATTTCCGAGTACTTGGGGAACTTCTTCCTGATAAAGTCTATACCAAAGCCTGCTACCAGGGTAACTATGATGGCCCCAACTATAGGGTTAGCCCCTATCAAGAGACCAGCTGCCACACCAGCCAGGGATGTATGTGACAGGGCATCCCCCATCATTGATAGTCTCTTTAAGACAATTATAGTCCCTATACAAGGGATTATGGTAGCCAGGAGTAGGCCCACTAGGAAGGCCCTTCTCATAAATTCGTATTCAAACATTAGTTGGCCTCCTTTTCAAAAGTGTCCAGCTCTATCAACTTGTTAGAGTGCTCTTTTATCTTTTTCAGGTCGTGGGATATCATCAAAATTGTGATATTGTATTCTTGGTTTAGCCTGTCTAGTAGCTGGTAGAGGATTTCTTCTGACTGGTGGTCTATACCACTTGTCGGCTCATCTAAGATCAAGACTTCAGGCTGGTTGACTATGGCCTTGGCTATGATAACCCTCTGCTGCTGGCCACCTGATAGGTCTGAGAAACTTTTATTTATGTAGTCCAACATGCCAACTGTATCAAGTGCCTTTTTGACAGCCTCCCTATGCTCTTTTTTAGGAAACTTAAACAGGCCAACCTCCTTATACATATTGAGCATGACTATTTCCCCGACTGTGGCTGGAAAGTCCATACCTCTGGATAGACCAACCTGGGCCACATATCCAACCCTACCGGTCTTCTTGCATGACCAGGCTGGACTTCCAAATAGGTTAAGAGAGCCTGAATTTGGTTTTAATTGGCCTAAGATTAATTTTAGCAGGGTGCTCTTACCTGTTCCATTTGGTCCTATTATGCCGACAAAGTCCCCCCTAAATATGTCCAGGTTGATATCCTTTAATATATAGTCCTTGTCATACTTGAAGGACATATTTTTAATTTCTATTATTTTATCCACGATTCCTACCCTATATAGGTTAAGGTCTTGCCCTAACCTACCCTTACATTATTTATAAGTAATCAACATAAGATTGATACAAATATATTTTAAATCAAAGAGGCATTATTAAAAAATAACGCCTCTCATATGTTTTCATATATAATTATACAGCAATTTGCTTAAGCATTCAATGCTTCTAACAATACTTTTAAGTTAGATTCCATAATTGAGAAGTAGTCTTCTCCTGCCTTTAACTGGTCTTCTGATAGGCCCTCTAGAGGATTAAGTACAGCAGTCTTGGCACCTATTTCCTTGGCTATAGTTTCAGCCACCTTAGGACTAACCAGTTCTTCAAAGAATATATACTTTACCTTGTTTTCCTTGGCAAACTTAGTTACTTCAGCCATCCTGGCTGCATCAGGTTCAGAATCTGGTGATAGGCCTTCTATACCAATCTGCTTGATTCCGTAGGCCTTGCATAGGTAACCAAAGGCTTCGTGCGATACTACTATATTCTTGCTCTTTGTATTTTTCAAGCTTGTAGAGAATTTGCTATCTAAGTCATCTATCTTCTTTGAATAAGTTTCAAAGTTCTTTTCATAATAGTCCTTGTTGTTAGGATCTGCCTTTACCAAGGCATCCTTAATATTCTTCATCTGGATTTTGGCATTTTGTGGTGCCAGCCATACATGAGGGTCGTATTCGCCATGGTCATGTTCTTCATGAGCATCTTCGTGGTCTTTTTCCTTGGCATCCTCATGGTCGTGGTGGTGTTCAGACTTTATCAGGTCTATGCCCTTTGAGGCTTCAACCTTTACCAACTTGCTACCCTTTGTTGCCTGGTCAACCTTGTCTATCCAAGACTCCATACCAGCCCCGCTATATACCAGGATGTCAGATTCTGATATCTTGGCCAGGTCCTTGGCTGATGGTTCCCAATCGTGGGGTTCTGTTCCGGCTGGAACTAGGTTGGTAACTTCTACCTTGTCTCCACCAATCTTTTTAGCAAAGTCGTACATTGGATAGAAACTCGCATAGACCTTTATCTTGCCTCCGTCCTTCTTTTCTGTTGTGTTTGCAGTCTTGCCACCTGTACACCCTGCTAGGGCAAAAGATGTAGCTAGTAGGACTGCAGATAATTTAAGTCCTAATTTCTTCATAAAATCCTCCTTATACTAGGTTTATATTATTATAAGTAATCTAAAAATAAAAATGTAAACGCAAAAGCCTGGCGTTTTCATAAATCTATTTAGAGTATAGACTTTTAGAAATGATTTGTCAATAATCAATTGCAATTTTTTTGCATTTATGATTATAAGGGTAAATAGATATATTTTGAGGTAGACCGGGCCATGACCTGGTAGAATATTTTTTATTTAATTCTTTGAGGAGGTTTTTTATCAGCCTAATGTGATATAATTAAAAATATATAGCGTTTGAAAGGAGGTTTCTATGATAAATACTTGTTCTTGTTCCAAGGATAACCACAGGAAGGAAAATGATGCCCTATTAAAGGCTGCAAACCTAAAAACTACAAAAAAGAGGATGGAGTTAATAAACTGTCTAAGGCATTCAGACAAGCCAATGACAGCTGAAGATATATACCTAGAGCTTAGGAAGACCCTACAGATCAACCTGTCTACAGTATATAGGGCTTTGGGAGCCTTGGTCGATGCTAAGATAATAAGCAGGCAGATTTTGTTGGATGGAAATAGTATATATGAACTTTGTAGGGACTACCACCACCATATCTTGACATGTAAGTTATGTGGTCAATCAACATATGTGGAAACTTGTCCTGTAGAGGATATAATAGAAGAGATATCTGCTAAAACCGGCTATGAAATAGTTGGTCACAACCTTGAATTTGTAGGAATTTGTCCAAATTGTATAAAAAACATGGAAAATGGTTGATTTTTTATTTAGAAACTGTTATTTATATTGCTTGGTGGGTATAATACTAACATCAAATGATAAAAAATAAATTAATTTAGTAAATATTTAGGAGGATTTTTAAGATGAAAAAGTATGTATGTGATGTTTGTGGTTGGGTTTACGATCCAGAAATAGGTGATCCAGATTCAGGTATAGCTCCAGGTACTCCATTCGAAGATATTCCAGATGATTGGGAATGTCCAGATTGCGGAGTTACTAAGGAAGATTTCTCAGTAATGGACTAATAAAAACAAAATATGGAAGGGCTAGAGATTGTTCTCTAGCCCTTTCTTTTATATGTATATGGATAGGAGTAGATTTATCGGTTGATAATAGGGAAAATAAATTTGCATACATAATTTTTTACTTTAAATGTTCTGTGGATAAAATTAAGCTTTTGATTTATAATGGTATTATGAATCATGTATAAGGGAAAAGGGGGTTTTTATGCTCAAATATTGTTCTATCGGTAGTGGAAGTAGTGGTAATTGCCATTATGTCGGCTACAAGGATACAAATATTTTAATAGATGCAGGCCTGAGCGGGAAGAGAATTTCCAAGGGGCTTGAAAATATAGATGTAGATATAAGCAAGTTGAGGGGTATTTTTGTTACTCATGAACATTCAGACCACATAAAGGGGCTGGGCGTCCTATCTAGGAAGTACGACCTACCCATATATCTAAACTACAAAACCTGGTTGGCACTTGAATCCAAGATTGGAAAAATCAAGGAGTCAAATGTTATGATATTTGACAATGATAAGGCCTATGACCTAGGAGACATGTGTATTAAGCCCTTCTCTATCAACCATGATGCGGCTGACCCGGTGGGATTTAGTTTATTTAATGAGAAGGAAGAGAAGTTGTCTATAGCAACAGATACTGGCCATATATCCGAGGATGTAAGGGCAAATATACTGGGATCAAAGTTGGTGGTTTTGGAGTCTAACTATGACAAGGAAATGCTCCTTATGGGGTCTTATACCTATGCCCTAAAGAAGAGGGTCATGTCTAATACAGGCCACCTATCCAATGAGGATGCTGCCAAGTTTGCTGTTGACCTGATAAAGAATGGGACTGAAGAAATCCTCCTAGCCCACCTGAGCAGGGAGAATAATTTTCCGGCCCTGGCCTATGAGACATCCAACCATATATTGACAGAAAATCAAATGAAGATTGGAAAGGATGTAGAACTGGAAATCTTGATGAGGGATGATATATCAAGGGTATACCAGGTAAGTAAGTAGGCTGATATAGAAGATAAGGGGTAAAGATGATAAAGATTAGTATTGTATCTGTAGGAAAGATAAAGGAAAAATACATAAAGCTTGGCATAGATGAATTTTCCAAGAGGTTATCCAACTACTGCAAGCTAGAAATAATAGAAGTAAGTGATGAAAAGGCACCAGAAAACCTAAGTGACAAGGAAATGACCATGGCCAAGAACAAGGAGGGGCTTTCTATCTTGTCCAAGATAAAGGATGGGGCCCATGTGATAGCCCTGGCTATAGATGGTAAGTCGATGTCATCTGAAGATTTGGCAGACCATATCTCCAGGTTGAGCCTGGTTGGTACTAGCCATATATACCTGGTGATAGGCGGGTCCCTTGGCCTGGCCGACATAGTTTTGGACAGGGCTGACATGAAGCTATCTTTTTCAAAGATGACCTTCCCCCACCAACTTATGAGGCTGATACTATTAGAGCAACTATACAGGGCCTTCAGGATAAATAGTGGCCAACCCTATCACAAGTAAGGAAAGGAGATTAGCCTATGTTTTTTAAGACAATTGAAGATGAAACATATAGCGATATAAGCATACCTAGCATATTTTTTGATATGTTTATGCCCATAGCCAGCGGCGACCAGGTAAAAATATATCTCTTGGCCTATAGGGAGGCTTATTTTAATAATGGTTTAAATAGGGGTGACTTGACCAATGAGGTTATAGCATCTACCCTTGGTATAAGTGAGCAAGAGGTTGTAGAAGCTTGGAGGTTTTGGGAAAATATGGGGGCTGTCAAAATTCACAGTATAGATGGCAAGATGCTTGTAGAATTTTTGGATATAAAGGCAGACCATATAAGGACCCTGATAAGGGATAAGAAAGATGGCCACCAGGATAGTCTAGATTCGACAGTAAATGAGGTGTCCTCTATAGAATATGTATCTATGTACAATAGGATTGAAGACCTGGCTGGCAGGATATTGACACCAAATGAAAAAATCGACCTTTTAGATGCCAGCAAGAAGTATAATATGTCACCACAGTTGGTTGTAGAGGCCTTTGAGAGGTCTATAGCTGACCATGGTAAGATAAAGTCAGTAAATTATATTATAGGAATTTTAAGGTCTTGGTTCGATCAGTCCATCACTAGCCTAGAGGACTTATGTTTTCAGGATAATTTGAGGCGGGAAAGGTTGGAAAACTACAAGGCTGTATTTAAGGCCCTAGGTTTTAATAGGACGGCAACTGCAGGTGAAAAAGAGGCAATCGATAGGTGGTTTTATGACTACAAGATGCCTTTAGACCTGGTATTGAGGGCTTGCCATAAGTCTATTAATACATCCAACCCGAATATAAAGTACTTTGACTCTATAATTAGGTCCTGGCATAGTAAGGGAATTTCTACCATAGAAGACCTAGAAAGGGATGAGGAAGAATTTGCCAAGTCCAAGAAAAACAAGACCAGGCATTCAAAAAAGCCTGGTACAAAGGCCGGCACTTTAACCAAATTCCACAATTTTACACAGAATATATCTGACAAATACAGCGATGATGAGATAAATAAACTGGTAAGAGAAATAAACAAGAACAGGTGATTGTATGAATAGTGAGAAGATGAGAAATATAATGAAGGAATACCAGGATAAGAGGGACCTTCATGCAGCCCAGCTGGAAGACAGGCTAGAAAGGATATATAGTAAGTATCCCCAGCTTGCCCAACTAAATAGGCAGATACAGGCCCTGGGTATAGAAATGACCAAGTCTATACTGACAGACCCAAGTGGACAGATTATAAGAGACCTTGAGGTTAAACAGGAAGACCTGATTAAACAAAAACAAGACCTTATGGATGCTAATGGGATAGGGTCAGACTATATGGCCATGGAATACGACTGCCAGGTATGTAAGGATACGGGCTTTTTGGAAGATGGAGGCCAGTGCAAGTGCCTAAAACAAAAGATATTAAACGACTCCTATGAAATGTCCAACCTTAAGCAAATACTGAGTGAGGATAACTTTGATAATTTTGACTTTAGTATATTCTCCGACCAGCCAGAAGAGGGTTATGACTTGAGTCCTAGGGAGAACATAAAGAATATTTTTCATAGTGTCCAGGAATATATAAGTAATTTTGACAAGCAGGCAACCAACAAGGCTGACAACAACCTACTTTTTAGGGGACCAACTGGCCAGGGTAAAACCTTCCTATGTAGCTGTATAGCCAAGCAAATAATGGATAGGGGTTATACTGTAATATACCAGACGGCCTTTAACCTGATGGATATAATAGAGAGGTACAAGTTCAAGACCGAATACTATACTGATAGCGATGAGGAAAATTATAGGAACCTGTTTAACTGTGACCTCCTAATTATAGATGACCTTGGGACAGAGTTGATAAATAGCTTTACCAGTGCAGAATTATTCAATATATTAAACTCTAGGCTGAATTCTAGAAAAAAAGTAATTATTTCTACAAATCTAGATATAGCACATATAGGAAATCTGTATACGGATAGAACACTTTCTAGAATAGTCGGAAATTTCCATATTTATGATTTTTATGGGAGTGATCTAAGATTTAGGTGAAAATAATCCCAAACTTTTATGGGTTTTATCCACAGGAAATGTTAATAACTTTGTGGATTTAAAGGGGGAAAAAAGGCTATAAAATCAAGCTATTAACAGACAAATAAAGACTTATCCACAAAAATCTGTTGAAAAGAACATATTTTCTGTGAATAAGTCTATTTTTTTGGCATTTTTGGACCTTTATTATTAACCTAGTTCATAAGATATACTCATTAGTAGTGGAAAAAGTGGATAAAAAAATAATACATCTAGAGTCTAAATGTATTATTTTTTAACAAAATCTATATATAGTATTTTACTTATTGATTGTCTTTAACTTGTTGGAGAATTTTTGTATCTTGCCTATCCAGACTAATTCTATATTACTGATCTCACCGTGCCTGTTCTTGGCTATGATTATTTCTGCAAGGTCCTTTTTCTTTGTTTCCATCTTTGTATAGTATTCGTCCCTGTATATGAACATTACTATATCAGCATCCTGCTCTATGGCACCAGAGTCCCTAAGGTCTGATAGCTTAGGCATATGGTCCTTACCACTTTCTGTATTTCTAGATAGCTGAGACAGGGCTATTACAGGACAGTTCATTTCCTTGGCCAAGATTTTCAATGACCTGGATATCTTGGACACTTCCTGCTGTCTATTGTCAGCACGTCCATCTGCCTCCATAAGCTGAAGATAGTCTATCATTATCATATCCAGACCCTTTTCCATCTTGAGCTTTCTACACTTGGATCTGATTTCAGATACCTTGATACCAGGAGTATCGTCTATGAATATATGTGATGATGACAAGACTGTCATGGCATCTGTAAGTTTTTTCCACTCATCATCTGCTATCTTACCCTTGTTAATATTGTCTAGGGCAACATTGGACTGGGAGGATAAGAGCCTCTGGACCAACTGTTCCTTAGACATTTCAAGACTGAATACGGCCACACTGGACTTAGACCGAATGGCTGCATTGGCTACTAGGTTTAGGGCGAAAGCAGTCTTACCCATACCAGGTCTAGCTGCTATAAGGATAAGGTCGCTCTTGTGGAAACCACCAAGCTTCTTATTTAGGTCTATAAATCCTGTATCTAGGCCGGTTATGTCTGAACCCTTGCTGTAAACCTCTTCTATCATAGCTGTAACACTGGTCAAAACCTCGCTGATAGGCTTGAAGTCTTGACTCATACGGTCTTGGGAGATGTCAAAGATTTTCTTTTCAGCAACATTTAGGATATCATCAAGGCTATCACTTGCCTCATAGCCCATACTGATGATGTCATTTGAAGCCTTTATAAGCTTTCTTAAGGTAGAGTTTTTCTTGACGATTTCTGCATATACCTTGACATTTGACGTAGTGGGTATCATGTTGGTTATAGATGTAAGGTAGGTTACACCACCCACCTGGTCTAAATAGCCCTTCTCCTTTAGTCTGTTTGTCAGGGTAATCATATCTATAGGTTTTCTTTCGTTACCCAATTCTATCATAGAGTCATAGATTACCTTGTGGGCATCTATATAGAAGTCTTCTCTGTCCAATATTTCTGCAACAGGGACCAGGGTTTGTTCTTCCACGATTATAGACCCTATTACACACTGCTCTGATTCAAGGTTGTGGGGGGGAGTCTTCATTAATTCTGCCACGCTTATTATCCTCCTTATAGTTTAGTTGGGTAGGGCTAGCTAGGTAGGGTCTCTAAGGGCCTTACCAAGTTATAATCCTAACCATTTAAATTTAGCGAGGACCAAGCCTCGCTAAATATTTATAATTCTCCGTATTTTACTACTTTTCTTTTACGTCCACCCTAATCTTAGTTGTAACCTTCTGGTGAAGCTTGATTTCAACAAGTGTTGAACCTAAAGTTCTTATAGGTTCATCCATAAGGATCTTCCTCTTGTCTATGTCAATATTTTTCTGCTTTTTTAATTGTTCAGCAATTTCCTTGGAAGTTATAGAACCAAATAATCTTCCGCCTTCACCTGACTTTACTTCTATTTGGATGTTGACATTTTCCATCTGCTTACCTAGTAGGACAGCTTCTTCATATTCAATAAGGGCCTTTCTTTCCTTAGACTTGGACTTTTCATCCAATTCTTTCATATTGGCCTGGTTAGCCTCTACAGCAACACCCTTTTTAAGTAAGAAGTTTCTCGCATAGCCATCGCTGACTTCCTTTATTTCACCCTTCTTACCAGTTCCCTTTACATCTTTTAATAAAATAACCTTCATCTATTTTTCTTCCTCCTCTAAGTATTCTTCTATTATGTCTTTGACCATATTGTAGGCCTGGGATAGGCTTACATCCTTAAGCTGGGCACCAGCTATATCTATATGGCCACCGCCACCGATTTTTTCCATTAGGATGTGAACATTGATGTCTCCCAGTGACCTGGCACTGATAAAGACTGTATCACCCCTCATACCCAGTACAAATGAGGCCTCTATATTTTTGATATTTAGGAGTTCATCTGCAGCCTTGGCTATGATAATATTGATATTGTCTATTTCAGCCCTGGCATAGGATATACAGATTCTTTCCTTCACTATTTCAGTTCTCTGTATAATTTCAGCCTTTACCAGGAAGTCTTCTGCGTATGAGTTGAAGAACTTCTTAACGGATAGGGTTTCTGCTCCAAGATTTCTAAGGTAGGAAGCAGCTTCGAAGGTTCTTACCCCTGTCTTGAATTCAAAATTCTTCGTGTCAAGGTAGATACCTCCCAAAAGCCCCTCGGCTGTTAACTTGTGTATCTTTATGTCAAAATCAGTGTACTGGATTAGCTCAGTGACCATCTCACAGGTAGAGGATACATAGATTTCATGGAATAGAAGGATTGTTTCGTTTATGTATTCAACCCCCCTCCTATGATGGTCTATTACTACTACCCTGTTTGATAGGTTAAGGAGTTTCTGACACTCCGTATAGCTAGGCCTATGTGTATCGACCACAACAACCAGGGTCTTACTCTTACACATGTCTATGGCCCTTTCATGACTTATAAAAATATCTTTAAAGTATTTTTCTTCTTTTACCCTATTTACAAAGATTTCCACAGCCTCATTGACTTCATCCAGTACTATGTGGGCCTTTTTGCCATATGACTTACATATGTCAAATACACCTACAGCAGCACCCATAGCGTCCATGTCAGGATAGTGGTGACCCATAATTAGGATATCGTCACTTTGGCTGACAATTTCCCTAAAGGCATGGCCTATTAGCCTGGACTTAACCTTGGTCTTTCTTTCAAAGCCCTTGGACTTGCCTCCAAAGAAGTTATAGCCATCTCCATTCTTTACAGCAACCTGGTCTCCACCCCTACCCAGGACCATATCTATGGCACCAGAGGCAAATTTACCGGTTTCTTCTATTGTCTTTCCATCGTATCCAACCCCCACACTAAGGCTGACAGGAAGACTATTATCCCTATCTATTTCCCTGGCCTCGTCGAGGATTGGGAATTTACACTTTTCTAATTTTTTAATGGCCATCTTGTTAGTAAACAAGACATATTTATCATTGGCTAGCTTTTCTATCTGGCCCTCGGTTTCGTCCTCTAATTTGGATATAATCTTTTCGATATCCACCCTGATCAAGGACTGGTTGTCTTCAGGAGTACTCTTTATTACATCATCGTAGCCATCTATTTCTATAACCATAATAGCTGGCTTGTTGTTATCAAGCTCTATTCTTAGTTGGTCTAGGTCAGTATGGTCTAGCCAGTACATTACTATCCTGAACTCAGGTCCAGTTTGGCTTTTGTCATCTGTTTTAGTAAAGCAGTACCTAAGTGTATAGGACCTATCCTTGTAGATGAATTCATCCTCCATGATTTTTGACTCATCCAGGACCTTCCTAAGGGTTATTTCCCCAACTATATCTTCAAGGTTGTCACCTATAGATGTAGACCCTTCTTCAAGGCCCACCATAAGGTCAAAGTACTTATTAGCCCAAGATATGGTACCATCCATTTCCAAGATACATAGGGGGATAGGTAGGTTGAGTAGGGACCTCTTTGTCAAATTACTAAAATTGAAAGAAGCACTCTGAACCCTATCACGCCATCTCTTTAGGTCTGTTTTCTTTTTATTTATATATATAAGAACCAGGACTATTAAAACCAAGAAAGATCCTATTCCCAAAGCCAGGTTCTTATAAGTTATATAGGCTGACATGAGTAATATAACCGCAAAGTACAGGTAAGAAAAATAGGAGAATAAGCTTGATTTTTTATTTTTATTTTCCATAGTTATCACCCCTACCTTCCGAATTAGAATACCATCTTTGCCTGTAGTTTAGCATATTGTCCAGCATACCCAGGATTCCTATGCCTGGTAGGATGCCCATAAATACTACTATTACAAATATAATCAACATGTTTACTTCTTTTCTGACATGCTTCCAGTTCTTCACCAGGAATACTATCAAGGAGACTCCTTCCAAGAAGAAGAGTAAGTTCATAATCAGGATAAAATTGTTTATTACGCTCATTAGGTCCAGGTTTGGAAAGGACAAGTTTATAGCATAAAGACTTACAAGTGTCACAAAAAGCACCAAGACCGGCCTACCTGGTAGGAAGATACTGTCAACAGGAATATTGTGTATCTTTTCCTTATATGCAAGCCTGGAAAGAGGGATGCATATGTAGTAGGCTATCAAGGCCAATATTATAGACTTAATATAGGTAATAAGCAGGTATAGGCTGCTGGAATTGGATATAAATTCTATAAAACCTGCATCCTTTATAGTCCCATATTCCTCGGCAGTCAAGTTCTTTTTATATAAATCCAGTATGGTGTTTATATCTGTTTGTAGGTTCTTGACCAGGTCAAGATTAAAGTAGTATTTAAGTATAGCTGTATAGGCAAGTAGACCAACAGCAAAAAATGCTACAGATAAGAGAAAGATCTTCAAGGATGCAAACTTATAAATGTCATCACCCTTTTGCAATCTTATTTTAAATCTAACCCTATCCACACTTACAAAACTTTCGTTGGCTATAAATATACCAGAAATTAGACCAGGCAGTACATACATCAAGCTTGTTGCCAAGGCAAATTGTAGGCCACCCAGTAAAAAAGCCAGGGAAACCATAAGTATGGCTGCCGAAAGTGAAAATATCGGATTTGCCTCCATGCCTATCAAGACCATAGGCACAACTGCTACTATGGATAAAAAGGCTAAAGAAGGGTCTATGCTAGCTAAGGAAATAAATAGCAGGCACAAGACCAACATGGACAGGTTTATTATCGTTTTTCTATTTGTATCATTAACCAATATAATATCACCTCCGATTCATAGTGGTTATCTAATATATTATATCATTTAGTGCTTATAATGTAAATTCAAAAAGGCAAGGGACTGGTCTTATGTCCAGTCCCTCGCCTTTGTATAGAACTATTCTGTTCAAGAGATTAAATATTATGCATTTTTCTTAATACCATCTAATATATCCTGATTACCATATTTTTTCATATACTCATAAAATGCAGTATGTGAAAAAGAAAAAGTTGAATTCTTTAAGGCCTGTAGCTGGTCTGCAGCGTATTCTTCAGCAGTAATTAGGTAGGTGTAGCTCCTAGATAGGGTAGTTCCACTGTAAACCACGTCGCTAACCTTGATGTACTCTTTCTTTAACAAGTTTCTTAACACAACTTGAATAGTATTCTTGCTGATTTCTTCATTGCAGTGGAAAATTTCAGTCGCAGTAAGAGACTTGTCAGTGTTCCATAATATTGACATTACATCTTCTTCTCTGTCGCTTAATTTTGTTAATAAACCTCTCATTTTGCTCCTCCTTAAAAAATTATTGATATTTTAGTAGGACTCTACCATTAGAAGTCCACACGTAGAATGTAAGATTTGTATTACATCTGCAAATATATCTACTCTTATTATAACATTTTTATAAAAAACTATAAATAAAAAAAACATAAAAAAATAAAATATATACAAATTTAATATATAAAATTTACAAAAAGGGTCAAATTACCATAGAAAATAAATATTTAGTTACCTTAGTATTAAAATATTTAAACACTAGAAAAGGACTCCCACAAGGGGGAGTCCAAATCAAAAACTAGTATATTCAATCTATGAGTAGGGCTTATATCAACCTTTTAAGCATTTGCTGCTGCGATTATTTTTTCAGCCGAGCTAGATGGAACCTCTGCATAGCTATCAAATTCCATTTCGAAATATCCCCTACCCTGAGTCATAGACTTAAGGTCGATGGCATATTTGAAAGTTTCTCCCTGAGGAGCTAGGGCTTCTAATATCTGCTTGCCCTTACCATTTGATTCCATACCCAGGATTTTACCCCTTCTCTTGTTCATGTCGCCCATTACATCTCCCATGTACTCTTCTGGAATAGTAATAGTTAGCTTCATAACTGGTTCAAGAAGGACTGGCTTAGCTTCTTCCATACCTTTCTTAAAGGCTATAGAAGCTGCCATCTTGAAGGCCATTTCTGAAGAGTCTACATCATGGTATGAACCATCATATAGGACTGCCTTAATATTTGTTACAGGGTAACCAGCCAATACACCCTTTAGCATGGAGTCCTTTAGACCCTTTTCTACTGCTGGTACATAGGATTTAGGTACTGAACCACCGAATAGTTCTTCAGAGAAGTCGAATTCTGATTCACTTCTAGAGAACCTGATCTTTACATGACCATATTGACCATGACCACCAGACTGTTTCTTGTGCTTACCTTCTACATCTGATGTTCCCTTGATAGTTTCCCTATAAGGAACCTTTAGGTCGTCTAGGTTTGCCTCTATACCAAACTTGTCCTTCATCTTGTTTACAAGAGTCTTTATGTGTAGCTCGCCCTGGCCACCAATTAGGGCCTGGTGAGTTTCGTTGTTCCTATAGTAGTGAAGAGTTGGGTCTTCTCCAACCAACCTAGTTAGGACATTGGCCATCTTGTCTTCATCGTTCTTGTTTTTAGGAGCTATAGCAAAGTATATCTGTGGCTTAGGGAAGTTGATTTCCAGTTCAACCTCTGCATCCTTGTTAAATGATATAGTATCACCTGTAGCTAGGCCTGCAACCTTTGTAACTACTATGATATCACCTGCATTTGCTTCCTGTAGCTCTATCAATTCACCACCACGGATAGTGTAGATGTTGGAGATTTTTTCCTTGTTTCCAGACCTTAGGTTGAAAACCTCCTTGTCCTTGGAGATAGAACCATGAGTTATATAAATGTATGAAATCTTTCCTACGAAAGGATCTATAAATGTCTTAAATACTGTTCCCTTGAAAGGACTAGCCTGGTCAACATATGTAGGGTCTATATAGTTTTCTAGAGATGCCAAAATCTCAGCTGTACCTATATTGTTGATAGTAGAACCTGAAATTACCGGTATGATATCACCCCTCTTTATACCGATTGTGATACCATTTTTGATTTCTTCGTTAGTCAATTCTTCACCCTCGAAGAACTTTTCAAGGTAGTTGTCATCTGTTTCTGCTATTAGTTCCATCAAGGCATCGTATGACTGCTTAGCCTGAAGTTTAAATTCCTGGTCTAGACCTTCATAATTTTCGAAAACATTGTGAAGTTTTACAAATTTTCCATCCTTAAATTCAGGAGATATCATAGGTACTATCTTGTTTTCGAATTTTTCATTTAGCATTTCGATAACATCCTTGTACCTAGCCTTTTCGTTGTCTATCTTGTTGATAAACATGAACTTTGGTATACCCTCTGTCAATTCTAGCGCCTTTTCAGTTCCTACCTGCATAGGGTCAGTGGCATCAATAACAATTATGGCAGCATCACTGGCTGCTAGGGCTGTTACTACATCTCCAGTGAAGTCTGTATAACCAGGAGTGTCTATAAAGTTGAATTTGAAACCTTCATACTCAACTGGCATTAGACTCATACTGTAAGTCATTTGTACATTATTGCTTAGCTTAGGGATTTTGTTGACATTTGCGGCATGTGCGATAGTTTCTAATAAATTAGTTTTACCGCAACCGCTATGCCCTAACACCGCAATATTCCTTATCTTCTCGCTATTATAGATTTTCATACAAGCACCCACTTTCTTATTTTTTTGTTGCATGCGTATTTTTTTTGTCTCACGCAAGACCAATTGTTATATAATTCTACAAAGTTAGGTGAAAACCCTTTTTAAAGACAGAAAATTTAAAAAACTTTTAAAAGAGCTTCCGAATTTAAGTCTTTTCCTATAACTACCACATGGTGGTCATTTTCTTGGTCAAGGTCACGAATGGATATTTCCTGAGGAACATAGTCGAATTCCAAGGCCTTTACCTGGCCAGGTAGGCTTCCCTTGGCCCTGATAATAGTTCCATATAGGCCTGTGTCAAAAGCTTCTAAAAGGGCCTGGATATCTTCCCTGGAGAAAGTCCTGTTGACAGTAAGGGTTAGGCTGGTGAATTCGTCAGCAGAATCATGATGGTGGTCATGGCAAGAAGAGCCATCATGAGAATGGTCATCCCCAGTATTTGTACCATGGTGGTGTCCATTACTGTTAAAGAGTCCCAGCCTATCTTGGGCTGTTTTTAGTCTACCTTCCCTGCTTTCAAGGATTTTAGACTCCAATAGGTCTGTGGCCCTAAAGCCATCCCACTCTGAGTCGATAACCTGGACCTGGTCGTTTTCTTTCTTTATATCAGCTATGATTTGACCTATATCTATACCAGCTTCCTTGGCCTGACTATACCTGCTGAAGATTATGATGTCAGAGTTTTTAATTTGATCCAGATAAAAGTCCCCAAAATTGACCTTGTACATTGAGTACTTACTAGCGTCTATAATAGTGATAGATCGGTTTATCTCAAATAGGTCCGGATACTTAAGGCAAATAGCCTTTATATCAGATAGCTTGCCTACACCAGATGGCTCTATCAGGATTTTATCAGGATCAAAGGCCTTTTTGATATCGTTTATAGAGGAGGCAAAGTCTCCAGCTACAGAGCAGCATATGCAACCTGCATTTATCTCTCTGACAGACAGGCCTTCTCTTTCAAGGATAGCCCCGTCTATGCTTACCTCTCCGAACTCATTTTCTATGATGACAGTCTTGGAAAAGTCATCAGCCTCCTTGATTAATTTTTTAATGAATGTGGTCTTGCCAGACCCTAAAAAGCCTGACACTATATTTATCTTAGTTTTTTTCATAATTATCCTCCAAATTTACAGCTTGAATTTCCCTTAAATAAGGGTTTTTTAAAAATAGGAGCCTATCCTAGTCAAGTTCATATATATCGCTCTTTATATAGTCACTAAGCTCGTGGATTAGGGGTCTTCGTTTAACCAGGCTTAGGTAGGACATTTCCTCCAATGATGAGATAGCATCCCTAATCTGTCTTTTAGAGTATGGCTTAGAATATCCATCAGCTCTTAAGAAATCGATAAGCATATTATCTGTTAGCCTTCCATCTTCATCAAAAGCATATGCCTGTGAATATAGGTAGAGGATGCTTTTTGATAGTTCATCCATATTTAAGGACTCTATCTTTTCTTCTATATATTCTAATTTATTTAGGGAGTCTGATAAGAGTTTTTTAACCTTGGTCTGGCCATCGTATATTATCTCCATCATTTCCCATACAAAGTGGGTAAGCTCCCCATAATTTTTCTTTTTTGCGACATCTAAAAACATATCACGGTACTTGTTTTTTAGGTCCTTAAGACTATATGATATAGAAATAGCAGTAAAAATATCCAACTTTTTCTTTAGGTAGGATGACATTAGAAATCTACCCAGGCGGCCATTTCCATCGTAAAATGGGTGGATATATTCAAATATGTAGTGGCATATACAGGCCTTAGAAATGAAATTAATATCCTGTCTGTTCATAATTTCTATCAATTTTTCTATCTCAAGTACAATGTTCTCCTCCCCTTTAATACCGGTATGGACCTTATTTAGCCCATTATATATATAAGCAGGTTCCCTTCTAAACACGTCCCCATCAGGCCAGGTATCAATATCTGGACTAGAATCAAAAATACGGTCATAAAGTTTTCTTATATCCACAGGAGTATCTATGTATATATCTTCGCTAGTAATAATCTCATGATAGGCATTGATTATAGAATAGTAGCGATTATTTTTTGGGGTAGAATCAGGCTCTAGGGCAGTTCTTAGTTCTTCTTTACTAGATGCAAGACCTTCTATGAGGTTGCTGGATTGAACCTCATTTATCAAAACCTTCTTTATAACAGCCCACCCAGCTATATCCGGTATACTATTATTTAAGTCTTTAATTTGACTTGATTGTTTCATGATTTTTTCTGATAGGCTTGTTATAGGTGGTATCTGGTTGAAAAAAAGTTCATATACCTGGTTGGTGATTTTTTCCCCCCTAACTATAGGATTTATAGTAAAGTTCAAAAAAGTAGTCAGATATGGATTTTTTCGTAGGCACAATTCCCTATCTATATCAGCTCTTTCATAGGTTAAAATTTCTAACTTCTTATATTTCATAACAATACCCCCTTTATATCCAATATTATATATCAAAAAAGCGTATTATAGAATATACAATACAAAAAATATAATATAAATCACAAGAAAATGTTTTCTTGTGATTTATATTAGGCCAAAACTGGTTACATATAGTAAACTCTTATAAAAAAAGACGCTAAAAGCGTCCGTTTTTAAAAGAAAGGGTATATTCTTGTCCAAAAAATCTAGCCTTAATAACTACCTAGGATAAAATCCTAGTACTGGTTATAGTAGTCTGATTCATAAGGTATAATTATAGCTGCTAGTATATATAATAATAGGCCTGCTCCAGCGAAGACTGCACATATAGCCCAAGCCAACCTTACCATGGTAGAATCAACACCCAGGTACTTGGCCAAGCCACCACATACACCTGCAATCATCTTGTCTGATCTAGATTTTCTCAAATATCTTTTTTCATTATTGTTGTACATTTTAGACCTCCTTGAAAGAACTAATTTCATCAGTCACCTTATCTACCTAAATATAGCATATTTTAAAGGTCTATTCAAGAAAAAGTGCCTATTATATATTGCAAGTAAAGTTTAGACCGGGCTATCTAAACTTTAAAAAAACAAGCCCAAAATGAAAAAATACTGAAGATACATACAATAAGAAAAATATGATATAATAAAATGATGAATTGTATACTTTAAGGTTGATTTAAGGAGGTGTTGTTAAACTTTATGGCAAAGGTTAAATCTAAGTACGTATGTCAAAACTGTGGTTATGAAAACCCTAAGTGGCTGGGCAAGTGTCCAGAATGCCTACAATGGAATACATTTGTGGAGGAGATCGAGGAAAAAATGACTCCAAAGCAACAATCATTGGCCAGGCAGGCATCTAGGTCAACTAGCAGGCCAGTCAAGATAAATTCCATAGCTCCAAAGGGGGAGGAGAGGTTTTCTACCAGTATACCAGAGCTCGACAGGGTCCTGGGTGGTGGTGTGATACCAGGCTCACTGGTCTTGGTAGGGGGAGATCCGGGTATTGGTAAGTCTACCCTACTTTTACAGGTATCCAACAATGTGGCAGAAACAGGCAAGAAGGTCCTATATATATCGGGAGAAGAAAGTGAAAGCCAGATAAAGATGAGGGCCAAGAGGCTCAAGGTTTCGTCAGACAACCTATACATATATACGGAGAATAACCTTGCAGCTATTGAATTACAAATAGCAGAAGTAGAACCGGACATGGTCATAGTTGACTCCATACAGACTATGATATCACCGGAGATAAACTCAGCACCAGGTACCATAAGCCAGATAAAGGAAGGTACATCCAAGTTTATGAAGATATCCAAATCCAAGTCAATATCAACCTTTATAGTTGGACATGTAACTAAAGAGGGGGCCCTGGCAGGCCCAAAGTTACTAGAACACATGGTGGATACGGTCTTGTATTTTGAAGGAGAAAGATACAATACCTATAGGCTTTTAAGGGCTGTAAAAAACCGTTTTGGGTCTACAAATGAGCTGGGAGTATTTGAAATGAAGTCAGATGGCCTAGTAGAACTGGAGAACCCATCCAAGGTCCTAATAGCAGAAAAGCCAAATGATGTGTCGGGATCAGTAATTGTATCTACAGTAGAAGGAACCAGGTCCATGCTACTAGAGCTACAGGCATTGGTAGCACCTACAAACTTTGGTTATCCTAGGAGGACCACAACAGGTGTAGACAACAACAGGGTGGCCCTGATACTGGCAGTCTTGGAAAAGGTAATAGGTATGCAGGTCCAGAGCCAGGATGTTTTTGTAAATATAATCGGTGGCCTAAGGATTAATGAGCCTTCAATGGACTTGGGTATAGCCCTGGCTATAGCATCAAGCTTCAGGAATATACCAGTAGATGCCAGCGTGGTGGTAACTGGAGAGATAGGCCTGACTGGTGAGTTGAGGACAGTGAGTTTTATCGAAAAAAGAATTATGGAATGTGAAAAGCTGGGCTTTAAAAAGATGGTAATACCTAAGGGTAACTACCTGGACGAATTTAAGAAGGATTATAGGATTGAATTGGTGCCTGTATACGACCTAAGGCAGGCCATACGTGAAGTTTTGGGAGGTTAGGATGGATAAGTTTGATATTTTTACCAATGATGAAATGGATGAGATATTGAGAATGATATCACCAGGCTCACCCCTTAGAAGAGGTCTAGACAATGTCCTGATGGCCAATACAGGAGGTCTGATTGTAGTTGCTGAAAACGACCAGATCCTGTCTCTTGTAGATGGGGGGTTTGAGCTAAATGCAGACTATACTCCGTCATCCCTATATGAGTTGGCCAAGATGGATGGGGCCATAGTATTGGATAAGAATATAGAAAAAATACTATTTGCAAATACCCAATTGATGCCGGACCAAAATGTATCTACTACAGAAACAGGTACCAGGCATAGGACTGCCGAAAGAGTTGCCAGGCAGACCAAGTCTATAGTGATAGCAATATCACAGAGAAGGTCTATTATAACCATATACAAGGATAGGAAGAAGTATGTAGTCCAGGATACACCAACCCTATTTTCAAAAGCCAACCAGGCATTCCAAACACTAGAAAGGGCCAAGGCTTCACAGGAGCAGGCCGTATTGAACCTAAATGCCCTAGAGTTTGCAGATATGGTAACCATATATGACGTAGTCTTTGCCATGTCAAAAGTAGAGATGGTATTGAGGATTACAGGAGTGATGGAGAGGTACCTACTAGCCCTAGGAAATGAAGGTGTCTTAATCAGGAGTCAGTATGAGCAATTAATTGGTAAGACAAGAGATGACCAGGATTTGATAATAAAGGATTATGTATTTGAGGACGTCAGCAAAAAGAACTTTAAAAAGAAGATGAGCGCCCTTTCAGATGAAGAACTAGTCGATCTAAGTAAAATAGCAAAAATTATGGGCTTTTCAGGCTATAACGAAAATTTGGACAAGCCAACCACAACTAGGGGTTATAGGTTACTGAACAAGATCCATAAATTGCCAGAAGGAATTATAGATAATCTTATAGAACATTTTGGAAGCTTCCAGGATATACTAGAAGCCAGTATAGAAGAACTTGATGAAGTGGACGGAATTGGTGAAATAAGGGCTACTTATATTAGAAATGGACTTATAAAAATGAAGAGATTGGCAGTTTTGGATAGACAAATTTAATATTATCATCCTGTCTACGGGAGGAAAATTATGATTAATAAGTTAAGAAGATTTATAGTGGCCATAGTTGGTTTTGCCCTAACAACTACCCTATATATTTCATTGATGAAGCCGATAAAGCAGCTGCAGTTTGGCAATACTACATATGGCTATATAGCTGGTGTAGCAGCAGGTATACTTGTGGCTTTAATATTCTTCGTCAGTGAACCGGCCATAAACAGACGATTGAAAAAGTTGGGCAAGATTTTTGACAAGGAAATGTCCGCATACTCACAGGTAGATATTATCTTGGGTTCAGTAGGACTTTTAATAGGTTTCTTGATAGCATCCTTGATCAGTGGCTTATTGGAAAAGATATATGTAGTAGGACCGGTCCTATCAATCATATCATATGTACTACTAGGTCTACTGGGAATTAGGATAGGTATGAGGAGTAAAAGCGAGATCAAGACCCTAATAAGGATGAGACAAAATCCTGACAAGGAAAAGAAGGACAAGGAAGATAAGTCAAAGAAACTAAAGAAAAACATACCACCGAAGGTACTGGATACATCCGTAATAATAGATGGTAGGATAGCAGATATCTGCAAGACAGGCTTTATTGAAGGTAAGCTGGTAATCCCCCAGTTTGTCTTGGATGAGTTAAGACATATAGCAGACTCAGCTGATGATATGAAGAGGGTCAGGGGTAGAAGGGGTCTAGACATCCTAAATATAATCCAAGAAGAGGGAAATATAGAGGTAGAGGTTACAGACCAAGACTTTGATGACATAGCAGAGGTAGATATTAAGCTCCTAAAGTTGGCATCTGTCCTAAATGGTAAGGTGGTAACTAATGACTATAACCTAAATAAGGTTGCCCAAGTTCAGGGGGTTGACGTATTGAATATCAATGAGTTAGCCAATGCAGTCAAGCCTATAGCAATACCAGGCGAAGAAATGGTAATAAGCATAGTCAAGGAAGGTAAGGAAAACCAGCAGGGTGTGGCCTACCTGGATGATGGTACTATGATAGTTGTTGAAAATGGTAGAAAGTATATAGGTGAAACTAAGAAGGTAGTTGTAACATCTATACTACAGACACCAGCAGGTAGGATGATATTTGCCAAGGTTGGAAACTAGATATAAAAGACCTCTAAGAAGAAGGTAAAATGGGTCTAGGCTAGGTCAATACTAAAGATAGCAAACACTTGACAGGCAAAATAAATAAATATATTGACAAGAATAGTTTCAGGGTGTATGATAATGGCATACCAATATAAAGGCTACGATAAAGGGATAGTAGTTGGCAGAGATTTACCAGAGAGGGGCCACTTGGTGGAAGGTCCTATATCAAAACTGATGAACCAGCCTTTTAGCTTGGAGAGGTAACAATCTCCACGGTTTGAACCGTTATATTCTATCGAGGGAGTCAGGATATCCTGACTAATAAGAGTGGTACCGCGGAAACTGACAGCCTTTCGTCTCTTTTTATAGGAGACGAAGGGCTTTTTTATGTTCTTCAAGGCTGTTAAAAAGGTAAATTTAACATTTTAGGAGGAATAAGAAAATGGCAAAGAAAGAAAATCAATTTGTAGAAGCCATCACGCCAATGGAAGATGACTTCGCCCAGTGGTACACAGACGTAATAACAAAGACAGACCTAGTAGACTATGCCCCAATAAAGGGATTCATGGTAATAAAGCCATACGGGTTTGCTTTATGGGAAAAAATCAGGGACTATGCAGATGGCCTATTCAAGGAAACAGGTCACAAGAATGTATACTTCCCTCTATTGATACCAGAAAGTCTATTAAACAAGGAAGCGGAACACGTAGAAGGTTTTGCACCAGAAGTTGCCTGGGTAACTCAGGGTGGTAACAAGGTCCTAGAAGAAAGACTAGCAGTAAGACCAACATCAGAAACCATCATATGTACGATGTATGCCAAGTGGTTAAACTCATATAGGCAGCTACCTTTCTTATACAACCAGTGGAACTCAGTAGTTAGGTGGGAAAAGTCAACTAGACCATTCCTAAGAACTTCAGAATTCTTATGGCAGGAAGGTCATACAATCCATGAGACAGAAGAAGAAGCGGTAGAGGAAACACTACAGCAGTTAGCTATATACAAGAAGGTAGCAGAAGACCTAATGGCAATACCAGTAATAGATGGTAAGAAGTCTGAAAGCGAAAAATTTGCAGGTGCATCTGATACATATACTATAGAAGCTATGATGCATGATGGTAAGGCCCTACAGTCCGGTACATCTCACTTCCTAGGCCAGCACTTCACTAAGGCCTTTGATATAACATTCTCAGATAGAGATGGTAACCTAGCCCACCCATACCATACTTCATGGGGTATCTCAACTAGGCTAATAGGTGGCTTAATCATGGTACACTCTGACAACAGAGGTCTAGTACTACCACCAAAGATGGCTCCAACGCAGGTAATAATAATACCTATAGCAGCCAACAAGGGCGGAGTAATGGAAGTAGTAGACAAGGTGGCAGCTGATTTAAAGGCCAAGGGAATTACAGTAGAAGTTGACGATAGGAACAACTACAGCCCAGGCTATAAGTTTAATGATGCAGAAATGAAGGGTATACCAGTAAGACTGGAAATAGGACCAAAGGATATTGAAAAGAACCAGGCCTTAGCCTTCAGAAGAGACGAGCTAACTAAGTCTGAAATGTCATTGGACACAGTAGCTGACCAGGTATTGACATTACTGGATGACATCCAGAAAAACCTATTTGAAAAGGCCAAAAAGTATAGGGATGAAAGAATATATGCAGCCTATAATATGGATGAATTTGTTGATATCATAGAAAACAAGAAGGGCTTTGCCAAGGTAATGTGGAAGGACAATGCTGAAAACGAAGCAAAGATCAAGGAATTGACAGGTGCTACAATAAGAGTAATACCATTTGCCCAGGAAGATCTAGGAGACAAGTGCTTCTATACAGGTGAAAAGGCAGACCATATGGTAATATTTGCTAAGGCATATTAAAAAAGGTTCCATGTTAAATATCTTTGGTGATAATTTAAATCAATAAAATCTATTAAATTATGTGGCAGCATCCATAACCAATTTATAGTTATGAATGTTGCCCTTTTGTATTTTATACTTTTCCATAAGTATTATATATGCCATAGTTTCATCAGCTGTCCTTGCTGACTTGAATTCGTAATTTGACAGAATTTTAAAAGAGAGTATTTTTTTCGCAACCACTAAATAGCACGCAATTAATAATTTCAAACAAAACCGTTTGCATTGACAAAAGTACATTTATTATATATAATACAGATGTAAATAGATTTATTTACTAATTTTTTTATTAATTTTTTACAATATTGCAGTTCTCTTATGTTTTATTTTTGAAATCGTAAATGCAATATTATGTATATTTTATTAGGGAGGTTTTTTATGAACAAGAAATTAAAAAGATTGACGAGTATTGTTTTGTGTGCAGCAATGCTTGTTGTTGCAGCACCAGTAGGAGCATTTGCAGAGGGTTCTACTAATCAAGTGAAGGTTATTAGTAAGTACGAAGAAAAAGACAAATTTATTAAGGGAACGATAGATTTTCAAAATGGCTTAACGAATAATGTTACTAGTAATGTTGACGGACTTTACAGTGCAACTTTTGGTGGCGAAGTAGATGTTAGAGAAATATTTGAGGGAGCATATCAAATTTACTTGAAAAAATATAAAAACAAACCTAGTTTTATAGAAGGTTTATTGGGCAAGAGATATGAAAATATAGTAATGTTTGATGAAGGTGAAAAATTCCCTACTTGTACATTTAGAGTTCAATTACCAGCTAATGCTAATGAAGTAAATCTAAATGATATAAAGGTACAGTCAAATTCAGGTATGTTTGGTCCAGCTGAAGTAATATCAGAAGGTAATAATACATATGCTATAAAATTCAAGTTAGGTGGATGGTATGATTATAAGGGCTTTTTTGCTGTATATGAAAAAGAACGCAAAGAAGATTTCCATAAAGTTTCAATACAAATACCATATACTGTTGATGTAGATGATACTACTAATGAAATAGGAACAATAAAAACTGATGGATATTGCAGATTATATAAATACGGTAACTATATGAAGGGAAGTAGAATTGTTGATGTAGAGGCAGTTCAAAACGTATATAATATATCAAAATAAAAAAGGGGTAATAAAATGAAACGTAAAATGATGTGACCCCAAAAAGTTAGACTTTACTAGCGAGACAGTTTATGCTGCCTCG
>JAERMT010000016.1_pt1 | contig 117951 bp, 113 predicted proteins | sample 9267081 | NCBI WGS metagenome assembly JAERMT01 (sample SAMN17071939, study PRJNA684904) | human gut metagenome | isolation source: diarrhea sample from child under the age of five | host: Homo sapiens | place: South Africa: Mafikeng, Mafikeng Provincial Hospital | collected 2019-09
AACCGACCTCCCAATCGTTAGATTTTTAGGTCTAACTTTTGGGGGTCGGTACATACTGATATTAGCTGAGTAGGTGCTTTTTTATTTAATAAAATGATAGCATATTTTATCACTAGTAAATAAGATCAAAAAAATAAATAAAAATTTTACGAAAAATAATTGACAAAGGAAGAAATATGATATATAGTTTAGATAAGGGTAGATAATAGTAGATATATAATAATAAACACAATAGATATTGTGGCATATATTATGATATATATTATGATATATATTATACATATCTGAAATAAATATTTAATAAAGTATAAATGAAAAAGGAGGAACAAAATGAAAGATTTAAAAGTAACAAATGTAAAAGTGGCTTGGTTGCTAAGACCGTCACCACACAAAATCAAGAGACTGGATGAGTTTAAGAATGAAGAAATTATAGCTATAGGCTGGCCTTGTATCGGTAACCTATATGGAAAATCAAGGGATCAAATTAAAAATCTTCTTTCTGGTGAACCATATAACTATGTTGGTTCAAGACTAGGACAAGCAGCTTCAAGCCTTAATATATTTGTAAATAAGATGGAAGTAGGAGATCTAATTTTGATGCCAGATGGTGATGATATATATTTCGGTAGAATAACTAGTGATTATATTTATAATGAAGAAAAAGATACTTATGAAAAGGGGTATTCACATCAAAGACAAGTTGAGTGGGTTATTAATAAAGCATCACGTAAAAAACTTTCTGATAATTTAAGAAAATCTTTGAGATATCCCAAAGCGATAGGTGATTTAAGCAAACACTTTGATGAGATAGAGGATAATTATATGATAAATAGAGATTAAGTATATTTGATATATAAGACTATATTAAAAAAAGAGTTTTTAAGGAGGAATTGCAATGACAAATTTAAAAAATAATAGTAAGGTTATAGGTAGGAAGGTAGCTTGGTTATTAAGACCACATCCACATGGAGAGGATAGAATGGATGAATTTAAGAATGAGAAAATTATAGCTGTAGGATGGCCTTGCATAGGAAATTTACACAATAAAAATAAGGACGACATCAAAAAAATAATTGATAATAATGACAAATATAATTATTCAAAAGTGGTGCTTGGAAATGTTGCTTCAATACTTGATAATTTCGTAAATAGGATGGAAATAGGTGACTTAATCTTGACCCCTTATGGTGATAATATTTACTTTGGTAGAATAACGAGTGATTATAACTTTGATGAAGAAAAAGATAATGATGAGGAAGGATATCCTCATCAAAGACATGTCGAATGGTCTGTATATGAAACATTACGTGAAAATCTTTCGATGAAATTAAGATTATCTTTGAAAAATCAAAGAACTATATCAGATTTAAGTAAACACTTTGATGAGATTGAGGCACTATCTAAGGGAGAAAAAATATTATTGGATGAAGAATTAGAAGTGAATGGAAGTAAAACATCATTACCGACAAATGTAATTGAAGTTAAATACCCATTAAGACCAGGATTTGAAATCTCATTTGTATTACCTAAGGATCTATCAAAAAAAGAGTCAGAGCGTCTAAGTTTGTATTTTTCAACATTATACTTTGAAGAGTAATAATGAAATATAATTGTTGATGAGAAGGATGGTGGAACAAGTAATGGTTGAAATTGAAGTCGGCATAAGTACAAATGCAAGTGAATTAGAAAAGAAAAATCTAGATTTTAACCTAGATGCCATGGAAGAATTTCTAGGAAATGGATTTATTAGTAGTGATTATAAGGGAAAAGTATATTTTATGTGCCAGCCTAGAGCGTTTGAACCAAATTTTATGGATATAATAATTAACATAAAAGAAATTGGTGAAACAGCTATAGTTTGGGCTAGTATTTTTAGTGCACTTAAAAAGTTGATTAAAAGATGTAAAGGTTATGAATCCTTTATTAATATAGTATATTTAAAAAATAAAAAAGAAAAACATATATATTTAACTAATGAAGATTTGAATAATGTTGATATATTAATTACTAGAGTGGAGCAAGAAATAGGAGGTGATATTCACAGTAAGGATATAAAGAAAGTTGCAATAATAGGGAATGGATTTGACTTATCACATGGACTGAAAACAAAGTATATTGACTTTTTATATAATAATAAGGAGGAGAACTTTATTAAAGCTTTTAAAAAATTGATAGAAAGTCATAATAAAAATAAGAAAGATGATTTAAATTGGTGTGATATTGAAGGGTGTATGAAATCTGTTGCATTAGGTATCTTTAGTGAAAATTTTCATGACATTATAGATATAGATTCCGACAAAATAATAGAAGAAAAAATGCTCGATACTAATATAATTTATAATAACATTACAACTTTATTTGCAGAATACTTACAAAATAATGTTATGAATAAAACTGTAGATATAATAGAGTCTATTTTAGAGGTAATAGATGAAGAAACTTTGGCTATTAATTTTAATTATACGGATACTATTAAGCTATATACTAATAATGTAAAATATATTCATGGTTCCATATCTGAAGATGGATATATTATTTTGGGCTTTCCTGAAGATGATGTCCCAGATTCTTGTGGGGGTGAATTTATAAAGTTTAGAAAGGATTTTAAAAAAGAAATTTTAAATTTCAGGAGATTTTTAAAAAGTAGGAGTTATAAATATAGTGATCAGTTACAAGATGAGTTGTTGGAACATCTATACTGTTTATTTTCTGGAAGAGGAGAATATTTAATAGATGAAAATGAAAAAAATGATTCTAGCTGTAAATATAAAGAACCTTCAAAAGAAATATTAGAGTATGCTAGGGACAATGAGTTCCAAATATATATGGATCAAACAGATTATTCAAAAGTAGAAGAGATAATTATATTAGGACATAGTTTAGCGATTGATAAAAACTATCTAGGTTTATTAAAGAGTAAAATGCCCCTATTAAACAAGGTGATTTTATTTAAGTTTGAAGGTGAAGATGTGATTGAGAAAATAAAATCTATATATAAAATTTTTGGTAATATCGAACTGATAATCAAATCGTATAAGTAAAGATTATACACCATCATAATAATATTGGTTTTTGAAATGGCGTTCAAAGTAATATTTTTTGTAAATATAGATTATAAAAAGAACTTATAAAAGGGAAATTAGTAGAGAGGCCTATTATGCTAAATAGATTAATCAAATACAAAAAATTAAAAGAAAAAGAAGGATATTATGAAGAAGTAAACTATGGTGATCCCCAATTAGTTGAAAAATGTCCGGTTTCCAAAATAAAAATATCATATGAAAGAATACATGACTATTTGATAGACGATGACTTTAAGTGCTATGATAGGCTAAATGAAGTAATGGAAATTGATCTAGCAAACACTACAATTAAAATGCTTCAATCAGATAAAGGTGCTGATCATGTAAATTCTAGTAATGAGTATATCTTTACCTTAGAAAATGGTTACAAAAAAAGTAGGGAAAGTGAGTATTTCTGGACATTCAATATCTTTAAGAAATTAATTGTATATATTTTACATTTTGGTGAGAAAAATATATTTGGAAAGTGTGCAGGGAACCCAGAGGATATATTTGGAATGTGTTTAGGAGATCTTGAGGATATCTTAAATGATTCAGACCGAGTAGAAACCTATACTATTGAAATTGAATATAATGATGGTAAGCCGATGCATAAATTCTCTGGAAGCTTTGATCTGATTGGACTGCCAGTTTTCTATGAGGAGTTTATGGATTTGATAGTCGAAAATGAATATATGATGAAGGGATTTGATCATAGAAAATTTAATATATTTGACAAAGTAAGGTATAAAAAAATTAGACTTTGTAAGTCTGACTATGCTGTATGCAGACTTGTAGATTCAGAGGGTAAATACCATGTGTTTTTATCAAAAGATTTAAGGGTATATGAGGGGTCCCATTTTTACATACCAGTAGATGGTCAGGATGAAAAAGTCTATGCAGAAGTGGTAGATGTTGAATATTTCGATTTTTTCCCTCTTATGTATGGGGATATAAAGTATTTATAGGTGCCTATATCAAATGAACTTGTTAATAATTTAAAATATTCTAAAGGTAATGAAATTTATTTTATAGGAGGTATATTATGAGAAATGTTAACAATAAAAATTTAGAAACTGAAGAACTAGTAGAAAAGTGTAATGTGTGGAGATTGCAAACTAAAACTAATAACGAACTGAATGAAAGTGTTGCAAATTATTGCTTTGAAAATGAAATTTTAGCGATGGGATGGAGTTTAAAGGATAAACACTTAGAAAAATCAACATGTACTCTTGATTTAATCAAGGATAGGGAGTATATAGATAGGCAGAGAAATTTAATTGCGAATGCTAAAGAAAATGAAAGATTTGAAGAATATGAAAAGTTTGTGAATAAAAATAAAGTGTACAGTAAAATAGACAATGTTAGAAGATTAAATAATATATCAGAAAATGATTTCGTTTGGATGAGGAAGGATGGTGTATATTTGCTAGGTTTAGTTCAAAAAAATAGTGAATATAAATATGATTCTTCAAAAAAAGCTTTAGATATGGATGCTTCTAATCAAAGAACAAATATCAAATGGCTTGTAATTGGGGGAGAGGCTGATATTCCAGGTATTATTACTACATCATTTTTTAGAGGAAATACTTTACAAAAAATCAATAATGATAGTGCTTTGAAATTTTCAAAGTATATAGCCAATAAACTTCATAATACTATTTATAAAATTGATGATCTTGATAATAGTCCTGATAGTATATTTGATTTAATCTCTCCAAATGATTGTGAAGATATAATTTGTATGTGGCTATTTAAAAAATATGGCTACATAACAATTCCATCTACATGTAAAAGTTCGACGCCATTATATGAGTGCGTATTAATAAATCATGATAAAGATAAGAGTGGACAAAATAAAAAAAATGTGTATATTCAAGTAAAAAAAGGAGAAATAGATTTAGACACTGAAAAGTTTAAACACTTAGATGGTGAAGTTTATCTATTTACTACAAAAGGACAAATAAAGGGTAAAAAGTATGAAAATATTAAAATACTTGATCCAAAGGAAATTTATGAGTTTATTATGAATAGTGAGAACGATAATATACTCCCAGAGAAAGCTATTAGATGGCGAGAAGTGTTAATGGAAATTTCTAAGTAAAATAGTTGATATTTTATAATATTTAATAAGTATAATGTAGTCTATAAACGTAGCATTCCTAAAACTGAATACCAGCCTTGTATCGTACATCAAGTAAGAAACACACTTAGATATGTTAGTTACAAAGATAAGAGGAATTTGCTACTGATTTAAAATCGATTTACTTATCAGGAACTGGGGTTCTATATAAAAAAGTTTAATTGCCCAATCGGCAGATTATCCATAGAAGGCTAATTTACAGAAAAAATCTATGCTCTCTAAAAAATTATATACATTCATTTTTAAATTATTCGGCAGCATCTTGGATGAAACTTTCGTCCTTGGTGTTGTCGATATTTTTTTCGTTTTTGTTGGCTCTAAGAATACTTATATTTTTAAGGCTATAAATATTGCAACTAGTTTTTAATAAAACAAAAAGGCACACTTATACAAAGTATAAATGAGCCTTCTTAGCTACTAGGAAGATCTGTGAAAAATCCCTAGTCATATTATATGTGAATTATATTAAATTGAGGCCAAATTAACCCAACATGATTTTTTCAAGCTTTAGAGGTTCGATGTATTCATCTCCCTTATAAGCCCTCATGTTTCCACCTGATATTTCATCTATTAGTGCAACCTTGCCGTCTACCATACCGAATTCGAACTTGATATCATATAATTCTAGGTCCTTCTTAGCTAGCTCAGCCTTTACAACCTCACCTATTTCTAGGGCAAGCTTTGCTAGTTCTTCATATTCAGCTTCTGTCATGATATTTAATATTGCAAGAGCATCCTTAGTGATTAGTGGATCGTTTCTATCGTCATCCTTTAAAGTTACTTCAACGTATGGAGGGATTACAGTTCCAGATTCTATATATTCACCATATCTTCTGATGAATGATCCTACTGCCCTGTAACGAACAATTACTTCTACCCCCTTGCCAAATACCTTGGCCTTTCTGACTACAGCTTCGTTCTTGTCAACATCAGCAGATACGAAGTGAGTATTTAGTCCCATAGCATTTAGTTTTTCATAGAAGAACTTAGTCATAGCAACAGCTGAACGACCAGCCCCTTCTATCTGTAGGCCTACTTGGTTTTCGCCTGGATCAAAAACACCGTCTTTACCAGTTACATCGTCTTTAAACTTTAACAAGACGTTCTTATCGTCAATTTCAAATACATCCTTTGTCTTACCAGTATAAATCTTATTCATTTTAAACCTCCTATGAATAGAACCATAAAAATAATATAGTAAATGTACGATATACGCACATTATTATAAGTTTTGCAAAAATAGTTCGCTTTTCTATGGACTTATTATCTCACAATGGAACTCAATAGTCAATTTTTTTTTGGGAATTTCTTCAAAAAATTGAACTTTTTTTAGATTTATATGTAGAAAGCTTGGGGAAATAAAAAAGACTGAGATTGGGAGAAATCTGATATATGTTGGTATTCAGCCGGTTTCTCTTATCTCAGTCTTAAAGTTATTATTTTCTTTTATATGACTACTTTAAAGCAGCAAGTAGCTTTTTAGTGTATTCCCAAACTCTTCCAACAGATGAAATATGCATATGTTCCTTTGGTGTATGGGCATCAAATATACTTGGTCCATAACTGATCATGTCAGTATCTGGTAGTATACCCTTTAATAGTCCGCACTCTAGGCCTGCATGGATAGATGTGATATGAGGTTCTTTTCCGTACATATCTACATATATCTTTTCAGCTATATCCCTAAGTGGAGAAACAGCTTCATACTGCCATGCTGGATATGCAGAGTACTCTCTTGCTACTGCACCCATTCTGTTGGCTATAATAGTTACCACGTTTAGGATTTCTCTTAGTGAGCTAGATGATGCAGAACGAACTGAAGCAGTAAGTACTAGCTTACCATCCTCTTCTAGGATTACAGCGTTGTTTAGGGATGTCTGAACTAGGCCTTCTATATCCTTGCTCATGTACTGGACTCCATCTGGTAGGGCCATAACCATGTCTATTACTGAATCGCTAAGGTCCTTAGTATATACCTGGTCAGCAGTAGCTTCTGTGATATTTACTGTTAGACCAGGATCCTCAACCCTGTATTCTTCCTTTAGGTCAGCTATTAGGGCATCTAGTCCTTCCTTCAATGAATCAAACTTGTCTGTAGCAAATACAACTTCAGCATTTCCTGGAACTGCATTATGCTTGATACCACCATCAAATGATGCAAGTCTAACATCAGCTTTTACAAGGTAAAGAAGTCTAGCAGCTAACTTGATAGCATTAGCTCTCTGCTTGTCTATTTCAACACCTGAGTGGCCACCCTTTAGGCCAGATATTGATAGCTTGTAGGCCTTGCTTGAATTTGCTTCCCTAGCTATGTCAAAGCTAAGGTCGATATTTGATCCACCTGAACAACTAACCAAAAATTCACCTTCAACTTCTGTATCCAGGTTTAGTAGACGAGTACCTGTTAGGTGGTCAGCTGTTAGGGCCATGGCACCATCCATACCAGTTTCTTCGTTAGTAGTTACCAATAGTTCTAGTGGAGGATGAGGGATATCATCGGCATCCAATATAGCTAGACCATAGGCAACTGCTATTCCGTCGTCTCCACCTAGAGTAGTGTTGTTGGCTCTAAGAACGTCACCTTCAACTATCATTTCTATAGGATCAGTGTCAAAGTTGTGGTCAGAATCATCAGTCTTTACACATACCATGTCCATATGCCCCTGGATAATTAGGGGCTCAGAGTTTTCATAACCTGGAGTACCAGGCTTCTTTATAATTACGTTAAGGATTTCATCCTGGTAAACTTCAAGGTTTCTATCCTTGGCAAACTGTACTAAAAAATCACTTACTTCTTTTTCGTTTCCAGAACTTCTAGGGTGCTGGTTGATTTCGTAAAACCATCTAAACACTTCTTTTGGTTCCAAATTGCTTAAGTTATTCATAAATTAAACCTCCTAAATTGTTTAAAATTTTATAAACTTTCCTATAATTATAATAACGCATTTGCTAGGATTTATCAAGAAAATGTAAATTAATCAACCCTAAAAATGCCTTTCAAAAGACCTTATAATAAGGATCTGCATTACTTTAATAAGATTTAAGGAGGGGGTATTTTACATAAATTAGATTATGAGGTAAAATTATAGGATATATAGAAAAAAAGTTAAAAATGATTTAGAAAGGAGAACTTGGCTTGAATTTTTATTTGGCCAATAATTTATAGATGAATTATAGTGAAGCATTAGAATTTATACATGGAGTGGAGAAGTTTGGCATGGTTCTGGGCCTAGATTCCATAAAAAATCTCCTAGATAGGTTGGATAGGCCCCAAGATAAGTTGAAATTTATCCATATATCAGGAACCAACGGTAAGGGGTCAACTGCTACCTTCATATCAAATATATTAATAGAAGCTGGCTACAGTGTAGGCCTGTATACATCACCATTTTTAGAGGTTTTCAATGAAAGGATTAGGATAAACGGTTGTAATATTGATAACCAAGACCTGGCAGATAGTGTCGAATTGGTAAAGGAAGCCTGCCAAAAGATGCTAGGAGAGGGCTTGGCCCATCCGACTGAATTTGAATTGGTGACTGCCACTGCCTTTGTATATTACGCATCCAAGCAGGTAGACTATGTAGTCTTGGAAGTTGGCCTAGGTGGTAGGTATGATGCTACCAATGTCATCGACAAGTCTCTTGTAAGTGCAATAGCATCAGTCAGTCTTGACCATACCAAGGTTCTAGGGGATACAATTGACAAGGTGGCCTATGAAAAGGCTGGAATTATAAAGAAAAAGGGTCAGGTAATCATGTATGAACAGGGACCAGAAGCTACTGAAGTTGTAGAAAGAGTCTGCAAGGAAGAGGGGGCAAACCTGATTATATCGAGAAACTCAGGTATAGAAATCAAAAAATCTAACTTAAATAACCAGGTATTTGATGCCCTAGACTATCTAGGGAATAAGTATGAAGACCTTAAAATAAGGATGATAGGTAGGCACCAGACGAAAAATGCCCTTTTGGCCTTGAATATAGCAGCCTACCTTATGGAAAATAGATTGGCAGACAAGCTAAGCAGGGAGGCAATTTATTCAGGCCTTCTAAAGTCCAAGTGGCCGGGTAGGATGGAAATTCTTATGGATAGTCCCCTATTTATGATAGATGGGGCCCATAATCTGGATGGAGCCCAGTCCTTGGTCGGAGAAATAGACAGGCTCCTAGGAGATGAATGGGACAAGACCCTGGTTCTAGGACTATTAGCTGACAAGGATGTAGATGGTATAGTCAAACTCCTGGTACCTAGGTTTGATAGGGTAATAGTTACCCTGCCTAATAACCCAAGGGCAATGGCTGTAGAAGAACTGGCCTATAGGGTAGGGATGTACTGTCAGGATATCATATGTATAGAAGATATAGACCAGGCTGTAGATTATTCCTTTGACCTGGTAGATAGGTTGACTAGGGATGAAAAGGCCAGAATGCATGAAACAGAAAAAAGGTCTAAGAAATCCAAGTCCAGGCAAAAGAAAGTCACTAATGAAAAGCCTAAGAAAAAGGCCATTATTGGGGCTGGATCCCTATTTTTGGTTGGAGATATAAGGAGTCATGTTAATAGGTCTATCTAAGACCGGTAATAAGGTTAAACAAGTAAGACAAGATATTTTTAAAAATATTAGAAAACCTATTGACTATGACATTAGGTAATAGTTTATACTCTTCATTGTTAGGAGGTGCGAAAATGTATTTAATCAAGAAAGTTAGTGAGATTAGTGGTGTATCGGTGCGCACTTTACATCATTATGACAAAATCGGCTTGCTGTCTCCAAAAAAGAATAAAAATGGATACAGATATTATTCTGAAGATGATATATCCTTTTTACAAATGATATTATACTATAAGTATTTGGGATTTTCTCTAGGACAGATAAAAGAATTGATAAGACAAGAAGATGAAGAGATATTATATCATCTAAGAAAACAACTAACTTTAATGCAAAATGAAAAGCAAAGACTCCTGACACTAATAGACACATTAGAAAAGACTATTGAGTCTAAGGAAAGGAGAGTCACTATGTCAGTGAAAGAAAAATTCAAGGGATTTACATACCAGGATAATGAAAAGTATAAAAAGGCCGCAGTTGATATGTATGGTAAAGAAGTTATTGATCAAGCTATCGAAAAACAAAAGGGAAAAGAAGAAGAAATTACCGATGGTTTTAATCAAATATTCTTTGCTTTTTCTGATAACCTATCAAAAGGGCTAAGTCCTACATCCAAAGAAAATATAGGTTTGGCAGAAAAACTGCATAAACATCTTTGCGAATATGCTTTTGATTGTAAGATAGGTGTATTTTCAAGTATTGGTTATGGATATGTTCAAAATATAGAATTTAAAAATAACCTGGATAAATTTGGAGATGGAATGGCCCAGTATGTATGTGATGCGATTCAAGAGTATGTAAAAGAAAAACAAAAGTAAAAATAAAAACAAAAGGGGATAGTATTTATGCTTGTGGGTCAAATATAAAAGGCTTATGAGCATAACATAGTAATAAAAAATTAAATAAAATAAATTTTTTTTCATCTGTTGCATCTGCAACAGATTTTTTTTTGACCCGATACTATAATGAGTACATAAGTTAAATAAAAGTGAAACACAAAACACAAATAATAAGACCCCAATATTCTAGAGGGGCAAAATCAAAAAAGGGTATGTTAAAAATCAAAAAAAATTGTTGGAATGAAAAGGAGATATTAATATGAAAGAACTAAACATGTTTTGTTATCAATGTCAGGAAACAGCAGGTTGCACAGGCTGTACAGTAAAGGGTGTATGTGGAAAGACACCAGAAGTTGCCAGGATCCAGGACCTTCTAGTATATGTAACTAAGGGTATATCAGAAGTAACTACAAAGCTAAGAGCAGAAGGTAAGACTATCAGCAAGGAAGACAACCATCTGATCACTCTTAACCTATTCACAACTATAACAAATGCTAACTTTGACTTTGATGTATTCGTACAGAGAATTTACAATACTCTAGATGCAAAGAAGAGATTAATAGCCCAGTTGGATGATGCATCAAGCCTAAGTCCAGTAGCTCTTTGGGATGAAAGAGATATAAATGTTATGGATGAAAAGGCAAGGACAGTAGGTGTTTTAGCTACTGAAAATGAAGATATAAGGTCTTTAAGAGAACTTACAATATACGGCCTAAAGGGATTATCAGCATATTCAAAGCATGCCAACATGCTAGACTATGATAGTGAAGAGGTAGATGCCTTCTTACAGGAAGCCCTATACAAGACTACTCAGGCCCTAAGTGTAGATGAGTTAATAGCCTTGGTATTGGCAACTGGTGAAGCTGGCGTTAAGGGAATGGCCCTACTAGACTCAGCTAATACTGGTACATTCGGTAACCCAGAAATCACAGAGGTTAACCTTGGGGTTAGGAATAATCCGGCTATCTTGATTTCAGGTCACGACCTATCAGACTTAAAGGAATTGCTAGAACAGACAAAGGGAACAGGTGTAGATGTTTATACTCATTCAGAAATGCTACCAGCTAACTACTATCCAGAATTAAAGAAGTATGGCAACCTAGTAGGTAATTACGGTAATGCATGGTGGAAGCAGAAGGAAGAATTTGAGAGCTTCAATGGGCCTATCCTGATGACAACTAACTGTATAGTGCCACCAAAGGATTCATACAAGGATAGGATATATACAACAGGTTCAGCAGGTTTCCCAGGATGTAAGCATATACCAGGTGAAGCAGGTTCAACTAAAGACTTTACAGAAATTATAGAACATGCTAAGAAGTGTGCTAGCCCAACTCAGATTGAAGAGGGAACAATAGTTGGTGGATTTGCCCACAACCAGGTCCTAGCCCTGGCTGACCAGATTGTCGAAGCAGTAAAGACAGGTGCAATCAAGAAGTTCGTAGTAATGGCCGGATGTGACGGAAGACAGAAGGGTAGAAACTACTATACAGACTTTGCCAAGGCCCTTCCAAAAGAGGCAGTAATCCTAACAGCAGGATGTGCCAAGTACAAGTACAACAAGTTAAACCTTGGAGATATAAATGGTATACCAAGAGTCCTAGACGCTGGTCAGTGTAATGACTCTTACTCACTAGCAGTAATAGCTATGAAGTTACAGGAAGTGTTTGGTCTAGAAGATATCAACGACCTTCCACTAGTATTCAATATAGCTTGGTATGAGCAGAAGGCAGTAATAGTCCTATTAGCACTATTATTCCTAGGGGTAAAGAACATCCACCTTGGACCAACTCTACCAGCCTTCCTATCACCAAATGTAGCTAAAGTATTGGTTGAGAACTTTGGAATAGCAGGTATAGGTACAGTAGAAGATGATATAGAACTATTCTTCAGCTAAAAAAATAATATAAAACTTCACTATAGATAGTAAAATGGGGTCGGTCTGGCAGTTGCCTAGCTGGCCCTTTTTATTGATATAGTCTATCAAATATGTTAAATTTATAGCTAAATTCTATAAAAAAGTAAAAATATTTGCTACTAGTTTAACAGACTTTGTTAAAATATTTATTAAAAATAATGAGAAGAGTATATGAAATAAATAAAAATAAGAATAAAATCTTGTAATTTAAGGTGTTTTTTATATTTACAGGCTTATTATACGGCAAACCTAATAGGCAAAATAATAATATATTTGAGAATTTTGTAAAAATTTCTATAAATTTCAAAAAAAGTATATGAAAAATTTATCAAATGCGTTATAATATAGACAAGCTTAATTAAGGAAATATTAATTTTTACAGGTTAAAGTAGTAAAAAATGATAAGAAAAATAGAGGGATATGGGTGAGGATTATGACAGATATTAGAGAAAATTTTAAAAAAGCATATACGAGAATGCTGCAACAGGAAAAGTTCGTTCAGGCAGTAATCAGCCTATCAGAAGATGAGGGCCTAGACCTAGACTTGGCCAGGCAGGTTGATGAAAGATATGGTTGCCTGGAAATAGGAGATCCAGACGATATGGCCAACAAGTATGCAGGCGATGACAAGTGGATGGACAATAGTTTGAGTATAATAGAAAACAGGTTTGCCTATGTTATCAAGGCAGTTGTTGACTATGATGAGGGTCAGATAATAAACCTAAAAGAGAGATTTTATGGCCTGGGTCAGGAATATATGCCTGAGTATGAGGGTCTACCAATCAGACATATATATAATGTAATCAGAGACCTCCTATTAGATGGTGGAAGGACTGAAGAGCTAAACGAAGTTATCAGCGAAGAATTTGATGAAATCATATGGAAGAGGACTAGACCATCTACTTGCAAGTATTGGGCATATTTAGATGTAGACTTCAACAAGTACTACCTACCACTTAGACAGCAGTTTATAGATGGGTTGACTGAAAAGACTGACGTAGAATTTAAGAAATTAGACGAGTCAGTATGTGTCTTGGCCAGGAGGATGTAAGAAAGGCCAGGAACAAATAAATAAAAAATATATAAGTTAAGAAGCCAATGTTAATAAGATAAGTATAATAAAAAACGGAGACGGTATCTCAAAAAAGAGGGGCCTATCTCCGTTTTTTATTTATATTATTTGTTAAAAGAAATTTCTAATAAATTTTTAATCATATTATTCCCAAAAAGTATAGCGAGGGCCAACATTAGTATCAGTTATGTGGTCTAAGGCCTTGCCAACAATAGCACATCCACTGACTAGACACTTTTCCAAGAAAGGCATATCCTTAAGTGGGGTCCTAGTGCTGATATCGAAAGAGGCAACCTGGTTGCCCTTGTCGTCTGTATATATAAGGTTGGCCAGGGGCTGGTCATTATCTGCAAAAATATCGACAGAGTTGTATTTTATAGTCTTTTTTAGTTTTTCTGTGTCCTTTTGTATCAGGTAAAGGTCCTTGTTTGCAACAAGGTCAAACTTTATAAAAGGTATACCATTTATTACGGGCCTATCTATGGTAGTATTTTTCTTGTATAGGTACTTGGTCTTGTAATGGTTGTTGATATAGACTAGGGTATTGTAGGATGCTAGCTTACGATTTTCCTTGCTGGAAGCTCCTAGGGAAACTCCTATTAACCTATTTGCACTATCATTACCATTGCCCTTATCAATCTTCATCGAGTAGGCCAGGCAGTAACCCGCTGCACCTGTAAAGCCGGTCTTAAGTCCGTCTACATTGGCGATTAGGGGTAAAAGAGGGTTTGTATTTTCCTCATTTATTGCCTTTTTTGGATTGACATAGGAAGACATATTTGTTATAGCAGTCAACTGGTTAGGATACTTATCATAAAGATACTTGGATAAGACTAGGACATCCCTGGCACTTGTCTTATTCTCAACCCCCACAGGCTTGCCACCTACATTTATACTGGTAGGTAGGCCATTAGGGTTGTAGAAAACAGTATTTTCCATGCCTATTTCCTTGGCCTTGGCGTTCATATCTTCTACAAACTTGCTATAGGTAGTAGAGACATGGTGGCTGATTGCTAGGGCAGCATCATTGGCTGACACTATCATCATACCCTTCATCAATTCCTCCAGACTGATTTGTTCACCTGCTGTTAACTTTATATTAGTACCCACCCTGTTGACATCGGATGGTAGTATAGTAACTATATCCTTATAGTCTACCTTCTTTTGGGAGATGGCATCAAATGTCAATAGTAGGGTCATCACCTTTGTTAGGCTGGCCATGGGCACTACCTGGTCGGCATTTTTTTCATATACAATCCTATTAGTATCTGTATCGCTTACTATGGCAGAACGTGAATATGAATCACTAAATCTCTGTTCAGCACCGGCCCTTGCCTGCATCAAAAGGGGGAGGCAAAGCCCTATTGCTAAAACTTTATATGCTTTTTTTCTATAATTTACCATTTCTTAAATTACTCCTGTAACTATATTAGAAGACCCTGTATCAAAGGATCTTCTTTTAATCAAACAAGATAATTATAGCACAGTTTGAGATAAAATACGGACAATTTCTATATTTTTTATAAATATATTTGTAGTTGCATATTCAGAAAAAATTTGCAGCTTTTTAGTATTATAGATAAAAGTATGGTAGAATAGTATTTGATAATCGAATATAAGAAAATATGTATATATGGAGGTAGGTATGTTAGATAATAGTACAGACGATTTAATCTTAGAAAAACTAATCGTATTATATACGCTTAATAGCATGGATGAAGATCTGACAGATTCCCAGTTGACAGAAATAATCTTGGGGACAGGTGTTATAAACTACTTTGTATTACTGGCACTCTTACCAAAGATGATGGATGCAAAGTTTATAACAACTTATGAGAAGAATAATACAAAGTTAAATGCCCTTACCCAGAGTGGGCTAGAAGTATTGGTTTACTTCCAAAACAGGATACCGGAATTTTTTGTCAAGAAGATAGATGACTATATAAGGGATAATAAGGAGGAGTTACTATCTACGCAGATAAAAAAACAAACCCACTACAGCCTGCAGGGGGATTCTTCTTACCTGGTCAACCTGGTAATCATAAAGGGTCGCCAAAATGTCATGAATGTTAACGTAAATGTCGATACAGAGGAAGAGGCCAAGGCCATGTGTGACAAGTGGAATAAGGACTATGAAAATAAGTATAATCAGATAATAGATATAATAAATTCATAGTGGAGGTTTAATAAGTCGGACATATAAAAAGCTAGGAAGTTCAAATCAAGTGAACAGCCTAGCTTTTTTAATGGACTATATATTTTATCTAATATTATATTGAAATTTTCAGGATTATAGATGGGTTACTGGATTTCAATATACTTCTTGTACTTGTTATAGTCTATTTCATCCAGGGATAAGGTCACACTGATACCAGTATCCAGGTATTCAAAAGCTTCTATGGCATACTTGTCACTAAGGCTACTAAAGATGTTGCCATGGTCATATGGTAGTAGGAGTTTTACCTTGTAGGAGTCCTTGTCCAGGGCCTTTTGAATCATATCCATCAACTTGTCCATATTTATATTTTTCTTGGCAGACAGGTAGACCATGTCCTCCTGGTTTCTTGGATAGATATCCAGGTCTAGTTTGTCAATCTTATTGTATACAGTAATAGTATACTTATCATCAGCCTTTAGGTCCTTTAAAACACTCTCCGTAGTGGATTTTTGTATATCAGAGCTGGTATTTGTAGCGTCTATAACATGAAGGATAAGGTCAGCATAGGTTACTTCTTCAAGGGTTGCCTTGAAGGCATCGACTAGGTCATGGGGTAGTTTACTGACAAAACCAACCGTATCTACTACTAAAAACTCTTTCTTATTTGGAAGCAGGGCCTTTCTTAGGGTTACATCAAGGGTGGCAAAGAGCATGTCCTTGACGAATACTTCCTTGTCCTTTTCATAGTCGGGATGGGTATTGATTATCTCATTTAGGAGGGTAGACTTGCCGGCATTCGTATAGCCTACAAGGGCAACAATTGGCACCCTGTTCTTGCTTCTCTGAGCCCTTTGTATATCTCTTATCTTTACTACTTCCTTAAGTTCTTTCCTGATATTGGCAGCCCTATTGAGGATATGCCTCTTGTCCTTTTCCAACTTCTGTTCACCAGGACCCCTAGTACCAATACCTGCACCAGTCCTGGACATCTGACCACCCATGCCGTAAAGCCTTGGTAACCTGTACTTTAATTGGGCAAGTTCGACCTGGAGTTTCCCCTCACGACTAAGGGCACGCTGGGCGAATATATCCAGTATCAGGGTAGTCCTATCGATTATCTTCTTACCTACAATATCTTCTATATTCCTGATTTGGGCCCCAGATAACTCGTCATTAAAGACCACCATGCTGGCATCCAGGCTATCCGCATAGGCCTTTATTTCCTCAATCTTACCAGACCCCATATAGGTAGCAGCATCTATACTTGACCTATTTTGTATTAGGTCTCCCACCACTTCGGCACCGGCAGCCTGGACTAATTCTTTTAGCTCCAACATGGAGTCTTCAATATCGATATCATCAGGCTTTTTTACCAGGCTAGTTAGGTTAAGACCAACACAAAGGGCCTTTTCTTTTAAATTTATTATGTCTTCATTGTTTATATTTAAATCATTCATAGTTTTCCCTGAGGAATACACCTCCTTGATATAGTTTATTTTTCTAGGTTTTTATTCGATTATATCACACTATGGGAATAAAAAACATACTTAGAACCATGCAATATATAAATTTATTCAAAAAATTCACATTAAATTCATGTTAAAAAATTCTAATAATATATTAGTTTATAATAAAAAAAACCTAATAATATTTTTTTGGCGGGATAAAAAGTAATCATATACGAAATTTGTCAGAAAAAAAACTAAATTTATATAAAAAAATTTTTTTAAAGTTAGAGGATAGGAAATCGTTACTACTGAAAGATAATAGTATTTAAAATTACAGGAAAAATATAATAATAGGACGTAAATATAAGGTTTGATAGATTTACTACAATTAAGTGACTTTAAAAAATAAGTTTTTTATACAAATTTCATATAAAAAATATACAATAGGGTATGTAATTAGATGTAATTATTTAAAAAACGAAAAATATGGATGGAGGTTTAATAATATGTCTAGTATTTTAGCATTAAACAAAATTATAGGTGATTTTGTATGGGGTTGGCCAATGCTAATAATGCTACTAGGAACAGGCCTATTCTTAGGAATCAGGACTAAATTCGTGGTAGTAAGGAAGTTTGGCTATGTATTGAAGAGTACCCTATTGAAGATGTTTGACAAAAATTCTGGTGGAGAGGGAGAAATTTCGGCCTTTCAGGCAGTATCTACAGCCCTGGCAGCCACAGTAGGTACAGGTAATATAGCCGGTGTTGCCCTAGCCATTGCAGTAGGTGGACCAGGAGCAGTATTTTGGATGTGGTTATCAGCTGTACTAGGTATGTCTACAAAGTTCTCAGAAGTAATTCTGGCAGTAACATACAGGGTTAAGGAAAAGGATTCACATGCCTACTCAGGTGGCCCTATGTACTATATAGAAAGAGGTCTAGGCCAGAAGTGGTTGGCAAAAATATTTGCCCTATTTGGTGCCCTAGCATCTCTAGGTACAGGTAATATGACACAGTCAAACTCTATAGCCCAGTCACTAAATGCAGCTTTCAATGTAGATATGAAGGTTGTAGGTATAGTATTGACAGTATTGACAGCAGTAGTAGTATTGGGTGGAATCAAGAGAATAGGACAGGTTACAGAAAAGTTCGTACCATTGATGGCAGCCTTTTATATAGTAGGAGCTATAGCAATACTATTTATAAATGCAAGTGAAATACCACACGCTTTTGGATTGATATTTGGTTCAGCATTTTCTGGACATGCTGCTGTAGGTGGATTTGCAGGTTCTACTTTGATGTTAGCCCTAAGAAATGGTGTGGCTAGAGGAGTCTTTACTAATGAAGCAGGTTTGGGTAGTGCACCAATAGCTCACGCAGCAGCAACTACAGACCACCCGGTTAGACAGGGTCTATGGGGAGTATTTGAGGTATTTATCGATACTCTAGTAATATGTACAATGACAGCTCTAGTAATCCTGGTATCTGGACAATGGACATCAGGTCTACAAGGTGCAGCCCTTACAACAAAGGCCTTCCAGTCAGGCTTTAGTGGTGGCCAGTACATAGTATCTATAGGCTTAACACTATTTGCCTTCTCAACAATTTTGGGTTGGTCATACTATGGAGAAAAGTGTACTCAATACTTATTCGGGGAACAGTTTGTAAAGGTATACAGGTTAATATATATTCCATTGGTATTTGTTGGATCAATAGGTGGTTTACAGGCAATCTGGGCAATATCAGATACTGTAAACGGTCTAATGGCCCTACCAAACTTGGTGGGACTACTATTCCTATCAGGTGTAATAATAGCCATGGTTAAGGACTTCTTCAAGGATCCAGACAGGATTAGGAAGACTGAAGAAGAATATCTCGCAGTAGTACCGGAAAAATTCAAGCCTAAGGACTTAAAATAAATTAATATAAAAAGGATGGCATAGGCCATCCACGGGAAAAAGATGTATCGCGCATTTAACTTGTGGCTACATCTTTTTTTGTTGCATAAATATAGGTATTATAAAGGTCAAGATGGCTTCTATAGGCAGTCCTTTTCTTTGTGTGATATAATATAGTTTAGGTATAGTAAACATATGATAAGATAGGTCCTATGTTATGGATAGCTGTATTTATATATTGTAAGATAAGAAAATATCTAGATGAGAGTAGATAGACACATTAAATATAAAAGTAAGTAGATAAAATTATGGAAAGGATAATAGGATGGAAAATTCATATAAGTTTTTTGCCAATAAGGATTGTGAATACTTTCCCTGTCACAAGGGGATAAGTCCAGAAAATTTCAACTGCCTATTTTGCTATTGCCCTCTCTATGTATTGGGAGAGAGGTGTGGAGGCAATTTCAAATATGGTGATAAGGGGATAAAGGATTGTACAGATTGTGCCCTTCCTCACAAGCCCCAATCCTATGAATATATAATAGGAAAATTTAGCCAGATAGCTGAATTAGCTAAGAAAGGGATAGACTAGTGGACAAGAGGAAAAATACAAAAAATAACAGTAAGGAAAGATTTCTAGTTGCCGGTATAGCCTTGGTAATGCAGGTTTTTTGGGTAATATACCAAGTCAAGTGGATAAATGACATATATCCAATAACAGAAGGATTGAGTCACTTTTTAGCCCTAATGCTAGTAATTAGAATTTATGGTAAACACACAAATGCAGCAATGAAAATACCTTGGATGGTTCTTTTGTTGATATTCCCAATAACGGGCTTGATACTTTACAGTATATTTGCCAGCCGTATATCAAAGTATGCAGTAAAAAGACGGTTCAAATATATCATGGACAAGCTATACCAATATTTGTATAAGGATGATGACCTTTTATCGGATATTAAGGAGTCAGAACCTGATATATACGGCCAGGTACACTATATATCTAAGATAGGTAGGTTTCCAGCCTATAATCAAGGCCAGGTCACATATTATCCAGACGCCAAGCTAGGTGTTGAGGCCCAGAAGGAGGCCATGAGACAGGCTAAAAAGTTTATCTTTATGGAATACCATGCCATAGAGGACTCGGTATCCTTCCAGGAAATAGAGGAAATACTGGTAGAAAAGACAAAAGAAGGCCTGGATGTAAGGGTAGTATATGACGATGTAGGTAGCCTTGTATTTATAGACAAGTCCTTTAGGAAGAGGCTAGAGGGCGAGGGAATCAAGTGTAGGGTATTTAACCCGATTGGACCTGTTTTGAATGTATTTATGAACAATAGGGACCATAGAAAGATTACTGTAATAGACGGCAAGATAGGCTTTACAGGTGGGTACAACCTAGCCGATGAATATTTCAACCTGGTAAACCCATATGGCCACTGGAAGGACACAGGCATCAGGATAGAGGGCAGGCCAGTAGATAGCTTGACCCTGATGTTTTTGGAAATGTGGCATGCCAGCAAGTCTACTAAGAAGATAAATGAAGATATAAAGTCACTGATAAACCAGTGGGAGGAAGAAGGGACAGAAACTGAGACTGAAGAAACTTGTCAGGGTCTCCAAAGTGATAAGAATATAATAATTCAGCCATTTGCTGAAAATCCACTAAAAGAAGAATTATTGGCAGAAAATGCTTATATGAATATGGCAAAAAATGCCAAGGACTACCTATATATTACGACCCCATATCTCTTGATAGATGACAATATGAGTGAAGAATTGTCATCAGCTGCCAAGAGGGGAGTAGATGTAAGGATAGTAACACCAGGTATACCAGACAAGAGGATAGTCTATAAGATGACCAGGTCCTACTACGGTGGTTTGGCCAGAAATGGTGTCAGGATATATGAATATATGCCTGGTTTCATCCATGCAAAGCAGCATATATCAGATGACAAGACAGCCATCATAGGCACTATAAATATGGACTATAGGAGTCTATACCACCATTTTGAAAATGGGGTATTTATGCACAATGTAGATTGTATAAAGGATATGAGAGCAGACTTTGAGCATATATTTGACCAGTCCTATGAGGTGACAGACAAGTATGCTAGTGGTAGGTCTACTTCACTTAGGATTGTCCAGTGTTTGTGGAGGTTTGTAGCACCTTTGATGTAGGATTGTATAAAATATGATAGAAATAATAATTAATTATAGTTATCTGATTATAATTATAGATAAAGAAAATATTTTATGATATTATAATGTTATGACAAAAGATGAATACATAGGCTAGTTACTTATATATAAGTGAAAATAAAAAAACTTGACAGAAAAGAAACGTATGTATTCTTATAGATAATATATTTAAAAAATGTTACAATACTAATACAAAATAGTTTACAACAGGCCTTGGTTCGATTCCAAGTATCACCCAATTATCAATTATAATATTAGATTCAATTATTTCCGATATAATGTATGATTCAATAAAAATACGTGGAGGTATAGAAATGATAGGTTTGATGATTTTGTATGCAGGTGTTGTTTGCGGTGGTATGGTGTAGAGGTAGCATATAGGTTAAAGTTATACTAGCCTGCATACAATAAAAAGGGGGAGTTGGATAATCCATCCCCTTTTTATGATGAAAGTAACAATAGATATATGAGGAGGTTTACATGGTGGAGTATAATGAATTTAAGAATATAATAAAAAAAGAAGGAGTATTTACATGTCCCAGATGTGGAAGAACTTTTGAAGATTTTACTGAAGATATTGGTGGGTTTTGCAATGATTGTGCTTTTGAAGATTAATAACATAAAATATTGAATATATCTTTTTAGTGATAATTAATTTATTTATTAGATTTAATTAATTCATATAATCACTTCAACAGAAATTATAAAAATTGCATATAGAAAGGAATAATAAATGACTGAGCAGTATATGGATATTTTAGAAAAAAGGGAAAAAGAACCTGAATGGAAGGACATTATAACATGTGCAAAAGATAAGGAGAACATAATAATTGAGGAAAAAATTAAAGATTGCAATATTATTAAAAAATATATCAGACTACCTATTGAAGTGGAAAATAATAATGAATATATTAATAAATTAAAGGACATACTTAAAGAATATAAAGAGAATATATGTGAGGCAGAAAAACTTAAAACTGAGAAAGGCTTGATAGGTGAAGTAACAGATATCTGTGATTTTATTATTTCAGTATTACAAGATTTAGAGTCAGAAAAAATAGAAGATATAGATGATAAAGTAAAAAAAATATTATCACGTTATATTGAAAATGAATTCATTGTATCAGAATTAGATAATAGTTATGCTTTCAGAGGAGTTTCAAGATTCGATAATTTAAAAACTGAAGGGGGAATTAATGAGAAAGAATACAAAAATATGTCTGAGAAAGAATTGAGTTTTTTTAGAGCAAGAGTTGTTAAAAAAGAAGAAAATATATCTAATATAAAAGATATAATATCTTTACCATTCAGTAAGAAAAATTTATCAAATGATTTACGTTTTAGTATGAAAAATGAGATTTGCTTGTACTTAGGGGTAACATCGCATGTTTGTTCTATGGAGTGTAATTATGAGTTTGAAAAGAATACAGAAAATAAGTTGTATTTATCAGCTTTTAAATTTAATTCTAAAGGTAAAAAATTAAAAGTGTTGAATTTAGCATTACCATTTCTTTTGATTAGTGGACTGACTGAATACTATTGTGAAAATCCTGAAAAAAACTTTTTACAGAATATATTAATTAAAATTATGCCATTAGTTATATCCACTTCATTTACAATAAAAGATGAAGACAAAAATAGAAAAAAGTATGAGTATTTATTAAGTCAAAGTATCATTCGAGTGATCAAAGAATTAGATATTGATGGAGTTGCTTATTTATCAAAACGTGCAGAAAATGATTCAAAATTAATTTATGAAGCTAATTTGGCTATTCCAATGAAAGATATTGGAGAATATAAAGAATATAGTGATTTATATAATTATATTAGTTGCACAAAACCGGTTTTGGTCACAGAAAAAATTTTTAGTTATGAAGGTAAAGAGAGAAGCTATGTAAATGAATGCTATTCTGATCACGAAAGCAATGAAATTCTAGATTCAAATCGTCAAATAAATTGTGATGGAGAAATAAAATTCTATAAGGATACATATTATTCAAATATTGACGATTATTTAGTAAATCAAGAATTTTATGAACTTAATAGTGATGAATTAAATTCTCATATCTAAGGATTCGTAAAATATAATATTAAATAAAATTGTAGTTAATATGGTTTAATATATATTCTATAATAATAGGCATATTAGAATTAGTAGTAAGTGAGTATGCGTTTTACAATGAATTTCAATGATATATTTAGGTAAGGTAATTAGTGTGAAGGAGATGAAATATTTATAGGTGGATTCAGAAATTTCTTATAATATTTATCATATTTATTACCATGGTAGATATATTCTTTTTGGTATCTTATTTGTTATAATATATGTATTATTATGCCTGCTTATTTATATATATTCAATCGGAAAGGAATAAAGGTGAGACATTATGGCGAAAAAAGATTCAAAATTCCAAGTAAGATTTATGTCTTTTGCCTTTCGAGGAAAAGAAATATTTAAACCCTTAAATACAGGTTTTATTGATAAGAGAGTGAGCTGTATCAGGGAATATGTAGCCAATATTTACTTTTATACGAAAGATGGTCATACTATTATGATCGATGCAGGATATAACTATGATAGACTTGCAGAAAAGATGCAATGGCTTAATATTGATCCTAAAGATATAAAAGAAATTTTAATTACCCATCAAGATACAGACCATGTTGGGGCTATTGAAAAAGACAGTGATGGCATATTTAGCAAAGCAACGATATATATAGGTGAAATTGAAAATGAGTATTTAGAAGGTCGTAAACGACGTAAAGTCTTTTGGGGATTATATAAATTGCCTCAAGTGTATATTGAAAATAAAAAAGTTTTAATCGATGATGGTCAAGTATTTTATATTGGCAATATTAAGATAGAAGCTTTTCTCGTGCCTGGACATACTTGGGGACATCTTGTATATTTGATTGATGATGCTTATTTATTTACAGGAGATACGATTTGGTTTGGAGCGGATGGTGGTTACGCATTTTTAAATACTCTTGCGGAAGATAGAAAGTTGCAAATTAAATCCCTGAAAAGATTGGAAGGAATCCTTAGAGAAAGAAAGCTTAAGTTAAATATCATTACAGGACATACCGGTTGGACTGATGATATAAACTTTGCTTTTGCTCATGTAGATGAAATTTGCAATTCACTAAGGCGAAAACCAAAAGTTCATGATCCTAAAGCACCCTATGATGGTTTTGATGAAAGAGATGATACAGAAGCCAATGCAAGAAATGGTTTTCTCGACAAGTGTTAGAAATAGATATTTGCTTATCGTGAAAAAGCTGTTGATTTAAAAAAGTCAACAACATTTGTACAAAAGTGAAGAGGACAATATGAAAACTTATTATGTGTGGATTGGAAACCTTGAAGAGGGTGATTTTGAACAGTATTGGTATGATGGAGGTTTAAATATGTAACTAAAAGACAAGATCAAAATAATTAACTGCAAGTAGATAAGGGCGCTTTAACCATGAGGTTAGGGTGTCTTTTTTAATACGAAAAATAGGCAAGAGAATAATTTTTGAAAAAAGTTTTGATGTAGCTATTGACATTACATCAAAAATAATATATTATAGACTCATAAGATGAAACCATAAGAGTTACATCAAGTCAAAATAACAAAAGATAAAAAATATAAAAACAAAAATTAGGAGGAAATTATCATGACAAACAAAGAAAAAGCATTGGCACTTATTGAAACATTCGTATCAGGAGATACAGCAAAGGCAAAGGAACTTCTAGCAGATGGTTATATACAACATAACCTTGCTTATGGAACTGGAGCAGACTCATTTGTAGGAGCAGTTGAATATCTAGCATCTGCACCAGTTAAAACTAGTCTTAAAAATATACGTGCATTTGAAGACGGCGACAAGGTCTTCTTACAGAATGTCTATAATTTTGCAGGATCGGGAGAAGTGGTAGCCTTTGATATATTCAGATTTAATTCTGAAGGAAAGATAGCTGAGCACTGGGATAATATACAGCCTAAGGCAGATCCAAACCCATCAGGCCATACTCAGATTGATGGAAACCTTGAAAAGAAAGATGTAGATAGAGAGGAAACTAGAAAGCTTGTTGCTGAATTTGTAGGGGATGTTCTTCGTGGAGAAAATCCTGACAAATTAACTTCATACTTTGATGGAGACAAGTATATTCAGCATAATGTGTCTATAGCAGATGGTCTTTCAGGACTTGGTGCAGCATTAGAAGCCTTGGCCAAGGAAGGGATAGAAATGATATACAATAAGACACATTTTGTACTTGCTGATGGTGATTATGCACTTGCAGTTAGTGAAGGTACTTTTGGAGGTGCCCCAACATCATACTATGACTTGTTCCGCGTTGAAAATAGCAAGATAGCTGAGCACTGGGATGTTATGGAAACAATAGCAGAGGAAAGTACTTGGCAGAACCAAAATGGAAAATTTTAATGTAACACTTGAAATTACAATAAAATAAATATAAAATGATGGTAGGAGGATGATGCCATGCAAATATCAAGTAGATTTACAGTGGCCTTGCATATATTTACCTGTGTAGAAACATTCAAAGACCAGTACAAGATTACGAGTGATTTTCTTGCAGGGAGTATAAATACCAATCCTGTCGTCATTAGAAAAATTCTTACACAGCTAAAAAATGCAGGGCTAATTACAGTAGCAAGAGGTACCGGGGGGATAAACCCAACAAGACCCCTAAATGAAATAACTTTTTATGATGTATATGAGGCTATAGAGCCGGTGGAAAATGGAGACCTCTTTAACTTTCATACCAGTCCAAATCCACAATGTCCAGTAGGAAGGAATATTCATAACCTGCTTGACGATAAGCTAAAAGCTATTCAGTTGGCAATGGAAGATGAAATGAAGAAATATACAATAGATGATCTAAGGGGTGGAATGAAAGAACTTTTGGCGAAAGAATTATAAGAATTAGACTCCGGTTAGATAATCGGGGTCTTCTTTATTAATATAGTAGAAAGAAGGTAATTTTATGGATAAGTTAAGAACGCAAGAAGAAAGATTGAACTACCTTTTAGAAGAATTCAAGGCAGATTCTGATAACTACAAGGACATAGCAATACCAGACAGCATTGGTGAGAAGCAGGCCCTGCTACGATCTCTTATGAATATCCGTATGCCAAAAAAAATGTCAGACCAAGTAATAAAGGTACAAGATGACTACCTATCTGCCCGTGCAGGAGAAAAGGGTATAGTAAGGCTAGCTGACATTCCTGTGGCTAAAGATAACCTATCCATTTGGCAGGGGGATATAACAAGACTGGAAGTTGATGCAATAGTCAATGCGGCCAATTCTATGATGTTGGGATGTTTTTTGCCCATGCATACCTGTATTGATAACCAGATTCATACCTTTGCAGGAATACAGCTCAGAGAGGAATGTAATGAAAAAATGGACCAGTTAAGGGCTAGGTATGGTCGTGATTATGAACAAGCTACAGCTATCCCCATGCTTACAGGGGCCTATAATCTTCCTGCCAAGAAGGTTATCCATATAGTCGGGCCTATAGTGGGTGATAAGCTTACATTAGAGTTAGAAAAAAATCTGGAAGACTGCTATACAAATATACTGGATATGTGCCTGGAAAATGGACTAAAGAGCCTGGCCTTTTGCTGCATATCAACTGGTGTATTTCATTTTCCTAATAAAAGAGCGGCAGAAATTGCTACAGAAACAGTAGCAAAGTGGTCTTTGAAACATCCTAACTCAATGGATAGGATAATTTTTAATGTATTTAAAGATGAGGATAAAAAGTACTATGAAGAATTATTGCGATAAAAAAAATGGATACAGGTATAGTATTGAGAAGGGCCTAATGGGAGCCAGGACTTTTAATAGGGGGATATCTACTGGAAAATACTCAAATGAAGAAGGAATAAGCTTTCTTAAAAATGAAATTGAAAATGCTGAAGCAATTGTAATAGGTGCAGGGGCGGGCCTGTCAACTTCTGCGGGATTGACCTATAGTGGAGAGAGGTTTGAAAAATATTTCTTTGATTTTGCAGAAAAATATGGAATCAGAGATATGTACTCAGGAGGATTTTATCCATTTACAGATAATGAAACCAGATGGGCCTGGTGGGCAAGGCATATATACTTCAACAGGTATATTGAGCCCCCAAAACCGGTTTATAGGGACTTACTAGACCTTTTAGAAGGGAAAAATTATTTTGTTATTACTACAAATGTAGACCACCAATTTCAAAGGGCAGGCTTTGATAAGGAGAACCTATTTTATACTCAGGGAGACTATGGCTTGTTTCAAAGTGTGAATCCAAAATTACAAAAGACCTATAATAATGAAGATTGGGTTATGAAAGCTATGGAAGCCCAGGGTTTTATAAAAGATGAAAAAGGAATATATACTCTTCCAGCTAATAGGGGGATATCTATGCAAATTCCAACAGAACTAATCCCTAAATGTCCTGATGATAATTCAGACCTAACAATGAATCTTAGGGCTGATAATAGCTTTGTAGAGGACCAGGGTTGGCATAGGGCATCGGAATCCTACTATAATTTTCTTGAAAGGAATAAAAATAAACATATTTTATTCTTAGAGCTAGGAGTGGGGGCAAATACGCCGGTAATTATAAAATACCCTTTCTGGCAGATGACAAAATCGAATGAAAAAGCCACATATGCTTGCCTGAACTATAAGGAAGCATTTTGTCCAAGAGAAATTGAAGACAGGAGTATTTGTATAGATGGTGATATTGGACCTGTATTAGAAAGCTTATTAGTAAAATAAGTGTATAATATAAATAGAAGTATAAATTTCAATAAACATTGAGAAGTAGAGGTTTAAGCCGATACTTCTCTTTTATATTATAGGCAGTTTTCAAAAAAAAATAAAAAAAATGCAAAAAAAAATCCCATTTCATAAATGTTTCATAAAAGTCCTGTAGTATGTACTTGTAAACAGTTATATTTGATATGTGAACCAAGGATATTCTGTTTTATTAAATTGAAATTAAAAAATTTGAAAGATATTTAAGGAGGAAAAAATTATGTCAATTATGAAGAAGAGAGCATTAAAGGGAGCAGCTGTACTACTTACCCTATGTATTACTTTAGGTGCAGTGGGGTGTCAGAAAGGTGAAGACAAGGGCAAGGCAAAAGAAAATCAGTCAGTAACATCTGAACAGGCAGGTATGACAACTGACGCTAAGGGCAATAATAAATTTAAGCCTGCAGATTATACTCTACCATCAAAGGATGAATATACGTATGAATTTTTAGGACTTAAATTCAAACTTTCAGACAATATTAGAAAGGACATAGATGGAAAGAATTTAGCAATGCTAGATGATCAGAGTCCTGTAGAAAAGGATTTAAAGTACGCTATGTTGACTTTCAACAAGATGACAGATGAACAGAAAAATGCTGTTATAGATAAGATGGGTGATGGCTACGAAAAGTGGAAGAGCGAGCTTGAAAGAGTGGGAACTATAGGTATGTTCGAAAAGGGCATGTCAGAAGATGAAATCTCTAAGATCACAAAGTGTGATACTCATAAGAAGCTAGGTGAATCTTCAGATGGTAAGTATACTTACTACATAAGTACTAAGAGTGGAGCAAAAGATAATTTTGCAGAAGAGTTCAACAAGACTAAGGTTGATATTATAGAAAAGAAGGCTCGTCCAGAAAATGGATTTGTTTTATCAGAAAAGAAAGACTTAGAAGGTACAGAAGCATTTGATAAGGGATCAGCTAAGGATTTACGTAACCTATCAACAAAGGATATAAATGGTAAGGAATTTACAAGTAAGGAATTTGGAAAGTATGACCTTACTATGGTAAATGTATTTGCAACTTGGTGTACAGCTTGTGTAAAGGAAATTCCTGACCTGGTTAAGGTTCAGAATGAAATGAAGAGCAAGGGTGTAAACATAGTTGGAGTTGTTACAGATACTGTTGATGATAATGGTAATAACAAGGAAGCAATCGATAAGTCTAAGTTAATCCAGAAGAAGACTAAGGCTTCATATCCATTCCTAATGCCAGACAAGTCAAACTTCAATGGTAGATTAAATGGTATACAGGCTATGCCAGAGACTTTCTTTGTTGACAAGAATGGTAACATCGTAGGTGACACTTATTCTGGAGCAAAGACTGCAAGTGAATGGAAGCAGGTAATAGAAAAAGAATTAGCAAAGATAAAGAAATAAGTAAAGATGAATAATAAGTAAGTGTAAAGCGGTGAAGGGTATATGATTAAGAAAATTTTAAAGAGCCGTGTCTTATCCCTAGTAATCGTATTTGCCAGTATGGCTATGATTTACTACGGACATAGCAACGGGGAAGCTAGGGTCGTTTTGGATAAGGCAATAAGAATTTGTATGGAGTGTATTGGAATTGGATAGGATTAAAAGATTTATAAATGGTAGTACTAAAAAAAATAAATATAAAGTAAGGGATCGTTTTAGACATCTTTTTCAATCCGTTTGGTTTTTGATTACTAATTCCTATTTTGAAGGGTTCAAGACAGGTAAAATATATGGTGGGAACCTGAAGCAAGTTTGTGTTCCGGGTATGAATTGTTATTCATGCCCGGGGGCAAAAGGTGCTTGCCCGATAGGAGCACTACAGGCAGTAATAGGGAATTCGAACTATAAGTTTAGCTATTATGTAGTTGGCTTTATCTTTTTGATAGGCGCACTTATAGGAAGATTTGTCTGTGGTTGGCTATGTCCATTTGGACTAGTCCAGGATTTATTACACAAGATTCCATTTTTCAAAAAGGTGGAAACATTCAAGTTTGATAAGCATTTGAGGAAATTGAAGTATGTAATACTGCTTGTGTTTGTAATAATACTACCTTTATTCTTGGTAGATATTTTAGGACAGGGGTCTCCGTATTTCTGTAAGCTTATCTGTCCGGTTGGTATGTTAGAGGGAGGAATACCACTTGTATTAATGAATAAGAGTATGAGAGGGGCCATAGGTTTCTTGTACTATTGGAAGGGAGTAATTTTAATACTTACAATATTACTTTCGATAATGGTCTACAGACCTTTCTGTAAGTATGTCTGTCCTCTTGGAGCCCTATACTCAGTTTTCAACCCTATTTCAGTATTCAGGTATAGACTGGATAAGGACAAGTGTATCAGTTGTGGTAGATGTAAAAAAGTCTGTCAGATGAATATAGACCCGGTTGAAAATTGCAACCACTTGGAATGTATCAGGTGTGGTAGGTGTAAGAATGCCTGTCCTGTGGATGCAATAAGTTGTGGAATTAAAAACTAGACGATTATTGAAACAAAAACTAGAAGGGAGCTTAGTAAAAAATGATTAAAAATGCTATAGCGTACGTTTCAAGAAAAAAGAATAGAACAGTTATAGTCTTCATTATTTTGACACTAGTTCTTTCTTGTTTGTATTCGTGTTTAAGTATAATGAAATCAAGTGATAGTTTAGAGAAAACTTTGTATAAATCTTCAAATTCTTCTCTATCAATAACTAAGAAAGCTAATGGCTATTTCGAGATAGACCAATTTAAAAACATAGAAAAAATAAAAGAGGTTGGGGAGGTCGTTCCGCAGTATAATGGGATGGCCAAACCAACTAACACCAAGGTTGTTGAGGGACAACAAAAAATTGAAAGAGACGATTTACCTGGTGAATTTAAAAATGTTGTTTCTGTAGAAGGCACAAGTAATACAAAGAGGAATGTATTATTCACTAGTGGTGTCTTTACGATTAAAGAGGGTAGGAATATTGAGAAAAATGATCGTGGAAAGGTCCTTGTACATGAAGATTTTGCTAAGAAAAATAACTTGAAATTAAAGGATAAGATTGGCCTTGAATTAGTTGAGATAAATAACAAGGGGTCAAATAAGGAATATAAGTTTGAAATTGTAGGAATTTTTTCGGGGAAAAAGCAGGAAAAATATACAGGTTTGTCTTCCGATTTTAGTGAAAATACAATGTTTGTTGACTATGAATCAAGTCAAAAGGCATTGAACAGGGGAGGAAATAAGAAGGTTGCTAATAAGCTTGCACTATTTTCAGCTAGTGCAGAGGAGACTAATGTAGCTTTAAAGAAAATAAAAGAGTCTAAGGTTGATTGGTCAAAGTATGCTATTGAAAAAGATTCTAATGCATTTGAGGAGTCTTTAGAATCCTTGAGCGGTATAAAGCATATTATCAAAATCATGACATTTTCTATTATGATAGGTGGAGTAATAGTTCTTTCATTAATACTAATCTTATGGTTGAGGGAAAGAATTTATGAAATAGGTATCCTCCTATCAATAGGGGTAAGCAAGGTCAAGATTGTAGGTCAATTCATGCTTGAGTTGATATTGATATCTTTGCCGGCTATAGTAGCATCTTTGTTCATAGGGAATTTGCTGTTAAGCCAAATGGTTGGTGGATTTATGGATCCTGACAGCTCAACAACGCTTACTAATAACCTGCTTGAAAACGGCAGTGTTTTAGACAATATAGTTACCTTTATACAGAGTTATGGTATTTTAATAGGTATTATTGTGATATCAGTTGTTATTGCTTGTGCAATGATTTTAATAAAGAAACCAAAAGAAATATTATCAAAAATAAGTTAGGAGAAGAGAATGGACGTATTAGAAATTAAAAATGTAACATACAGTTATTCAAATTCTAGAGAAAATATTTTATTATCAGTAAATCAAAAATTTGAACTTGGACAATTTTATGCGATAATTGGTAAATCCGGTACAGGGAAATCAACGCTACTTTCCCTCTTAGCCGGTCTAGATAAGCCAAAACTTGGCAGAATTCTGTTTGAAAATGAGGATATAGAAAAAAAGGGATATTCTAACCATAGAAAGAACAATATATCCCTGGTATTTCAAAATTATAACTTGATTGACTATTTATCTCCACTTGAAAATATCAGGTTAGTAAATAGCAAGGCACCGGAAACAATTTTATATGAACTAGGACTTGATAGGAGTCAGATAAAGAGAAACGTAATGAAGTTGTCGGGAGGACAGCAGCAGAGGGTTGCTATAGCAAGAGCTTTGGTATCAGAAGCTCCTATAATTTTAGCAGACGAGCCTACTGGAAATCTTGATAGTGCTACAGCAGAAGAGATAATAGAGATATTAAAGAAATTGGCTAAGGAAAGAAATAAGTGCGTGATAGTTGTAACGCATAGTAAAGAAGTTGCAAATGCGGCAGATATTATTCTAGAGCTGAGTGACAAAAAACTGAAAAAGGTTGATAGTCTTATCTAGGAGGTGTAGGAATGATAAAAAACGCATTTGCATATGTAACAAGAAAAAGTTTGAAATCCTTAATAATCTTACTGGTAATTTTAGCCATGTCAACACTTAGTCTAATAAGTTTGTCTATTAAGGATGCAACAGATAGGGCTTCACAGGAAACTTTTGGTAATATAACAAACAGTTTCTCCATGGAAATAAACAGGCAAGTAAATCAGGGTACTGCCAGGGGTGGTGGTAATGTAAGAGGACAGGATATTAAAAAAATATCTGAATCTAAGGATATAGAATATTTTGTAAAGAGGATCAACAGTGTGGCTGATTTAGTTGATCATGATATTATAGAAACTGATGAAACACTTGCCAATCAATCTCCTGAGAGGGCAAAAAACTTTAAAAGAACTGTTATGTTAACAGGAGTTAATGATTCATCTAAGGAAACTAAGTTTGTATCAGGAGCCTATAAGTTGGTTGAGGGTTCTCACTTAGCTAACAATGATAAGCATAAGGTGTTAATGCATAAGGACCTGGCCAAGAAGAACAATTTAAAGGTTGGAGATAAGATAAAAATTAAATCTAACTTGTTTGATGCTGATAATGAAAAGGGTGCAAATGAAACTGTAGAGGCAGAAATTAAGGGTCTGTTTGACGGCCATAATAACGGTGGTGTAAGTGCAGCCCAGGAACTTTACGAAAATACTTTAATCACTGATTTAGATACGGCGGCTAAAGTATATGGATATAATGAAGAGAATGCCTTCTACCAGGATGCAACATTCTTTGTAAAGGGGGACAAGAACTTGGACAAGGTTATAAAGGACCTTGGAAGACTTGACATTGATTGGAGAGAATACAATCTGATCAAGAGTTCATCAAATTACCCTGCATTACAGCAGTCGATATCAGGTATATACTCAATAGCAAATAAGTTATTTGCCGGGTCATTGATATTTGCAGGTATTGTAGTTTCACTACTACTATTCTTATGGATGAATGCCAGAAAGAAAGAGATAGCAGTCCTATTGTCGCTGGGAATTTCAAAGGCGAAAATTTTCGGACAATTTATAACTGAACTGGTATTTGTATCTATACCAGCCTTTATAGGAGCATACTTCTTGGCTGGATATACAGGTAAGATACTAGGAAATAGTATATTAAATAAGGTTACTAGTGATATAGCTAAGCAGATAGCAAGACAGTCTTCATCTAGTCAGCTTGGTGGGGGGGCTGAAGTTGATGGCTTTAACAAGACATTGACAAGTTTAGATGTTCATATCTTGCCTAAATCTATGGTATATGTAGTTATATTCATGATTTTAGTGCTTGTTGTATCATTATTAATATCATCATCAAGCATTCTGAGGAAAAACCCAAAAGAATTATTGATTGATACAAAATAAGATTATCGGTGCATTTTGCACCGATAATTTTATGTAGTAGATAAAAAACAAATATGGGAAAGTAGACCAGATTTATAAAAAACTGTAAATTAAAGGACAAAATGATATATAATATACTTATTAAGTTGTAAAAAGGAGGGAGTTATGAGGATACTAGTCGTTGAAGATGACCAGATGATAAGGGAAGGTATAAGTGAGTACCTATCAGAATTTGGCTATACTATTATACAGGCAAAAGATGGCAAGGAAGCCTTGTCGAAATTTGATAATGATATAAATCTGGCTATTTTGGATATTCAAATACCCTTTGTAAATGGTCTGGAAGTCTTAAAGGAAATAAGAAAGACAAGTAAGTTGCCGATTCTAATATTAACAGCATTTAGCGATGAAGAATACAAGATTGACGCCTTTACTAATTTGGCAGATGGCTATATAGAAAAGCCTTTTTCATTGCCAGTTTTAAAAGCCAGGGTTGATTCTTTAATCAAGAAGAACTTCGGTAGAATAGAAAAGTTTGAATATAAGAATATAGAGGTTAATTTTACCAGCTATACAGCAAAAATAAATGGTGAAAGTATAGATATCAATGCCAAGGAACTGGAAATACTCAAATACCTATTGGACAATGAGGGCCAGGCCTTAACAAGGATGCAGATAATTGACAATGTCTGGAAGGAAACAGAAGAAATTCCTTTTGACCGTGTAATAGATGTGTATATTAAAGAGTTGAGAAAAAAATTAGAGTTAGACTGTATAGTCACTATTAGAAATGTAGGTTATAAATTGGAGAGAAAATGAAAAATTTAAAAATATTTCCCAAAATGTTTATGCAAATATTTTCTGTTCTTGGAGTAATAATTATATTAGTCCACCTATTGGTATTTTATATTTTTCCTAGAACATATCTAGAGACTAGAAAGGAAGAAATCTATGCCAAGGCAAATGAAATCTCCCATAATATGAATGGAAAAGAAATAAAATATATAGAACAGGCTTTGGATTTTTATTCTAAAAGCAATGAAATAAAGGCATATATAAAAGGACAAAATAATGAAAATGGAGTAAAAATTAGAAAAAATATAGGTGTTGACTTAAACAGCAATAACAATTCTTTAATAATTGAAGAAAGGGAAGTATCTCTTAATACAGGTAAAAAAATACACCTGCAGTTTATTTCTACAGCAGATATGCAAAAGGATGCCAAGAATTTAATCTTTAAGTTTTTGCCTTATTCATTGTTGATATCTCTCTTATTTTCTATTGTTGTTTCTTTGATATATGCTAAAACTATAAAATATAATATACAAGAAATAAAAAAAGTTACTGACAGGATGATGAAGCTGGATAAAAGTGCCAGATTAAAGGTTGATTCTAAAAATGAAATAGGAGAACTAAAAGAGCAAATCAATGACCTGTATTTTACCCTGCTGGAATCAATCGATGATTTGGAGTATAAGAACAAGGAAATCCTAAAGTTGGAAAAGTTAAAATATGACTTTTTCAAGGGGGCATCTCATGAACTAAAGACCCCTCTTGCCAGTCTTAAAATAATATTGGAGAATATGAAGTACAATATAGGCAAGTATAAAAACAGGGATGCCTATATAGGTGATTGCATTGATATAGTCGATGGTTTGACTAAAAATATCTCCCAAATTCTATCGGTTTCTTCCTTAGAACACTTGAAGAATGACGAAGAATTCTTGAATATCAATGAGGTATTAGAGGGAGTATTAAGAAAATATGAGGTATTGGCAAACCAGAAAAATATAAAAATAAATAATTGCCTATCAAACGAAAAGATTTATATAGGTAAGACGGCCCTGAAAATTATTTTATCCAACCTGATTAGCAATGCGGTAAAGTATGCTGATGAGTCTGGAACTATCAATATTGGGGTTGATGAGGAATGGCTGTATATTGAAAACTCCTATGGAAACAAAAAATCTATAGATATGGAAAAACTATTTGAAGTTAAATTTGACTTGAATAAGGAAACAAGCAATGGCTTAGGCCTATATATAGTCAGTAACCTCTTGAATAACTATAATATTAAATATAAGGCCCTACAAAATGAATCGTGTTTTGTATTTAAGATAGAATTATCTATCTAAGGTAATTCCTATCCAGGGAAAGTGGGAGGTCTCTTATACATTTGTAAATGAAGACCTCCCCATTTTTTATTTTTGATTTCATTTTTTTATATCATATATAAAACTAGATAAGAGCTATTGCAGTGGCAGTGGCATAGTTTTTAGAATGGGATATGGTCACCATTATCTGGCTTATTCCAAGGCTTATGCATATATCCTTTAAGTCTCCACTCGTGACTACATAGGGCTTGTTGAGTTCATCCCTTAAAATTTCCAGGTCATGGATTTTAAAACCCCTCAAGCCCCTACCTAAGGACTTGACAACAGCCTCCTTGGCACAGAAGTTTCCTGCTAGAGATTCAGGCTTAAAGCCCTTGGATTCTAACATTTTTTTCTCCCTATCGGTAAAAAGTTTATCTACAATGCCTGGATTCCTGTCCATCGCCTGACTGATACGGTCTATTTCAATAATATCATTACCAATTCCATAAATCATATTAGGTCCTCCTAGACTACTTACTACTTATATTACACATTATCATACCACCTATGTCAACTTTATTTTTCTAATAAAAATTACAATTATATCTCAAGTAGTGGATATTGCTACACCTGGGAAAATATATATAGTATAATAGAAAATGTATTGGTATGACCAATTACAGAAAAATCGGGTTTAAGGTGATATAAGAGCCTAAGAGGAAAGGAATTATAAAATGAGAGATTATAATGACCTATATGAAAGGGCAAAAAGAATAAGAAGGAATATAGTAAAGATGATATATAAGGCCCAGTCGGGCCACCTGGGTGGTTCCCTGTCTTGTGTGGACATATTAACTGCCCTGTACTTTGGGAGGATGAATGTAGACCCACAGGACCCTGGGAAGACAGATAGGGATAGGTTTGTAATGTGCAAGGGCCATTCTTCTCCAGCCATATATGCTACCCTGGCAGACAAGGGATTTTTATTGGAGGAGGAACTGGATGGCTTTAGGCAGATAAATGAAGACCTCCAGGGTAGTCCAGACATGCTAAGGGTAAATGGGATAGACATGTCTACGGGTTCTCTAGGTCAGGGTTTATCAGCAGCTTGTGGTATGGCCCTAGCATCCAAGATGGACGACATTGACTATAATGTCTATGCCTTGCTGGGCGATGGTGAACTGCAGGAGGGTATGGTTTGGGAGGCAGCCATGTTTGCCAACCAGTACAAGTTAGACAACCTACTGGCCATAGTTGATATGAATGGTCTCCAAATTGATGGTACGACAGATGAAGTTATGAGCCTGGGGTCTATAGCCAAGAAATTTACATCTTTCGGCTGGTATGTGCTGGAAATAGACGGCCATGACTTTGACCAAATTTTTGGAGCCCTTAATACCTTCAATAAGATTAATTCCAAGCCGGTCTTGGTGATTGCCAATACTGTAAAGGGCAAGGGTGTGTCTTTTATGGAAAATGACTGTGAGTGGCATAGCAATATACCAAATGAAGCTGAATATAAGTTAGCCATGGAAGAGCTAAGATAGGAGGGTTTATGAGTAAGAGTTCGATGAGAGAGGCCTTTGGAAGGGCCTTGGTAGATATAGGAGATGAGAGGGAAGACCTGATAGTTGTAGATGCAGACCTGGCTACGTCTACGAAGACCCAATATTTTAAGGAGGCCTTCCCATCAAGATTTGTAGATGTTGGTATAGCAGAGCAGAACCTAATAGGTGTATCTGCAGGTCTGGCTTCTACGGGCAAGGCGGTCTTTGCTTCTTCTTTTGCAGTATTTGAAACTGGTAGGGCCTATGAAATTATTAGAAATACGGTCTGCATAGGCAGGCTAAATGTAAAACTATGTGCCAGTCATGCAGGCCTGATGACTGGTCCAGATGGGGCAACCCACCAAAGTCTGGAAGATATAGCGACTATGAGGGTTTTGCCTAATATGAAGGTCTTGGTTCCAGCAGATGCCAAGGAGGCTGCCAGTATGGTGGAATTTATGGCAGGTGACAAGGGGCCTAGTTACATGAGGATGGTAAGGGATGATACAGAAGATATAAATGACCATGACTATGTATATGAATTTGGCAAGGGCCAGGTTCTTAGAGAGGGCAAGGATATAAGTATACTTGCATGTGGTCCCATGGTCAAGAAGGCCCTAGATGCTGCCAGTCAACTTGAGTCAGCAGATATAGATGCCAGGGTGGTAAATATGTCGACTATAAAACCCCTGGATATCGAAACGATATTGGCCTGTGCGAGGGAGACCAGGGGAATAATAACAGTGGAAGACCACAGTATATACGGTGGGCTAGGGTCAGCGGTAGCAGAAGTTGTGGTAGACCATTGTCCAGTCAAGATGAAGATAATAGGTGTAAACGATAGCTTTGGTATGTCAGGAAATAGCCAGGACTTGTACAGGCATTTTGGTTTGACCAGTGAGAGAATAGTCAATGAGGCCCTTGCTATTTTGGATAAGGCTTAGACACCTTAAATATATAGTCAATTATTATGGTAAAGGTAAGTGGTGAAATGAAGAATAATATAGAAAGAAGATTTTTTAAGACGATTTTAGTGGTTCTTGTTACTGCTATTGTAACTAGTTTTGTACTAGTAAATGTAGGTTTTTTAGGATTTGTGCCACCGGCAGAATATAAAAGATATGCCAAGTACAAGGCCCTAGAGCAGAGTATTAAAAGGGAGTTTTACAAGAAACCAGATGAAAAAAAGTTGGAAGATGCAACATACAAGGGGCTTTTTAGTGGACTTGATGATGTATACTCAGCCTACTATACTGCAGATGAAATGAAACAGCTACTAGAAGTAGCTACAGGCAAGTATGTAGGTATAGGTTTTGTAGTTGGGGCTGACAAGGCCACAGGTGCAATTAGGGTTGAGTCAGTTATGAATAACAGCCCAGCCAAGGAATCTGGTGTAAAGAAGGGGGACCTGGTAGTAGCTGTAAATGGTAAGAAATACTCATATATGGAGATGGACATAGCAGTTAAAAACATAAGGGGTCCTGAAAATACGAGTGTAAAGATTACATTTTTAAGAGATGGCAAGAAGATTGATAAGACAATCACTAGGAAGGAAATTAAGATAGTATCCATAGAGAGCAAGATGTTGGAAGACAAGATTGGATACATAAATATAAAGAGCTTTGAAGAGGAGACTGCAGAGGACTTTAGGAAGGCCCTAGCTAGTTTAGAGGCCCAGGGAATGAAGGCCTTGATTATAGACGTGAGAGATGATGGTGGTGGCCTATTGACTGTAGTAGAAGATATATGTGACAGGATTTTAGGTAAGGCAGTCATAGTCTATACAAAGGATAGGCAGGGTAAAAAGGAATACCTAAAGAGTAGCGACAAGGAAAAGATAGACAAGCCTATAGTTGTCCTTACAAACCGTAGTTCAGCATCAGCATCAGAGATATTGACAGGGGCAGTTCTTGACAACAAGGCAGGTATATCTATTGGTGAAACTACTTATGGTAAGGGACTAGTCCAGGGTATGTTGAAGTTGAAGGATGGTAGTGGATACAAGCTTACTACAGCCCAGTACTTTACACCTAATGGCAACTATATCGATAAGAAGGGTATCAAACCAACTATTGAAGTCAAGGACAAGGACCAGCAGTTACCTAAGGCAATTGAATACCTAAAGGGCAAGATAAACAAGTAGGTTTAGGTCATAAAGTTTGATAAATGATATAGATATGAGTCTTATATAGGCTGATTTCAAAAGGTCAAGATACCTGATTGAAGTTTAAGCCTTATATAAATACATGGAGGAAGATATGAATCTTTTGGTTAGTATATCTAGTAATATATATCCACTAGATAAAAAGAGTATAGATAAGGCCAGGGCCAGGTGGGATGACCTAATACACCCACCAAAGACCATGGGCAAGTTGGAGGATATGACTTGTATGATGGCAGGAGTCTATGGTACTGACGAGATTGAGGACAGGCCGAAGAAGTGTATAATAGCTTTTGCTGGAGACCATGGTGTTCATGATGAAGGTGTATCAGCCTATCCCCAGGATATTACAAGGCTCCAATTTGAAAATTTTGTAAATGGAAAATGTGGAGTAGCCAACCTGGCCGAGTGTAATGGGGTAGAAATGTTTGGCGTTGACATAGGTATGAAGGGCAGGGAATCTATAGTTGGCATCCTTAACTACAAGATAAGGGAAGGGACTGACAACATGACCCTGGGTCCAGCTATGAGCCTTGATGATGCAGTTAAGTCTATAGAAATTGGTATAGAGGTGGCAGAAAGATGTATAGTTGATGACTACAAGATAATAGGCATTGGGGAGATGGGTATAGGTAATACTACTCCAGCTACTGCTATCTTGTCGGTTATGTCTGGTAAAGACCCTATGGAGATAGTGGTTTCTGAATCAGCAAATCCTGGTCAGGAACTCAAGCACAAGGCCGATGTAATCAGGAAGGCCATAGAGGTAAATAATCCAAATCCAACTGATGGTATAGAGGTTCTGGCCAAGGTTGGTGGTTTAGAAATAGGCGGTATGGTAGGTGTAATCCTAGGTTGTGCTGCCAATAAGATACCTGTAGTCATAGATGGCTTCATATCATATGCGGCTGTTTTGATAGCCAACAGGATAAATCCGAGGTGTTTAGACTACCTAATTCCATCCCACCTATCAGGTCATCCCGGTTCTAAGCTGGCAATGGAAATATTAAAGATGGAACCTATCCTGGATATGAAGATGTGTCTAGGTGAGGGTACTGGGGCAGCCCTGGCTATGCCTATAATAGATTCGGCTATATATGCCTATAATAATATGGCCAGGTTTAGCCAAGAACCCCTTGGTCAGTTTCTAAGGTCTTATGAATCAGACCAGAAAAAGTAGGTGACGGGTATGGCAAGAATAAGTCTAGTTACAGGTGGGGCCAATTCGGGCAAGAGCAAGTTTGCCGAGGATTTATGCCTGGGATTAGAGCCTGGTGAAAATGGTGAGGACAAGGTCCTATACATAGCTAGTGCCAAGATACTTGATGGAGAAATGGCAGAAAAAAAGGCCAGGCATATAGAAAGAAGAAAAACCTATGGTTGGGATACCCTTGAGGCCTATAGGGACTTTGACAAGCATTTTGATGACCAGTCTATTTTTGACAAGGGCTATAAGGCTATCCTGTTTGACTGTCTGACTATGATGGTGACCAACATACTATTTGAAGGAAATATGGACTTTGATGCCAGTGATAGGAAACTTAGGCAGGACAAGGAAGATATAGTTTTTAAAGAACTAGATAAACTTTTGGACCTAGTTGCTGACAAGGACCTAGATATAGTATTTGTCACAAATGAACTGGGTATGGGCCTGGTAGGGGACACAAACCTATCCAGGTACTTCTTAGAAATAGGAGGCAAGGTCAATATGTACATAGCCGACAGGAGTCAGGTCATGTATTTTGTGGTATCGGGCCAACCTATAAGGGTAAAGTGATTTTAGAAAGTGTATGGGGGCAGGCTAGATGAGGTTTATAAATATAATTCAATTTTTAACCAGAATAAGTATAAAAAAAGATCTGGGTTATGACCCATATATTGAAAGGGGAATTGTCTACTTTCCACTTGTAGGGGCCATAATAGGCCTGATTTTGATGGTGGGCTATGAAGTATTTTCTTGGATTTTTTCGGGAATAGACAATATCTACCTAGTGGCTACCCTTGTCTTGACCTTGGAATTAGTATTGACAGGTGGACTCCATATGGACGGTTTTGGGGATACCTTTGATGGATTTTTTTCCTATAGGTCCAAGGATAGGATTTTAGAGATAATGAAGGACCCTAGGTTGGGTACTAATGGTTTGCTGGCCATAGTAGTCTTGGTGGTTTTGAAGATTATATTAATGGGAGTATTTATAGACTATAACCTGGCAGGGTATTTGATTTTTATGCCGATTATTGGGCGCCTAGGCGGAGTATTTATGACCTATGGGACTAGACCTGCCAGAGAAAATGGTATGGGCAACATGTTTATAGGCAAGTGCAGTGGCAAGTCCCTCTTGCTAGCAAGCCTGTTTAGTGTCTTATCTGCAATAATTCTGGACTATTATATTGGTTTAAATCCTTACAATCTCCTATACTTGTTGGGGTCCATAATCCTAATATTTATCCTTGTAAGGCTCCTTATAGGCCTAAGCTACAAGAAGGTCGATGGGATAACAGGAGATGTATTGGGTTGTGGAATTGAATTGAGTGAAGTGGTATTTTTGATATATATTTTGATAGCGATGAGGTGAAAGAATGAATAAACTGATATTGGTTAGGCATGGTCTAACGGTCGATAATGAGCACAAAAGCTTTTCGGGTTTTAATGACTGTGACCTTAGCCATATAGGCAGGGACCAGGCCCAGGGCCTGTGCGAGTATTTGAAAAGACAGGATGTAGACAAGATATATACGTCAACCCTGAAGAGGACAGTCCAGACTATAGAAGCCTACGCTGACTACAGGGGCCTTGAAATAGATAAAAGAGATGATTTTAGGGAAATAAATTTTGGACTTTTTGATGGTCTTAATTATGAGGAAATCAAGGAAAAATATCCACAAGAAGCCAAGAAAATGATGATTTTAAGCGAGGCCTACAAGTTTCCACAGGGTGAAAGCCTGGAGGAAATGTACCAGAGGAATACCAAGGAACTCGATAAGCTGATTGAGGAAAATAAGGACAATGATAAGAATATCCTAATCTGTTCCCATATGGGGACTATAAGGAATATCCTATCCCACCTTTTAACCAAAAATAATGACGTACATTGGAATTTCAGACTACAAAATGCAAGTGTAACAGTAATTGATATGTCAAATGACTTTCCAATTATTGAATTAATGGGTTTTATACCCTACAGTGAAGACTTGATAAGAGACCCATATAGGTCATAGGACTAAATATATAATTTACATAAGAAAAATAAGTAAGGACAATAAAAGACGATAAAATTAACTAGGATATAATTTAACTGGGATAGAAATTACCCAAGATATAAATTATCTAAGATACAATTAACTGGAATAGAAATTACCCAAGATATAAATTATCTAAGATACAATTTAACTAAAGTAGAAAGAGTATATATGAAGGGGGGTCATGTGATTTGAATAATATAATGTTTCAGGGGACAGCATCCAATGTAGGCAAGAGCATAATATCAGCAGGTATTTGCAGGATCTTGTGGCAAGACGGATACAAGGTTGGCCCTTTTAAATCACAAAATATGTCCCTAAATTCATATATAGACAAGTATGGAGGAGAGATGGGCAGGGCCCAGGTATTTCAGGCTGAAGCCTGTCATTTACTACCCAGGGCCTATATGAATCCAATCCTCCTTAAACCTTCTGGCAATAATATGTCACAGTTGATAATGAAGGGTAAATTTGTGAGAAATATTTCTTCTAGAGCCTACCAGGCCATAAAACCAGACCTGGTAGGCTGGTTGGACCAGGTATACCAGAGGTACCAAAAAGACTTTGATATAGTGGTCTTAGAGGGGGCGGGAAGTCCTGTTGAAATTAATATAAATAAACTAGATATTTCCAATATGGAGATGGCAAGGATAGCGGATGCACCTGTAGTTCTAGTTGCTGATATAGACAGAGGGGGAGTCTTTGCCTCAGTGGTGGGAACACTAAGTCTTATGTCAGAAGAGGAAAGAGCCAGGGTCAAGGGTGTCATCATCAATAAATTTAGGGGCAAGAAGGACCATTTTGCTGAGGGTGTTAGGCTTTTAGAAGACATAATTAAAATACCAGTCCTGGGTGTGGTTCCCTACCAAAAGTTAGGTATAGAGGAAGAGGATGGGGTTAGTGAAAAGACCTACCAAAAATCCAAGCAGGACTACAGGCAGGACACTTTAAATGTTGCAGTCCTAAAACTAGACCATATGTCAAACTATACCGACTTTAATGTATTTGAACATATTGAGGGTCTTAACCTGTCCTATATAAGTCCAGACCAAGGTCTAGAAGGATTTGGAGGTCAGGGTGGACTGGGTGGGCCTGATATGCTGGTCATACCAGGGTCTAAGAATACTATTGGTGATATGAAAAGGTTAAACCAATCGCCAATGAGAGACCAAATATTGGAATATGCAAAAAGGGGAGGTCTAATTATTGGCCTATGTGGAGGCTACCAGATCCTGGGTCAGACCCTTAGGGATGACCAGGCATTAGATGGAAGCCAGGGTCAGGTAGGTGGTCTAGGCCTATTGGATGTTTATACCATCTTTGCCAAGGAGAAAAAGACAGGCCAGGTTAAGTGGACTTTTGGCCGTGAAAAAGGATATTTTTCAGGACTTGAAGGAAGTAAAATTGAGGGTTATGAGACCCACCTGGGCAGGACATATCCTGGACCAGAAGATATCTACAAAATCAAGGATGGTCATATACTTGGAACTTACTGCCATGGACTCTTTGATTCGGCTGAATTTTTGTCCGGCCTACTAAATAATATAGCTAAGAAAAAGGGCTTGTCTAGGGACTTTGAGGTAAAGGACTACAAGGCCATCAAGGAAGCAGAATACGACAAGTTGGCCGACCTGGTAAGAAATAATATCGACATGGAAAAGGTATACAAGATAATATTTGATAGGGATATTTAAGGCTAGGCATAAAGTTTTATATAGATGAGAAAAATATAAGGAAAAGCAATAGCCAAGTTAAAGATACTTGGGACAAAATATATATACAGAAATCGTGAAATATAAGGTGTTAAGTGGGACACAGATTGAAGGTAGGTATGAAGAAGATTGTAATTGCAGGAACAGGAAGTGGCGTAGGCAAGACTACTATCAGCCTGGGTATAATGAAGGTCCTGGTAGATAGGGGTAAGTCGGTTCAAGCCTTTAAGGTAGGGCCAGACTATATAGATCCTAGCTACCACCAATATGTAACGGGTAGGTCGTCTAGAAACTTGGATTCCTACATGCTAGATGATGAACAGGTCAAGTATGTGTATAAGCAGGCATCCAAGAGGGCGGATATATCTATAATTGAGGGGGTTATGGGCCTATATGATGGCCTGGGAACAGATATCAATAAGCATTCGACATCCAAAATGGCAAAGACCCTGAAAGCCCCAGTTATACTGGTAGTAGATGCCAAGGCTATGGGGTCATCCGTTGCAGCCATGGTCATGGGCTACAAGCAACTGGACAAGGACCTTGATATTGTAGGTGTAATAGCTAATAATGTCAGGACTGAGAGACACTATGATATAGTCAAGACGTCAATTGAAAAATATTGTGCCCTTGAGGTTTTGGGGTATATTCCACCTCTTGAGGACATAAGCCTGGAGTCAAGGCAGTTGGGCCTTGTGCCTAGTGGAGAAACAGAAGACTTGGACGAGAAAATAGCTATTCTGGGCAGGTTGGTTGAAGACTATGTGGACGTTGATAGGATTATAGAGTTGTCAGAAAGTGAAGCTGTAACGTCAAACTTTGAATTAAATATGTTTATAGAAGACCCTGATGTACGAGATTTGGCAAGGGGTAAAAGGATGGCCGTTGCCTATGACAAGGCCTTTAACTTCTATTACGACAGTAACCTTGAATTACTTGAAGATATAGGTGTGGAACTAGAGTTTTTCTCACCATTGGAAGATGAGTCTGTGCCTGATGCTGATATTATATATATAGGTGGTGGTTTCCCAGAGGTTTTTGCTGACAAACTAGAGGCAAATAAGTCTATGAGGAATAGTATCTATAAGGCCTATGAAGCCAATAAACCAATCTATGCAGAGTGTGGCGGCCTTATGTATCTTGGTGAATATATGTTAGATATAGAGGGCAAGAAATACAAAATGGTCGGGGCAATAAAGGGATATAGCCAGATGGAAAAAAGATTAAAGAGGGTTGGCTATTGCCAGGCTACGGCTAAAGAAGATAATTTAATAGCCTACAAGGGTCAGCAGATATGTGGTCATGAATTCCATTATTCAAGCTTCCATTCAGACCTTGAAACTGCCTTTGATATAGAAAAGATAGTCAATGACCAGGTTATAGATAGGTGGGAAGGTGGTTATTTTACAAAGAATACCCTAGCCAGTTACCTGCATATCCATTTCTATAATAATTTAAGCCTTGTGTGTTATCTTTTGAGTAGGGCCTAGTCATGTTTGAATTTTTGATGAGTGATGGGGTGGCTAGCTTTTTGCTCGTCTTTGGACTTGCATTCTGCCTAGACCTAATTGTTGGAGACCCTTACTGGTTTACCCACCCGGTTATATTTATAGGAAAATTAGTATCCTACCTGGAAAAGGGGGCCAGGAGGTTTGTATATAAACTTTCTAGTCGGGGCCCTCGTCAGGGAAAAAATAGTCTTATATCTGAGGCAAGGGGCCTGAAAATTTCGGGCCTGGTCATATGGATAGCCACAGTAGCTACCACTTACCTCTTTGCCTATATCTGGTCCCATATCTTTGATTTTAATACCTACCTGGATATGGGAATGACGACCCTAGCCATGTGTACCTGTCTTTCTACGAGGTGCCTGGCCTCTGAGTCAAAAAAGATATATAATGCCCTAGACAAGGGGGGTGTGAATCTGGCCAGAAAGCAACTATCTTATATAGTTGGCAGGGATACCAGGGACCTGGATGAGGGTCAGATAATCAGGGCCACGGTTGAAACCGTAGCTGAAAATACTGTAGATGGAAGCCTGGCACCCATGTTTTACTATATTTTGGGAGGCCTACCAATGGCCTTTGCCTACAAGGCAGTAAATACCATGGATTCTATGCTGGGCTATAAGAACGAGAAATACAGAGACTTGGGATTTTTCCCTGCTAGATTAGATGATGTCTTTAACTATATACCAGCCAGGCTATCACTCATATTCTTTGGCATGGCCAGCCTGGTCATGGCCTATGATTTCAAGGCCTCTATTAGGGTTGGACTTAGGGACAGGAAGAACCACACCAGTCCAAATTGTGCCTACCCAGAGGGGGCTGTAGCTGGGGCCCTGGGTGTAAGCTTGGGTGGAACAAATGTATACTTTGGTCAGGAGGTCTACAAGCCAAGTATAGGCGACCCAAAAAAGGACCTGGAACCAGGCGATATACTAAGGGCAAATAGACTCTTGTATGTGTCTAGCCTGGTGGGGCTTATATTTTTTAGCCTTGCCTACCTGGTCATTAGAGCTATGCTAGCCTAGTTTATATAAGGTTTATAGTCCGGTTTGAGAATAGGCTTGACCTATTATTAAGTATGTTAAGGTAAAATAGGGTCTTGCATTTTGTGAAAGATAAATTTGGAGGTACTACCTTGGGTCACGGAGCTGATTTGGACAAGATAAAAAGAGAATACGGCATAAATGGGTCTATTATAGACTTTAGCTCAAATATTAATCCTATAATACCCCATGGACTGGACGAAATAATCCTGGAAAATATAGCTTCTATAAGGGTCTACCCTGATATTGAATATATGGACCTGAGGAGGGAAATAGGAAACCATGTAGGGGGTATGGGACCTGAAAATATATGTGTAGGTAATGGGGTGACTGAGCTTATATTCCTGTTTATGAAGCTGATAAGGGGGAGTTTGGCAATTATAGGACCAACTTTTTCAGAATATGCCAGGGCAGCCAGGTTAGCAGGCCTTGACTACAGGCTTATAAATATGGTGGCCAGGGATGGGACCTTTGAACTAGAAGGTTTTGATGACCTGGACAAGATGGGTGACCTGGAGGCCATAGTGGTATGTAACCCCAATAATCCGGATGGGGCCTTGAGAAAGCTGGATGGATTAATAGACTATTGCCAGTCAAGGTCGGTCAAGGTCTTGGTTGATGAAACCTTTATAGAGTTTTGTCAGGACTACGAGGCCTACACATCCTTAAATTACGATTACAAGGATATATTTATCCTAAGGGCAATGACTAAGTTTTATGGTATGCCAGGCCTTAGGATGGGATATATTTTAAGTGAAAATAAAGACTTTATTGATAAGTTATATAGTATAAAAGAGCCTTGGACTGTTAATTCCATGGCTGAAAAAATAACGATAGAAGTGCTAAAAAGAGAGGCTGAAAGCAAGTATTTATTTGCTACAAATACTAGGCTGGCCTATAAAAAAGAGAGGGACTACCTTCTTGATAGACTTGGTAAAATTAGGGAAATCAAGACCTATAAGACAGATTCTGCCTTCATCCTAATAGAGATAGGAGAGGAAACCGGCTACACATCTGCCAGCCTAAAAGACACCCTAGTCAGGGATTATTCAATCCTAATTAGGGATGCCAGTAATTTTGATGGACTGGGTGCAAGCTTTGTAAGGGTGGCCATCAAGGATAGGAAGTCAAATGAAATCTTGATAGGGGCTCTTTTTAGTGTATTTGGAGGGGAAAACCTATGAAAAAGGGGTATGGAACCTGTCCAGCAACGTGTGGAGAGTTGGTTCAAGGTTATTCAAATAAAAGAGAATGTATCAGTTCTTACTGTATAGATATCTTTTCAAGGGCAATAATCACTGAAGGGACAGGTATGTCAAATAGGTATATAAAAAATAAAAGAAAGTCTTTAGAGGCAATTTCCATGGTCCTAGATCATTTTGATATAGACAGGTCATGCCTGGATAAATTGTCCCTATCTATAAGGTCTAGCATACCTACAGGCAAGGGGATGGCTAGTTCAACTGCAGATATAGGGGCCAGTATTATGGCTATCTTGGATTACCTGGACCAGGATATGGATTCTGATTTGATTTCAAAGATTGTTGCAAGGGTTGAACCCACTGATTCCATATATAATGAGAATATCTGTATATTTGACCCACTTAAGGGCCAGGTTGTAGATGACTTGGGCAAGCTGAGTGTCAAAAAGGTCTTGATACTAGAGCCAGGCTTCAAGATAAATACGGTCAAACTGAGGATGAGGAAGGACTACTACAAGTGTCTGAGTGATAATAGGGTCTTGACTAGCCAGGCCTTTAAGAAACTCAAATATGGTATTGAAAATGACCATATGGAATCTATCAGGCAGGCCTGTGAGGCCAGTGCCCTAGCCAATGAAAATATAAAAATCACCCCCTATCTAAGGGACTTGATAGAAATTGCCAGGGCCTGTGACTATAGTTTTTTAAATATATCACACACAGGGTCAACAGTAGGTATAGGTTTAAATGCCAAGACAGACCTAGATAGGTTGGAGTATGAAATAAGAAATTCCGAGATTTCTAAAGTATATAAAAAACAGTATATAAAAAATATAATTGATGGGGGTTTGAGAAGGAGGTAGCCAGTGGACTATATAAAGAATCCGGGAAAAATTGAAGAAAAAAGCTTTGAAATTATCCAGGCTATAATAGACGAGACAAGGCCTGACTACAAATTTTCATCAAAGATAGAAGAACTTATAATCAAGAGAGCTATCCATACGACAGCAGACTTTGATTATTTAGATATTTTAAAAATCTCAGAAGGGGCAGTTGAGACCATTGCTTATGCCCTAAAAAACGGTGCAACCATATATACCGATACTACCATGGGGCTGAGTGGCATAAACAAGAGGATTCTTGACGAACTGGGGGTTGGATATAAGTGTTTGATTGCAGACCAGGAGACTGTTGATTTGGCCAAGGACAAGGGGATTACCAGGTCCATGGCAGCAGTTGAAATAGCAGCCAGGGATAAGAAGGACAAGATCTTTATCTTTGGAAATGCCCCAACAGCTCTTTATAAGGCCATAGAGATGAATAGTGAGGGGCTTTTAAATGCCTCTGCTATAATAGGTGTGCCAGTTGGTTTTGTGGGGGCAGAGGATTCCAAGGAAGCCCTGATGGAAACCGACATGGAATATATAGTTTCTAGGGGAAAAAAGGGCGGTAGCAATTTAGCTGCAGCCATTATAAACGCAATACTATACTATTATTTTACTTAAGGATTTTCTAACGATTCAGGTATTTTCTGATTTTAAATAATAGGATGAAGATGAGGGTGGTGACTGGATGATTGATGAATTTGTATATGTAGATGGAAAAAAATACCGTAGGGGATATACAAGTGGATCTTGTGCCTGTGGGGCTACAAAGGCTGCCCTTATAATGCTCTTAGAAAAAAGAAATATAAATGAAGTCAGGATAGGAACACCCAAGGGGCTAGACCTAGACTTGAAGATTGATAATATAAGCAGGGGAAAAGACTGGGTCCAGTGCTCTGTCAAAAAGGATGGGGGAGATGACATAGATGCTACCCATGGTATGGATATTTTTGCCAGACTTGAGCTGGTCCAAGCTGACCAGGTACCAGACTTCAGGTCTGACCTAGATTCAGACTACCTTTTTATAACATCTGGCCAGGGCATAGGCCGAGTGACTAAAAAGGGCCTGGATATAAGGCCAGGAAGACCTGCAATCAATAGGGTTCCCTTAAATATGATACTTAAGGTGGTTCAAGAAACACTAGACGAAGCAGGTCTAGACATATATGACTACCTGGGTGGACGAAAAATTTTGGTGACCATATTTGCACCCCAAGGCCAGGAAATTGCCAAGAGGACCTTTAATAGCAATCTTGGAATAGAGGGGGGCATATCAATTATAGGGACGACTGGTATAGTAGACCCCATGAGTGATGAAGGCTGGAAAAAGGCCCTGTCTGCTGAACTAGCCATTAAGAGGGCTGAAGGCAGGGAGACCATAATCCTAGTACCAGGAAACATTGGCAGGGATATAATGGCCAAGTCTTATGGGGCAGACTTGGATGGAATAGTAAAAATGAGTAATTTTATAGGCTATATGCTGATGGAAACGAAACGTCTGGGTTTTAAGAGGGTCATTGTAGGTGGCCATATAGGCAAGTTGATTAAATTGTCTGGCGGTATTACAAATAGCCACAGCAGGGTGGCCGATGCCAGGAGTGAGATAATGGTGGCCAACCTAGCCCTCTTGGGAGCACCTTTAGAACTTTTGAAAGAGGTAGATGCCTGTCTGAGCACAGATGCCATGGTAGATATAATCAGGGGAGCAGGCTATAGTCAGGTATTTAAGGTTCTTGCAGACAAGGCTGTTAGCAAGGCCAAAGTATATATGAGATTGGGGCAAGAGGACCATATGGATATAGAAGTCTACCTGTTTTCTATGGATGGAAGCCTCTTGGCCAAGTCTCAAATCTAGACTGGGTTCTAGAAGGAGGTTTCATGGTATATGTAGTTGGAGTTGGCCCAGGTTCAGGTCTTTACCTGACCAAGGCAGGAGAAGATATAATTAAAAGGTCCCAACTGGTAATAGGCGGGAAGAGGAACATAGATTTTATAAGGTCCAGCATTGGCCTATCAGAAGGTCAAGCCCTGTATATCTTAGGTCCAGACCTGGCCAGCATGATGGACCAGATAAATAGAAATCCAGATAAGGATATAGTGGTCCTGGCTTCAGGTGACCCCTCAATCTATGGGATAGCAGACTATATCAATAGACATATGCCTAGAAGGAAGGCCTCAGGTGATGAATATGATGTTAGGCCTAATCAGGGGCTTCATATGTATAAAGGTGGTCAAGATATGGCTAGTAAGGACCTTGTAATAGTACCGGGAATAAGTTCTATCCAATATGCCTTTTCGGTATTCCAAATACCTATGAATGATCTATATATTACCAGTAGCCACGGCAGGCAACCGGACTATGACTTTATTTTTGTGCATGACAAGGTAGCCATCCTGACTGACTCCAAGATAGGGCCAAGACAGATAGCCCAAGAAGTCAAGGTCAGGGGTTTAGACTATAGTTTTTATGTGGGTGAAAACCTGTCTTATCCCGACCAGAGGATGACAGTTGGGTCTGCAGATGATATTTTGGCCAGGGACGACTATGATATGTGCCTGGTAATACTGATAAGGTGGAGAAAAGACGATGAAAAATAGTGAATTTATAGTTGGCAAAGTACCTATTACCAAGGAAGAGGTCAGGGCCATATCCTTAGCTAAGCTAGACTTGTCAGGGGCCTGTAATTTCTTGGATATAGGGTCTGGAACCGGTAGTGTTACAGTTGAAGCCGCCCTTAAAAATAAGGATATAAGGGTAACTTCAATAGAAAAGGACCAGGCCGCCCTAGACTTGACTAGACTTAATATAGAAAAGTTTGGCTTAAAAAATGTGGTCCAGGTTGATGGAACAGCCCCATTAGACCTGGAAGAAGCAGGTTTGGATGCCTGCTACCAGGCCATATTTTTAGGTGGAAGTGGTGAAAATCTTGAGGATATTTTGACCTGGTCCTACCAGATCTTGGACCAGGGTGGCAAGTTAGTGTCTAATTTTATCCTGTTGGAAAATGCAATAAAGTCCTATAAGATAATGGAAGAAATAGGTTTTAAAAACATAGACCTAGTCCAGGTTGGGGTATCTGTACTAGAAAAACTAGGTGGGGGTCACTATCTCAAGCCTAGAAACCCAATTGTAATTATAAGTGGAGAAAAGTAATGGAAAAAATATACTTTGTAGGAGCAGGGCCTGGTGACAAGGACTTGATTACCCTGAAGGGTTACAAGCTCTTGAGTCAGGCTGACATAGTAATATATGCGGGGTCCTTGGTTAATCCAGACCTCCTAGACTACTGCAAGTCAGGGGCCAGACTATACGATAGTGCCGGAATGAACTTGGAAGAAATTATTGACATAATGAGGGAGGGGGCTGAAAAAGACCTCCTGGTAGTCAGGCTACAAACTGGTGATATCTCTATATACGGATCAATAAGAGAACAGGCCGAGGAATTGAAAAAACTAAATATAGGTTACGAGTCTGTGCCAGGTGTAAGTTCATTTCTAGGGGCTGCAGGGGCCTTGGGTATAGAATATACGGTCCCAGAAGTTTCCCAAAGTTTGATCATTACAAGGATAGAGGGAAGGACACCTGTACCAAAACTAGAAAGTCTTAAGTCCTTTGCTGGCCACCAGACCTCTATGGCCATCTTCCTATCTGTCCAGAATATAGATAGTGTGGTAGACCAACTCCTGGAGGGGGGATATCCAGACGATACACCTGTGGCAGTGGTCTATAAGGCAACCTGGCCAGACCAAGACCTTGTAAGGGGGACCTTGGAGGACATAGCTGGCAAGGTCAAGGAGGCTGGCATAAAAAAGACGGCCCTGATCCTAGTGGGCAGGTTCTTGGGACATGAATACAATTATTCTAAGTTATATGATAAGTACTTTAGTCATGAGTACAGGGATTCGATATAGGTGTTGGTATGAGGATAAGGTATATATATTTGACTGACCAGTCAAGGCAGCTTGCCCAAAGGATAAATTTGCTTATGGCTGATGATTTTTTGGAAGTCAGTGGCCATGACTACGGTAAAAAAATTGAGTCTGAGATAATTTCATATGGTGATTTTAAGGCCCAGTCATCCAGTATTTTTAGGGAATCAGACTGCCTGGTATTTATAATGGCAAGTGGCATAGTGGTTAGGGCTATAGCAAGCCACCTGGTTGATAAATTTACAGACCCGGCAGTATTGGTTGTGGATGAATTGGGTATAAATGTGATAAGCCTATTGTCTGGCCACATGGGTGGGGCCAATGAATTTTGTAGGCTGATAGCTACTAGTATAGGGGCAAACCCTGTAATCACTACGGCTACTGACATCAATGGCAAGGCTGCCTTTGATATGCTTGTTAAAAAGATGTGGGCAAATGTGGATAAGTTAAGGGGCTTGAGCCTGGATATAAATTCAGCCCTTTTAAAAGGTGGGGATATCTACCTTTATATAGACCCAGACTATAGGACATATTTTAAGGAAGAAGAATTGAAGGGTTTTAGCCTAGTAGATGACCTTAAAGACCTAATAACCCTGGGGAAAAAGGGAATAAGAGACAAAGAGTTTGATAATAAGACAGATAAGACAATATACAATGAGCTGGATAAAAAAACAGAGAATAAAACAGAGAATAAAACAGAAAACAAAACAGAAAATAATATAGATATTAAAATAGATAGTAAACATAATAAGATAGTAATCAGTGATAAGCTAGATGTCTGCGAGTTTGCAAAAGAACATGGTTGGGTCCTGGTAGTTCCTAGGAGGAACGTACTAGGCCTGGGGTGTAGAAAAAACACAGACTCAGCCCTATTTGAGGGGGAGGTCTTGAGATACCTATCAGAAGCCAATATAGATGTAAGGTCTATTGGTAGGGTGGGCTCTATTGACCTAAAGAAGGATGAGGCCTGTATTCTTGACTTTTGTAGTAAATATGGGATAAAAAGTGAATTTTTCTCCCCAGAAGACCTAGCAGACTACCAGGATATATACGAAAAATCTGAGTTTGTAAAAAAGGTTACGGGTGTCTATTCTGTAGCCCAACCGGCCTGTCATATATTGGCAGGGGGAAATCTCCTGGGGCAAATGTACAGGGACAAGGGGATTACCCTGACCTTGGGGAGATGTTAGGACCGGATTTTTTAGAAAGGAATAAAGATGATATATGTTGTAGGAATAGGGCCTGGAAACAAGGAGTATATGACTCTAGAAGCCCTAGAAACTATTAAAAAGTGTGACATAATTATAGGATACAAGACCTATATAGGTTTGATAGAAGACCTCTTGGCTGGCAAGACTGTACTGGAAAATGGGATGAGACAGGAGGTGGATAGGTGCAAGAAGGCCCTAGACCTGTCAGCCCAGGGAAATAGGGTTGCCTTGATAAGTGGTGGTGATTCTGGTGTATATGCCATGGCAGGCCTGGTATATGAGCTTAACTCTAAGCTTGATAAAAGAGAGGAAATCAGAGTAGTTCAGGGGGTTACTTCAAGTATATCCGCAGCAGCAAGTCTGGGTGCCCCCCTTATGCATGACTTTTGCCAGATAAGTTTGAGCGACCTGATGACTGATTGGAGCTTGATAGAAAAGAGGCTTGAACTAGCATCTATGGCTGACTTTGTCATCTGCATATACAATCCCAAGAGCAAGGGGAGGCCAAACCATTTGAAGAGGGCCTTTGAAATAATGCAGGCCTATAAGCCAGCAACTACACCTGTTGGCATAGTTAAAAATGTAGGTAGGACCAATGAAGAAAAGTATATAAAAACATTGGAAAGTATGGATTTTGAAGTCTGTGATATGTCAACTATGATAATAGTTGGTAACAAGGAAACATATATTGATGGAGATAAGATAATCACTCCGAGGGGGTATGGAATATGATATTGGTTTTAGGTGGAACCTCAGATAGTTTAAAGATATGCGATAGGCTAAACCAAATAGGTATAAGTGACTTTGTCCTATCTGTAGCGACTGAATTTGGCAAGGACTTGGCCCTTGAGCATGCAAAAAATATAATAAACGGCAAGATGGATAAAAAAGAAATGGTTGAATATATACGGGACAAGGGAATCAGGCAGGTAATAGATGCTACCCACCCCTATGCGATCGAGGTATCTAGAAATGCAATAGAGGCCTGTGACCAGACCGATATCAAGTATATTAGGTTTGAGAGGAAGTCTTTACTGGATGAAATAAAATACCAGCAGGAGTATGTGGTTGATACGATTGAAGATGCCTGTGATATGGTTATGAAAAATAAGAACTGGGAAAATGTACTTATAGCTACAGGAAGCAAGAACTTGGCTACCTATGTAAAACTCCTTAAGGGGAAAAAACTAGTTGCCAGGGTACTTCCAACCAGTGAAGTAATCAGGAGTTGTGAAGCTATGGGTCTAAATGCTGACAATATAATAGCCCTTAAAGGTCCCTTTAGCAAGGATATAAATGTGGCCCTCCTAAAGCATTCTAAGATAGAGGTGGTAATCACCAAGGAAAGTGGCTTTGCAGGTGGTTTTATAGACAAGATTGAAGCCTGTGAGGAACTGGGTATACCAGTGATAATAATTAGGAGAAGGACTATAGACTATCAGAGGATGATTCATAGCATAGATGAAATAGAAGAAGGATTGATATTTGGCTAGGAGGCGTGATGGAAGAGATGAAGAACAAGAAGGCCTTGTTGGTTATCAGTTTTGGGACATCCCATATGGATGCCAGGCAGAAGACTATAGAGGCCTGTGAAAAAAAGTTGAGGGATAGATTTCCCGACTTTGACTTTTATAGGTCATGGACATCTAAGATGATTATAAAGAAGTTGAAAAATAGGGACAATGAAGAAATTCTATATCCTAGTCAGGCCCTAGACCTGCTCTTAGAAAAGGGCTATAAAGAGGTATACATCCAGTCCCTTCACCTGATCTGTGGTGAAGAGTACAACAAGATGATGAACATAATAGACAACTACAGGCACAAGTTTGACAAGATACTTGTGGGTAGGCCCCTACTGACTAGCCTAGAGGACTATGACTATGTGACCGACCTAATAAAGGAAGTAAGTCTTGAAGATACCAAGTCTGACAATAAGAAGTCGGCAAGTGTATGGATGGGCCACGGAACAGGCCACCATGCCCATGCCTCCTATGCAGCCATAGACTACAGGTTGAGTAGGAACTCCATTAAGGCCTATTTGGCTACTATAGAAGGCTACCCTGAAATAGAGGATATGATATTTTTCTTGAAAAAGGATGGTATAGAAAAGATCCACCTTAGACCCTTCCTCCTGGTAGCTGGTGACCATGCTAAAAATGACATGGCAGATCAGGAAGAAGATGATTCCTGGTTGAATATATTGAAGGCAGAAGGTTTTGAGGTAGAAGTCCACATGGAAGGCATAGGTGAATTTGAGTCTATCCAGGACAAGTTTGTTGAAAATCTGGCAGAGGCCATAGAAGAGGAAAATGAGATAGGCCTGCTTGATCAAGACCTGCCACTTGAGGGTGGTAAGTTTTATGGTATAGGAACAGGTCCAGGGGACAGTAAGTTGATGACTGTCAAGGCAGTAAAAACCCTGAATAAATTAGACATACTTTACCTGCCCCAGGCAAGGATTGGTGGAGATAGTAGGGTCAGGAAGATAGTAGACCCCTACCTAAGGCCAGACCTTGTTCTAAAGGAAAGGCACTTCCCTATGTCATATGATAACCAGGAGAAAATAGAGTCTTGGGATGCCATATCCAGGGAGATAATAGATGATGTAAGAAATGGTAAAGAGGTAGGTTTTGTCAGTCTGGGAGATCCTATGTTGTACTCTACCTATGTATATCTACTAGACAGGCTGGTGGACAAGGTTGATATTGAAACAATACCAGGTCTTAGCTCTTTTTCAAATATAGCAGCAACAAATAATTTTCCATTGGCAATGGATACAGAACCTATGGTTATATACCCATGTACAGGCTCTATAGAAGAAATATCAAGAATAATCGATTCATTTGACTCCATAGTCTTGATGAAGGTATACAAAAAATGTAAGCAGGTAATAGAAATGCTAGAAGCCAAAGGATTGGCAGATAAGTCCATTATGGTATCTAACTCTGCCATGGATGGAGAAGGGGTATATAGGGATATAAGCCAGGCCAAGGACCTGGATACCTATTCTTATTTCACCACTATAATAGTCAACAAAAAGAACTAGTAAATGGGCAGGCAGGAAGCTTAAAGAAGCAAAAGAAATAAAACTAATAATTAATGGAAATATAATGGTGATAAGGCTTTAATAAAAGGTCCAAGTGGGATTTTTATTTAAAGCCTTTTTCCTGTGTAAATTATATTAAAATTTCGTGTTTGGGTTTCAAATTCAAGACAAAAAAGCATTGATAGTAATGGGATTCCCCCAAGTCTTGCTACTTAGAGGGTGCTTACTATCAATGCTAAAGCTTGCAGGTCTAAAATCTAACCCAGTTTATAATATTAATACTTCTATTAAGGAAGGAGACTTGTAGGCCTAGTAAGATAAATACTAGTCTATCAGGTCTTCTAAATTATAGGATTTATCATCAGGATCTTTATTCGTATCCTTATCAGGGACTTCTGTATGACTGTCTTTCCTTCTATCCCTGTTCTTCCTTTTCTCGTTTTTCTTTAACTTTTTCTGAAGTTCATGTAGGTTGAGCTTCTGAGTATTCTCAAGAACTCTCTGCTTATGGACTTCCGGATCTTCCAATATACTAATAAAACTTGCAAGTAGCATAAAGGCTCCTATTATAAAGCTCAGGACATATTCACCATAGATTATATAGGTAATTATATCAGACCCCATCTTGTGTCCTATTAGGTAGGACAAGAAGAATTTAGAAGCATAGGCTATCATAGCCACTGCAACAGCATAGCAGGACCAGGTAGGGAAAAATCCGTCAAATAAGTGTATTATCATGTTTACAATAACAAAGACCAAGGTCGCCTGTATAGCAAAAAACATAATCCATAGGCTATTGACATATACGCCTGAAGACAGACCTATATAGGCTGGTAGTATAATAGCCAAAGGCATTGATATCAGTGCTATAAGTGGTCTAGCTGCTATGGTAGTATCCCTCTTGAAGAACCTGGTTAAAATAGGTAGTATCAAGATGATGGATATAAAAATAGTGTAATAGTAAACTGCCTTACCGTAGATGTCCATACCGAAGTCCTTGCAGGTAATGGCTGACATGCCTAGGCCTGCATAGACCATAAACCAGCTAGGGAAGACATACTTTATCCTAAAGTTAAAGACGTATTTAATTGTAAATATGATTAAGATTACAGTTTGAATGATGACACCTGCTACCCAAAAATAAAGGTTGGCCTTGTCAAACAACTCCTTCATCCATACAGATATCATTATCAATGACATAGGGAAAGATGAGAAGAGGGATAGGCCTACGGGTGACTTTATGCTAGTGTAAAAGCTAACTGGATTCAAGAACATCTTGGCTATAGTTAGAATTAGTAGTATCAGGGCTACTATCATACACATGTCACTCAAAAAAGGAATCAAGCCCTTGAATATATTTCCTAGAAGTACCCAAGCCAGGGCCAAGGCCGTAATTGGTAGGGGCATTCTAGCTATAAACTTTCTCAAAAAACCACCTCTTATTTTAAATAACTATATAATATTTCTATACACCCTAGTAATTATAGCACATTTATTAGGATATTACTATAAATTTGATTAATGGGGCCCGATATAGTAAAATTGTAGTAAGGATTATGCCTATAAAGAAGGAGGGCACTTATGAATAAGAAGATATTTTCAAAGATAGATAAGATACCAAGGGGGAGGGCTACAGACAAGGTAAGCAAGGTCTGCCTGGTCCTTGAAGGAGGAGCCTTTAGGGGCCTTTATGGAGAAGGGGTACTGGATGCCCTGATGCTGGCCGGTATAAATGCAGAGTGCACTATAGGTGTATCTGCAGGAGCCATGAACGGCATGAATTATGTGTCTGGCCAGATTGGACGTGCAGCCAGAGTCAACCTTACCTACAGGCATGACAGTAGGTATATAGGTCTAAAGGCAATTAAAAATAATGGGGGAATGGTTGGCTTTGACTTTGTTATGAACCATATAGAGGAAGAAATATTTGATGAGGAAGCCTTTTTTGACCCAAGACAAAAATTTGTGGCTGTTGCTACAAATTGTCTGACTGGTCAGTCGGAATACTTTGATAGGGACCAGATGGGTTCAAAAATATATGATGCTGTCAGTGCGTCTGCAAGTATGCCTTTTATCTCAAAAATGGTGGAAATAGATGGAGTTCCCTACCTGGATGGGGGATGTAGCAACAAGATACCATATAGGTGGGCCCTGGACCAGGGTTACGAAAAAATAATAGTAGTAAGGACTAGGCCTAGCTCATTTAGGAGGAAGTTAAAGTCCAACCACCTGGTTACAAGTAATGTATACAGGTCCTACCCTGAATTTGCCGAGGTCCTGGCCAGGAGTGACAAGGACTACAACAGGCAGTGTGATGAGCTAACAATCTTAAATTCACAGAAGAGGCTTTATGTTATAAGTCCCTCAGTCTATATGGATGTAAGCAGGATGGAGGGAGACCTGGAAAAGTTAGGTCAACTATACAAAATGGGCTTTAATGATACGGCAAGACAGATAAAGGATATAATGGCCTACCTATACTTATAAGTTAATTGGGATAGACCCTGGGTTTATTTTTAAAAAAGTTGTTCATGAAGCAATTTTTTTTGGTATAATATGGGTGATGGGTAAGTTTTAAAAGTTTATAAGGAGGAAATTATGGCATTAGTAAATACTAAAGAAATGTTCAAGAAGGCATATGAAGGTGGATATTCTATAGGAGCTTTTAACATTAGTGACTTAGAACAGTTACAGGGTGTATTAGAGGCTTGTAAGGAAAGAAATTCTGCTGTTATAATCCAGGCTTCAAAGTCTGCTATATCATATGCAGGTATCGATACACTAGTGAAGTTGGTAAAGGCTGCTTCTGATGAAATCGGAGTTGACTGTGCCCTACACCTAGACCATGGTCCAAACTTTGAAATGGCTAAGAAGTGTATTGATGCTGGATTTACTTCAGTTATGATAGATGGTTCTCATCTTGACTACGAAGAAAATGTAGCTATTACTAAGCAGGTTGTTGAATATGCACATCCAAAGAATGTTACAGTTGAAGCTGAGCTAGGTGTATTGGCTGGTACAGAAGATGATGTTACATCTGATGTACACAAATATACTGAGCCAGACCAGGCGGTAGACTTTGTAAATAGAACTGGTGTTGATTCACTAGCTATAGCAATCGGTACTTCTCACGGAGCTTTCAAGTTCAAGGGTGAAGCTAAGTTAAGATTTGATATACTAGAAGAAATCCAGTCTAAGCTACCAAACTATCCGATCGTACTTCACGGTGCATCTGCTGTTGACCAGGATGCTGTTGCTACTTGTAACAAGTTCGGTGGTGATATAGCTGGTGCTAAGGGTGTTCCAGTAGAAATGCTAAGAAAGGCATCTGAAATGGCTGTTTGTAAGATCAATATGGATACAGACCTAAGACTTGCAATGACTGCAGCTATCAGAAAGTTCATGGCAGAAAATCCTAAGGAATTTGACCCAAGAAAGTACCTAGGTGCTGGTAGAGATGCTATAAAGGACGTTGTTCTTGGTAAGATAGATACTGTATTGGGTTCTAAAGACTCTCTTTAAGAATTACTTTAGGAGCCAGTATATTTATTTAAATAAACGAGCATAACCATAACTTATAAATAATTAGAAACTTTTAGGGGAGGCTATGCCTCCTCTTTTTTGATAAAATCAAGTGGTTGAGGCTTGTAAGGTTTGCTGTATTCAGACAAAAAAATAGGGGAGTTGATTAAAAACTCACCCTTACATCCATTATACAACAAAAAAGATGTAAATTAAAGACTTTAATTAGTTATAGATATCGATTATACTTAAAATAAGAAGTAAATAGGTTGAATTACCAACCTATACCGAAGGGAGTTGTTTTTATGAAAATAACAGTATCTGGAAAAAAGATAAAATTGACTGATGGCATTACAGGTTATATCGACAAGAAGTTCAGCAAGTTAGAAAAGCTGCTTGACCCTGAGGCAGAATTAAGAGTTACGGTAAGTGCAAATAAGAAGGAAAAACAGAAGGTTGAAGTTACTCTCGACAGTATTAATGGACATGTTGTAAGAGCAGAAGATGTACAGGATGACTTGTATTCAGCTATAGACCTTGTAAGTGATAAGTTAAATAGACAGATTGTAAAATACAAGAATAAATTCAAGACTAGGGGAGCAGGAAATTCAACTATCAGGTTTGAAAACTTTGATGAATTGGTTGAAGAAGAGATTGATATTCTACCAGGAGATTCTGAACTGGTATTTGAGAGAAAAAAGAGGTTTAACCTTAGACCAATGTCAGCAGAAGAGGCTGTATTGCAGATGAACCTACTTGGACATGACTTCTTCCTATTCAAAGATCAGGATACATTTGAAGTTTGCCTGGTTTATAGAAGGGGCGACGGGGGCTATGGCCTGATTGAACAAGAATGATGAGACTCCTGAGAGGGTTGACATATAGAGGTTTGTTTCACAAATCTCACATATTTTTTAGAGGACAGTACGCAAGTACTGTCCTCTATCCTTTTAGCAATATATTTGATATAATGGGTATATACGATTAAAATAGAGGTGATAACTTGATAATACAAAAGCAATTTCAGATTTACGAGCCTAAATTTGAACATGAATTATTTGGAAATTTTGATGAAAATATAAAACTTATAGAAAAGAACCTAAATACAGATATCCTGCTTAGGGAGGGTACAATAGTAGTTCTTGGAGAGGAAAAGAATGTTGAGACTACCCTGGAACTCTTGGGTCAATTACACAGGATGGTAGAAGTGGGCAAGACCCTAGATAGGCAGGCTATAGTCTATGCCATAGACCTCCTATTTGGGGGTAGTCAGGACAGGATAAAAGAGTTAGAGGACACTATAGTCATAACTAAAAAGGGTAATCCTGTCAAGCCAAAGACCCTGGGACAAAAGGAGTATGTCAACCTGATTGAAAACCATGACATTACATTTGGTATAGGTCCAGCAGGTACTGGTAAGACTTATCTTGCAGTTGCCATGGCGGTCAAGGCCTTCAAGTCTGATGAGGTTACAAAGATAATTTTGACCAGGCCGGCTGTAGAAGCAGGGGAAACACTTGGATTTTTACCAGGTGATATGAAGGACAAGGTAGACCCATATTTGAGGCCCCTTTATGATGCCTTGTTTGATATGTTTGGACCAGATAAGTTTAATAAGTTCCTTGAAAGGGGAATTATAGAGGTGGCCCCCCTGGCCTTTATGAGGGGGAGGACACTAGACAATGCCTTTATTATCCTGGATGAGGCCCAAAATACTACACCAGAACAGATGAAGATGTTTTTGACCAGACTGGGTTTTGGTTCAAAGGCTGTAGTGACAGGGGACATCACCCAAACTGACCTCCCTAGGTCCAGACAGAGTGGTCTTGTCCAGGCTATAAGGATACTAGAGGGTGTAAAGGGTATAGGTTACAAGGAATTGACCGAAAAGGACGTTGTTAGACATGAACTGGTTCAGAGAATTATCAAGGCCTATGCCAAACATGAAAAGAAACTTGAATTTAAGGAAAAGTCTAGTGAAAGAAAGAGGCCTAGAGATGATAAGTCTGGAGATAAAAATAGTGACTCAAGGGGAAAGAGCAGGGATAAAAAATGGAAATAATTTTTGAAGACAGACAGAATTTTGCAAAACTAGACCAGGATATAATGGATAAAATTGAAGCGGTAATCTTGAAAGTATTAGCATATGAGGGTTATGATGATGACTATGAAGTGAGCCTATCCTTTGTATCAAATGATGAGATTAGGGAGATAAACAGGGACTACAGGAATATAGACAAGGTGACTGATGTCCTATCCTTTCCAATGTATGATGGGGAGGAAGTAGATGTAGACTTTGGAGCCATATCCCTAGGTGATATAGTGATTTCAATAGAAAGGGCAGCTGACCAGGCCAGGGACTTTGGCCATAGTTTGAAAAGAGAGGTCTGTTTCCTGGTATGTCATAGTATGTTCCACCTACTTGGCTATGACCATATGGAAGAGGAAGAGGCCAAGGAGATGCATGCCAAGGAAGAGGCTGTACTCAGCCAGCTAGGGATTACTAGAAACTAAAAACAATGGGGGATTTGTATGAGTAAAGACCTAAAAGATGACAAAAGTATTGATAAAATAGACCTTGAAGATATAGATGAAATGCTTATTGATGACTCAGATATATCGGATTCCAAGGAAGATAAGAAATCCTATAAGCCGGACAAGGAAAAGATCAAGGAAGAAAAGGACAGGGAAAGATACAAGATTTTTAAGAAGAATAAGGACAAGAAGATCAAGCAGGGTTTTACCAAGTCTGTAAATGCTGCCATTGATGGTATCCTGTATACCTTCAGGAGTGAGAGGAATATGAAACTTCACTACTTGGCCTGTTTTCTTGTCCTAATAGCCAGCCTATTCTTTGACTTTTCAAAGATGGAATTTATAGTTCTTTTGGGGGCTATAACCATGGTTGTAATAACAGAGATGATAAATACTGCTGTAGAAAAGACCGTAGACATGGTAACCCAGGAGTACAATCCTCTGGCAAAGATAGCCAAGGACGTAGCAGCAGGGGCAGTTTTGGTATCGGCTATATACTCAGTAGGTGTGGCCTATATACTTTTTTATAAAAAACTTACCCTATTGACAGGTAACCTGGTGTATAGGATAAGGGAGTCAGAACTCCATATTACACTTATCTGTATAGTGGTGGTCCTGATAGCAGTAGTGGTGGTTAAGGCCATTACCTTTACGGGTACACCCTTAAAGGGGGGCATGCCTAGTGGACATGCAGCCCTAGCCTTTGCAATAGCAACATCTATTACCCTGATGACAGAGAGGGTTGAGGCTTCATCTTTGGCCTACTTGATGGCCCTTTTAGTAGCCCAGAGTAGGATTGAGGGCAAGATACACACCTTCTGGGAGACTGTTGCAGGAGCTATACTAGGGACCCTGGTGGCCATAGTTATATTCCAGTTGGGCTTGTTTTATTAAAATTTGAAAAATACTACCGTATATGGTATAATTAAAATGTTTTATCAAAATAAAAATAGGCATATAAGGAGAAATATATGGAATATAAATCGGGTTTCGTCAGCATAGTAGGTCGACCTAATGTAGGAAAGTCTACCCTGATGAACAACATGGTAGGTGAGAAAATCGCCATAATGAGCGATAAACCTCAGACTACAAGAAACACCATCCAGGCTGTATATACAGATGACCAGGCTCAGATAGTATTCCTAGATACACCAGGTATACACAAGCCAAAGAACAAGCTGGGCCAGATGATGGTAAAGTCAGCAGAAGAATCTTTCAAGAATGTAGATTGCATCCTCTTTGTAGTCGATGACTCTGACAAGATTGGCAAGGGAGATTCAATGATCATAGAAAACCTAAGAAAGGCAAAAGTTCCTGTTTTTCTTGTGATCAACAAGGTTGATAAGATTGCTAACAAGGAAGAGATATTTGACCTGATAAAGATGTATGATCAGGAGGGCCTATTCAAGGAAATAATACCGGTATCAGCCCTAAAGGGTTCAAATGTCGACAGCTTGATAAAGGCTATAAAGCAGACCCTGGATCTAGGGCCAAAGTATTTTCCTGACTACATGGTTACAGACCAGCCTGAGAGGGTCCTGGTTGCAGAACTAATCAGGGAAAAAGTACTCCAGTACACTAATGATGAGGTTCCTCATGGCATAGCAATTGAAATAGAAAAGATGAAGGCCAGGAAGGACAAGGACATAGTAGATGTATCAGCTGTTATCTACTGTGAAAGAAATTCCCACAAGGGTATCATCATAGGCAAGAATGGAAGAAAGCTAAAGGGAATCGGAAAATCAGCGAGAGAAGAAATAGAATTTTTGTTGGATACAAGGGTTAATCTCCAATTATGGGTTAAGGTTAAGGAAAATTGGAGAAACATGACTAATTTTATTACTGATTTTGGTTTAAATGAAAATAGAGATTAAAAGGTGGTTATGATGGATAAGAAACAGGACTCGGCGCGAGAGTTGTACAATGAAGTTAAAGAAATGATTGATAAATCCAAGCTCATTGAGTTAAAGGAGACCTTGGAAGAGTATCATACGGTAGATATATACGATGTATTGATGGAGTTAGATGAAGTAGACAGGGTCAAGTTATTTGAAATCCTGCCTTTAGATACGGCTGCATCAATCCTTGAAGAATGTGAATTAGACCTATTTATGGAATTGATTTCAGAAATGGATCCAGACCATGTAAGGAGTATATTTGAGGAAATGTCACTAGGTGACCTGGCAGATATATTGAGAGACATGGGTGAAGAGGAGAGAGAAAAGATTCTTGATATGGTCAATAAGGAAGATGAGACTGAATTGAGAGAACTCTTGGCCTATGTGGATGAAACTTCTGGTTCAACTATGAGGAAGGGTTATGTAACTATAAACAAAAACCTAAATGTCCAGGAAGCTATCAAGCACATAAGGGCAGAGGCAGTTGATGCAGACTCAATCTACTACATATACGTACTCGACAATGATCAGAAACTGGTAGGTGTACTTTCTCTGAGAGAACTATTCCTAGCCAAGGACTCAGAGATAATCGAGGACATAATGATGGAAAATGTCAGGTCTGTAAATGACAATGACGATAGGGAAGAGGCCGTAAAGATAGTTTCTAAGTATAACCTTGTTGCAGTGCCAGTTGTTGATGACGAAGGTATCCTAAAGGGTATCATAACTGTAGATGACATTATAGATGTTATGGAAGAAGAGGCTTCAGAGGACCTTTATAAGATCGCAGGAAGTAGCGAGAGAGAGAGGGACACTGATGAAGATGACAACTCTACCCTAGGCCAGCAGATTATATCATGCGTGAGGGGTAGGATAGGATGGTTGGTATTGACAGCTATTATCTCATTTATAGCTGCTATAGTTTTTATGAATTTTAAGAAGGTGATAGACAAGAACCTTATAGAGTTAATATTCTTAGCGCCTTTAGTAGTAGCTATGGGAGGTAGTGTTAGCAGTCAGTCATCATCTGTAACAGTAATAAATTTAACAGACAAAGACAAGGGCGTAGACGGAGTTCTAATACTTAAAGAGATCATAAGTAGTATGATAAATGGTATTCTTATAGGTATAATAGCAGTTGTTTTATTGGCCCTATTTATAGGAAAGCCTGAGATAACAATGGTGGTAGCCCTAACTGTCCTGATAAATATGGTACTAGGAGCATGTGCAGGTACCCTATTACCTATTATCCTGGCTAAGATGGATTCAGATCCAACAGCAATCTTCTCGCCGATAATGGCAGTCTTGATGGATGTAATAGGTATATGTGTTTATTATGTAATGATAAACATATTCTTAATGTAGATATAATTAGATGATGATATTAGATAGCTAAATTGGAATGTGAATTGCAATTTAGCTATTTTTGTTAATTTATGAGGTAGAAATGATAGTTTTAGATACACAAGGTATAGTTCTGAGGGCCGTCAAGTACAGGGACAAGGACTTGATATTGACCATTTTCACCAGGAAATATGGCAAGGTTTCAGCCATAGCCAAGGGGGCCCAGGGGCAAAAGAGCAGGTTCTTATCTGCATCCCAACTTTTTTCCTACAACAACTACAACATGAGAAAACAGAAGGATATGTTCACCCTTTACCAGGCTGATAATATAAAGAGTTTCTATAATATATCCATGGACTTTGAGAGTTTTTCCTATGCCTCTTTTATAATAAAGTTGGTAGAGGCCAATATTGTAGAGGGCCAGCCCAATAACAGGCTCTTTGAACTCCTGGCCCAGACCTTATTTTTGTATTCTGAGAAGATAGATAATAAAAATTTGGTCTTAGATGTCTTTTTACTAAAATTTGTAGATTATATGGGTTATAGGCCCCAGCTGGACAGGTGTACAATATGTGGCAACAAGAATTTGAAATATGCCGTATTTTCTGTTGAAGATGGGGGTTTGGTATGTAACAATTGCCACAAAAAGGAAAAATTTTTTATAAAATTAGATCAAACTACTATATCACTTATGCAATATATACTAAATAATGATATAATAGTATGTAGCAAAGCAAAAGTGGCAGAGGTCTTGGTCAGGGAGCTCTTTTCTTTATTAAAGATCTACCTGGTCAACTATTTTGAAAATGTCAGTTTTAAGTCACTAGACCTCTTAAAAACGTTAAAGTAAATATCTATTTTTTAGAACTTGAGAAAGGATGAAAATTATGGCACAGATAACAATTGAAATGGTAGATCAGGTATTGGATAGACTTCCATATGCAACATACAAGGAAGCCAGAGAAGCCTTAATCAAGACTGATGGCAATGTACTAGATGCAATTATATATATTGAGTCAGGTCAGAAAGATATGGGTTTTGAAAACAAGAAAGAATCTATACGCAGGTTTGGGGAAAATATATCCCAGGAGTCAGAGAAAATAAGGGGCCAGCTAGGAGACCTATTTAAGAAGACTACTGTTGTCAGAATAATTGTAGAAAAAGAAGGTAAGGTAATGTTGAACATACCTCTGACTATTGGTGTGCTGGGTGTAGCAGCTATGCCAGTCCTATCCCTGTTGGGCCTATCAGCAGCAGTTCTTAGCAAGTACTCAGTCCTTATCACTGATGAGGCTAGTGGGGAAAGTGTTGATATGGGCAGTTTGACTCCGGAAAAACTAGAAATCCTAAAGGAGATTATATTTAATTCCTTTGAGGATATAAGGGAGACATTCAAGAAGTCTAAGGATGAAGACGAAGATGATTCAAGTGATGATATCATATATGAATTAATCAAGGAAGAAGATCCTAAAAAGGAAGATTCTGAAGAGAAATAAAAGGCTAAATAGTAAGACAGAGAAAGACTAAAGAGTGAATTAGATTCCATAAATAAGGTGGATGAAAAAAGAAGAATCAGGAGGAAATATTTATGAATTTTCAAGAAATGATTTTGACTTTGCAAAATTTCTGGGCAAAGCAAGGTTGTATAATGACACAGCCATATGATGTGGAAAAGGGTGCTGGAACTATGAATCCAAATACTTTTCTTAGATCACTTGGGCCTGAGCCATGGAGTGTTTGTTATGTAGAGCCATCAAGGAGACCTGCAGATGGTAGGTATGGAGAAAACCCTAACAGGTTGTACCAGCACCACCAATTTCAGGTAATCCTAAAGCCATCACCAGATGATATACAGGACCTATACCTAGAATCTCTTAGGGCTATAGGTATTAATCCAGATGAACACGATATAAGATTTGTTGAAGATAACTGGGAGGCAGCCACAGTAGGAGCCTGGGGTCTAGGCTGGGAAGTCTGGCTTGACGGTATGGAAATCACTCAGTTCACTTACTTCCAGCAGGTAGGTAATATAGAATGTGAATTAGAGACTGGTGAAATCACTTATGGTCTTGAAAGAATAGGTATGTATATACAGGACGTAGATAGTGTGTATGACCTAAAGTGGAATGATGAAATAACTTATGGTGAAGTTTTCAAGAGGCAAGAATATGAAAACTCTAGATATGCCTTTGATGAATGTAATGCAGAAATGCTGTTTAAGTTGTTTGATATGTATGAGGCAGAGGCAGTGCGCCTGGCTGAGATAGGCTTGGTAATACCTTGCTATGACTATGTATTGAAGTGTTCTCATACATTTAATACCCTAGAGGCTAGGGGGGCTATCGGTGTTAGCCAGAGGGCAGCCTTTATAGGTAAGATTAGGTCCTTGGCCAAGATAGTAGCAGAATCCTATGTTAAACAGAGAGAAGAACTGGGATATCCATTATTGAAGGCAGGTGAAATCAATGAATAATTATCTATTATATGAAATAGGCGTAGAAGAAATGCCATCAAGATTTGTGGAGTCTACTCTTGGTCAGTTGAAGGACAACCTTACAAGGGCCTTGACAGAAAACAGGGTTGGTTTTTCTGAAATTGAAACTTATGCAACACCAAGAAGACTAGTCCTAGTAGTAAGGGGCTTGGCTGACAGGCAGGCAGACCTAGAAGAAGAGGTAAAGGGTCCATCTAAGAAGATTGCCCTGGCAGAAGATGGTAGCTTTACAAAGGCAGCCCTTGGATTTATGAAGGGTAAGGGTCTTAGTGAAAAGGACGTATACTTTAAGGTCCTGGATGGAACTGAATATATATATGCTACCTTAAAGGAAACTGGTGAAGATACAGAAAAAATCCTATGTGATGTCCTGGGAGAAATAGTAAAGGCTGTAGTATTCCCTAAGTCAATGCGTTGGGGCGGGAAGAACATGAGGTTTGTAAGACCTATAAGATGGCTTTTAGCCTTGATGAATGACAGGGTAGTACCAGTAAATATGGAAGGTATTGTGGCTTCTAACAAGACTGTGGGCCACAGGTTCCTTGGATCCAAGTCAATAGAGGTAACAAGTATAGAAGACTACCTGGCTAAGTTAGAAGAAAACTATGTAATACTTGACCAGGCCAAGAGAAAGGCTATAATAAGAGACCAGATAGACAAGGTGGCTGCCAGCATAAATGGTAGGGTAGATATGGATGAAGACCTGCTAGAAGAAGTAACTTATATAGTAGAGTATCCGACAGCCTTCTATGGTGAATTTGATAAGGAATATGCCAGCTTACCGAAGGAAGTAGTTAAGACTCCTATGAAGGCCCACCAGAGGTATTTCCCAGTAGTGGATGATAGGGGAGAACTATTGGCTAACTTCATTGCAGTTAGAAATGGTAATGACTACATGATAGAAAATGTTAAGAAGGGTAATGAAAAGGTACTTGAAGCTAGACTGGCAGATGCCCTATTCTTCTTTAAGGAAGATAGGAAGAAGGCCTTAGTAGACTATAGGCCACAGCTAGATACGGTTGTCTTCCAGGAAAAGTTAGGTACCCTACTAGACAAGTCAGAAAGACTTTACAAGTTGGCAGGAAAGATAGCTGATGAAATAGATGAAGGCATAAAGAAAGACCTGCTAGAAAGGGCAGCCTACCTATGCAAGGCAGACCTGGTAACTAGTATGGTATTTGAATTCGATGAATTACAGGGATATATGGGTATGGAGTACTCAAAGCTAGACAAGGAAGACCCTATTGTATCCGAGGCCATCTATGAACACTATATGCCAAGATTTAGTGGTGATGAAATACCTCAATCAGCAGAGGGTGCCATCCTATCAATCGTAGACAAGATAGATACTATAGCAGGTTTCTTTGCCATTGGTATCCAGCCAACAGGTTCTGCTGACCCATTTGCCCTTAGGCGTCAGTGCCTGGGAATATTGACTATCCTGCTTGAAAAGAATATAGAGCTAGATATAGCTAAACTAGCTGACCTGGCCTTAGACCAGTACGCTGGAGTGGACTTTGACAAGGATGCAGTAGTTGACCAGATAGTTGCCTTCTTCAATGAGAGGACTAGGGTAATGTTTAAGGATTTGGGTATCAGGTACGACGTAGTAGATGCAGTCCTGGCCAGTGATGAAAAGAACATGTCAGACCTATATGCCAGGGCCCAGGCTATAAATGCCTGGATAGATAATCCTAGCCTAAATGATATGTTGGTAGCCTTTAACAGGGTATCAACACTAGCAGAAAAGGCTGAAGGTCTGGATATAAAGGAAGCGACCCTTCTTGAAGCTGCAGAGAAAGACCTATATGCCAAGTTTGTCCTGGTAGAAAAGGAAATAGAAGACCTTATGGGACAGAAGAAGTATACAGAGTCACTGGATTCTTTCGCTTCACTGAAGCCAGCTATAGATGCTTTCTTCGATACGGTAATGGTAATGGATGAAAACCTTGATGTTAGGAATAATAGGCTAGCCCTACTTGCTAATATCTATAAGGCCATGTTAAAGATTTGTGACCTATCAAAGATAGTGTATAAGTAAATTGTAGACGTAAAACCTGTAAATAGGTTTAAAAGACGAGTATAGATAGACCTTGAGCTAACTCTCAATATGAGGCTTAGTTCAGGGTCTATTTTTTATATTTATATGTTTGATAGACAGGATGAAAACCAGTAGACAAAATTATCGAAAATTATTATCAAAAATCATTGACAGAGATTATCAACATTGTTATAATAAAAATGGGTATTGATTGATATGAAAAATCAGTGCCCTATCTAAGAAAGGTTGGTATATTTTATGGCAGACGTAAAGTTTGAAAACATACTTGCATACTACTGCTCTCCGGTTTTGACAGGGGCAAAGGTTTCTAACTTGGTATCCATATCAAAGAAAGAATTGCCTGACTATCGTAGACTGGTTCAGTACTATAATAAGAGATTTGAAAAATATGATATTAAAATTAATCCAATATGCGAGTGTGGACAGAGAATTTTAGTTTTTGTCTATAAGCAGTCCCAACTCTACCAGTACTTGAGAATGTCCGATGTAAATACAATCCTGGAGGATTATGGTTACTCTAGCTCATGGTCACTAAACAAGTATATTGCTACTTTGAAAACTAGGATGAGCAGGGGAGACTTCCCCCATGAAATCGGTGCATTTTTGGGCTATCCTGTATCAGACATACTAGGATTTATAGAAAACAACGGCAAGAACTATAAGTATAGTGGCTATTGGAAGGTCTATGGAGATGCTGAAGAGGCCAAGGCCTTGTTTGAAAAATATGATAGGTCTAGGTGTATGATGATGGAAAAGATGAGTTGTGGAGAGTGTTTGGAAAATATATTAGGCCAATTTAAAAATCAATTATACATAGCATAGGAGGAATTAGAAAATGAAGAAAGTTGGAGTTTTTTATTGGAGTGGAACAGGTAATACACAGGCAATGGCAGAAGCTATTGGTGAAGGACTAGCAAAGGCTGGCGTAGAATATGATGTAATAAACATTTCAAATGATCCTGGCAAGAGTGTAAAGGACTATGAATCTCTAATATTCGGTTGTCCATCAATGGGATCAGAAGTTCTAGAAGAAGCTGAATTTGAACCATTCTTTGAAGAAGCTGAAGGTTCAATAGGCGGTAAGAGAGTTGCTCTATTCGGTTCATACGGATGGGGAGATGGAGAATGGATGAGAGACTGGCAGTCAAGAGTTGAAGCAGCTGGTGCTAACCTATTCGACGATGGATTAATCGTTAACGAAACTCCAAACGAAGAAGGCATAGCTCTATGCGTAGAATTAGGAGAAACATTCGCAAGATAGTTGACACTTGCCATGATGAGATACTTCCGTTAAGCATCATGTATTAATTCACATGCCTGCTGGGAGATCGAAAGATATTAAGACATAAATTAGCATATTGAGTGATTTGATTTATATCAAGTAAATTGAGTCTTTTTGATATACCCAAAAGATAAAATAATCAATGAAAAGAGGCCTACCCTATAGGTCTCTTTTTATTTACTTATATTTTCCTGACTTGTATAATAGTTAGTAAAGGGAGTTGATTTAAGTGGATAGGTTAGAATGGTATTTTGGAGAGAGAAATATATATGCATCAGAGTGGCCGGTTGAAAACCCAAGGGGGTAGTCCAAATAGTCCACGGCATGATAGAACATATAGACAGGTATGAAGGCTTTATCAGAAAATTGAATAAGGAAGGATATATAGTAGTTGGTGATGACCATATGGGTCATGGCAAGTCTGCTAGTGGTAAGAAAAATTTTGGTATCTTTACAGGGAACTGGATGGACCTGGTAGAGGATATAGGAGACCTTCAAAGGCAGACTGCAGCCAAGTATCCAGACCTACCCTATATCATACTAGGGCATTCTATGGGGTCTTTTGCAGTCAGAACCTATGCATCCCTATATGGGGATATGATTGATGGCCTTATCGTTATGGGAACCGGCCATGTGCCACTAGTGGCTTCTAGGCTTGGCTTGTTAGTGTCTGCCATTATTGGAAGCTTGAAGGGCGAAAAGTATAGGAGTAAGTATTTACACAAGGCTTCGCTAGGATCCTATAATGACAGGATAGAAAATAAGAGGACCATATCTGATTGGTTGACCAGGGATGATTCAGTTGTAGATTCTTACCTATCAGACAGGTATTGTAGGTTTATACCGTCAGTTAGCATGTATAGGGCCATATTTGAAGGTGTTGACTACGTGGCCAGGAGAAAGAACATAGCCAAGATGCCTAAGGACCTACCAATTCTCCTGATATCAGGCCAGGAGGACCTTGTTGGAGACTATGGCAAGGGGGTAGACAAGTTTTATTCAATCCTCGAAGACCTAGGCTTCAAAAGAGTCACAAAAAAAATATACCCAGGGTGTAGGCATGAGATACTTAATGAGCTAAATAGAGAAGAAGTAATAAAATATATTTTTAACTGGATAGTTAATATTTAGAAAAATATGCAGAGTATGTTATTTTGTGGTATAATAGGTCTTAGGTTAGAATATTATTTTTAATTTAAATTTTTAAGAAAGGAAAATGTGATAATGAGTGCTAAGAAATTATCAAAAGAAGCTTACGGTGGCGTAAAGGGTAAAGATTATGTACCCTACAATACCGATAAGACAAAAAGAGGTTCAAATACTGTAGTTATGATCATAGGTATGATCCTAGCGATAGTGTTTGCAGCTTCTACAGCTTATTCAGGAATGAAGGCTGGATTAACAGTTGCAGCAGGTATACCCGGATCTATAATAGGGTCTGCCTTTATAGCAGCTTTTGCAAAGAAGAAGGGTCTATTAGGAAAGAACCTTGTTCAGGGTATGGCCAGTGGTGGTGAATCAGTTGCCAGTGGTTTGATATTCGTTCTACCAGCAGTACTATTGATTGGCAGTAAGATATCTTTTGTTGAAGGTCTTGTAATAGGTCTAGGAGGTGTCCTATTTGGTCTAGGAGTTGCTTCTCTAGTTCTTGACTACCTAATAATAGAAGAACATGGTAACCTAATGTATCCGGAATCTATGGCTATATCTGAGACACTAGTTGCATCAGAAGGTGCCGGAGATTCAGTTAAGTTCATGGGAGTTGGATTTGTAATCAGTGGTATTATAACAATTTTAACAGGTTCATTCTTAAACCTATGTAACAATGTTTACAGTAAGTTAGGAGAATCATTCTACAAGTTCAAGTTTGAAATAGAAGCTAACCCACTACTATTAGGTATAGGATTCATAGTTGGTTTAGAGGTTTCTATGTCAATGTTTGCAGGATCTATCCTTTCAAACTTTGGTATACTTCCTTTGATTGGTTACTTCTCTGATATGGCTCACCAGAGTCACCATGTATGGAATAATGCTTCTACAGCAATTGGTCAGATGGATGTAAATACAATATCAGGTGCCTATGTTAAGTATATTGGTGCAGGTATGATGCTTTGTGGTGGTGTAATTGGTGCTATCAAGCTTATCCCAGTTATAGTTTCATCTATCAAGCAGACTATGGGTGCTAAATCTGCTGGTGTAAGCCAGGAAGGTGTTGGCGTTCAGAGATTAATCCTTATAGGTGGTATAGTACTAGGTTTCGTTGGTGCCGTAATGGTATCAGGAAACATATTAATGGCTATAGTAGGTATAGTGATTTCATTTATCCTATCAGCTTTATTCGTAATAGTTGCAGGTAGATTGACAGGTACTATAGGTACTTCAAACCTACCAGTTTCAGGTATGACAATTGCATCTCTAGTTATAGCGACTCTAGTATTTGTTATAGCTGGTTGGACTGACCCAGCAAGTAATAAGACTCTATTGATGTTCGCATCATTTATAGTTGTTGCTATAGCTATGGCAGGTGGATATGCCCAGTCACAGAAGGTTACATTCGTAATCGGTGGTAATGAACCAGAAATGCAGAAGCACTATGCTATATCAGGTATCTTAGGTGTTGTTGTCGTTGTTGGTGTAATGATTCTACTTGCTGACCAGTTGGCAATAACAGGTGCTAACCCTCCTTTCGCCCTACCACAGGCTAACTTGATGGCTACACTTACATCAGGTATAATGTCAGGAGACCTTCCATGGGTAATGATTATAGTAGGTGTTGTAATGGCCCTATTCATGTTCTTACTTGACTTACCAATCATGACAGTTGCTATAGGTTTCTACCTACCAATATCTACAAGTTCTATCATCTTGATAGGTGCCCTAGTTAGAGTTCTTGTAGAAAAGATGGCTAAGTCTGAAGCAGAAAAGCTTGCAAGAGTGTCTAGAGGTATCAGTTTATCTTCTGGTCTAGTTGCTGGTGGATCTATAGTAGGTCTAATAGGTATCATACTTCAGGTAACTGGTGTTGTTGGTGGACATACTCCAGAAGGATTTGCTGCTGGTAATGGTATGGCCCTAGTATTACTGGCCGCCATGGTAGTCGCGACTTTTGTTGCAATTATGGCTACTAAGGTTAAGCTACACGAGGAAGAATAAAAAATAATTTTATAAATTTGAATTATACTTGCTAGGAAGCCTATCTTGTAGGTTTCTAGCTTGTGACAAGGCCCAGTTTGAGGATTACTCAGACCGGGTCTTTTTATGTCAATTTTGTGAGTCACCTTTTAGTAAAACTTCATATATATGGCATATTCTGCTTGAATTTGACAGTTTTTTTTGGTATGGTTATAAATAAGAAGAAAGTATAGGATAATACTTAAATTAGTTTAGAAAGTAGGAGAGTTTATGAGGAAGTTAATTTATGTGTTTTCATTGTTAATAATGACCTCTTTGCTATTGGCAGGATGTGGCCAAGATAGTCAAAGGGCAAGTAGTGGTGTGACTGACCAGTCACAGACCCAAGGGTCTGATGAGAATTCTACCAGGTCAAAGTCCAAGAAACCTGACCAAAAGAATGGTAGAAGGAAAGAGGATGAAAATGATAGAAAAGATAAGACTGGTAAGGGTCATACTGTAGTAATAGATCCGGGCCACCAGGAGGCAGCCATGAATGATCTTGAGCCAATTGGACCAGGTGCCAGTCAGTCCAAGCCGATGTTGTCATCGGGAACAAGTGGGGTTGTAACAGGCGTTCCAGAGTACCAATTAGCCCTGGATGTATCCTTAAAGTTGAGGGATGAACTAAGGGCCAGGGGCTACAAGGTAGTCATGATAAGAGAGGACAACCACTGTCCGATTAGTAATAGGGGTAGGGCAGAAATTGCCAACAAGTATAGGGGTGCAGTATTTTTAAGGATACATGCCAATGGAGATTCAAATCCAGCTACTTCAGGTATGCTAACCATGTGCCCAGCAAGTGACAACCCCTATACACCAGAGATTATAGGGGATAGCAACCGCCTAGCCAGGCTTGTGTTAGACCAGATGGTCAAGTCCACTGGGGCTACCAGTAAGGGAATAATAGAAACAAACAATATGAGTGGTATAAACTGGTGCAAGATACCGGTAACGATTATAGAGATGGGCTTTATGTCTAACCCGGATGAAGACAGGTTATTGCAGACTGGGGACTACCAAAAGAAGATAGTAGATGGAATTTCAAATGGAGTAGACAAGTACTTTGAATTATAGGCTAAGTTTATTTTAGAATGATTAAAGTTTATATTTAAAGGGTTTTACCAGAAGAAAGAATAATATAGTATATAGTTAAAGGAGATAATATTGATGTTAACAGAAGAAAGACAGGCCTATATATTAGACAGGGTCAATAAGTTCAACACCGTCAAATTGAAGGACCTGGTGATAGAATTAGGAGCTAGTGAGTCAACGATAAGGAGGGACTTTGACGACCTGGAAGACAAGGGCCTGATTAAGAGGATCCATGGGGGTGCCATGAGTATAGATGGTGCCTTTACCTTTGACAATACGATTTTTGAGAGAAGTGAAAGGGCTCTGAGCGAGAAAATAGCCATAGGAAGATACTGTGGAAACCTGGTTAAGGATGGAGACTTTGTATATATAGATGCAGGTACTACCTGTTATGAAATAATCCCCTTCCTAAGGGGCAAGGATATAGTAGTTGTTACTAATGGAATCCACAATGTAGATAGGCTACTAGAAAATAACATCAAAACCTATATCTTAGGTGGTTATGTGAAACCCCTGACTAAGGCTGTCATAGGGGAAGAGGTAATCTTAGACCTGGGCAAGTACAGGTTTACCAAGGCCTTTATAGGGGCCAATGGTATCAGTGCCAACTCATCAATCACTACGCCAGATATCAGTGAAGCCAACATCAAGGCAGAAGCTATCAGGAGGTCCAAGGATGTCTATGTGGTGACAGATTCTAGTAAGTTTGGCAAGGTATCTTTTGCCAAAATATGTGATTTAGATGAAGTTTCTATAGTTACAGATGCAAAGAAAGAGGTCATAGACAATAGAATACTTGAAAATACTAGGATAATCAGTGTAGAATAACGATGAAAGAAATTGAAAGAAAATTATAAAAAATAGTTGATTTTATAAAAATTTTTTGGTATACTGAGCATATAGTGATAGAAAATAAAAGAAAATAATATATTATGACAGAAAAGAGGTGCATTTCATGATATATTCAGTAACACTTAATCCATCTATTGACTACATAGTCCATTTGAAAGAATTTAATGAAGGAAAGTTAAACAGGTCCGAGGGTGAATATGTAAATGTCGGTGGCAAGGGTATAATGGTGTCTAAGTTGCTCACCAATATAGGTGTAGAAAACAAGGCACTAGGATTCCTAGGTGGTTTTACAGGTGACTATATCTACTCCTGGTTCAAAGACCAGGGGATGAAAGAAGATTTCATCAGAGTAGGCCAGAATACGAGGATAAATGTCAAGCTTAAGGGAAAGCAAGAAAGCGAAATAAATGGCAAGGGTCCAATTATAAGTGATGAAGAAGAAAAAGACTTCTTGGATAAATTGGCAGGCCTAAATGAGGGTGATACAGTCATTATATCAGGAAGTGCGGCACCAGGGCTTAGTAAGGATATCTTTGACCAGATAATTAAAACATGCAAGGATAAGAAGGCTGACTTTGTAATAGATACTAGCGGTCAGGCCCTAAGAAAGGCAATAGAATCAAAGCCCCTATTAATTAAACCAAACTTCGATGAAATAAGCGAACTTTTCGACCAAGAATTTACTAGCAAGGAAGAAATAATCCCATACGGTAAGAAGTGTCTTGATATGGGAGCCCAGTACGCAATAGTCTCTATGGGTGGAGACGGAGCCCTATTCTTTGATGGTGACAATGTATATTATGCACCAGCTGTAAAGGGTGTCCTGGTAAATTCAGTGGGGGCAGGAGATTCAATGCTAGCAGGTTTTGTAGGTAGTATAGAGAGTGGCCTAGAACCACTAGAGGCCTTTAAGTGGTCGGTTGCCAGCGGCACAGGAACTGCATTTTGTCAGGATATAGCAACCAAGGACCAGATTGATGAAATCTATAAAAAGATAAAAATAGAAAAGTTGTCATAATGAAGTCGTCAGCTTGGAGAGTAAGTTGACCCAAAGTATCTTGAGAGTCTTTTGAGGGATGCTTGATTTAAAATTAGTAAAGGAGTAATTATGAAAATTTCAGATTTGTTGAAAAAAGAAATTATGATTATGGACCTTAGTGCCGATACTAAGGAAGGTGTAATCGATGAAATGATCGCTAAATTAAGCGAAAAGAATATGATAAATGACCCTGTAGCCTTTAAGCAAGAGATTATGAATAGGGAAGAATTATCATCAACAGGTCTAGGTGATGGTATAGCAATGCCCCATGCCAAGACTAGTGCAGTAAATACACCTTGTGTTCTTTTTGCTAGAAAGTCTCAGGGACTTGATTACGATTCACTAGATGGCCAGCCGGCCTATCTATTCTTTATGATAGCGGCAGAAGATGGGGCTAACAATACCCATATTGAAACCCTAGCCAACCTATCAAGACTTCTCTTAAAGCCTTACTTTATAGATTCTCTAAAGGCAGCCAAGGATGCTGATGAAGTCCTAGCCCTGGTAGAAGCTGGTGAAGCAGAAGTTACTGAGGCAAAGAAGGAAGAAGCCCAGACTGTAGTGGATGAAGAGAGACCATTGATAGTGGCAGTTACTGCTTGCCCAACTGGTATAGCCCATACATATATGGCTGAAGATGCCCTAAAAGAGCAGGCCAAGAAGATGGGTGTAAATGTAAGGGTTGAGACAAATGGTAGTGATGGTGCCAAGAATGTATTGACTAAGGAAGAAATAGAAAAGGCTGTTGGTGTAATAGTTGCAGCCGACAAGAATGTAGAAATGGATAGGTTTGATGGCAAGCACCTACTAAAGACACCAGTTAGTGAAGCCATTAGAAATCCGGAAGACCTGATCAAGAAGTCTTTAAACAAGGAAGGTAGTATCTTCAAGGCTAGTGGAGAGGTCAAGTCTCAGGAAGATAATAAGGAAAAAACTTCTATAGGAAGTAAGATATACAAGGATGTAATGAACGGTGTATCTCACATGCTACCATTCGTAGTAGGTGGAGGTATCCTGATAGCAGTATCATTTATGGCAGAGAGCTCATTTGGTGAAAATAGTCAGATATACAAGTTCTTGATGGATATTGGTGGTAATGGTGCCTTTACAATGTTGATTCCTATCTTGGCAGGTTATATAGCTATGAGTATAGCTGATAGACCAGGTCTAATGCCAGGTATGGTCGGTGGTCTTTTGGCAGTCAACTCTGGTTCAGGTTTCTTGGGTGGTCTAGCTGCGGGTTTCATAGCTGGTTATGTAGTCCAATTCCTAAAGAAGTTGACATCCGGTATGCCTAGGTCCCTTGATGGTATTAAGCCTATGATTATCTATCCGGTATTTGGTTTGTTATTGACAGGATTAATCATGCAGTTTGGTATAAATCCGATATTCGCAGGAATTAACAAGTCAATGAATACAGCCCTTACTCACTTGGGTACAGGTAATGCAGTCCTTCTAGGAGCAGTTCTAGGTGGTATGATGGCAGTTGATATGGGTGGTCCAGTTAACAAGGCAGCCTATACCTTCTCAATAGGTGTATTCACAGCAACTAAGTCTGGTGCCTTCATGGCAGCCGTAATGGCAGGTGGTATGGTTCCACCTTTGGCTATAGCCCTAGCTACACTAGTATTTAAGCATAAGTTTACAGACAAGGAAAGAGAGTCTGGTATGACAAACTGGTTGTTGGGTGCAACATTTATCACTGAGGGTGCAATACCTTTTGCGGCAGCAGACCCAGTAAGGGTAATCGTGAGTTCAGTTATAGGTTCAGCTATAGCAGGTGGACTAACTCAGTTATGGCATGTTAATGCCCCAGCCCCACACGGTGGTGTCTTGGTTGCCTTCGTAATGAACCCTCACCACGTATTGTTCTTCTTCCTATCAATAATTATAGGTACGGTAATATCTGGTATGATCTACGGTATCTGGAAGAAGGTTGCTTAGCCACTAGTATCAGATGATACAGAGCGTTTAAGTATTTAAGCATATAAGATGCCCCTGAGAAGGTGGGTAATTTTCTTAAAAGCGCACAAATAAAGACTTTAAAATAAGCATAAATCTAAAACTAATAAAAACAATTAATATATGATCAGAAAGAGGAGTCTTCTCAGACCAGACCTAAGGGTACTGGTGGAGGGGGCTTCTTTTTGGATTATCCAGTTTCCTGTATTAAAAGACTATACTTTATGATATAATTTTTAGGTAAGGAGTAGATGACTTTTGGAGGTGGAATTATGGAGGAAAGAGTAGCTGTTATAGGTGCTATCTTGAAAGACCCTACAAGGTCGCAGAGTCAATTTAATAGGATAGTTGCTGAATACCATGACCTGGTCAGGGGTAGGATGGGACTACCACTTAAGGACAAGTGTATGTCTGTCATTAGTATTACAGTTGTTGGTAGTATGGACCAGATAAACACTATGACAGGCAGGTTGGGCAACCTAGATGGAGTCACAGTCAAGACTGCAATTTCAAAGTAGGATTTGCTAGCTAGCCTGCTAGAGGAAGATATATTTTATAGAAAGAATGATAGTTTATGAATAAAAAAATATATAAGCTAATAAATGACCTTTACTTTGAGCATGACTTGAGGGAAGAGGACCTGGTATATCTTTTGGACAATATGGACTCTGAAGACGTGGACTACCTTCTTGGTCTGGCCTACAGCACCAGGAACAACCATTATGGTAAGGCCATCTATCTCAGGGGTCTAATAGAGTTTAGCAATTATTGTAAAAGAGAGTGTAAATACTGTGGTATCAATACCTTCAACAGGGATGTCAAGAGGTATAGGATGACCAAAAAAGAGATAGTTGACACCTGTAAAGAGGGCTACAAGTTGGGTTTTAGGACCTTTGTACTCCAGGGTGGCGAAGATCCATACTTTACAGATAAGCGTATCTGTGATATTGTAAAAGCTGTAAAGAAACTATTTCCCGATGTAGCCATTACCCTATCTCTAGGTGAAAGGCCAATAGAGTCATACAGGGCTATGAAGTTTGCTGGTGCTGATAGGTTTTTGCTTAGGCATGAGACTTCCAACCCAGGCCTATATAGGTGGTTACACCCGTTTTCCAGCTTGGATTCCAGAATTGGATGTCTATATAGCTTGAAGTATACGGGTTTCCAAACAGGGGCAGGTTTTATGGTTGGCCTACCTTGGTATACCAATAAGGACTATGCTCATGATTTGAGGTTTTTAAAGGACTTGGAGCCTGAAATGATAGGTATAGGTCCCTTTATACCACACTCAAGTACCAGTATGAAGGACTATAGTCCAGGGTCTTTAGACCAGACTGTTTTGATGTTGGCCCTTATAAGGCTCCTACTACCAAAGGTGCTCTTACCTGCTACAACTGCCCTTGCAAGCATAGGTCATATGGGTAGGAAGATGGGCTTGGATGCTGGTGCAAATGTAATAATGCCAAATTTAACCCCAATAAAGTATAGGGGGGACTACAGCCTCTACAACAATAAAAAAAGTACAGGTAGTGAGTCTGCTGATTCATTAAAAATGATAAAGCAGGAGCTAAAATCCTATGGATATAGGGCAGATATGTCTAAGGGAGATAGTAAAATGTGCGACTAGTCGAGCTAGGGTTATTGAAAAATTTAAGACCCTTCTTGGTAAGTCTGTTAAGTGTATTAAAAATCTGACAAAAAAGTGTTTCTAATTTGAAAGGTGGACAAAATGAATAGGAAGAGATTTGACGAAAATGTAAGTATAGATAGAGACTATATTCTATCTTTAATTGATGGTGCAAAAAATACTACAAGACAAGACATCGACAGGATATTGGAGAAGGCTACACATAAGAAGGGGCTTGATCATGCTGAGATTGCAGCCCTGCTTGAAATCAAGGACCCTGACCAGGTTCAGAAGCTTTATGAAGTTTCAGGCAGGATCAAGAGGGATGTCTATGGGAATAGGATAGTATTGTTTGCACCTTTATATATTAGTGATTATTGTGTAAATAACTGTGTTTACTGTGGATATAAATGTAAGAATAAATTCAATAGGAAGCGCCTGACTATGGACGAAATCAGACGTGAGGTGGAAATCCTTGAGGAAATGGGCCACAAGAGGTTGGCCCTAGAAGCAGGTGAAGACCCCCTAAACTGTCCTATTGACTATGTTCTAGAGGCAATAAATACCATTTATGATACCTATGAAAAAAATGGGGTTATCAGGAGGATAAATGTAAATATAGCAGCCACTACTGTGGAAAACTACAGGGCCTTAAAGGATGCCCAGATAGGAACATATATCTTATTCCAGGAAACATATGACAAGCCAGTCTATGAAAAGATGCATCAAAACTGCCTAAAGGGAGACTATAACTACCACCTAACAGCCTTTGACAGGGCTATGGAGGCAGGTATAGATGATGTTGGAGCAGGTGTCTTGTTTGGTCTAGCAGACCCTAAATTTGAAGTCCTAGGCCTTATGTTGCACAATGAACACCTGGAGAAAAAGTATGGGGTAGGCTTCCATACCATATCAGTACCAAGGCTACGTCCAGCAGAGGGGGTATCACTGGAAACTTTCCCACACCTCCTAGACGATGATATGTTTAAGAAGATTGTTGCCATAATCAGGTTGGCAGTGCCATATACAGGTATGATCCTATCGACTAGAGAAGATGAAGACATGAGAAAAGAACTTATAGAATACGGTATATCACAGATATCTGCAGGTTCATGTGTGGGCGTTGGTGGTTACCATGAGTCCATGGTTGGAGAGAATATAGGCCAGTTTGAAATGGCAGACGACAGAAAGCCAATAGAGGTAATCGATGACTTGATAGACAACGGTTATATACCTAGTTACTGTACAGCCTGCTATAGGTCTGGACGTACGGGAGAGAAGTTTATGAATATAGCCAAGTCAGAAAAAATCCACTATATGTGCAAGCCAAATGCCCTTACAACCCTAATGGAGTATGCAGTTGACTATGGTAATGAAGAATTCTTGGAAAAGGCTGAAAAGTTTGTAAGGGACCAGGCAGATGAAATAGATAGAGAAGATATCAAGAAGTTTACCCTGGACAATATAGATAAGCTGAAGGATGGAATCAGAGACTTATATATTTAGGTGGAAGTAGGAATGAATAATACGCCAATTGCAAATAGGAAGACCATAGTCCTGGTAGGTAATAGGAACAGTGGTAAATCTAGCCTCTTTAACCTGATATTGGGCCAAGACATGTCAATAGTATCTGACTATGCAGGAACTACGACGGACCCGGTAGGAAGGAATATGGAGCTTATAGGCTATGGTCCTGTAAGGATAATAGATACAGCAGGCCTAGATGACCTTGGTGACCTGGGTCAAATGAGGGTTAGAAAAACACAGCTAGAAATAGGGGAAGCAGACCTTGTAGTCCATGTATTTAATGCTGGACAAGAAAACAGGCAAGACCTCTTAGATGCCAGGGACAGGTATAAAAAACTTAATAAAAAGGCCATATATATATTTAATAAGTGTGACGATATAGAGGATATCCAGGCCTATAAAAAGGCTATAGGACCAGGGCAGGACTGCCTATTTACCTCTGTAAAGTTGGGGGTTGACCAGGATTTGAAGGATATGGTCTGCAAGTTTATAGCAGAAAATATAAGTGGCCTGGAAGAAGACAGGGGCCTATTAGAAGGACTGGCCAGGCCAGGTGATACGGTGGTTTTGGTAGTTCCCATAGATTCAGAGGCACCCAAGGGCAGGCTTATCCTGCCCCAGGTCCAGATGGTCAGGGCCTGCCTGGATGAGGGTGTAATTAGCATAGTGGTCAAGGATACAGAACTAGAAGCTGCCCTAGATAAATTCCAGGATATAGACCTGGTGATTACCGACTCAAAGATTTTTGATAGGGTGGCTGGTATTTTGGATAAGTCGGGTAAAGATATTGACTTAACTAGTTTTTCCATAGTATTTGCCAGGCAAAAGGGTGACATAGACATCTTTTTAGAGGGGGCAGCCTACCTGGATAGGCTCAAGGATGGAGATAGGGTCCTTATAGCAGAATCCTGCACCCATACAACATCACATGAGGACATAGGAACTGTCCTAATACCAAACCTTATAAGGAAAAAGACAGGCAAGGACCTGGACTTTGAATTTTCCCAGGGAAAATTGGATGAGACAGACCTATCCAGGTTTGACCTCATGATCCAGTGTGGTGGCTGTATGATGACTAGAAATAATATGATGAATAGGATAGGATTAGCAGGTCAATCAGGCATACCAATTACCAACTACGGTGTGGTCTTGGCCTACCTAAAGGGGGTCTTTGATAGGGCGATCTACTAGCTTGGATTTAGGTAAAGACATGCTTAGCGGTATAATGCAAAGAAGTTTAGAAAAGTAAACTCTTGTCTGTAATAACAGATTTAATTCTAAAAAATTAAGAATTGCAAAGTCTTAATTCACCATGATATACTATTGTAGGATGATGTTTATTTAATAATATTAAGTATGGGAGGATTTTGATGAGCGCTTTATTTGCTTTAGGTTTGGGAACAGGTATTTGTTGTGGTATATGGGGAGCCATATCTTCAATACAATCACTAGGCCTGATTACTTGGATTGGTTTTGCTGGATGTACAGCATATTTTGCTTCTGGTAAGCACGGTCTAGAGGGTGTAAAGACGGCAATCTTGTCTACCCTATCAGGTATGGTATCTGCCCTTGTAGCCATGTATATATCAAGTTTAGTACCAAATGTAGTTGCTATATCCTTTATAATGACGGGTGTAATATCAGCTACTATGTGCTGGCAGTCTAAGGCCAAGGAATTATGGTTTATACCGGGAGCCTTTATGGGATGCTTTACAACATTTGGGGCAGCCTCAATGGGCATAAATGTTATGAGTGGAGACATAATACATGTAATATTGTCATTCTTGTGTGGTGGAGTTTTAGCCCTATCATGCGACAAGAGTGGCCAGTTCTTGCTAAAGAAGTTTGGTAAGGAAGAATAGACTTTAAAAAATATTAATACTAATAAAAAATAGGTCGTAGATCCAAAAAGTAGAAAAATGGATATACGACCTATTTTTTTGCCTATTTTACATAGAAGCTTAAAAGTCTTAATCTAGACTTTTATAGGACAATACTTGCTTATTTATTTAAAAATAGTCATATAAACTATCTTCTAACTGACCCTAAAAAGCCTGTTTATTTGGATTTTTGAGAAAATCAGAAAAATTTTGAAAAATTTATAAATTTTTTTAAAAAATGGTTTAAATTTTTAGTGAATAGACTATAATAGAATGAGAAATGATTATCGTAATTGTTAGATTAAATATTATAGACTAAGGAGGTTATTTTCATGCTTAAATTAAAAGACGAAGGTAATTTTTTAGAATTAGTAGCTAATGGCGAATATAAGACCTTATACAAGGGACAGGATATAGATTTAGAATCTCTCGATATAGAAGATTTTAAAGATAGGGTCTTGCTTATGAGATCTATAAATGGTGATAGGTCGGCTAGGAACAAGTTTATATTAAGTAAGATAGATTACATAAGGAAAATTGTTACATGTGATAATGAAATAAAGAGTTTTAAGGCTAGGGGCTTAGATGATGATGACCTATTCCAAACAGGGGTAATGGGTGTTCTTTGTGCTATAGATAAATTTGATTTTAGACCAGGTGTCAAGGTAAAAACCTATATAAATAATAATGTTAAGTACAGCATAAAGAATACATATAGAAAGTATGGGTCTATAAGTGTATCCAGGGAGGCAAATTCCATTTACAAGATTTGCTCAAGCCAGATGGACCTATTAGAAGATAAAATTGATTCAAGAAAAATACTCAAAATATCAAGGGAGACCAATATACCTCCCTCAAGGTTGGAATATGGAATTATGGCAGTAAAGAGTAGAAATTGCCAGTATAGGTATGACAATGATGGATGCCTGGACACCGACCTTGTATCTATGGAAAAATATTCTCGTAAAGTTCTTATGAACTACAATCAGGAAGCTAAACGCAAATTTAACTATTGGCTGGTCATGGAGGCCATATCCAGATTAGAAGGAAAAGAAAATTTGGTTATCAAGGAAATTTATATTAATGACAAGACCCAGAAAGAGGTAGCTCGCCAGCTAGGATGTTCAACTACATCTGTAGGAAATATCAAGAGGAGGGCCCTGGAAAAAATTAGGTATATGATGAGGGATATAGAGGAATAAAGGTTTAGACCATTTATATCTTGGATTATGAAGTGTGTAACTTGGAGGTTAAGAGTGCACACTTTTTGTATTTAAAAAGGAATCTCATGAGGAAAGAAAGTTGATGTTAAAAAAAGTTTTGATATTCAAAATAAAAGCTTGACTTTTAAATTTCACTCTTCTATAATTAGAAAAAGATAGTTTGTATATCAAAATATATATGAAAAGGGGAGTGTGATAATGGATATAAGATTTATAAGAGATCTAGCAGGTGTAATGCAAGAATATAACTTAAATAGACTTGATTACAGTTGTGGTGATACTAAATTAGAACTAGAAATATATGGAGAAAATACTAGCAAGAAAAACAGGAATATATTAGATAATCAAAATACTATTGTTGATAGGCTCGATATTGGAAGTGATAAGGAAAATAACAAAAATTATGTAGCTGATAATATTGATAGACAAAATATTAATCAAGAAACTAGTGACAAGAATGACCTAGAAGAAGACTTGAGTATAGGGACTATCCAGTCAAATATGATTGGTACCTTCTATTCAAAGCCATCTCCTGATGACGAGGCCTTTGTCCAGCCTGGTAAGATGGTAAAGAAGGATGAGGTTGTATGTATTATTGAGTCAATGAAGTTGATGAATGAGATTAGGGCACCGTTTAAGTGTGAAATAGTAGAAGTTTTAGTTGAGGATGGCCAGATTATAGAATTTGGTCAGGACTTGTTTAAGGTTAAAAACCTTGAGACTAAATAGGTTTTGGAGGTGAACACATGTCTAGACCTAAAGAAAGGGAATTAGATGTGGATAGGTCTTTTAAACCGGCTAGAGAAGGGCTTAGACCTATCAAGAAAGTTTTAGTAGCCAACAGGGGTGAGATTGCAGTAAGGATAATCAGGACCCTAAAGGACATGGGGATAAAGAGTGTGGCAATTTTTTCAAATGCAGACAAGGACTCTCTCCATGCAACCATAGCTGATGAGGCCATTTGTATAGGGCCTGCCAGCGTCAAGGACAGCTACTTAAATAAGATACAAATAATAAACGCAGCCCTTGTAACTGGGGCAGATGCCATCCATCCCGGTTTTGGCTTTCTATCAGAAAATCCCGGTTTTGCCAGGATGTGCGAGGTCTATAATATAAAGTTTATAGGTCCGACTAGCAGGGTTATGGCCATGATGGGTGACAAGGAAGTTTCCAAGAGAATGATGAAGGAGGCTGGTGTTCCAGTAGTTGAAGGCTCAGATGGGGTTGTTGAAAACCTGGAAGAGGCCAAGGAAGTCCTAGAAAGACTAGGCCTACCTGTTATCATCAAGGCCAGGTCTGGTGGAGGTGGTAAGGGCATGAGGCTGGTAGAGGATATGGACGACCTTAAGAGACAGTTTGATTCTGCCAGGAAAGAAGCCCAAAATGCCTTTGGTGACCCGGGAGTATATATAGAAAAGTTTATAAGGTCCCCACGCCATATAGAGGTCCAGTTGATGGCTGATGAGCATGGAAATGTCATACACCTGGGGGCAAGGGATTGTTCCTTGCAGATGAACCACCAGAAGGTTATAGAAGAGGCCCCACCAGAAGGGGTAGACCAGGCTATATTGAACCAGCTCTATGATACATCTATAAGGGCTGCCAAGTCTGTTTCATATACCAGTGTAGGTACTATAGAGTACCTCTTGGACCAGGACGGGTCTTACTACTTCATGGAAATGAATACCAGGATTCAGGTGGAACACCCGATTACCGAGATGATTACTGGCATAGATATAGTTAGGGACCAGGTCTTGATTGCCTGTGGAGAGAGGTTGGCCTACAAGCAAGAGGATATTCTTATAAGGGGTCATGCCATAGAATGTAGGATTAATGCCTATGATTCTGACAACAACTTCCTACCTAACGTGGGCAAGATTCAGGCCTTAAATATGCCGGGTGGATATGGGGTCAGGGTTGACAGTGCCATATACCAGGGCTACCAGGTCTTGCCATTTTATGATTCCATGTTGGCAAAGGTAATATCCTATGGTAAGAACAGGGCAGAAGCCATTAAGATAATGAACAGGGCCCTTGAGGAATTTGTAGTTGAAGGGGTCAAGACCAATATAGGTTTTAACCTGAAATTGATAAATGACCCAGTATTTATAGAAAATAAATATGATACATCATATTTGGAGAGGAGTATAGATGATACTAGATCACTTTAAAAACAAAAGCTATAGGCCAGTTAAAAAAGTTGATATTCAACCGGACTGTGTAATCAAGTGTCCCAAGTGTGAGTCCCTTTTCTTCATAGATGATATGGACCATGTAAACAAGCTATGCCCTCACTGTGGTAAGTACTTCAATATGACTGCCTGGGAGAGGATAGCCAGTTTGGTTGATGAAGACAGTTTTGTGGAGTACTTCAGGGAAAAAAAGATAAGAGACCCGCTTAAGTTTCCAAAATACAAGGAAAAGCAGCTAAGCTTAAGAAGGAAGTATGAACTTGATGAGGGGGTTGTCTGTGGTATAGCCAGCATCAAGAACATAAAGGTGGCCATAGCAGTTATGGATACAGACTACCTGATGGGTAGTATGGGAACTACTGTAGGTGAAAAGATTACAAAGACAGTTGAACTGTCTATAAAGAAGAAGCTACCCCTACTAATATTTTCGGCTTCAGGTGGGGCCAGGATGCAGGAGGGTATGTTCTCTTTAATGCAGATGGCAAAGACTTCCCAGGCTATAGCAAGACACAAGGAAAAAGGCCTACTATATATATCTATAATGACCAACCCTACTACAGGGGGGGTCAGTGCCAGCTTTGCCAGTCTAGGTGATATTATCATAGGTGAGAAGAATGCCTTGATTGGCTTTGCAGGTCCTAGAGTTATCAAGCAGGTTACGGGGACAGAGTTGCCTCCAGGTTTTCAGAGCGCAGAGTTTCTTCTAGACCACGGCCTACTTGATATGATTCTGTCTAGGGAGGAAATGCGAGACAGGCTGGGAGATATATTAGAAATACATACAAATGTCAATAAGTCTAGGGGGGTGAGAAGATGACAAAGGCAATGGATATGGTTCGTGCCTCGAGAGACCCTCAGAGGAAAAAGTCCTATGACTACATTAAATACCTCTGCGATCCTTTTGTTGAGATGCATGGAGACAGGCTCTTTGCTGATGATGATAGCATTGTAGGTGGCATAGGAAGCCTAGGTCCCTATTCTGTCATGATAATTGGCCAGCAAAAGGACAGGAATTTCGGTATGCCAAATCCAGAAGGTTATAGGAAGGTTTTGAGGTTGGCTGAATATGCTGAAAAGTTTAAGCTACCCCTGATAACCCTGATTGACACTCCAGGTGCTGGATGTGGAATTGAGGCAGAGGAGAGGGGGCAGGCAAGCTCAATCGCCAATTGTATATGCAGGTTTTCATCATTGAAAGTGCCGAGCCTAGCCATAATTATAGGCGAAGGGGGTAGCGGTGGAGCCCTGGCCCTGAGTGTAACAGATGAAATTTGGATGCTGGAAAAGAGTGTCTACTCTATACTGTCACCTGAAGGATTCTCTAGTATTTTATGGAAGGAACCTAGTAAAAAGGATGAGGCTGCAGAGCTGATGAGGCTGACTAGCTACGACCTAATGGAGGATGGATTTGTAGAAAAAATCATAAAAGAAGATGGTGGAGAGATATATAATTTAAAAAATGAAATATTGAATTTTTTAGATAAATCCTATTCTGTTTCTATAGAAAAAACTCTTAAAAAAAGATATGATAAGTATAGAAAGATTTTAGGAGGATAAGAATTTGGATAAGAAAAACAAAAACTACGAAGATAGTCGTAAGGTTATAAACGGTATAATAGTTGAACTATTTAAAAATATATTGACAATAGAAGAGAAATCTCTAAAAGATAGGGGGATCAAAGACCTGTCAATAACAGAGATTCATGTAATAGAGGCCATCGGAATAGGTAATAGGAAGATGATGTCTGAAATAGCCGATATATTGGAAGTTACAATGGGAACCCTGACTATAGCCATGACCAAGTTAGAAAAGAAGGGTTATGTAGTAAGGGAGAGAGACTCGAGAGACAGGAGAATTGTCGTGTGTAGCCTGACTAGAAGGGGTGTTTTAGCTGAAAAAATTCATAGGAATTTTCATGATGAGATGATTGACCATTTGATGGTGGACCTGAAACTAGAGGAAGAACCAGCCTTGATCCAGGCCCTAAAGAATATCAATGCGTTTTTCATCAGAGAATATGGAGGAAAAAATGACAATTAACATAATTTCTACTGGAAGTTATGCTGGAGAAAAGATATTAGACAATGAATATTTTGCCAAAATTGTAGATACAAATGACGAGTGGATACAGGAGAGGACAGGCATCAAGACCAGACATATCTGTGATGATATTACCACTGAAGAGATGGCTGCCAGGGCTGGTGAGTCTGCCCTGAAAAAATTAAACATAGACAGGTCTAAGATCGGTCTGGTTATCCTTGCCACTGTTAGTTCTGATACCAAGACACCAGCATCATCTTTCACAGTGGCTGGTAACTTAGGTCTCAAGGGAAATCCAATCTGCTTTGACCTAAATGCTGCCTGTAGCGGTTTTGTTTACAGTATGGCAGTTGCCAGGTCTATCATGGCTGACATGAATATAGCCTATGCCATGATAATAGGGGCTGAAAGGTTATCTAAGTTTGTCAATTGGTCGGACAGGGGTACTTGTATCTTGTTTGGTGATGGTGCAGGTTGTGCCATACTAGAAAACTCAGACCTTGCAGACCCAGAGGTTACTTCTAGTCTGGACTACAAGCTGGAAATAGAAGGAGACTACCTGGCTAGTAAATTTGATAGCAATAGGTACCTTACTCTTGACTCAAGATTTAGCCTGGATGAAAAGAAGTACCCATACATAGGAATGAATGGTAGACAGATATACAAGTTTGCTACAGATGTGGGTGTCAAGGTGATTGACAGGCTATTAGGGGATAAGGGCCTATCTAAAGATGATATAGAACTGATAGTTCCTCACCAGGCCAACAAGAGGATAATAGAAACCCTGGCTATCAAGAGTCAAATACCTGAGTCCAAGTGGTTTGTAAACCTGGATAAGTATGGAAATACATCAGCAGCCAGCATACCTCTAGCCTTAAACGAGGTCGTTGAAGATGTATTGGCAGCTAGGGATGTCGACCAGATGGATGGCAAAAGGATACTTTCAGTAGCCTTCGGTGGTGGTTTGAGCTATGGTGGTTTCTTGTTGAAGATAAGAAAAAAATAAGACCAATAAAAAGTTGATAGGAAATCAAATAGGCATCAAACAGTAGATAGAAATATATAGAGAAAGTAGAACAAAAGAAATAGAGAAAACAAATATAACAAGAGAAATAGAAGTAAAAAAGTCATAAAATATGATATCAAATGATATCAAAAATATAAAAAAATGTATTAAAAAGGAGATTATAAAAATGATAACAAAGATTAAGGAAATATTAGCAGACCAGTTAGATATAGAACTAGAGGATATCAAGGATGACAGTGATATCCAGGAAGATTTGGAAGCAGATTCACTAGATGTAATGGACATAATGACAGAAATAGAAGATGAATTCGATATAGAAGTAGAGGACGAGGCTATAGAGGAATTGAGAACTCCTCAGAAGATAGCTGAATATATAGAAAAGGTAAAGTAAGAGCCATGAAAAACAAGGAAATATGTACTTTGTTGGGCATAGACTACCCTATTTTTCAGGGGGGCATGGCCTGGGTATCAGATGCTGAATTGGCAGCTGCCGTATCAAATGCGGGTGGTCTAGGCATCATAGCAGCAGGTAATGCACCCAAGGACTGGGTTGTAAATGAAATTAGGAAGATAAAGGGACTTACAGACAAGCCCTTCGCCCTAAATCTTATGTTACTCAGCCCCTTTATAGATGAGGTGGTAGATGCCGTAATCGAAGAGGGTGTAAAGATAGTAGTAACTGGAGCAGGTAATCCAGGCAAGTACTTTAGCAAGCTAAATGAACACGGGGTCAAGATAATACCCGTAGTGCCATCTGTAGCCCAGGCTATAAGGATGGAAAGAAATGACGGTGTCGTAGCCATGATAGCAGAGGGGGCTGAGGCAGGAGGTCACGTAGGTGTGACTAACACTATGTCCCTAATCCCCCAGATAGTGGATGCTGTATCCCTACCTGTCATAGCAGCAGGTGGTATAGCTGATGGCAGGGGATTTGCTGCAGCTATGTGCCTAGGAGCCAGTGGTATCCAGGTTGGTACTAGATTTTTGGTGGCTGATGAATGTAATGTCAGCGAACCTTACAAGGAAAAGATCTTAAAGGCCAAGGATACTTCTACTTTGACAACTGGCAATTCTACAGGTCACCCTGTCAGGGTAATCAAGAACAAGTTTGCCAAGAAGTTCAAGGCCATGGAAGATGCCAGGGCAGACCAGGCAGAATTGGAGGCCTTTGGAGCTGGTGCCTTAAGAAAGGCAGTAGTTGAAGGTGATGTTGACAATGGGTCAGTTATGGCAGGCCAGATAGCAGGCCTGGTTAATAAGAAAGAATCTTGCAAGGATATTATAGAAGACTTGATGAAGGGCTATGAAGAGGTAGTCAAGGGACTGAATATTTAATTCGGTTCTTATCCCAGCTAGTATTTGAGGATAATATGCTACTAGCATATAAAGAGTCTAGGACTTTTATGAGGATACAGCTTGTATCAGAATATAGGTCGTATTAGAATACAGGTAACTAGTTGGGTTTGTGAAGTCGATTTAGGTAGTGAAAGGATAGGTTAAGAATGAGTAAAAAGATAGCAATACTATTTCCTGGCCAGGGGTCCCAGTACGAGGGCATGGGCAGGGACTTGATAGCTAGTCCGGTATATAAGAGGGCCAAGGAAATTCTGGATGATCATACATATTCGGTAGTCGAGGAAGCCAGCCTTGATCAATTATCAAAGACCAGGTATGGTCAGGTGGCTATATTCTTAAATAGTCTTAGCCTATATCAAGAACTTAAAGACAGGGTTTTAGATCCAAATGACATAAGTGTATCAGCCAGTCTAGGTCTTAGCCTGGGCGAGTATACAGCCTTGTGTGCAGCAGGAGTATTTTCCCTTGATGAAGGAATCGACCTTGTAAAAAACAGGGGCCTTATCATGGGCCAAGGAGCTGGAGGCAAGGGGTCCATGGTAGCAGTTATGAAGACTAGTCTAGAAACTATTCAAGACCTTGTAGACCAGGCAAAAGAGGACAATGTACTAGCTGTATGCAACTTAAATTCACCAGGCCAAATTGTGGTAGGTGGAGAATTTGAGGCCCTTGACAGGTTTGAAGAAAAATGCAAGGAGGCCAAGATAAAGAGGTATATGAGACTAAATGTTGAAGGTCCCTTCCATACACAAATCTTAAGCCAGGCAGCCCAAGAATTTGCAGATGACCACTTGGCCAAGATAGACTACAGGGAACCTGGCATGGATGTTTATACCAACTTATCTGGAAAGAACTACAAGCAGGTGGACTCTATAGTAGAAAATCTTAAGGACCAGATGTGTTCACCAGTCAGGTTTATAGACTGTGTTGAAAATATGATTGCAGATGGTTGTCAGGTCTTTATAGAAATAGGGCCAGGCAAGTCCCTAAGTGGCTTTGTAAAGAAGATAAACAAGGACGTAAGGGTCATAAACATACAAAACATATCCGATATAGAGGGTATAGATTTGGAGGATTTAAAATGAATGATATAAAAAAAGTAGCCTTTGTAACAGGTGCATCCAGGGGTATTGGCAAGGCCATAGTTGAAAAACTAGCCTCTGACGGTTTCAAGGTTGGATTTAGTTATGTAAGTTCAGATGAAAAGGCCAAGGCCATAGTTGATGAGATGACAGAAAAGGGCTTGGAGGTATTTTCAGTAAAGTTCGATGTAAAGAACTTCCAAGAAGTTGAGGATGCCTTTGACAAGATATATGAAGAACATGGAAGGATAGATGTCCTGGTAAATAATGCAGGTATAACTAGGGACAAGCTGTTTTCCAGGATGAAGGAAGATGACTTTGACCAGGTCATAGATACCAACCTAAAGGGTATATTTAACTGCTCAAAGCAGGTGGCAAGGAAGATGTCAAAGCAAAAGTCAGGCCGTATAATAAATATATCATCACTAGCAGGCCTGGTAGGTAATATAGGCCAGGTAAACTATTCTGCATCAAAGGCGGGAGTAATAGGATTTACAAGGTCCTTGGCAGCTGAATTAGGTGCCTATGGGATCACTGTAAATGCAGTTGCCCCAGGCCTGATAAAGACTGATATGACAGACGCAATTCCAGACCAGATAAGGGAAGGAATGATCAAGGCCGTACCACTTAAGCGTATAGGACAGCCTGAAGATATAGGCAATGTAGTAGGCTTCTTAGCAGGAGAAACAGGCTCGTATATCACAGGGCAGGTTATCAGTGTTGATGGTGGTTTATCATCAATATAGGTTGAAAGGAGAACAAGTTTTTTATGAGTAGAAGGGTAGTTATTACAGGGGCTGGTGTAGTCAGCGCCCTAGGAAATTCTGTAGATACCTTTATAGAAAATATAAAAGACGGAAAAAACGGGATTAGTCTCATTGAAGGAATAGATGTAGGCCAGAATAAGGTAAAGCTGGCAGCAGAGGTTAAGGACTTTGATCCCAAGGACTTTGATATAGATGGCCACAAGAAAAAGGACAAGTTTGTCCAGTATGCCATGGCTGCAGCTAAGCAGGCCTATGAGTCTAGTGGTTTTGAAATAAATGATGAAAACAGGTTCAGGACAGGAGTTGTTATAGGTAGTGGAATTGGTGGTCTAGTGACTATACAGGATGCCTATGCCAAGTACCTGGAAAAGGGACCTAGGAAGGTATCTTCCCACTTTATACCAAAGGCCATAATAAATATGGCATCTGCCCATGTATCAATAAAGCTTGGTACCAGGGGTGTGTGTACATCTAGCGTAACGGCATGTGCAACTGCAACAGACTCTATAGGAAGTGCCTTTAGGTTGATAAAGGATGGCTACCAGGATGCAATATTTGCAGGTGGCTGTGAAGCATCTATTTGTGAGCTAGGAGTGTCAGGCTTTGAGGCAATGTCAGCCTTAACTGTTTCCCAGGATGTAAATAGGGCCTCTATACCTTTTGACAAGGAGAGGTCAGGCTTTGTAATGGGTGAGGGTGCAGGAGTTCTTCTACTAGAATCCCTAGAATCAGCCCTGGATAGAAAGGCCAATATAATATGTGAAATAGTTGGTTATGGCCAGACTAGTGATGCCTACCATATTACAGCTCCAGATCCAGAGGGCGAGGGAGCTAAGATGTCTATGCTATTGGCCCTTGAAGAGGCACATCTAGAGCCTGAAAAGCTTGCCTATATCAATGCCCATGGGACTAGTACGCCTATGAATGATGCCATAGAAACCAAGGCTATAAAGAAGGCCTTTGGTGACCATGCCAAGAACCTTTGCGTTTCATCTACTAAGTCTATGACAGGTCATATGCTAGGGGCAGCAGGGGCAATTGAGGCACTTGTATGTGCCTATGCAGTCAGGGATGGATTTGTTCCCCAGACCCTTAACTACAAGGTGGCTGATGAGGAATGTGACCTAGACTATGTGGCAGGTGCTACCAGGTACCAGGAGGTCCCATATGCCATATCAAACTCACTAGGTTTTGGCGGACATAACTCAAGCCTCCTATTTAAAAAGTATAGCGAGTAGGTGGAAATATGTTAAATATAGAAGAAATAAAGGAAATAATACCACATAGGTACCCATTTTTGTTGATAGACAGGGTAGAGGAGATGGAAGTAGGCAAGAGTGTTCATGCCATAAAGTGTATCACGGCATCAGAGCCCTGGTTTACTGGACACTTTCCAGAACATAATGTAATGCCGGGTGTCTTGCTTGTAGAGGCCATGGCCCAGGCAGGAGCAGTTTCAATCTTATCAATGGAAGAAAACAAGGGTAAGTTGGCCTTTTTCTCAGGTATCAAGAATGCCAAGTTCAGGAGAGAAGTAGTACCTGGAGACAAGCTGGATATACATGTGGAAATAACAAAGATGAGAAGAAATTTTGGAAGTGGGGCAGGTAAGATCTACTGTGGTCAGGACCTGTGCGTAGAAGCAGAAATAAGCTTCTTTATAGAAAAGTAATCCCATTGAATAATTTATCAATTTATGAGACAACATCTGTAAGATACTTATAGTTATAGATGTTGTCTTTTTGTATTTTTATATCTCTATATAAGTATTGTTCATATTTTAAAATTCCAGTATAATTTTATCTTAAATTAAGAGGATAATATTTTGATTATTTTAACCAAATCAGCATCCAATCCGTTTTATTGTTGAATTCTATATAATATGGTACAATATAAATAGCAATAAGTTGTGGCGGTGGTTACTCATAAGGAAAGAGGGTGATGCCTATGGAAATATGGCAAAATTCTTTAGAAAGGAGTAACTAGTTTGTTTAAATTAGAGATTGTCCTTTGTATAATCGGCATACTAATAAGTATTCCAAGTTGTATAAAGGCAATTAAAGATTTAATTACAAAAAAATAACCGTCTAACTTTGGCGAGTTACGGTTATTTTTTAAAAATAATCATATATAAACCACCGTCTTTAACGGATTGCTAGGAGGGGAGTTTTAATTCTCCTCCTTTTATTAATTAAAATATATCATAATGCTGGCAATATGTCAAACATCTTATGCTTATTTGCAATGAAAAGTACCTGATTTGAAAGAATATAAAGTAGCTTAGTAAAAAAGGAAATTACAAATAAAATTTCCTACCATAATGAATAATATTTCTCCAAGGTGGTGACAATCTTCGTCTTTTTAGATATAATAGTTAATTATAAAAACATAGATACTCATATAAGCCTCTAATATGGTGAGGTGTTTCTACCTATAGCCCTAAACTATAGTCTATGAGTTGGAATTGGAAGACTTCTGACTCAATATCTTTTGAGTAGGGGTCTGTTTTTATTTTATGAAATTATCAAATTTATTAGTATTTTAGGAGGAAAAATGGAAGAAATGAATGTGAACATGGACCAGGCAAGCCAGTCCACTAAGAGGGATGAACTCAAGTATTCGATAGAGTCAGTACCACCAATGGGTGTATCTATCCTACTGGCCCTACAGCATATACTAGCAGCCTTTGCAGGTATAATAGCCGTACCCCTTGTTGTTTGTGCAGCCTTGAAGCTAAGTGTTGAGCAAACTACCCTAATGGTAGGGGCTACTATCTTTGCATCTGGTATCACAACAATACTACAGTCAAAGGGTCTAGGACCTATAGGTTCAAGGGTTTCAGGTATGATGGGTACCGATTTTACCTTTGTAAATCCATCTATCAGTGTTGGTGCCAAGTTTGGTATAGCCGGTATAATAACGGCTACAATCACGGGTTCTTTTGTGGAAATAATCTTGAGTAGGTTTATCAAGCCACTTATGAAGTTTTTCCCACCACTGATTACGGGTACGGTTGTATCCCTGATAGGTATTACCCTATTGCCGGTTAGTATAGACTGGGCAGCAGGTGGTGTAGGTGCCGCCGACTACGGTTCTATAAAAAATATATCTGTTGCCTTTGTAATTATGTTATTTACCTTGTTTTTAAACCACTTTGGTAGGGGTATGTTATCAACAGCAGCAGTATTTATAGGTATGGTCTTTGGTTATATAGTATGTATACCAATGGGTATGGTTGACCTGACATCTGTAGCAAATGCAGACTGGATAGCAATACCAAATATTTTACGTTATGGCTTCCATTTTGATATGGCTTCTACCCTTTCATTTGTACCAGCCTATGTGGTTTCTACTATAGGTACAGTTGGTATAATGATGGCGATTGGTGAAGCTTCCCATGAAAAAATATCTAGTGACAGGGCAGCTGCCGGTGTCCTATGTGATGGTGTGGGTTCAATGATATCAGGCCTATTTGGGGCAGGTCCAAATACAGCATTTTCACAAAATGTAGGCCTAATCACCCTTACTAAGGTTGCAAGTAGACACGTAATGATAATTGCTGGTATAATATTAACCATACTAGGTGTATTTCCAAAGTTGAGTGCCTTAATTGCTGTAATGCCATCACCAGTATTGGGTGGTGTTGGCGTAATTATGTTTGGCCTGGTTGCAGCCCAGGGTATAAAGACCCTAGCTTCAATCGACTTGGGAGACCGTGAATTATTGATAATATCTGTTGCCTTTGCCCTAGGTATAGGTGTAACAGTAAAGCCTGAAATATTACAGGGTCTGCCAAATGCCCTAAAGATGATCCTATCATCTGGTATTTCAACAGGTACTCTGGCAGCCTTGATACTAAATATTGTCTTGGTTGACAGGAGGAAAAAGTAGGTCCTTAAAGGACAGGATATATAGGTCCTAGAGGGACAGAAATAAGGTGTGTCCTAAGGGACAGGAGGAATATAATGAAACTATTAGAAGATATGATATTAAAAAGGGGCAGGGTCCTTGATGGTAATATATTGAAGGTTGATAACTTCTTAAACCACCAGATAGATGCAGATCTCTTTATGGAAATGGGCAAGGACTATTATGAGCATTTTAAGGACAAGGGCATTACCAGGATACTTACACTAGAGGTGTCAGGTATAGCGATAGCCTTTGCTGCAGCTACATACTTCAAGGTTCCCCTGGTTTTTGCTAAAAAATCAGCCTCTCTTACCTTGTCAGAAGATGCCTACACTAGCAAGGTAGTGTCCTACACCAAGAAGAAGGAGTACGATATAAAGGTCGATAGGAACTTCTTGTCACCAGGTGACAAGGTCTTGATAATAGATGACTTCCTGGCTACGGGTCAGGCTCTGAAGGGACTTGTTTCTTTATGTGACCAGGCAGGAGCAGAGGTGGCAGGAATTGGTATAGCCATAGAAAAAACTTTCCAGGATGGTGGAAAGTTATTCAGGGACCAGGGCTATGATGTATATAGCCAGGCCATGATCAAGGCTTTTGAAAATAATTCAGTTATTTTTGAGTAAATTTTGCAATTATATATAAGGAAATGAGGTTATTATGAAAAAAGCTTTGCTGATTATAAATCCGACATCAGGTGGAGAAAAGGCCTTGACTTACAAGGGAAAACTTGAAAGAAAAGCAGGTCAATATTTTGACCATGTTGAAACTAAAATAACTAAGAAAGCCAAGGATGCCACTGAATTTGCAAGGCAGGCATCAGAAGAAGGATATGAGGCCGTATTTGCCTTTGGTGGTGATGGCACAGTAAATGAAGTTATATCAGGACTTGCTGAAAGGGACTATATTCCTAAACTGGCTATTATACCAGGAGGCACAGGCAATTTGATAACTAAATTCCTTGGAATCAGCCAGGATATTGATAAGGCAATAGAAGAAATAGACTTTGATTCAACCAATAAAATTGATATTGGAAAATGTAATGATAAGTTTTTCGGATATGTCTTTAGTATAGGATCTATACCCGAAGCTATTCACAACGTAGAGATAGAGGAAAAAACAAAGTATGGATTTTTAGCCTATGCGGTTAGAAGTGTCAAGTCTGTGATAAATGATGAAACCTTTAAGATTCATATAAAAACTGAAAAAGGTCAGTATGATGGCGATGCTAGTCACGTGATTGTTTTGCTATCGAATTTTTTAGGGGATAGAAAAATATTTGATCAGAATAAAATAGGATATGCCAATATTTTGATTTTAAAGGAGGCATCTATTATTTCCAAGGTATCCCTAATTCCTGACCTGTTAAAGGGTGAATTGGTTGAGAATAATAAAATTGAATATCTTCAAGCAAAAGAGATAAGTATATCTTCTGACATCCCTCTGGGAACAGATATAGATGGTGATGAATGTGACAGGTTACCGGTAGACATTAAGATTTTACCAGAACATATTGAGGTCTATTCGCCACTACAGAATTAATATATGGTCAAGAAGGTAAAATAAGGATGGAGAATAGGGCGCTATATTTATGACTATAAGGTCATAGGTATGGCGTTTTTTGTAAGAAGATTATAAGTAGACCTAAAAAGAAGCTGGAAAGATAGTAAAAGGGGCTTGAATTATAGTATAGTTTGTATTATAATGAATAATACAAACTAAGTATTATATATTGTAATACAAATTAGACTTATATAATAATACAACAGTAACTTGCAATTTGGGATAGGAGGAACTTATATGATTATTTCTTTAGATACATCATCCAGTATTCCTATTTATGTCCAGCTAAGAAACCAGATAGTCCTGGGCATAGGCAGGGGTGAATTGAAGCCAGGTGAAAGCCTGCCAACTGTTAGGCAGATGGCCAAGGATGCTGGCATCAACACCATGACTGTCAACAAGACCTACCAGATCTTGAAGACAGAGGGCTTTATAGAGATAGACAGGAGGTCCGGTGCCTTTGTATCTAAAAGCCAAAGAATGGATAAGGATTTTGAGGAAAAGCTGGAGTCAGACTTGACCCTATTGATGGCCGAGGCCAGTGTTAAGGGGATGGACAAGGAAGATTTTTTGAAGCTGTGTGAAAGGGTCTTTGCAGGTCTTGAGCCCTGCAAAGAGCTTTAAGTAATTCTTGGAATTTGCCAAGAAGTTTAGATTATTATAGGTATTTTCTAAGAACTTTAGATAATAGGGAGTGTTGAATATGAATATATTGTTATTAGTGGTAATTGGTATTTCTAATATTATCCTCTGCCTAGTTTTTTGGATGGTCCTAGGTAAGATTTTGGAATATAAAAATGGTATGGTTTTAGGTATGCATGTAGACCGTGACAAGTTGGAAGACCCAGACCTGGTAGTCCTACTTAAAAGGTACAAGAAGAGGCTGAATTTTTTTAAGCTGGTCCTGGTTGTAGGTTCTATTTTTACCCTGGCAATAATCTGGCTTGATGTTAGTTTATTCATCGTAGTCTATATGACCTGGCTTGTCTTTATAATAGGCTACTACCAGTATATTTCCGTATTTTGCATGAGGGATATGTACAGGCTTAAAGAGGACAGGGGCTGGTTGACAAAGGGCTCTAGCCTGGTAAAGGTAGATACCAGGGTATCTAGCAAGGTCGACAAAATTAAAATTAGTCCACTTGTCCACCTGCCTTTTATGGCCGTCTACACATATTTGTTGATAGATACCCTAATAGGTGGAAATATATTTAAGGCTGTGGCCAAGGGTATGGTCCCTGCTGACTACCAGGACTTTAGGTTCATTGGTCTGATAATTTTAGCTATCGGTCTAGTTATGTCACTATCCTTTCTTTTTATACATATTATATACGGTGATAGAAAAAATCAGGTATACTGTGAGAACAGTAAAATTAACTACATGGCCAATAGGGTAGACAAGCTATACTGGTCCAGGGCCTGCCTAATAGGGGATATAATGGTATTCTTGACAAATGCCTACATACTTTATAGGTTGTCTAAAAATGCCTGGTTGTATGAGATAGACTTTGGCATTTACATAGGAGGCCTGGTTATATCAAGTATAGTTGTGGCCTTTGTAGCCAAGATAGTCAATACCAAGAAGGATGACATACTTAGCCAGGCTAAAAATATTGAATATATGGATGATGACTATTACTGGAGAAAGGGCTGGTACTCCAACCCAAACGACAAAAGAATTTTTGTACCTAGCAGGTTAAACACAATGAACCAGGAATTTAATATGGCCAAGAAGTCAGCCATAGTAATAAACATAGTTCTCCTATTGATAATCCTGGGAACTTTTATTATATGCCTGGTTCCTATCGATAAGAATGTAATAGTAAAGGCTGGCAATGACCAGATAAGTGTGAAGTCAGGCATGTATAAGACTGAATTTAAGAGGTCAGATATCCTGGACCTTGACCTCGTTGATGATTTGGAAGATGACTCCTATATAAGGACCAATGGAATAAGTATGGGAGAAATTGGTATAGGAAGGTTTAGGGGGAAGAAGTCTGGAAGGCTAGACCTCTATATCAACAGTGCCAAGAGGCCACTTGTGAGGGTTAAACTCAAAAATAAGCTGGTCTATATCAGTGGTGATAAGAATAAAAAGGCAGAAAAAATATATAAGTTAATAAGTGGAAAATAAGGGGAAAATCTTATTTAAGTTTAGGGAAATGTATTAATTGTAAATATATTTCCCTATATTATCTTAAATATCTTTTTTTTATACCCTTTATGTGCTAAACTAGAATTGTGAACTTATATATAAATATTGATATAATATTTAGGAGAAATGATATGTCTACTTTTAGAAAAATAATAAATTTAATATACTTCTTGATCCTAGTATGTCTACTAGTAGTCCTGTACTCCATGGCCTTTGATTTAGAGTTTATGAAGACTCTTGTAGATGCCGTCAGGGATAATGCTGGCTACACTATGCTTGTAAATATAGGCCTAGTCCTAGTACTAGGAGTGACATGCCTAAGGGCAGTATATACCTTGTTTAAAAAGTCATATGATAGTTATATAGACCTGTTTGAAGATGAGGGCAGTATCAGAATATCTGACAAGTCTATAGAGAGGACCATCAGACATGCTGCAGACCAGATTGAAGAAATAGACCAAGTGGATATAAGCGTCAAGGCCAGAAACAAGAATGATGGAAATCCAGATGTGAAAATAAATATAAAGTGTGGGCTTGACTATACGAAATATATGCAGGCAAGCTACTTTGCAGAAGATAAGTCTATTGACGACCAGGTATTTACCAGTGAAGACCCAGGACAGGCCGATTTAGACCAGGTTGACATAGGTCTTGGCCAGGCAGGAAACCAGGATATGGGACTTGTGTCGGTAGTAGACGATGGTAGCCAAGACCAAGCCAACCCTGAAACCCAGGGAAGTCAAGAGGACTACTACACTGAAGATAGGGACCAGGCTATAGGTATGACAGGCCTAACTAATATGATTCAAGAAGAACTACACAAGGCAGTTGAAAATTTTATCGGCCAGAGGGTAGATCAAATAAATATTAAATTCTACGATGTAGAAAAAAAGAAGAAGGACAACAAGCCTAAGAAGGCTCCTAAGAAATCCAATACTGGATCTGAGATTAGGGGCAAGGTTAAAAGGGTTAAGTAAGGGGGTGCCGAAATGATAGATGAAAATTACCACATAGAAGATATAGACGATATATTCGATAGTCAGAATGAACCTGTCAAGGAGGCAGCTGCTAAGACTGAGCCTGTAAAAGCCAGGATAATATTTGAAGACAGCACTTCTAGCCAGGCAAAAAAGGAAGAGACTGAAAATGCTTATTCTCAAGTCTATGAAGATGGTGACTATGGCCAGGAAGGGTCAGAAAAACCAAGTGGTGAAAAGAGAAAGCCACTAATTGACAATGTCAAGAAGAAGACTCTTACAGAAAAGCTAGAGGGAATCTTACTAGCAGCCTACAAGGACAAACCAAATACAGTTGTAGCTACCATAGTTGGAATTATAATTGCAATTTTATTTTTATGGATTGGTTTCTTAAAGACACTTGTAATATGCCTGGTAGTCTTTGTAGCAAATATAATAGGTCAGTTATTTGACCAGAACCCATTTGTTGTAGGTGTTTTCGAGACCATAGTTAGGAAGTTCAAGTAGCTATAGGGTAAAAGTTATCTAGGTACTTTATAACATTATAGGAGTGCAAAAAGTTTAATAGTGAGGTGTAAAGATGGAATACAAGGATAATAATACAGAAATCCAGCACAATAGCAAGTTGGTATTTGAAGAACAGGTAATAGCCAAGATAGTTGCCATGGCTATAAAGGGCCAGGAGGGTATCACTACTGTCAAGAGTAACAGTGCCTTTTCAGGTATAGTAGGCAGGGGAAATGAAAGCAGTGGTATAAATGTTGAAGTTGGTGAAACTGAAGTTGCAGTTGACCTGAGATTGTGGTTAGAATTTGGTAAGAATGCCAGGGATATCTACACGAAGCTTAAGGAAATAATTGAAGAACAGGTAATGAGCATGACAGGCCTAAAGGTTGTAGAGGTCAATGCAAAAATTGAAGACGTCTTAAGCCCAGATGAATTTAGAGATAGGCTTAATGGCTAGTAGCAAAATAGGGCAGTTGTACTAATGTATGGCTGCTTTTTAAATAAATCGATATATTTAGGATAAAAGCTTTATAGTCGACAAAGCTTAGGCTTGGAGTATATTGATATATGATTTGGAATGAAGAGAAAGTAGCTTTGGAATAAATCTTAGGAGAGAGGGATAAGATGCAGATAAGAGAAGTTGAAAATGGGATTATATTAGAGGGTATAGAGGACTTTGAACCCGCCCATGTATTTGACTGTGGCCAATGCTTTAGGTGGATAAGGCAGGAAGACGGGTCATATACGGGGGTTGCCATGAATAGGGTTATCAATGTCAATAAGGAGGGTGATTCTATCCATATAGACAACACCAACCTGGAAGACTTTGAAAATATATGGTATGAATACTTTGACCTTGCTAGGGACTATGGGGCCCTAAAGAAGGACCTGGCCAAGCATGATGAAAACCTGAAAAAGGCAGTGGAATTTGGGCCTGGTATCAGGATCCTAAAGCAGGATGGTTGGGAGATGCTGATTTCCTTTATAATATCCTCTAACAACAGGATACCTATGATACAGAGGGCCATCAACAATATATCAGAAAGGTATGGCCACAAGATAGGAATTTACAGGGACAAGGACTACTATGCCTTTCCTAGCCCAGAGGAATTGTCCAGGGCTAGCATAGAAGACCTTAGAGACTGTAAGACCGGTTTTAGGGACAAGTATATCTACCACACTACAAGGGCTGTCTTAGATGAAAAGATTGACCTTAAGACCTTTGTGGATATGGACCAGGATACCTGCCACAAGGAGCTTATGAAGTTCAAGGGGGTAGGAGCCAAGGTGGCCGACTGTATAGCCCTATTTGGCATGAGAAAGTACAAGTCCTTCCCGGTAGATGTCTGGGTCAAGAGGGTAATGCAGGAATTTTACGGGGCAGAGGACATGAGCCTGCCTAAGATGAGAAAGTTTGGTATGGACCTCTTTGGTGACAACGCAGGTTTTGCCCAGCAGTACCTTTTTTACTATGTGAGGGAACTGGAAATAGGTAAGTAGGCCTATTATATCATGTGAAGCTACTAGGTATAAGAAAGTAGGCCATATTACTAGGAAAGACAAGTAGAAATAGGTAAGTAGGCCTATTTTAGAAAAGATGTTTATATAGGTAGGAGGATGCGATGGTATTAAAAGTTATAGCTTTAATAATTTTATTGTCCTATCTAATTGGGATAATAATTTCAATGGAGATACTTTTGGATAATAGGGACCCATCAAAGACCCTCTTGTGGCTCTTGATGTTTATGATTTTTCCAGGAGTAGGTATAGTATTTTATGTATTTTCTGGTAGGAATATCAGAAAACAAAAACTATTCAAGGCCAAGGCCCAGTCTAGCAAGCTTAGTCACAGGCAGCTACTATACAGTATGGAAGCCCTAAAGAATATAGTTAAAAACCAGCAGAAGATGTTGGAAGACGGGGTCCTGATGGGGGATGATGTCAGCCCTATCAAGGAAAGGGTAGTCAGGCTTCTTTTTAAGATAGGTCAGTTCCCATATACTACCAACAATGAACTGGAAATATATAAGGATGGGCACGAGAAGTTTGCTAGCCTAATCAGGGATATGAAGGAGGCCAAGGACCATATCCACCTGGAGTACTTTATAGTCAAGGACAGCCAGATAGCCAGGGAAATACAGGCCATCCTCATAGAAAAGGCAAAAGGTGGGGTTGAGGTCAGGCTCTTGTATGACGACTTTGCCTGCTGGAGACTCAAGATAAGAGGGGCCTTCCTAAAAGAACTAAAAGAGGCCGGGGTCAAGTGTGCAGCCTTCCTGCCGACCAAGTTTCCAATTTTTGGTGGCCAGCTAAACTACAGGAACCACAGGAAGATTGCAGTGATTGACGGTAAGATAAGCTATACGGGTGGCCTCAATATAGGCGACGAATATATGGGCAAGTTCAAGAAGTTTGGTTACTGGAGGGACAGCCATATCAGGATAAGGGGGATAGCAACCCACATGCTCCAACTCATCTTTATAATTGACTGGTACCTGACGACCAAGGAGCTATTAAATGATGAAAAGTATATGCCTAAGATGGAAATTATAGGAGATACGGCCATCCAGGTAGTTGGTACAGGACCTGACAGCAAATGGGAAGACATCCATTATGCCTTTTTTGCAGCCATCAGCCAGGCCAAGAAGAGGGTATATATCGAGACCCCATACTTTATACCTGATGAGAGCCTCCTAAAGGCCATAAAGACAGCAGCCCTTAGTGGTGTGGACGTCAGGATTATCTTCCCCCAGAAGATAGACCACTACCTGGTAAATGTGGCATCCTACTCCTACCTTGAAGAAATAATGAAGGCAGGTGGCAAGGTCTACCTATACCAGAAGGGCTTTATCCATTCTAAGGTATTCTTGGTAGATGATGACCTGGCATCTATAGGGTCTTCCAATATGGATTTGAGGAGCTTTATGCTCAACTTTGAGGTCAATGCCTTTATCTATGACAGGGACTATGTAAACAAGATTGCCGACCAGTTTTATGCTGACCAGGAAGATTCCATCCAACTTTTGGAGGAAGACTATAGGCTCAGAAATATGTGGGTGAGGCTGGCAGAGTCAATATCAAGGCTCTTCTCACCACTCCTTTAACTTAAGCTTTTTTTAAGAATAAAGATATATACTATTAGCAGTCGAATATAACGAGTGCTAAATAAATACGGAGGTGTTTAATATGAGAATAAAACCATTAGGAGATAGGGTTGTTTTAAAGAGGGTAGAAGCCGAAGAAAAGACAGCCAGTGGAATAATTTTGACGGGAGCTGCCAAGGAAAAACCCCAGTTTGCAGAAGTTATAGCTGTAGGCTCGGGTATAGTTGACGGTAAGGAAATCGAGATGGAAGTAGAAGTAGGCGACAAGGTAATCTACAACAAGTACGCCGGAACAGAAGTAAAGATAGACAAGGATGAATTTATAGTCCTAAAGATAGAGGATATAGTAGGTATATTGATATAGTGACTTGTTTGAAACATAAAATCAGATATAAAAGCTTATAAAATAAAATAAGATATAAAAAATATACAGGACATATCCTAGAGATAGATACTTATTTGGAAGGAGTTTTAAAATGGCAAAGGAAATTAAGTTTGCAAAGGATGCAAGGGCCTCTTTGGAAGCAGGTGTAAACAAGCTAGCAGATACTGTTAAGGTTACACTAGGGCCAAAGGGTAGGAATGTAATACTAGACAAGAAATTTGGGGCACCACTTATCACAAATGACGGTGTAACTATAGCCAAAGAAATAGAACTAGAAGACAAGTTTGAAAATATGGGAGCCCAGTTAGTCAAGGAAGTAGCAACAAAGACTAATGACGTGGCAGGAGATGGTACTACAACAGCTACAGTCCTAGCCCAGGCAATCATAAGAGAAGGTCTAAAGAATGTAACGGCAGGCTCAAACCCTATCTTGCTTAGAAAGGGTATAAAAAAGGCCGTAGATATTGCAGTAGAAGAATTAAAGCATAACTCTAAGGAGATAAACACAGAAGAAGAAATAGCCCAGGTAGGAGCTATCTCAGCCGGAGATGAAGAGGTTGGTAAGCTGATAGCAGAAGCCATGAAGACAGTTGGCAAGGATGGGGTAATAACTATCGAAGAGTCAAAGTCTATGGTTACAGAATTAGAATCTGTAGAGGGTATGCAGTTTGATAGGGGCTTTGTATCTGCCTACATGGTAAACGATGTAGAAAAGATGGAAGCAGTCTTGGAAAACCCATACATCCTGATTACAGACAAGAAAATTTCAAACATTCAGGAAATACTACCATTGCTTGAAGAACTAGTCCAGCATGGTGGCAAGTTACTTATCATAGCAGAAGACCTAGAGGGTGAAGCCCTATCTACCCTAGTAGTCAACAAGCTAAGGGGGACATTTGATGTAGTAGCAGTCAAGGCCCCAGCCTTTGGTGACAGGAGAAAGGCCATGCTAGAAGACCTGGCTATCCTGACTGGTGGCAGGTTCGTATCCACAGAACTAGGCTTTGACCTAAAGGATGTCCAGTTAGAAATGCTAGGAAGGGCCCAGACGGTAAAGGTAAACAAGGAAACTACAACTATAGTTGGTGGAGTAGGCTCAAAAGAAGATATAAGCCACAGGATTAACCAGATAAAGATGCAGATGGCAGACTCTACATCAGACTTTGATAGGGAAAAATTGGCAGAGAGATTGGCCAAACTATCAGGTGGAGTAGCCGTTGTCAAGGTGGGAGCAGCTACAGAAGTAGAGATGAAGGAAAGAAAGCTAAGGATAGAAGATGCCCTAAATGCAACTAAGGCAGCTGTTCAGGAAGGTATAGTAGCAGGCGGTGGTACAGCCTTTGTAAGCGTAATACCAGCAGTTGATAAATTAGTAGCATCACTAGATGGGGAAGAAAAGCTAGGTGCACAGATAATCAGAAGGGCCCTAGAAGAACCACTAAGACAGATAGCGATTAATGCAGGCCTAGAAGGATCTGTAATCATACAGAATGTAATAAACTCAGATTCTCAGATAGGCTTTGATGCCCTAAACGAAGACTATGTGAACATGATAGAGGCCGGTATAGTAGACCCGACTAAGGTGAGTAGGTCTGCCTTACAGAATGCCTCATCAATAGCAAGTGTATTCTTGACTACAGAAGCAGCCATAGCAGACCTACCAGGTGACGATGATATGCCGGGAATGCCAGGTGGAATGCCGGGAATGATGTAGTCTAAGACAGGTATATGACAGAATAAGACAAGCAAATGGAGGTGCGTATCCAGACCACAAAGAGGCGGATATGTGGCCTCCATTTTTATCTTCATACAGGGATATAATTAATGAAATTATGCTGATATAGACCCCTAATTTATGGTATAATAATTGTTATAAGAAAATTAAAACGAAAAAATATTTCAATAGGACTTAGATTGTTCGTATATTTATTTGATAAATCTAGTGCCGGAATAAGAAGGGAGAAAATATGAAACACGAGATAGTTCTTGTAATTGATTTTGGAGGTCAGTACAACCAGCTAATTGCTAGAAGAGTAAGAGAAAATAATGTATACTGCGAAATTTTACCATACACAACTAGCATAGAAAAGATAAAGGAAAAAAATCCCAAGGGTATAATATTCACAGGAGGTCCTAACAGTGCCTACCTGGAAGATTCACCAAAGATTTCAAGAGAAATATTTGAAATAGGTGTACCAATACTAGGTATATGCTATGGTGACCAGCTGATGGCCCACCTACTAGGCGGTAAGGTCCAGAAGGGGGACAACCAGACTAGAGAGTACGGTAAGACAGTCATAGAATATGGTCAGTCACCAATATTTGAAGGAATATCAAGCAAGCAGGTATGGATGAGCCATACAGACTATATACTAGAAGTACCACAGGGCTTTGAAGTAGTAGCAACTACAAAGAATTGTCCTGTAGCTGCTATGCACAATGTAGACAAGAAGCTATACGGTGTACAATTCCACCCAGAGGTTGAGCACTCAATCGAAGGCGACAAGATACTTACAAACTTCCTTTACAAGATTTGTCAGGTAAGTGGGGACTGGACTACTAGCTCATTTATAGATGATAAGGTGGCAGAAATAAAGGCAAAGGTAGGCGACAAGAAGGCCCTATGTGCCCTAAGTGGTGGTGTAGACTCATCAGTAGCAGCAGCCCTAATGCACAAGGCTATAGGCGATAACCTAACTTGTGTATTCGTTGACCACGGTCTACTAAGAAAGAACGAGGGTGACGACGTAGAGAGAATCTTTAGACAGAAGTTCGGTATGAACCTAATCAGGGTAAATGCAGAAGACAGGTTCCTAGGCAAGCTGGCAGGAGTAACAGAGCCAGAAGCAAAGAGAAAGATAATAGGCGAAGAATTCATCAGGGTATTTGAGGCAGAATCTCAGAAACTAGGTAAGATGGACTTCTTGGTGCAGGGAACAATCTACCCGGACATAGTAGAATCTGGTAGTGGAGAATCTGCAACAATCAAGTCTCACCACAATGTAGGTGGCCTGCCAGAAGATGTAGACTTCCAGGAAATAATAGAACCTCTAAGAGAATTATTCAAGGACGAGGTTAGAAAGATAGGTCTAGAATTAGGTATAGAAGAAAACCTAATATTTAGACACCCATTCCCAGGACCAGGACTTGGTATCAGGGTAATCGGAGAAGTAACTAAGGAAAAGTGTGACATCCTGAGAGAAGCAGATGCTGTATATATGGACGAGCTTAGAAAGGCTGGCCTATACAAGGAAATATGGCAGGCCTTTGCTACATTGCCAGACGTAATGACTGTAGGTGTAATGGGTGACGAAAGAACATATGCCCACCTGGTTGGATTGAGGGCTGTTGCGTCAAGTGACGGTATGACATCTGACTGGTACAAGATACCTTATGATGTGTTGGAGAGGATCTCTAATAGGATTATCAATGAGGTTGAAGGGGTTAACAGGGTTGTGTATGATATAACTAGTAAGCCTCCAGGAACTATTGAGTGGGAGTAGAGCAGATTTTCTCAAAAATGGCTTAAAATCAAGGATTATAGGTTTCATATAAAGATGGAGGTATCTATGGCAGAAGATAAAAACATTGTCGTTGTTCAAAATAGAGAGATACAGAATATGATTTACACATTTCGAGGAAGCAACTACAGATCATTGGTATGATGTTGCCATTGGTACAAGCGAAGCACATATTTCAATTACTCTAGTAAATAAAATCAGCAGTATAGGAATAGAAATTTATGTTAATGACGATAAGGAGTTATTCGATAAGCTAAATGCCATATCTGAGATAATTGAAAATGAATTAGGCTTTACTATGGATTGGTAACGACTTGATATTAAGAAGGCGTCTAGAATTATTTATTATATAGAGGGATTGGATTTTGATAACCATGACAACTATAATGAATTAATAAATGAAACAATAGATAAGGTAATTAGAGTGAAGGATACTTTCAAAAAGTACCTATAGCCGGAACTGGGGCTGGGATGGGTAAAATAATCCGAAAACAGACTAAAATGGAACGAATTCCCCAGTATGTGATAAATTTATAGCTTATATTTTGAACACTTTTGGATATATCGAATAGTATAAAAAGAAGAATGCAAGAGTTTAATAAAGCTATTGAAGAATTATGTTAATTTTTTTCATAAGGAGTAGTAATGAAAGCTAATTTAAAAACGTATTTTAAAGCTAAAGATATTTATATAGATACTATTTGTGACGGAAAGGATAATATTGTTTATAGAGTCAATGGACAGGAATTAAAGAATGAAAATCAAGAATCAATTTCTGAACATGAATTTAACTTAATAGTAAAAAGAGAAGTTTCTAAATATATTCATCCATTCGAGAACATTGTTGTTTTAGCAGGTGCGGGGGCATCTATTGTTAACGATGAAGAAGGTGTTCCTAGTCAGAAGTATGGTCATACAATCAAAATGTTGACAGAAGCAATAGACAAGGTGTTAAGTCCGGCATCAGAGTTCTTTTCAATAGAGGAATTATGTGATAAGTGTAAATATTCTATTCCTTTAAAAAGGGAGAAAACAAATGAGAAAGGAGAGGCTGAAACATACTATAACCCAGATTTTATTTTGGAAGATTTCCTATCAAAAGTTTTATCTTATGAAGAGTTTATTAATGAAGATGACACTAAGAAAAAATACATCTTAACAAAAGAGATGATTTTAGAAACGATAAAAAATAAAACTTCATATTCTTTTGAGCAAGGAGTCCATAACCATGACTCATTTATTAAAAGTCTTTCGAGTTTGATTAAATCACCTTCAAGACTTTCTATTGTTACCACAAATTATGACACTTTATTTGAAGAAGCTGCAGATACTTTAAACTTTACAGTGTTTGATGGATTTTCATTTACTTCGAATCCACGATTTGATGTAGATTTGTTTGATTGGTTCCTAGTAAAGCCTGTATTGAATGTAAAATCTGATAAGGTGGAGTACAAGAGAAATGTAATTAATTTGCTTAAAATTCATGGTTCTTTGACATGGAAGCAAGAAAAAGAAGGCATTAATAGATGTGATAAAGAATCAAATCAAAATCCGATAATGATTTTTCCGAGCTCTAATAAGTATTCGCATAGTTATGAAAAACCATATTTCGAATTATTCTCAAAATTTCAAGAATTATTAAAAATACCAAATACTTTATTTATAACTACAGGATTTAGTTTTGCAGATAACCATATAGCAAAGATGATAACACAAGCCATTAAATCAAACCAAAGTCTCACATTATTGGCAACGGACTATTCAATTGATGATGACTACAAAACTCCAAATTGGTTAGAATTAGTGTCTTTGATGAAAAAAGGCTTTCGTATTGCTTTTTTAAAGGGGACTATGGCGGACGAAATTGCTGATTATTTTGGGACGGTACAATATGAGAATTGATCAATTTTATTCAGATATTGATAAGAATAATTTTTATTTGGGGATGGTGTCCCAAGTATATAAAGACGGTTGTGTAATTCAAATCGAAAATCTATCATGGTTGCAACAAAGAAGGATTAATCTAGAATTATTGGTTCCTAATACAATAAATTATTATGTCATTATAGATTCAATTCAGGGCTTGTTTATTGGAGAGGTTTATCAATCGAAAATATTAAGTTCACAAAATGCGCATCATGCGTTAAATAATGATACATACGATAATATTTTCCCTGAATTATCTATAGATATTATAGGATTACTATCAAAGGACGATGATCAGTTTAGTTCACCAGGTTTTGGAACTGTTGGACTAACGGATAAGGTGTATATAATCAACAATAAAATTAAGAGAAAGTTTCTTCGGTCAGTAGAGATTAAAAGGATAGATGAATCATACTTAACAAATGAGCTTGCTCCATTTGCAAATTTATCTAATCTAGGCAATGAAAGCATCTCGCTTCATCCTGAGACACTTTTCGATAGACACTTAATGGCTATCGGGACAACAAATAGTGGGAAATCAACTACAGCATTATCAATTTTAGATAAACTAATATTAGCTAAAAAAAAGATTTTAGTTATTGATCCTACAGGTGAGTATTCAGAGTCTTTTTTAGAAACTGACATAAAGTCTCTGACATTAGGAGTAGACACAATTTTGAGCCCTGGAAAAGTATCATTTACCCAGTGGGCAACATTATTCGAAACTAATGATGGAACCCAACCGGCTGTACTTGCAGATGCAATAGTAAGTTTAAGATATCAAAATAGCATAGGCGAAGACGGTCCATTAGTTAAAGAGGGACAAGAAATTTTAAATGTAAAGCGAAATCTATCTAATTTATCTGAGACAGATTTAGATTTTAATTTATCCTTATTACCAGCTCAAATATCAGAGGAAGGCGTTGAAGCTGATCGATATATGAAGAACTATGTAAAGGGAAGTTTTCAGTTTAATAATAAACAATGGTTAGTTCAAAAGGTTGAATACAAGCTAAGAAATGTTAAATTATTAGATTTTTTTGATAAAGCAAATGGAAAAGATGATTTGCTTGCAGAATTAGAAAAATTTATGAAAGATGAAACAAAGAGTCTATATATTAATACCTCAGAAATAGGAGTAGGAGATGGTATAGGCTCGATGATAGTTGATTTAATTAGCAATTATATAATTAATCAAAAGGTTAAAGATGATATTGGATTTGTAATATTTATTGATGAGGTACATAGATATTCTAAGGATGCTCAATCAGGTGGCTATCAGACCGGGCTGACATCAATTGCGCGAGAAGGTAGAAAAAAGGGGATTTTTCTTTTTCTGACAACTCAAAATCCCAACGATGTTCCATCTGAGTTATTAGGTCAAATTGGGTCTTTGTTAATTCACAGATTAACGCATAGAAGTGAACTAGAGTCGATTAGAAATTATTTAAAAGAGAGCAGTTTTCGACAAGTTCCGAAACTTAATCAAGGTGAAGCAATTTTTACAAGTATTAATTTACTGAGAGATCTTCATCTAAAGGTTGATAAATGTTTTAGAAAACACTTAAATAATACTACAAAGTTATGATTTGTAGTTACTGGAACTGGAACTGGGATGGGTAAAATAATCTAAAAACATACTTAAATGGAACGAATTTCCCAGTATACAATAAATTGAAAGCCTGTATTTTGAACACTTTTGAATGTAGTGAATAGTATAAAAAGAAGAGTGGGAGTAGTTAAAATCAGGCTCTAAAGCCTTATAAATAGATGTTTTGTGAGCGTTGTGCTTGCAAAATGCTTGCAGATTTTATTATTGCATATAAAAACGCTAATGATATAGAAAAAAGTGCTTGTCGTATATTTGAATCAAATTTCGAAGTCAAGCCTGATGAGAGAGATATTAGACATGTTATCTCAAACGAACTACCGGATTTTGATATTCTAACAGGGGGATTTCCTTGTCAATCATTTTCGATAGTTGCTCAAAATTCTAGGCGTTTAGGCATAAAAGATGATAAAGGTAAACTATTCTTTGAAATGTGTCGAATACTTAAGGATCGGAAACCAAAATGCTTTATTGTAGAAAATGTAAAAGGGATTATGACTGCCAATAAACACGAAGCATTTCCCTTAATAATAAAAGAATTTGAAGACAGTGGATATGATGTAAAGTATACTGTTTTGAAAGCTGTAGAATTTGGTGTTCCTCAAAAAAGAGAAAGAGTAATAATTGTTGGATTTCGTAAAGATTTAAAAATAGATTTTGAATTTCCAGAACCAGAGATAAAAAGTGAAATTGACTATATACCATTATCAAAGTGTATAGATGAAGCTGTTCCGGATAAGTATTATTTTAGTAAAAAGGCCGCAAAAGGTATGTTGCGTAACAGACAGTCTATGAATAAGGGACGAGCACAGGATATATCTAAACCATGCAATACTGTCGGGGCACATTTGGCAAAAGTGTCATTAAATAGTACGGATTCCGTTCTTTTTGAAAATGGAAAATATAGGAGATTTACTCCGAGAGAAGTGGCAAGAATACAATCATTCCCTGAAAATTTTATTCTTGTTGGTAGTGATGGAGAACAATACAGAGCGTTGGGGAATGCAATTCTACCTGTTATGCTTTGGCATGTTGCAAAGATGATTGTAGAGCATTTGCAACAGATAAAATAAAGGCATTATATAAACTTGAGAGGTACCGATGAAAAAGATTGATGACTACTTATTGCTGGAAGACAATGTACGACATTCATATATGGGTGTAGTTTGGTCGCATAAAATACAAGAAAAACAAGCAGATATATTAACAAGTAAATATCATTACTTGGAAATTATCAGGGTGTTTTGCACATCCTTAACATCCGTGGGACTAATATCTCTAATTTTCACAGATGAATTTTGGGTGAAAATAATTGCAACAGGAATATCATTTATAAGTACTCTGATAAGTTTCTTGTTCAAATCATTCGACACTCAAAAGAGCATTCTTAGTCATAAGAAGGCAGCAAATGAATTATTAATTATTAGGGAGCAACTTAGATTTTTGCTACTAAGAATAAAGTTAAAAAAACAAGATATATCTGAACTGGTAAATAGTTATGACGATATAATAAAAAGGCTGGGGGAAATCTATAAAGATGCTCCAAGTACGACGGTTCAGGCTGTAGAGAAAGCATCGGAAGCCTTAAATGTAAAAAAAGACAACGAGTTTTCGGATATAGAGATTGATGCGAATTTACCAGAATCATTGCAAAGGAGTGAGGTAAAAGAATGAGAGTAAAAAGATACGATGAAGTTATTCCAAGGATACAAAGAGAACTTATAGCTAATAGGTATAAAAGAATAACAAGGGCGATAAATCAAGAATTTTGGAATTCATATAGCGATACAGATAACAGTATCTATGTTGGTTCTTATGGGAGAAATACGGCTATCAGTACCAGCGATATAGACATTCTAATTTCTCTTCCAAAAGCAACTTTTGATAATTTTAATCGTTTGCAAGGAAATTCACAATCACGATTATTACAGGCTGTAAGAGGAGCTATTAAAGAAACATACCCCAATAGCGACATTAGAGCTGATGGGCAAATAGTAAAGGTCAATTTTTATGATGGAATAGCGTTTGAAGTTTTACCTGCATTTAAAAGCTGGGATGGGACTTTCATATATCCAGATTCAAACATGGGTGGAAATTGGATGTCTACAAATCCCAAAGCAGAACAGGAAGCCATTCGTAAAAAAAATGCTTCCAGCAACGGTTTGTTAATTTCCACATGCAGGCATATGAGATATATAAGAGATAATTATTTCAAAAGCTACACACTATCAGGAATAGTAATTGACAGCTTTGTTTATAATGCAATGGGCGATTGGAAATTTGTAAAAGATGGTGAAGGTGCAAGCCCTGGCACTTATGAACAAAAACTTTTAGATTATCACAATGAGCATTGCCTTTATAGGGGGATAATCACTATGAAAGCTCCTGGGAGCAATGATAAAATAGATATTCAAAAAAGTCTTGAATGTTTAGGGAAAGTACTTAAATATATGGTGGAATGAGATGGTTTAGCAACCCTATTATCTCTCCACCTTCTTAATTTATAGGTATAGAACGAGTACTCTCTAACAAGACAGGCTATTGGAAAATTAAGGAATAGTTTCGTGCTTGTAATATGCTTGCAAAAAATCGGATAAACAGAAATAAAACGGATAATAAGGCTAAAGCTGATGACAAAAACCTTGATTTTATGATATTTATACAAAACAACATCAATGGATATATCGAGTTTGAATAGGATAGAAGTTTATAGGCTCTATGTCAAAGAGAGTATAGAATTTTTTCTGTAAATTTGCCTTCTATGGTAATTTTGTCAATTT